>Ga0247837_1002136_pt1 | contig 38455 bp, 21 predicted proteins | sample LaCtaG_2_FD_187115 | JGI IMG/M metagenome (GOLD analysis project Ga0247837, IMG submission 187115) | Freshwater microbial communities from meromictic Lake La Cruz, Castile-La Mancha, Spain - LaCruzMarch2015_14.5m | ecosystem: Environmental > Aquatic > Freshwater > Lake | place: Spain: Castile-La...
TCAAGCACTGCAAGTTCCCCTCCAGCGGATGCTCGGGGGCCTCTTTTGCCTACTTCGCGGGCACTTCCTTGGCTGTTAGTGGCCTTTGGGGGGCCTTTTCGCCTCTTTGGATACTGCTCCTTTCCCCACAAATCGCTCAAAACCTGCTCTATCTCTACGGCTTAATGCCTTTTAATATGAAAATTAAGCCTATGGGTGCCAATTACGACCCGAAAACCGGGCTTTTTACCTACTCCAAAGCCCATAATGGTCTATTTAACTACTACCTCTTCATTTCCGGTCCATTAGACGAAGAAAGCATAGCCACTCACATGTACCTTTTACAAGTTCTACTAGGACTGCACAGCTCTTTGGTCAGATTTCACGTATTTTCACATCTCTTTTAGCTCTAATAAGGCTGCTACATTAATAAGGACTGGGAGTAGTGGCAGACTAGTGTAATATGGACTTCACTCGGAGGAGCACTCGCAAACGCACCAGTTTCAGCGAATTCGAAGAAGCCTTACGCAGAAACCCTGGGAATTCCCTCACAATTTCAGGCAAACAGACCACTATGGACCGGAATGTCAAGAATTCGACCCTGCGCAGACCTAGTCTATACAACAGCTTTCGTCGTATGACTCTGAATGGGCCGGACCAAGTGCAAACTAAGGCGGAAGCAGGGGCGGTCAGGGTGTTGCTGCCTGATGGAGCCTTGCGAATTGTGTGGGACTCGCTTTTGTTGCTGCTAATTGTGGTGCAATTGGTGTATTTGCCACTGTTCCTGTGCTTTGACTTGCCTGCGGCGGGGGTTTGGAAGCGCTTTGAACTGGGAGTGACGTTAGCCCTGCTCACCAATATCGGACTAAACTGCAATACTGGGTTTTATGAGAAAGGCAGCCTGGTCACAGGGAGACTGTTGGTCCTCAAGCACTACTTGAAGGGCTCCTTCGGTCTGGACCTCCTCATAATGTTCCCCTTTAATTGGCTCTTCGAAGGAGGCGTATTGGTAGACGAGGAAGCCTTTGGCAGTATGGACAACCAGCCTCCGGCCTTCCAAGCTCTGCGTCTCAACCGCATTTTCAAGATGATTCGCGTCTTTCAACTGCTGCAAATCCCTAAAATAACCAGTCGATTGGAGCACACAATGGCTAGTGACAGACTGGCGATCCTCGTGTCTCTGCTGAAGTTGTCCTGCACCATCATCCTCGTCGGCCACTGGATCGCCTGCTTCTGGTACCTGGCTTCCGAGATCCAAGTCTCCTACATCCCCAATACTTGGACTCAGAGCATCCGAATCCTCAATAACGGTAATATGGACAAGTTCGATTTATATGTGGCGGCGCTGTATTGGGCCTTCACCACCATGATAACGGTCGGATTCGGCGACATTGTGCCCTTGTCGACCTTTGAAAGGCTCTATGCCACGCTGATTATGCTAGTCGCATGCTGCTTATTCGCGTATTTGCTGGGAAGCATAGGGAACTTGGTGCAGAAGCAGACTGCTTTGGAGGACGAATACACTGAAAGGATCGTTCAAATGAACACTTACATGAAGAGGCGAGGAATTCCGCATGAACTGCGTGCGAGAGTGCGCAGATACCTCAACTACACCCTGGAGTCCCTCAAAGTCAAGCGATTTGACGACGAAACCGCACTGGAAATGCTGTCAGGTCCTCTGAGGATGGAAATACTCTCAGAAATCAATGGGCAAATCATCGGCAGATGTCCGGTTCTGAGAAATCTCAGTGAAAAGTCGATAGCCACCCTGGCGAAATCGCTGAAAAGGGAAAGTTTCTCAGAAAACGATGTGATTTTCGAAGAAAACACATGTGGGTCGAAAGTGTACTTCGTGGAAAAAGGGAAAGTCGACGTGTTTCACTTGCAGACCAATACGTCCCTGCAGGAGCTGCCTAGAGGGTCGTATGTAGGCGAAATCGCCTTCTTCCTAAGGACTGTGCGGTGTGCTTCGGTCCGCTGTCTAGCGTTTGTGGACACTTTGAGTCTGGACAGGCGGGAAGTCGGCGATGAAAACGCTGAAGCAAAAGAGTTATGCCAAGAAACGGAAAACAAGTGCAAAAAGGACTTGAATCCGCTCGAAGTGTACTGCTACTCCTGCGGAAACCTAGGCCACGTGGCGCTCAAGTGTAAGTCCACAGTGATAAACTCAGACAAAGACTCCGCAATGAACCGCTGGCTGCAGCACAGGTCTGGAAACCGGAAAGTCAACCCCAACATCTCCGAGCCCAACTTCATCCGCTCAGAGCGCAAGCGGATCCCTGAGCGGTTTATAGTCCGCCGCTGCTCTGACCGCCTTCCCAACACAGACTACCCCGCAGAACTGCAAAGCAAAATCCAGCACTTCGTCACTGAGGAAAAGGCGGGGATATCAGCCAGACGGTCCTCTCTGGTGGACAGTTCTATGAGAGTTCAATCGGTGGCTAATGAGTCTCTGCGGCCGAATTGGGACAATATCTTTGAAAGTGGGGATTTGACAGAGACGCTGAGGGGTAACTCTTTGCAGCAGGAGAGTCTTTGGTCCACTAAAGGCTAATCTGATTATTATATTAGACATAGGGCTACTTGCGCCGTCGGTATAGGATTTGCTCGCGATACAGGAGAAACACCAATATGACGAAGAAGAAGAGAATGCAGCCCAACACTAAAAGCGTGGTTTTGATTTTGTCTTGGCAATTTCCATACTTATAGTCCGGACAATTGACCTGTTCAATATAAATCCCAATAAAGCAGTAAATGACCACAATGTTAAAAAACACATCCTTGTACGAACTCAGCGAAATTACACCTAAGCAGAACAAAACCACATTGGCAATAATCGACCAAGTGGCGTTATCCCAGCCCAAATACAGGTCATTCGCCTGCGTGTTTTCCCTTGTGTAACTAATGAAGACGAATACTTTCACAAAGACTTGGATCAGGATCCAGGCCACGTACAGGGAAATGTTGACGTGGAGCGCGATAAACTCCAGGCGAGTCACGAAGAAACGGCCGTCGTCTTGGTACTTCACACGGTGATAGATGAAGAAAAGCAAAGGACTGAGCAGCGCCAACAGCACCACATTGACCAGCGCTATCGTAAACCCATCCCTATACGCCAGGAAGTAGTAAGTGCCAATCAACAAATACTTGGGGAAGTAGTACCACTTGAGTTGCTCCGCCAACAAAGCCACCGCCGTCATCGTCTTTTGGAAAATCATATAGATGAACACACTTTCCAGCAGCAACAGAAACACCCACCCCGCAATCACGAACTCCGGCCTCAGCGTGAACGGAGTCATTGTGTGGTCCGTCACTTTCAAGATGTCGTCTTTCGCCACTGCCAGGCCTATGAGGAAGAGGACCAGCTCTAAGCCGTAGCAAATGGTGTGGCCGGTGCGCAGGTATAGCAAGTGGGTGTCTGTGTAGTTCTTGTACAGCCACTCTGCGCCAGGGATTCCCTTGATTTCGGCTTCGGAGAGCTCGCGGAACTCGGTCATTGCGTCGATTCCGGTGGGCTTGCCTCGATTTGCAGCCTGGATTATAGCGTAAGGAGACCCTTTGCGAATTGCCACAGGGCCGCTTTCATCGTCAGACCCACTAGACATATTCAACAACTCAGACCTACTGCTACGAGAACTCAAACCTGCCGCCTTCTGGGATCCGAGGCAACTCCACGTTCTCATTGGTCTCTAGGAGGCCGTAGTGCTTGTCCATCACTTCCACTGCGCGATTGTACACCTCTATAGAAGAGAAACTCTGCAGCGCCTCCAGCTGCGTAACTCCGCCTAGTTCCTCCCAATACGCAGCCACCGGGTTGATGTCAGACTTCGCCCTGTCCCTGCCCAGCTGCATCAGTCCGTCCAAAGCAGCCAACACATTCAGCACAATTCGGCCATTTTTGCAGTTATCCAGCAGACCCCGCATAGCCTCCAGTACGCCTAAACTGTACAGTTTCCAAGCGAAGTCTTCATCCACAGCTCCCGTGAAAGCGCCAAGCAGGAAGTAACTCACTTCCAACTGAGTGTCCTCTCTAGGGATCAGAGCTGCCTGGAGAGCGAAATCCACTAGGCGGGTTTGCAGCAGAGTGGGGAGCAGGTCGGAGGGCGGCAGTGCTAAGTTGCTAAGGATCCAGAGCAGCTCTCGGTGCAGAGGCCTAAAAGCAACCCCAGTAAGCTTTTCCATTTCCTGCAGAAAGCCAGCACTCACCATGATTTCCACCTCGTCTCCCTGCTCTTCACTGACCACATTGCCCAGAGTTCTCAGTGCTGCGTGCACTATTTGCACATTCGAGTGCCCCAAGAGACTCACTAGATGAGGGAGGAAGCCGGCCTGCACTATTGCCTCAGTTCCCTGCTTTTTCCCGGATATATGGTGCAAAGTCCAGGAAGTTTCGATCAGAATTGGCTCTTGGTTGGGGCGGCTGATATCTTTTAACAGTAAAACTGTCTCGAAAAGTAGACTTTTGGAGAGGGAAGTGTCAAATCGGTAGTAATTTCCTAAGGCCCAGACGAGCAAAGACTGGATATTTACAGGGAACTCCCGAAACTGCCTGCCAATAGTCAACAATTGCTGCAAAGCCCCAAAAGGTTGCAAAAAGCTGACCATCTCAACCCCTTCCCCCGCAATATTCCCAAGAATCCACACGCAACTTTCCACAATTTCCAAATTTGCACTCCTCGCAAGGTCCAGTATGCGCAATACCAGGGTCTGAGATACAAACTTGCCACATATTCCGAACTCTGAGGTAATGTTGATCAAGCACCATAAAGCCTCGACGACCACTTCAGTCCTCCGGTCCTGTAGCAGTCTTTCCAGCACTTCCCCCACTCCCGCACTCACAATCACTTCAGTCATCACTGAGACTTGCCGACTTTCAGCCGCGGTGCCCTTCCGAAGCAGCTGCAAAGTCAGGAGTTGCAGCTCTTCGTCAGCTTGCTCCCGCAGGAACTCCACAAGCAGCACACACTTCGCTTCTGCCTTTGCTGTGCGCTGGGCTAAGGCGGGCAGGGCGGAGAGGAGTTTGGGCGGGAGGTCTTCACAGTAGGAGGCGGGGGCGTTGGTGCGGCGTTTGGAGGCGAATTGCTGGCTTCGCTTGGTCTTTCTCAGCTCTATTCGCTCTTGTTCTCGCTTGCGACGCACACTTTCCTGGTCGGGCTGCTTTTGATACTCCTTCAGACGCTGGTTTGCCTTGGCCTGGTCCATTTTCTATTTCCCGCTAAAGTGGTGACCTAAGTTCTGCTATTAGCTACGTATGCGCTGCGGCTGGGCCAATTCCTAAATGTCAATTTGGCGATCCCTAATATTAGATTGAAGTCACAAGCAGTCTTTTCGATGGAAATGGGCCACTCGCATACTAAGTCCGGCCTTCCAGCCTGTCACTAGGTGCGCTGAGAATGGGCTTGTTGTAAGGACGATGGTAATATGGCCTCAAGCGGAGCCCGTCTGGTCTTCTTCGCCCTGGCAATGATCTACCTCGTCCTTGTCATTTTCGCAGCTGTGCGCATTCGCAAGCTTCTGAAGTTCTCTTCGGAGTGGCGTCACGCCAAAATCTTCTATCTCCTCATCATCCTGCAAGCAGTCCTGCGCACTACTCTCTTCTTCGTCCTGTGCTTCGACGAAGCAGGCGCAGACAGCAGCGACATCGCCCTGTTTCTGCTAATTTCCACCCCAGACTCCCTCTTCATGGTCACTTACTTCATGCTGTTTTGGCAACTGCTCAGTGTGTTTTATTTCGCACATCTGACTTCGCATCGAACAAGTGGGTTTTTAGCGGGGATTTCGAGGAAGCCGACGGAAAGTCTGGGCAGTTTAGTGTTTCTGTTCCTCATTTTGGCCTGGCTGCTCACTCAAATCGCTCTCTACTTGGCCCTCACAACTACCCAGGGATCCGCAGTCTCAGTGAACCAAATTTGGGACGAAATAGCCGCTGCCAACCTCACACTGCCCTCAATCGTCCTCATCACCATGCTCTCCCTGCAACTCGTGTACAGCGGCCACCCCCTGCGCGACGTCTCCTGGAAGCGGAAACTGCGGAAAATGATCGTGTGCACTATCATCTGGTCCCTAGGCCGCTACTTCGACGGCTTAATGAGCGTCACATATGTGGACATCACTAATACTATCAATGATATGAGTGCGAAGGGAGGGGACGTCGTGAGTGCTTTATTGCTGATAATTTACCTAATTGTGTGTGAGGGGATTTGTCTGTTTCTAGTGCTGGACTACAGCTTCATGGAAATATTCATGATTAGTGATACGGAGTTGGAGGTGTCGGAGAGTCGGCAGGGCAGGAGGCCGATTCAGGAATTGGATTCATTGGAAGAGGCCAAAGATGCACTATTGGAGCCGATTTTTCCCTCTTTGACGGCGTTGACACTGCTAAATAGCAGCGATTTGCAAATAACTGAGAACTTACCAGGGCGAAAGGCAGGCCTAGGGACACTTTCCAAGGGCGAAGTGAAGGGCCAGGTGGTGTTTTGCCGAATCGTGGAGCTGCCTAGGATCAGCAACTACGTGCAGGAGGAACTCACAGAGGAGCTAGGCGCCCTGAAAAGCCTGCAAGCCCCCTTCCTAGTGCCTTACCACGGGGCTGTAATTGACCACTCCACGGTCACTATCGTGACTCCTTGGTTCCCTGAAGGGTCCCTGTACCGCCTTTTGCATACTTCCCCGCAAGGCTTGTTGGAGAGGGCAAAGCTGAAAATAGCCCTGCAAGTGGCCAAATGCCTGGAGGCTTTGCATGCTTTGGGTCGCACACATGGCCACCTGAGTTCCCACAACATCCTCCTCAGTGCCACACACACTGCCTATGTGAGTGATGTGGGCCTCAGCAAGTTCAAGAAGTATGTGGCTTTGGTGAGCAACTACGCCTGCAAAACTGCGTGGACTAGTCCTGAGTTGCTGCTGGAAAAGGGCGCCACGCCGTCTAAAGCCCAGGGCAGTGATGACGTGTACAGCTTTGGAGTGGTGCTTTGGGAGCTGCTCACTGGACAAGAGCCCTTCCCAGGCAACTCCAGAGCCCAGCTGCTGACCAAGGTAGTGGAGAACGGCCTCAGGCCTGAAATCCCTACAGCCGTGCCCAGCAGACTGGCGCAACTGCTGAAGAGCTGCTGGAACCGAGAAGCCACCACTCGCCCCAACTTCCAGCTAATCATCCAAGCAATCGAGACTGTCCTCGAGTCCAAGTGAATCCCATGAGGCTATCACAACACTAACTAGTCAATATGAGTGCTGCAAGGCTACTTGGAGAGGCCGGACTGTGTAGTGCTCCAAGCTTCTGAGCTGTTGACAGTGCTCACTTCTTCTCGGCCGTCGACCACACTATGGCCGGCTTCTAAGGGAACGCGAATTACAGCTTCACTGGCTGAGTCTGCCTTGAGCCTGTCCCGAGCCAGGCTTGTAGCCAATTCCGTGACTTTCCCTTGAGAGTTTTCTGTGAATTTGTCGATGTTGCGGACACAGAAGTCGATTAGTCTGGCCACAGGCACCCGCGCCCAGGGCCTTTGGACCTGAACTGCGATGGCCTGCACCGCTGCAGCCGTCCCTTCCCACCAGTCCTGGTCCTTGCCTTCCCTCGCTGCTGTTTCCAGGCTTCGCAGCAGGTCATTGGCTCTGGCGCTGAACACTAAGGAGTCGTCTGTGAAGATTTGGTTGACTTCGGAGAAGAGGAAAGTCCAGAGAGGCACATGGGGGCAGTGGCTGACTCTGGCACTAAGCAGGGTGAAGAGCCGACTCGATTCCTCTCTCGCTTGATAGTGAAGCAGTGGATTTCCACCAATTGCAGTAAGGACCGACACCAGCAGCTCTACAGGCAGTTCCCGTCCCTTCGCCTCCACTAGTCTGCGTAGCAACCCCACACTTTTCTCATACTTCCGCCTGTCATTCAAATACCCTGCGAGCTTCTGGGCTGCTTCCACAGCCGTCACTTCCCCGTTTCTGACGCTTTCAGTCTTGGCCTTCTTCATGGGGATGGGCTCCACTCCGCGGATATAGCGGTCCAGCACTCGCTCGGACCTTGTCCGCACGAGGCTTTCTCGTATGACTCTCGGATCCATCTATTTAGCAGAGCGTCTAGACCTCTGGCCTTCCCTCCTTTTCACTTCTATTCCACTCACAGGACTCCAGTAGATCTGCGGCTGAGCTGCAGTCTTCCGAAACCTCACCTCGATCGCAGGTACTTTCTTCTCCTCCGCAGGCATGCAAGCCTCTCGACTGATCTGTTCCAGCGCGAGAGGGGCGCCAGTCTCAGGCCAGACTTTGCCTTGCAGGGCGGATATTAGTTTGGTGGCTTCTTCTGCATTACGGACTTCGATATAGCAGTGACTTTTAACGGAGTTGAGGCGGAAATAAGAGACCTGGACAAGCTGCGAAAGCAAGGCCTGCAGCTGGACATGGGTAAATGGACGTTTGAGATTGGTGATCAGCACCCAGCGTCCTGTGTCTTCCATAAATATGCTACTTACGTGGCTTAAACGGGTTGGAAAGGAGGTCTTCCGCATGAGTTTCTACGAAATGAGCCAGTAAGTCGTGTCTGCTCGCCCAGTCAAAGGGACACAGTTGGCACTTAAACTGCGACAAAGGACACTCCAACTTGTGCGTCTGCAGGTCCTTCATCAGCACTTCCGCTTCACAGCTGCACACATAGAGCAGCTCCGCAGTCTGCTGCCGAGCATACCTGTTCTCCTGCCAACTAGGCGATTTCCCACAGACAGGACAGGCCGCCTGGTAAGTAGTGCACAGCTTGCAGAAAAGGACTTGACAACAAGTAGACATCATAGCCTCTTCCAAGTACTCGAAGCAGTATTGGCAGTGCAAGGGGTGAGTCTTCATCTCTTCGAGTTTCTGAGCGCGGGTGACTGGGAAATGAAGGGAAATCGAGGGCAGCTGTGCATTCACAGATCTGAGTAATTCCTGCATCCACACAAACGACTGTGCAGCACAGATGTACAAATCCCCGCTTTTCATCGTTTCCAGCACCAAGTACAGCAAAAAGCGGTTCACATTTGCTTCAAATTCCGACTGAGCAGATTGAAAAACAGGGGCAATCGCCACAGTGCGCATATTCGCCTTCCCAGCAATCCTCTCGATGCTGTTTTTCAGCGACGCCCATATAAACTCCTCATCATAAGTATCGTCTTTGACCAGGCCAAATACAGACTCTTGCGCAGGCGTCTGTCCTAGGAAGAGCCCATTACCGAATATAGTCGACTCCAGGGCGGATTGAAGGCTTTTGGCAGAGATTTCCACACCGGAGATAGCGTATTCGAGGCCTGCACGACCCACAGGCACGATGATTGTGCCTCGAGCTGTGGTGAAATCTACACAAAAGTGGACTCGGATGCCCTCCATTGCCTTATTCTATGGCTAAGTCTTCCGTACTGCTCACTGCGCTCCAATAGGCTTCGGTGAAGGTCTGCTTGATACACTGCGTATTGCCCTGTATTGCGACCTGCAAATCGACAGTTACCTTAGCCAGGTTGAGACTGCTGAAGAGAGCCGCAGGGGCGCCACAAGGCTCATTGCCGAAGTCCAGTTCATGACAAGAGGCAGGGTTGCTCTGCACCATATACTCCTTAAACAGGGCCAAAAAGTGCTGGTACAGGTCGTCTCCGGGGAACACTGGGCAATAGGCAGCGCCTGTGGGGTTAATGCCGCATTCGCAGGGAGTGGACCAGCGGCCATCCGCAGAATAGCATAGAGACCCGGCTTGACAGGGAATTGGCATCATGGACGCAGGGCTGGTAGGTGCTGCGGCACAGTAGCCCCGCTGGGGAAAGCCTGGGAAGGCCTCGTAGAAGCCAGTGCTGCAGGCTTCTGCTCCGTAGTCACTACTCACAATCGCGCCAATCGGCAGGGAAAACATCTCTGCGCAGGACTCGTTGATGCACACGTATCCGTTGATGCAGTTTTCGTCGTACACCCAAGTTTCGCACTGCTTCCCACCTGCAATTTGAGGCTCGCAGGTGCCATTTTCCTCGATATTTTCACACATCAGCCCGACTCCGCAGTCAGGCTGGTCAGAGCAGGAGTGGCCCAGGGGAAAGCCGTAGCAAATGCCCTTGGTGCAGTTCTGAGCCAAGCCACTGCAGTCTGAGTTGGTGGCGCAGGTAGACCCGGGGTTGCCGCTGGAGCCGGAAGAGGGTTCGAGAGGCAGGCAAGACGCATCTGCCTGCATGTCTAGCGCTACAGGACAGAACTGCCCCGCACCACAGCTCTGCACCTGATAGTTGCCCGAAGTCGCACTATACGCTACACACTCCCCCGCCGGCAAAGCGTCACACGCATACTCCGGACAAGTCACAGCCTCCTGCAGCCTCTGCGAGCCGCTCCTAGTGAATCGAGCCATGTAGTCCCTGTGGAAGTCCCACATACTTCCGGCGACACAAAGGACCAAAAGAGTCGCCAAATGGGCTTTCATTTTCATTAGGACTCAGACCTAGGTAGCTGCGAGTTCAGTCCTCTTCCCTAGCGAGACTCTGGGAAATGAAGGTCTCCCACTGGCCTGGAGAAATGCACTGCCGCATGGCTTCCTCGTACAGACTCGAGACTAAGGCCTTCTGCCTGGGGTGGTGCTTGGGCAGGAGCAGCTTTTGCTTGAGACATATGGAGTAGAAGTACTTCTTTAGCTGCTCTTCGGAGGCGTACTTGGCTTCGTCTTCCGCGGCTTCTATATCTGCAACGTCATCGCTTTTCGCTATGGAAACCCGACTGGAAGACGCATCTGAGTTCTTCCCCATGTCACTGCGAATATCATTGATCGCAGCAGATACCACAGCTCTCGGCTGCCACTGGATCAGTTCCTGCTGTTCAGTCTCAACTATTGCTTCGGCATTGGCGGACTCCAGCAGTAACTCCTTCTCACCCACTAGACAGGCCAGCCTGCGTGCGAATATCGCGCAAGGGATGCCGCCTTTGACCGACAGTGCTTCTAGTGCGAGTTCCTGCAGCTCTTGGTTGAAACTGGCAAGTGGCGCATGCTCGTTTTTGGTGATTTGAACAATGATTTCTCGCATTCTTTGCATGAGATGCAGCCGTTCTCCATGCGAAACCTTGATCCTGCTGTTGATTCCACGGTGCAACTTGCGGACTTTGAGGGCTGTTTCCTCCTGCAGCGTGTTGGGCTGGATTTCCACATGTGCACACATAAGCGAGTGGTCATCCATATCCTGAACATTCACGTATTCCTGGCAATTGATGCACACAGCATCCACTTCTCCATCAGTTTGCGCCGACTTCATCCCTGCAGCCTGGTCTCCTCCCGCAGCTTTGTACGAACCTCGACTCTTGGTGAACCCCGGGTCAGTCAACACCGATAGTGCAGGCGTCTCATGGCTGCTTTCATCCTCTGGCACCTTATCGATTTCCACTGATTCCGGAGGGTCCAACTCCAACACTTGATTTAGAGGGTTGAGTTGGAACACTTGATCTGAGGCCAGAGCTCTAGGAGATGGTCCTGCAGATAACCCTTCGAAGAAATTGACGCGGGCGCTGACGGAGCCGCGGGGGATCTCAGCCAGAGGCAAGGGAGGAGGTTGGGAGATGGAGATGTGGTGGAGAGCGCGGGGCTGAGAGTCTTCTGAGAAGTCCATATCAGACCTTTATCTATACACAGAGGGAACGACTACTAAACGACTATGTTAGAACTAGCAAGTATCCAAGAAAGTGGCAATGGATAGCATCAGTGGTCCTTTGCTAGTGTTCCAGCTCTGTACTTCCACTACTCCGAAAGGCCCATACAACACCCCATCGACTCTCATATCAAACCCTTCATTGCGGCCTCCAGTCAGCTTCACCTTCGAAACGTGCAAATTGGTGTGTAGCGCCTTCATGCTGCTTTCATAGTCACTCAACTTCATTTTACCTCTTTGCGTTCGTTTCTTGTCTAAAGCCGCGACTTCGCCACTAGAGTGAGTTTCTAAGAAGGCGAGTTCGAAGGAGGGAGCAGAGGGGTTGGCAGCAGTCCAGTAGTCACTGGCTCTGGGTAGGTTGGAAACAGTGAGGAGTTTCACCTCTTTCAAGGCTTCCTCCGGCTTCTCATATGGACTCCCCATTAAGTCGATTTGCACTGCGGAAATGAGTATGGACGGCGGAGAGAAGGGAAATAGATGTCGGGCCATTATCTCCTCTATCGACTTATCCCCCAATCGATCCAGATTGTCCTGCTTCGCTCTCATAGCCGCCGCAGGGTACCCCAGCTCCAAATATATGGCCATCGGGAGTATTAAGTCCGGCTCAGACTCGTAGTTGTCCCTCCGCCAGCAGCGCACCTCCAATACCTTCACTAATACAGTGGATCTGCCTTCCTGGAGGTAGTCTTGCAGTAAAGAGTGGAGAGCGACTGTGGGTTTCGGGTCGTTTTGGACTGGGAAATGCTGCTCAAGGGGGTTGATTCCGGTCGTTAGTTCGGTTGTGCCCTTTCTTTTGTGCAGATTTTCCTCAGAATGAATGACTAAACGAGGCGCGAATGGACGCTTAGCAAACGGCACATACAGATTTCGGCTATACCAGGTGTCAATTGTAGCGATATAAGCCGCTAACGAACTGCTATCTTCGCAATCCGGGACCACATACAGTCTCACAGGGGAATCAGCTGGATACTGCACATCTCTCCTCAAGTATGAACACAGGAAACTGTGCAGCAAGCGATCCGAGCCTACCAACACCACCTTCACTCTGCGCCTATAAAACACACTCGTAGGGGACTTCGCCCTTGCGCAAGCCGCAGAAAGGACCGAAGCGAAGTGAAAAGCAGCCGGAGACTCCCTTTGATCCTTCCTTCCTGGACCTATACAGGCTGTAGAGATTAATAAGTAGGCCGCAGGGCTTGTAGGAGCGGCTGCTATGCGCTCTTCTTCCCCGAAGTAAATCGATGTTAAGTGACTGAGTGTGGAGTTGATTTCGGGCACACAAGCTTGTGCATCTTCCAATAAATCAGTCATTTGCTGAGCGATTAGACTGTCAGATAGAGCTAAATCGGCAGAGGAAATGGCGGCTAGCAGATCTCTGAGTCGCTGGAAAAGCCTGTATATGTCGTTTGTGCTGAGTTGGTGGATGTCGGGGAGACTTGGACTGTGGGTGAAACTGGCAAGACTGCGAGAAAGGAAGGAAATCGCTTGAATTCGGAGGAGGTGGGAAAGGAAGGAAAGCAGGTCTCCGTCTTCTGCTTGGTTCAAAGTGAGGTTCAGACCTCGTAATTGCTCGAAAAGCGCTTTCCGGCTTAACCTCTCCATATCCTCGAATAGTTCCCTTTCTGCCGCTTCTTCCTCATTCAGCAGTATAAACACATTCGCGATTTTCTCCTCCTCTCCCAGCTTCTCCACAGTCAACACCCAGGGAAAGCGCTCCTCCAATGCAGCCACCAGCGAGGCGCCCGGACAGCGCCTCTCCCAGTGCAACTTCTGCATGACTCTCTGTGCAGCTCTGGCCTGAGGCCGCGGCCTGCGTCTTGCGATGTCCAGAGCTGCTGCAACTTGCTCGAGGTGTTCGAGGGAGTGTAGAGGAAAGTAGTCCAGGCCGGACTCGAGAAAGTGCAGAATGAGGGGAAGGCTGACAGGACTGTCACAGGAAATAGCACTGAGGAGCAAAGGGTAGTACAGCTCTAGGAAGGAGTTAGAAGTGTAGGCTGTAAGCTTCAGTTGACTCCTTATGAATAGGGGGAATAGACAGGATAGGCCTGTTTCCAACTCACAAAAGCTGCGGTTGGGAACGATGTGAGGTCCGGCCCAGCCAAAGTGGCTTCCCAAACTGCTCAGCCTGCCTTCCGTCCATACCAATCTTTGGTCTTTTCTGACCAACGGACTCGAACTGCACATCACTTCCGCCAGCAGTTGCACTGCCTTACTGCCTTCTTCCCCCGCTGCAACTGCTAGAATTGACGAAATGCACTTATCAGCGTTTGTATGAGAAATCACATGTCCAGCACTCCACCGTCTCCTCGCCTCGTCTGATAGTCGCTTGTATTCAGGCGCAAAGTTGGGGTTAATAGGGTTGATTAGTACGATTAATGCCAGAGTGGAGATGGCTGCTTCTAGGGACAGACCACTGTAGCGGCCCCAGCGACCACTTTCGGCGGAATGTCGCACTAGGGCATGGATGCATTCTCCGCGAAATCGAGGGTTTTCAGCTTCTTGCCAGAAAGCTTGGAAGTCAGCCTGGCAGTACTCCACTCTCCCCGACTTGACGAAGGCCATCAACTCCCCTGCCAGGTCTCTACTCCTTTCCATTTTACCGTAAATGTAGATTAGTCCTGCTTCTGCCCCTTGACATAGACCTCCTCCACTCGCTCTCCTGTAGGCCTGATAAAGGTGCATCTGCCATCCTTCTGTCCGTCTACGAAGGTGGCTTGGAGCAGGCTGCCGTCTGCGTATTTGTAAAGTCCGTTTCCGTGCTTCTTTTCGTCCTTGTAGTAGCCGTGGAACTCCTCCCCGCTGGCCTTTTTGGCCCAGCCCTTGCCGTTGCGTTTGCCCGCTTTCCACGTGCCGATGAACTGCCCTCCGTCTGGGTACTGCAGCAGTCCCATTCCTTCTAACTGGTCATTCAGGAATCTGCCCTTATAGATCATTCCGTTTCGCCAACTGTAGATCCCGCGACCCTCTTTTCTGCAGTTTTTCCACTCTCCGTCGTATATGCTTTTATCAGCGTAATGCATGATCCCCACTCCCGTAATTTCATTGGCACTGAAGTCCCCATAGTAGGTGGAGCCGCTAGGGAACTGGACTAAGCCGCAGCCCTGGCGCTTGCCGTGCTCGAACTGCCCTGCGAAAAGGGACTTATCAGCCATAACAGCGATGCCGAAGCCGCTCTGCTCCCCAGCCTGGAAGTCTCCGTCGTAGATATCTCCATTGGCCAGCTTGAGCACGCCGTGTCCTTCCCATAGTGAGTTGTGCACGTTGCCGGTGTAGCCTTGGCTGAACGAGGAGTAGTCCGTGTCCTTCGCTCGAGAAATGTAAATTTCAAGGGAAGCCCGGCTATACGTCGACTGCTTCGCAGGCGCTACCAATGCCTCTCCCCCAGCCATCAAATTGCCCTTCTCCATCATTTCAAGGACCAGGTAGTTCCTGGGCAGCACAGCCACCGCCCTGCTTTCTCTCTGTCGGTCTGACGGACATTCCACACCACTATGTCTCACTTCCACATCCAACAAGCAGCTGCTGCAAAAGGTGTGGCCGCAGTTCAGCACTAGTGGCACATGCGCATCTGAGTCAAAGGTCTCGAAGCATATATCGCAGACTATCAGCGCCCCGGCCATATACTATGGCCAGAGAAGCGAGTTTGATTGCCATTGTGAGGGACTATTTGGAGCGGATGCTGGAGGACAACAAGGCTATGAAGGCGCTGGTGTTGGACCAGGACACTATGAATATGGTCGCTTTGGCGGTGTCGCAGTCGCAAATTTTGAGCAAAGAGGTGTTCTTGGTGCAGACTATAGAGGAGGCACAGCCAGACCAGCCCCGGCAAAGTCACCTAACAGCCTTCTATTTGCTCAGGCCCACAGAAGCCAATTTCCAGCGACTACGAGAGGCTTTGGCGCAGCCGAAGTTCGGGCACTATTTCCTCTACTTCACCAATACAGTGGCTATGGAGGACATGCAGAAGCTAGCAGGAGCAGACATTCACGACTTAGTGAGACAGGTGTACGAGGTATATTTGGACTATTACCCTATCAATGGAGACCTGTTTAGCCTGGAAATTCCTTCGCTGTTCCAATTGCTAAAGGGGAAGTCCAGCTGGGGACCACTGGAAAACGCCCTGATGACCAGACAAGTGGACGGACTGTTCGCTTTACTACTTAGTTTGCGTCGTTTCCCACTAATCCGATATCAAAAGAGTTCTGATATATGTGCATTGTTGGCTGACCGTCTCCACGAAAGGCTCCGCAAAGACGTGGAATTGCTCTCCTTCTGCCAGCGCACAGCCGCCGAAGGCCCCGACCCTAGCACCGTTCTCCTAGTCATCGACCGGCGCGAAGACCCTGTAACTCCCCTGCTGCACCAATGGACCTACCAAGCCATGCTGCACGAACTCGTGGGCATCTCCCACAACCGAGTCAAGCCCAGACACGCAGGGGGGGAAATGCGGGAAGTCGCGCTTAACAGTGAGCAAGACAAGTTCTACGCAGACAATATGTTCCAAAACTTCGGAGACTTGGCTATGAATATACAAGCGTATGTGGAGCACTACCAACACCAGAAGCAGACGACCAGTAAAATAGAGTCTATTGAGGATATGAAAAGATTCGTGGAGACGTATTCGGACTATAGTCGATTGGCGGGGAATGTGAGCAAACATGTGGCTTTGTCTTCGGAATTGGACCATGCGGTGAAGGGCAGACAGCTGCTGAATGTGAGTGAAATCGAGCAGGATATAGCCTGCAATGAAAACCGGAGTGAGCAGTATCGCCAGATCACTGAGGTGTTGGCGGGCAGCCAGTACGACCACTTGGACAAGCTGAAGTTGGTGATTCTCTACGCTTTGCGCTATGAAGGAGACGACCGGATCTCCACACTCAAGTCGGCACTGATAGAGGGAGGACTGCAGCAGGACAAAACCAGCCTGGTGGATGCAGTGCTGAGATACGCAGGGACTTCCGTCCGTTCCTGCGACTTATTTTCCAATAAAAACCTACTTGCAAGGGCGAAAAACAACGTTAAGATGGTCTTAGGGAATGTGCCGAACGTGTACACGCAGCATCAGCCCTACTTGACGACCCTATTGGAGCAGCTGACGAAGGGAAAGCTGAGGGAAGCGGAGTTCCCAGCTACAGCGCCTTACAACTCTCGTGAACGGTGAGTGATACCCAGCATTTCCACAGTTATTGTCTACGTGGTGGGCGGCGCTACGTATGAAGAGGCCAAGGAAGTGGCGCAGGTGAACCGCCGTTCGAGCGAATTGCGGGTCTATTTGGGTGGCAGCTGCATGCACAACTCCAAGTCTTTCCTTGCTGAAGTATCGCAACTGCTCGAGGGTCCGAGCATCTCTAGTTAGAAAGATGGGTCAGAACTGCTCTTGCTTCCGCGAGGCTGCGAAGGAGGAACAGCCCTACACCCGGGACATGCAGCAAAGAGAGCAAAGCCAAGACCGCCCCGTGCTGCCGAGACGCGGCTACCTCGCCCCTGCATTGGACCCAGCCACAGTCATCAAAGTCCAAGCCGCCATGAGAGGATATGCAGGGAGAAAGGCCTTGCAGGGAGTGGTGGCCACGCAGACTCGTAGTGCCCCGAAGGCTGTAGAGAACGATTTCGCAGCGGAGCAGGCTGAACTACGAGAGATACAAGGGGAAATTCCCGACTATTCAAACCCTGCGACTCAGGTAGCCGCTCAGAAGCACGGCACTTTCTCCTTCACTGCTGAGCCAGATGACGGGGTTAAGGTCATGCCGAGGGGCGCCGTTGAACTCGACAATGGCGCAATATACACTGGTCAATGGAATGAACAAAGTCAAAGACACGGCAAAGGAACACAGGTCTGGACGGATGGGTCGAAGTATGAAGGGAACTGGAGGAATGACAAGGCCAATGGGAGAGGACGGTTGATTCATGCGGATGGGGATGTCTATGTAGGGGAGTGGAAGGATGATAAGGCGCATGGCAATGGCACTTATCTGCATACGGATGGAGCGAAGTATGATGGGGAGTGGAGAGAGGACAAGCAGCATGGACACGGGGTGGAAACGTGGCCTGATGGCGCCCGCTACGAAGGCCGCTATGAGAACGGCAAGAAGCACGGCAACGGCAAGTTCCAATGGGCGGACGGCAGCACCTACCTCGGCGACTTCCACGAAAACAACATCCACGGCAAAGGGGTGTACCTGTGGGTCGACGGCCGCAAATACGACGGAGACTGGCGCACCAACAAGATGGACGGCAAGGGAGTGTTCACCTGGGCAGACGGCCGTCACTACCAAGGCGAGTATATAGATGACAAGAAGCAGGGCATTGGGGAGTTCGTGTGGCCGGATGGACGCAAGTACGTGGGGAACTGGTTCAATGGCAAGCAGCATGGGACGGGCGTCTATACAAATGCGAATGGCACGCAGAGGGAAGGGGAGTGGAAGGACGGGAAGCGACTGAAGTGGCTGTCGAAGGAAGGGGGGGAGGAGACTAACGAGTAGAAGTGATTCAGGGTTGGCTGGAGGGGTAGGTTCAAGTTCCATTTTGGCTGCGGCAAATTAGTCTTCTTTGCTTCTATTAGGCCTTTGAAGCGGTGTATTGGGCTGTTTCCACTGTAATTTACCTGGATTTGAGAACACCAATGTGCTAAGATTTTCTTGGGAAAGGACTTTTCCCTCACTACCCTTGGGAAAATCCGTCTGCTTAAATTGAAATTCCCTAGGTTCCAGTCGATTCCTCACTCAGTTTGGACCTAATGCAAACTTGAAGACCACGTTTCTCTATTTGCGAGTTTTCATGCACTTTGGCGGGTATACGACTTGTCAGCTTGAGTCGGGACCCTACCAGTCCAAGAGAAGTTATCGAAGTATATGACATCTGAGGTCCAGCCTGACTTCCCCTCCCTAGTACTCTCCCCTAAACTTATTTGCAAGCCTTAGTTCCGCTGAGACTAGGGTGTTTTGTCCATTAGTTTCCTAGTCAGCCATACTTGGCGAGATAATTATGAGACTGACTCTGGCTGTGCTGTTAGTGCTGGGAGGGCTGGCTGTGCGGCCTGAAAAGCCGGTGGAAGCTGTGCTGACTTGTCAGAAGTACGGCTGCGGGAACTGGACCAACTCTGGGGTTTGTCTGCAGAAGAACTCTACCAATGTGTCCATTCTGCCCTGCGTCAATCCTCTAATATGCAACACGACCTCGAGTCAATGCGTCGTTCCGACGACTCCAGTAGTGCCGGCAGGCTGGCCTGGAGAGCCCTGCAGCTCCACAAGCACTTGCACCTTTGGAAGCTGCAACTCCCAAGGCAGATGTCAAGGGGGGGCTGTAGGCGGACCTTGCACCAAGCACGACCAGTGTGACCCAGGACTGATGTGCAATAGTACTGGGTACTGTGCGCCTCTGCTGTCTGGAGGCACAGCTGGCTGTCGGTCCACTTATGACTGCGACTATTTGTCGGTTTGTAACAAGACATCAGTACAAACCAATGGAACTTGCGTAGATAGCAGGTCCGTCCCACTGGGTCAAATGGTGGCTGACTGCAACAACTCCTTCTCACTTCTCTGCGAAACCAACGCCTGCATCCCCACCAACGCTCAACTGTTATTAGGCCGCTGTTCAGTGGCCCTCTCCAGTGTATACAACATGCCAGTGGGCTGCAACCAGACCTCAGACTGTGTTGGGACTGACGGCACCAACTACTATGTAGGCACTTGCCAGTGTGGTATGAACGCTCGAGGCTCTGCCTACTGCCTTCCCTTCTGGGGAGATATTCCCGGGCTAACACTGCGAAACACTATGGAGTTGGTGTATGGCCGGTCTGATCGGTGCAATACTGTGCGAAGATACACCAATGCCTGCTTCAATGTCACTGGGAACTTGAACAAGATGAAAGTCGCGACTTTCGGGTACTACAACTATGCGCAGTTCCAGCAAAACGACCAGTGCATCAAGGCAGTCTTCACTGCGACTTATTGGCTGAATGCAGGATTGGGAGTCCAGCTAGGAACTCTTCTAGCAGTTTCAAGCCTCATTTAGCCTAGTAAGTCGCTCTTTCTACAGTTCCCCGGGCCATAATGGCAGCATCATGGATGGTGACGCAGCAAGGAAGTGCATCTTCTTCCAAGCCAAAGCCTCAATCACTGCAATTCAGGCCGGTCAACTCACTGCAGTGCTGCAGTCCTCTGGCCGGCGGCCTGCCAAGTCCTTTAATATCTCAGCTCTGCCCCCGCTAACGGACAACCAAGACAGCCGTTCTGTGCTCTTTAAACTCTATCTGAGTGCTGAGGACTTGGTCTCGAACGACGTCTCGCTGGTTCTGAGTTCCCCTGAAGGCGTAGTTCTGAAGAAGACTGTGAAGGTGGACTGGAGCACCACTCGCAACCTGTTCCTGATGGAGGTGCGGACTGAAGAAGCCAGGAAGCGAGAGTTCTGTGTGCAGAGTGCAGCTGAGGTGTTAGCGAACTACCTGGCCTTAGTGCTCCAGGACGGCTGGCACGAAGGACTGCTGGAGGCTGCAGCACCGCTATTGGCCAATTTTAAAGTGCCTCTGGAGGCAACGGTTATGCTGAGAGAACTGAACAAGATACTGAGCACTGTGTTTGCCACCCTGCCGCCTGCAGCCCAAGTCTTCGCTGCGGCTGTCTATGGAGCCCTGGGGAGTGATTTGGCGAATTGGCCCCGACCTCCAGAGTCTCTGATATCAGCCTCCACTGCATATACTGCCGGCAGTCCCCTCACAGCCTTGGTCGAGCTCTACCGGCCGCTACTTGAAGCCTGCCTTCCAGTTGCAGAGTTCGCTATGCTGGCTGCAGGCCGAACGATGGCTTTTCCAGGCCTGAGTCATCTCTGGGACACAGTCCGCAGCTCCTGCAAGCGCTTGCCCGCCTATCCCAGCCTGTTAGACGGCCAGCTGCAAGAGACTCAGAAGCCCCCTACTGTGCCTCAACTCCCCATTTACTGTCTCTATCGCCTCAGTGATGAACTCACAGCCAGTGTTTCCCTCCTACTTGCCTTCAATAACCAGCAATTCAGCTTTACCCTGCAACGCACTCTCCCATCCACAGATCTCCGTCTCTACCGCTGCTACGCCCCTCGGGAATTCGCCCAGTTCAGCATTTCCCTGCGACAGGGCGACCGATCTTACAGCGAAAAGGCAGAAATAGCGCGAAGAATAGGCAAAGAAGCCTCCGCTGCCCACTTTGTGTTCGGACTAGTGTTCGACATGAGCTTCTTCCGAAGACTCGGCAGCACTGCAGGCGTCCCACAGTCCGAACTGAAGGCCTATATGGACCTTTTGGCTGCCGAAATGCAATTTCCTGCCCTAGCGAAGGAACTAATTGTGCAGTTTCAGAGGAAACACGCGAGTGTTGTATTGGATAAAACAGTGCTTTTGGCTGCTATTAGCGATATTCCCAGCAGACAAAGTGCACTATCTAGGGATCAAATGGTTCACATGCTTTCTTTATGTGTGAGTGGCTTTAATATATCCTTAGAAGCGCTATTTTCCTTCGGGAAAGGCTGGATTCAGCAGATAGAGGGCATTAGTAATGAGGCCCTTGGCCTATTTGAGGCTTTCGAGCCGATTAAGTCCTTTTCCGGCCTCATGAGACTGACAGTGGCCAGCATAATGGAGCGGGGTGCAAGTTGGAGGTCCGTTTTCCAGCTAATTGGGGTGAAAAAGTGGAATAAGCCCGTTATTGCAGCGGCCTTCGCAGTGCTGTCCACTGCCACTTTGCATCAACTCGCAGAGTCAATCGAGTTAATGCCGCTCTCCTCAGGCTTCGGCTTCCTTAAAGTCCTGCTCAAGACCCGGTCCGCCACTCTCTCAGACTGTCTGCGCTGGCTGAACCTCACACTTGCGACTCCGGACAGTGACTTGACAGTGGAGCGGGCTACTGCGCTGCTGGACATGACTATTAAACCGCTGCTGCCAACCAGTCAGGCGCTGTATGCGTCTGAAAAGGCGCTTTTGCTGTATCTCACTGAGGTCGAATCAGCGCTGAAACTCGCCAAGTCGCTGCCTCTCGGCCGTCGTCCAGTGCTCGTGGCTTCCAAGCAGTTCCAGCACGCCCTGCTCCTGTGCGTGCAGAAGGACTTCCTGCGTCTGCAGAGTTTAAGCCTGTTCGAGGTGCAGTTCAAGGATAGAACGGCGGAATGGCTGCGGCCTGGAGTCTCAATTCGCTCTTTTACTGATATGCTGTTCACTGTCTATAGCCATGTTTTCCCCTTTAGCCAGACCTATACAGCGCTCGAGCCTGCGTGTGGGTCGGCTTTGGAACTGCTGAAGATGTGGCTGGATTATAAGCAAAAGAAGCCGGAAAAGCCGGATATATGGCTGAAGGCCGTAGACGAGCAGTTATCCGGGCTGTCGCTGTCCCCAGAGGAGTTGAACCAGTTGGCGGATGAAACTGTCTTCCGACTAGCACTGATGGAGACCAATAAGCAGGCCTTTCTGCGACTGGTGACTGAATATGACGTTGTGACCGGGGCGCTGAAGCAGTGCTACCTGCAGCAGGCTCACTGGATACTGAGGAAGGAAATGGAGACCTTCGGAGCGCTTTATGATTGTGAATTGCTCGCATTCCTATGCCAATTGTATGCGAAGTTCCCTACGAATGAAGGCTTGAAGGACTACATCAGCACTGTGCTGAGTGAAGTAGCGACTCCGGACTCTGTCATAGTGGACAAACTGCTCACTACGCCCACTCAACAGGCCTATTTCCCCCTCATTCTACTGCTATTCCAGCACCTCCCTACAGTGCAAGCAGCCCGTCTGCACCTGCGCAACTTCGTAGCTCAGCTCCACTCCGGCGACCTGGAAATCGGCACCGTCCTCTCCATCCTAGAAAGCCCCAGCAAGGCCTTGATTTGCGAAGCACTGGACACAGCCACACAGCCCTCAGTGCTGACAGTACTGGAGAAGTGGCGAAAGCAGGTGGAAGAGACAAGGAAGCAAGTGAAGGGACTGAGAGACTTCATAGGCGCGTTCTTCGCAGAACTGAAGGACATCCACGTGTTCACGCAGCTGGCCAATGAGTGGACTGGCAGCTACCGTCCCAAGCCGTTGAAAGCCACCGCCCTCGACCCTGTCACTGTAGACCTGATTTCCCTCTACCTCGACCCGGAAGCCGGCTACAGCAAGCAACTCAAGTGCCAAGCCTTCGCCTACTTCGTGGGACAGGGCAAGCTGGGCTTCGCAGAGCTGAGTGCGGCTAACATGCGGCAAGTGTTGAAGCAGGCCGACCATGCACTGAGGAACGAACTGGCGGAAGTGGTGGGGAACCTGCAGAAGATGGCACTCAGCAGAGTGTGGGGACTGTTCAGTGAAATGAGGGCGTTGGAGGAGGAAGGCAGGGCGCTTGCTGATTTGTTTCAGAGGGATGCTGTGCCTGCCCTGAAAATGCCGGAAGCTGTGGCATTGGTCCGGGAAATCAAGCTGAAAAAGCGAATTTGTGAGTTGCTGCTGAACTGTGAGCAACTGCTGGCCTTCAAAGGCACCACTTTGTCGCAAATTCGCAGGTTCGTCGCTGCTTACGACAACCGCCACGTTTACACTGTGACCCACTTCAACGAAGAAACCCAGGATCTGTCCAGAGACCTGGACTACAGGGCGTTCAGTGAAAGGATGCTGGCTACGTTAGAAGCGCTGGTGGAGAACAAGAGCACTTTCGAAAGGTATTTGAGGGAGCCCCAGTTTATCAGTCAGTTAGTGACGAAGGCTGCGACGGATGACATGGTCGTGGAGCCGGAAACGATCAGGGAAATCGAGACTGTGCGAGACTTTATCCAAAACCTTATAGGACTGAACACAGTTTTCGACCTGCAGAAGCGTCTATATACTTTGTTGGAGAACAGGACTTATAGTGAAATCGAGAAGAAGCTTTTTAGTGCAACTCAGAAAATCGTTCAGATCTTGATTAATACGGATGGCTTCAAGAAGATAATCTCCTTCATTATGAAAACTTCGGAAGTGAGTTTCTTCCAAGACGACCGGACGCGTTTGAACCTGGTGTACAGCAAAAACAGGACTTGCGACCTGCGAGAACTCGAGGACTTGCGGGCGTACAGTCTAGTGCACGCAGCTTCGAGAGAACTAAAGGAGGAAATCGCAGGCTTTGTGGAGATGGAAGGGAAGCTGGAAGCGCTGGTGAGTAGGTTCGAAGAGTTGGAGGAACTGGGAGCCCCACTCCCAGCTGTGTACAAGCAAGTCTTCACACTGCAGGAAGGCAGGGCGCCGCTACTGTGGCAACTAGAGCTGGACTTGGCAGTCCTGGCAGTCCGCTGGAAGGACGTGTTATCTACGGTGCTAGCGGTGCCAGAGTACTACCCACTGACCTATATTCCCGGCAGACACCTTTGGGAACTGGAAAGCATGCTGAGAACTGGAGAAAAGTCCCGGCAAGGGGAGTACTGGCAGACAATCTTAGGCAAAGAGTGCGACACAGACAGTTCCCAGCTGATTTTAGACTCAGACCCTCAAATCCGCCTCCGAAATTTCAATGCCTACCTCAAATCTCTACCGGATTTACCCGCTTCCCAACCTATTCCTGCTATCGACCCCTTCGAACTCGAGCCAGTCCTATATGACAGCACTGATATTCTCTGCATGGAAGCTGCGGAGGCCTGTGGAGGCCTTTTGTCACTCTACCAAACCACTCGAGCGCACTTCCCCAGGCCGGACCAGCTGCTTTTCTGCCAAAGCTCCACTCGACTCTGTGACCTGCTGGCTTTCCTGCACCACTGCAACCTGTCTTCTGAAGCGAAGCAGCTATATACGCTAGTCTGTCCCGAGTTCTTATCAGTGAAGCGCCAGGCTGGACTGAGGACATTCATCGAAGCCCTAGCAGTGCGCAGAGACAGTGGAACTTTGGCAGTGCTGTGCTGTGACACGAAGAGTCCTTTAGCTGACTTCCTGAAGGCTTTCAGTGGACGCAGAGTCAGACTGCTCACGAACAGCAACTTCATGGAGAGGCCGGACTTACTGAGTCAACTGGCGATGCAGGTAAATCCTCGCTTCTATGTAGTGTCCTCCACTCAAGCTGGCTTGGGGAAATCTGCGCAAATTAGCACTCATTCCCCTCGTGTGACTTCCTATGTGCCCTTATCCGGAGACCTCACAGTCCGCGAAATCGTCGCGAAGCTGCAGGAAGCAGACTTCGAACTCGACCAAAACCTGCACTTAGACCTCGGCTACAGTGAAAACTTAGGCGGGCTGGAACAAGCCTTATGCCAATTGCTGCTCACAGGCAAAGTAACTGCTGCAGACCAGTCCTTCTCCCTGCCCTCCGGCTCCTATGTGTATGTAGAGTTGGGAAACGTGCAGGGACTCAAGTTCCCTGCGAGGATTCCTTTGCTAGCCTACACACAGCAGATGCGCATAGCAGAGTTGGACTTAGAGCAGTTGGAAGTGAGCAATGAGGAGGGACTGGTGTACGCCTGTCTGCAGGCTTTCAGCACTGACCCGAAGCTGTTGGGCCAGGAGTGTCCGACTCCCTTGCTGGATTCGAAGGCTGCAGCGGGGCTGTTGCAGCAGTACTTCCTGCCTTTTTGTGAGGAGCGCGGCTTTCCGGTGACCTTCAGGTCGATCAAGACTTTCACGACTCTGCTGGGCGCGTTGATTGGAAGCATGTTCCACGAATCCTTCCCTGCCAATGTGAGGCCGCTGCTCTTCTCCTCCCTCCTGCTCACAGCCAAGGAGTACCTGGCCTCTGCTTCCGCCCGCAACACCCAGCACCTGGCACTGGCCGCCTCTTCCCAAGCCTACTCCAGCTCCTGGGAACTCTTCAACCACGACGCTCTCATTCTCTCCTCCTCCAAGCCCTGTGCAGTCTACAAGAAGCTGCTCCAAGCCGACATCAACCTGCGCAACGCAGCCCTCAAGCTAGAGCGAATACAGCGCGGAGAAGGCCCTGAGGTGAGTTTAGTGGACTACGAGCAGCTGTCCAGCCAAGATCTCCTGGTAACTCTGTGTCGGGTGCTAGGGACTGCAGAGGATGTGCAGCCGGAGGGGTATGTCCTCACAGTCGACAATTTCCTCAAAATGGTGCTTATCTCTGAAAGAGCGAAATTCGGACTGCCCATTGTGATAATGGGCGAAACGGGATGTGGGAAAACCTCGCTTCTCAGATTCTTGGTGGAAAAGGTGATGAAGGAGAGGTTAGAACTAGTGTCGATTCATGCAGGCACTACAGCGGAGGACTTAGTGATTAGAATGAGGGCGATTGAGGGCGGTTTGCAGCATTATCAGCGAGTTTGGGTGTTTTTCGACGAGTTCAATACCTCGCTTTGTCTTGGAAGCATTGCGGAAATGCTGGTTCGGCGGTCACTCGAGGGTCGTTCTCAGTCCTCCAAGCTAGTCTTCGCAGCCGCCTGCAACCCCTACCGCCTCCAAAGCACCTCTCTCCGCCTGACAGAAGGCCTAAAGCTCTCCAGCAGCAACAAGCCCCCTCTCGTCCACCTAGTCAAAGTGCTGCCGGAGGCAGTGCTGGATCACGCTTGGGACTTTGGAGCGCTGTCTGAAAAGGACACACGCAAGTATATTGTCGCTATATTGTCTGCGGTTGAGTTGGACCAGAGAGGTAAATTTGAAAAGATAATTTTGGAGGCGCATAAGTACTTTAGGACGCATATGGACGTGAGTAGTGTGAGTTTGAGGGATTTGAGCAGGTTTATCAAGCTGTACAGGTGGTTTTTCAAGTCTCTCTCGGACCGCAAGGAGTTGAGAGAGAGGAAAGACTTGCTGGTCTCGAACTACTACATTTACAACCTACAGCGCATGGGGAAAAAGGAACCCAAGCGGGAAAACCTCGCCTTCGAAGCAGGCCTATTAGCCTTCCAGCTCTGCTACACCTTCCGACTGAGCAGGACTGAGGACCGACACCGATTCCTAGAGACTGTATTCGCAGGAGACCTGGCTATTCCTACGATGGAAGCTGTAGTGGAAAGGGAGGAAGTGGACATTGTTGCGAGAATGTCCCTGCCGCCCAATACAGCTATCAATGCAGCGGTTAGGGAAAATATATAGGTCGTTTTTACGTGTATTTATGCCAGAGTGCCGCTTTTACTCTGTGGTAAGCCGGGGTGCAGTAAGACACTCGCTACTTCTCTGGTGCTAGAAAGCTGCAGAGGCAAGTTCTCCCTAGACCTCTACTTCTGCCAACTACCAGAACTCATCCCTGTGCCTGCGCAGGGCTCGCCCTCACTCACTTCCCTCAGTGTCACTCGAGTATTCGACCGAGCATTGAACCTGCAAAGCATCATCACCGAAAGCCTGTTCGTCATCATATTCGAAGAAATCGGACTAGGCGAGCTCTCCCCTCACAACCCTCTCAAAGTCCTCCACAAGGCTTTCGACGATAACCCAAATATCCCCTTCGTGGGATTATCGAACTGGAAGCTGGACGCTTCCAAGCAGAATCGACTCCTGTGTTTGAGTCGTCCAGAGCCTAGTTTGGAGGAATTGAAGGAAACAGGCTTAAGTCTATACCGCAGTTCCGCTCGCTCCGATTCCCACTATGACGAACTCATCAATGCACTGGCCACTGGCTACTGCGAGTTGAGGCAACACCAAAAGAAGAACGACCATGAGGACTTCTACGGACTGCGGGATTTCTACGCACTAGTGAAGCAGGTGATTGTGCACTTACCCCTGTTCGACCGAGGTGCAGCCGTGCACATAGCGAAGACTGTGAGACTGGTAGTGCAGAGGAACTACGGAGGACTGAAAGGTGCTGCAGAGTTCATATGGGAGAGGATAAAGAAGGCTTGGTCGCTGATAGACTTGGAGGATATAGCTGAAGTGCCGGTGCGTTCGCTAATCACAGGGAACATTGAGGACTTTTCAGCGCGGTTTTTGATGATTATTGCGAGTGGAGAAGTGACGCAGTACGCTTTGGAAACGCTGTTAGGCCGGGAAGTGGTCCGAATGGCAGGCAGTTCCTTCCCTCTGGACAAGGAAGAAGGCGCCTACGGCCTGCGCTGCATCAACAACCTAGTCAGTTACTTGGAGCGTCCAGTCTGCATCGTGCTAAAAGACCTGGAAGTCATCTACAGTTCCCTGTACGACCTGTTCAATCAGAGTTACAGCCGGGCCACAATGAACCGATATGTGCAAATCGCCCTGGGCAGTAGTTGCAACCCGAAGTGCAAAGTCAGTCCTGAAACGCGGCTTGTAGTCCTTATCAATGCTCCAGATGAAGAGGCACTTCGAAAGCTGCAAGCGCCGTTTCTGAACAGATTCGAGAAACAGCCGTTTGCCATATCGCAGCTGCTGTCTGCAGAGGAAACGCTGGTTGCGGATAGAGTCAATGCCTGGGTGCAGACTCTTACGAAGCCCATAGATCCCTTTTTGAGTCTGGCGCATGTGTTTCCTACTTACAGCATTGAGGCGATTCAGCTGCGGATACGGGAAAACAACGACAGACTGAGGCTGAATGAGGAAGACTTAGTGAGGGAGTTGAAAAGGGAACTGCTGGCAGCTGCTTCTGCAGACGTCCTAGTCCTCGCACAGCTGCAGGGAGATGCGGAAGGCGCTTGGACCCAACAGACTTGGAGAGACCTGCACCTGAGGACCTTCCCAGCCATTCTAACCGACCTGCGGAACAGCAAGTCCAACGGCATAGTGTTCACCTACGAATCAACACTGACCCACCCCCTGCCCAAGTCCATTGCAGACTGCACGACTCTCGCTCACCTGCACAGCTTTAAGAGTGAAGAAGACCTTCGCACTGCTATTCTCGACTGCCTCACTGCTCCTTCCCAGCCTCTGTTCCTGCTGGAACTCGACTATGTCGCTGACAACCGTCACCTTGGCTTCGTCAAAAGTCTCATTGAGCGACTTTGCGGGGACACCAAGCGAAGCGGGTGCTGCCTACTGCTCAGGCTCGAACGGAACGTGCGATGTCCGCAGTTCGACAACTACTTCCAAGGCTGGCAACTGTCCTCAGTGCTCAGTCTGGGCGACTCAATGGAGCTGCCGGCGGAGGTGTTGCAGGCTGGGACGAAGGACCTGTGTCTGCGGCCGGACTTCGTGGATGTGGGCAGAGGCATTGAGGCGATGATTTGGAAGGTGTTGCTGCTGTTTCAGTACCAGCCGCGGGCGGACTTGGAAAGCTGGGTCAACCCGCACCTCTTCCTCCTTGCTGAAAACATCGTCCGCCATCCTAAGCTCCTCTCAGCCCTCCGCACTAAAACCGCCACATGGATCTCGCAACTGCCAGCCCCCGCCCAGGACTGGAAAGAAGAGATCTACAGCAACGGTGCCTGCGTAGCCAGTGCCAATTCCCTCCCAGAGGCCATTCGCCTGTCTCTAGAAGGCTGCTACCTGACTGCTTTGAGTGGGTTGATGTTCGACTTGGAGAGGAAGGGAGCGCTGGGGTGCTTCTTTACTGATTGGAGGACGCAGGAAGGAGTGGCTATCAGGACGATTTGGCTGCAGACGTTTGAAAAGGAGGGGATTCGAGCTGGTTTGAAGCTGCAGCCGTTGACTCAAAGCACACTTCTGCCTTTCCAGTGCATCCTAGAATTCCCCTTTATCAGGAAGGATTACACATTGCTGATGCGGCTGAAAGAGGAGAAAATAACCCCTCATTCGAACTGGATCAACACCATTCAGACCTACAGGGAAAGCAGCATATTGGGAAACTCCCTCTCCGCCCTGTCCTTTAGTCCTCGCTTGGAGACACTGTACTTCCGAGACCTCCTGCGGGTGCATATTTACTTCCTGAACTCTCCCGCTAACTATGAAAACTGGATGTATCGATTGGTGCAGCCACTGCTTGCACAGGTAAAGGGCTTCGAACAGCGCCTTTGGACGCTGCTGACTGTCCTCGATACACTGCTGCATGTGTGTGATATGATTGCAGCTGTGGAGGCTTTCGAGGCGGAAGTGGGAGAGCGAGCTGTGGCGACTGCAGCGGGACAATGGGACGATTACCCTGCTTCCACCCAAATAAAGCGAGAATTGCTGCCGGAACTACCTCAAGACCAGTTCAATTCAGCAGTGCCGCCCCCTCCCGGCCCTGCCCCAGACCTTTCCTCAGTACTACCAAAGTGGAAAGCCTCCCTCGGCTCCAGCCTATTCTCCCTCATTCCCTACGTCTACCCCAGTTTCCTCATACTAAAGCGAGTCGGGGCAATCGGGCCCTACCTAGCCAAGGTCAGAGGAGTGCAGCAACTGTACCGCAGGGCGGAAGTTATGGAAATCCCTATTCCTTCCTTCGACCCTTTGGACTTCATAGTAGACCTTGCTGATGTGTTTTACAGGGCTAAGGGAGAGCTGGAAAGACTGACATCGCTATGCAAGCATATAAAGCCAGGAGCAGGGCAGGACTTCAACCCGTATCATATATCGGAATTAGCGTACCGGAAGCTGAATAAGCACTTGGAGAAGCTGTACTCTGTAGACCAGGAAGCGGCTATTCTCTTCAAAGCCAAGTTCTATGCGAAGTGGATCCGATTCGAGCCGGACGCCATTCGCCGCTTTGCACTGGACCTAGAATCTCCCAACGGCATTCGCAACAAACTGTGGCGCTACGCCTATGGTCCAGTCCAAAGCATCCTAGCTGCAACTGACCTGGAGGAAATCGCTGCAATCCTACAAGAATCCATAGCCACAGGTCATATCGCTCTCCAGCAGAGTCCCCATATGCAAGTACTGGAGGAAATGATGAGAAGTCAGGCGAGTTTGAGAGTGCTCGTAGGAGACCGGATGAAGGACGAATTGCCCCACATACCGGAGTCGCAGGATGTTTTGGAGACCTATAGGCAGGTTTTCCTCTGGAGTATGCAGACACTTGCAGACTTCGACCGTCTTACGATGGTCCGAAAGGCGATTTTGACTGCTTTCCTCGCCTGGTACTTAGACCTGTATGCTGCGATGTTGGTGAAGGAAATAGACGTGGTGCTGTGTCGAGTTATTGACAGTGCACTATCAGCCCCGGGCCTGATTGTAAGCACTCTCCGACTATACGTCTGCAAGCAACTATGGCAAGGCGGTATCCACCACGATGCTTTGGTGGTGTTTAAAGTGCGCCACCCCTCTATTGCCTGGCTGCACAGCTGTCCTCTAGTGCCCAGTTTCACCCCGGACTTGCCCTTCGTAGACATCGCCCCTGACCCAGCTGCTGGGTTCCTTCGCCTGCGTACTGTCCTGCGAGAGGCAATGAGAGGGGAAGTGGAAGTAGGCCTGGCCAGCTTGCGGACTGAGCTGAACGCCACCTCCACTCGCAAGCAGGGAATCAGTGTGGGAATGGCTCTGCTGACTGAAGCTATGCTCGGACATTGGAAGAACCCACAAGGCACAGCCAGGCTGAATAGAGTCAAGCCAGACATACAGGAAAAACTGGGCCCAGTACTAGGAGGACTGATAAGTCTCTGTATAGACAACTTCTCTCCAGGGTCGCTACTGAGACTGGACCCTGGGAAAAGCGAATTCGACGTGCACTTGGCTCTAGCACTGGGTGCGTTCTTAGTGACCACTGCAGCTCTCCACGGCGTCCCAAGTGCCTTCACTACTCCCTTCTTCTCAGAAACGCCAGCCTTCGTGTCTCTCTTCCCCCTAGGCGTAGAGACCCCGCCGCTGTACTCCTACCTCCAAGACGTAGCTGCCAACTTCACCCTGTACAGTGCTACGAAGACTTACAAGTGCTCCAATACTTGCGAGTACATCTACTTCATTGGCAACTGCGGCAGGCCGTGGACTGTATCCGCCTGTCCCTACTGCAAAAGCCCTATAGGCGGCACTAGTCACACACTGATTGCCCGCGCTGGCCATAGGGAAATCAGCAGTTCCGACGCAATTGCTTTAGCCAAGGTAGCAGTTGCTAAGTACTTGCAGACAGGACAGACTCCTGGCTATACAGAGATGGGCGGAGTGGGGATAGATGCCAGTTCCCAGGCCTTGCGAGGCATCCACCCCTTCACATACCGCCTCCTGCACATGCTCCTCAACCTGCAGCTCCACTTCCTAGGACTGATGGACCCGCAGGCAGCTGCCAGTAGGGTGCAATTGACAGAGAAACAGTCAGTTCAGAGCTGTGTGCAGGAGGCTGTGCGCGAGGACTGTCACGAACTGCTCAGAATGCTCAACAACCCCGAGGCCTACCTGTGGCTGTTCCGGCTTGTCACAGACCTGGCCGGCTTCATTACTAAGAAGCATGAACTGCCGACTACTCCACAAGAACGCAGAGCACTGGAACTGACCTTCGAAGCGGAGTTGGTAGCGCCGTACCTTTCCAATGCAGCTGCAAGCATCCAGCACTACAAGCGCACACTCGCCACTCAAGCCCACAGCGAGTGGACCCCTCTACTCGAGGAGTCGGTGCCTGCTACCGGCTACCCACTCGCAGAGTTCTTTAGAGTGAGGAGGAGGCCGAGTGAGGAGATGCTGGGAAGTGCCTTGGCGCTGCTGCCGGACCAAGGCGCTTTCCCTGCACTTCGAGTGGTGTTGAGACATGAGGAGGAAATCAGACTATGCGGAAAGCTGACTCCTGTGCTCAGACTCACTAATTACTTGATGGAAACTTGCAATTTGAAGCTTGCCCGCGAGGAAGCCCGCTCTAGGAGAATTCGAGAGTACGCTGCAGAGGACCCAGTTCTAGCGAATCTGCTTGCGGACTTCCTAGCAGCCTGGGAGGGAGTAGGGGAACTCCAGTACCAGTGCCATCTAATGGACCCGCTTCCGTTATCTGCAGACAGCGAACTCATTTACTTCCTACCAGACGCCCGCGAGGTCGGTGGAGGCACCTATATGGCTGCTGCTATTGAGACTCTGGCAGGCAAGCAGAATAAAGTACTGACTGCACTAGAGGAAGTGGTAAGGTCGGGTGCAGTGAAGGGCCGTTGTGAGGCTCAAAGAGTACCTGAAAGAGGCGTTTTCCAGCCTGCAGCGCTCCGCTCTGACCTAGCGACCTGCACTACCAACCCCGCCTATGGACTGGGACTGGACCTAGCCTTTGACTTCTCTACGCTTCAGACTGCTGTTATAGCGCCACTGAAGCACTGCTACTACCTCGACACTTCCTCCCTCAAATTTGTCCAGTACCACCTAGAGCTGCTTAGCCTGCAAGGCGCGGAAAGCGGCCTAATTGCGACTCTCCGTGACCACATTGGGGAAAACGGAGACGTGCTGTCCTTCAGTGAATGGCTGAAAGCAATAATGTACAGAGAGCAAAAATCCAAAGGAGAGCGCCTGGGTCCCTATTTACGTGAACTAATAGGTGAGTTGGAAGTACTAATGTGCGTCCTCAAGCCTGAGCGGATCAACCGCAGCGAAACCATCAAGTCCGCATGCGAACGCTTGGCTGTGACGAAGCATTGTCCCAAGCTGTTAGGAGGTCTGGATCTGGCTTCTATCGAGCTGCGGCTCGTAGTGAGTCTGTATGAAGAGCTGGAGGAGCTGTATTTCCCTTTCATGGCTCAGTACGTGCAGACCAAGTACAAGGAGGAGGATAAGACGGGAGTGGTGGAGAGGACTGTGGGCAGAGTCATGGGCGAGGCTTTTAGTGGGACGGAACTGCCGAAGGTGGAAGACATCGAAAAGGCAATAATGAAACTGATTATCAGATGCCTCAGTGCTGATCTGCGTCCTACTGATCCCCTCAGTCTATATCTCCCTAGACCTGACTTTTGGCCTGTGGACACTCCCTCCAGTCTCATCGAAAACCTCCAATACCGCTTCGAAGAACTCCCGCTTTCCCTATCCCTCGCCACCTACCGCTCAGTCCGGACTTTCAACAACTCCCACCTCAACACTCGTCTCCTCCCATCATAGCTAATGAACTAGCCACGTCTCTGCAGGTCCTTCATAGGCACGACTGGGTCTGACCCCGGCACTTGCACTCCTCGGACCTGGTCCTGGTAGCGCTGGGCGAGGGGCGGGGAGTGCATGTTCTTGCCAAGGTTGGAAAGGTCGACGACGCTGTGGAGCTGTTGGTCGGTGGAGAAGGACTTGTCCTGGACTTGATGGTTGGAAGTGAAGGGGTTGCCTCTCTCTAGAACCACAGGGTCTTGGTTCAGACGGCTGTTTTTGACGACTATTGGGTTGGAGCCGATTAGGCCTGCATGAGGTGTGAAGTCCGGCAGATCTCCTTGGTTGTGGTACTGAGAAGGGGTCATATTCGGGGCCGTGGATAGGTCCAAGTCCCTACGGACCGCTGGGACTACTCCTGGAATAGGCATTGCCAAAGCGCCTGGAGCCATATAGACCGGCTGAGACATATACATTGCAGGGTTAACACCCATCATAGGCCCTGCGAACATCATTCCCTGCGGAGTCATGTACATCTGACCTGTAGGGTAAGGGTTCATGAAGGGCATCATAGGCGGCGATACGAAGGGCTGACTGGGTAAAGGCTGAACTGGAGGGTTTGGAGCTGATTTCGCCTCTTCGAACTTGACAGTTTCAGGCTGTTTCACTATGTTTGCAGGCTGAGGATTGAATATTTCCTCTAGTAAGTCACTGGCTTTGTGCCTAACAGCCTCAGAGTCGTCTGTTTTCCCAGGCTCAAAGGTCATTTCCGCAAACAGCTTCTGCTCTTGCGATGGTTCTTTACTCGGAGGCTCCGGCCTAGCGGCTTCGTAGGGAGCTGGCGGCTTCTGTTCCACTGCTCTGGAAACCGCCTCAGCAGGCCTTCTTGCCTTTAAATCCGCCCTCGGAGGCTCAGTTGCCATAGGCCGAGCAGGCTTCTGAGGGGGAGAATCAGGGAAATCCGGCTCAAACTCTTCCACCGGAATAGAGGGTTCCTGCTGTATCCTGGCCCATACATGTTTGAAGTATTGGTTACTGATCAATAAGTCCACGACCGGTCCTTTGCTCACCAACAGCGCTGCTTTCCGGCCTAAGCCGAAGGGAATGGTGAATTCAGAGCCCTGCTTTTTGCCTCTAAATATCTCTTGTTCGTTGAGGGTGAGTCGGGCTTTGCTGCTTGCACGACTGTCGAAGTACTCGACTATGTACTGAGACCCGCTGACTTCTAACATCCAGGTGTGCTTGACCTTGCTGGCCTTCACCCGCTTGCCCACTTCCTCGGTTTCGTAAAGAATTGGCTCGAACTCTGCCATCTCTGCTATTATTTCTGCTAATTACGCCTTTCTTATAAATGCTGCTTCGTTCCCTGTCCATACAGTACCTACAAGTTCCGCCCTGTCCCTCCCCCAGCCTGTTCTTATCTAGAAGAAATCTCCCTGTGCCGGCTGTCCAAACGGATTATTCGCCCCTCTCTTCTGCAAGTCCTTCATCGGCACATCCGGATCCGACCCCTTGACCTCCACCCCCCTCATATGTTCCTTGTACTGCCTGTGCTGGGCAGGCGTGTAGGGGTTGGCGAGGTTCAGGTCTACCAAGTCCAGCATGTTAGGGTCGCTGACGCAGGATTGGTCGGGCTTCTGGTCTGCGAAGGGGTTGCCGATTTGGAGGACTTTGGCTTCGGGGGCGAAACGATCGTTCTTGGCGAGACGGACGTTAGTGTCGCCGATAAGGCCAGCGTGGGAAGAGAAGAATTCCAGTCCACTGGAAATAGCCGCAGACCCTTGGGAAGCGAAAGCAGCCGAATTAGCCGAGTAAGCAGGCTGGGGATATCCTGTAGCGAAGGACTGCGGCGCATAGGACATCCCCGGAGCCACCATTCCAGGCTGCTGGCTGTAGTACTGAGGCATGTTCGGAACTCCCATCATAGCAGGCATCTGTCCTTGCATCATTGTCCAAGGGACTTGTCCAGGATAAGGCGCGGGTTGCATGCCAAGCGCCATCTGACCAGACACTTGAGTGGGCGGTACAGGCTGCACCGGAGGTTGAGGCTGCGGGGCTGTAGTAGACGGCTTCACTCTTATAGTTTCCCCGATCATTGAGTCTTCTTCGATCAAGGAACTGGCGCTCGCCTGGGGCGGGGCTGCCTGCTCTCTGGGTCTTGCCTTCTCTACCTGCGGAAAGGGACTGTCCAAGACTGATGGGTAGGGATTAACAGGCCCATCAAATACTTCAGAGAGCAGGTCTGTGGTAGTAACCTTCACTTCCGGGACTTTCACCTTCTCCACAGGCTTGGGCACAGGCTTGGGCTCAGGCACTGCTGGCTTTGCTGGTCTCTGCGGCTCTTTGACTGGACGCTGGGGCTGTGGAAGGACAGGTGGGTCGTCTGGAAAGTCCTGTTCGAACTCCTCGTATTGGGGGACCGGGGCCGCCTGCACCTCCGCCCACACATGCTTAAAGTACCTGCTGCCAATCAACAAGTCCACCATCGCGCCCTTCGCCACCACACTCGCAGACAGTGTCCCCATTCTAAAGGGCACATTCACCTCTCCTCCCTGTCTCTTGCCTTTGAAGACCTCCACTTCATTGAGAACTATGCGGGCTTTCTTGCTTCTGCGGCTGTCGAAGAACTCCACGGTGAAGGGCTTTCCTGAGATTTCCAGCATCCAGGAGTGCTTGACTTTCGAGGATTTGACCCGCTTGCCCACTTCTTCACTTTCGTATAGAATGGGAGTGAAGGCCATTTGAATGATTATTTCTGTATTTAAGCAGTCTCCAGCGCTATAAGAGAAAGTCCCCTCTCGCTTAAATCGCTCATTCTCTATTCCAAAGGAGACTGAATTACTATTGCCAGGCAGAAGCTGGATGCTATTAACTCAGACCTAGCGCCGACATGGGCTTCACAAGGCAGGCTGATAGTTGGCCATGGGACTGATTTCCAGAAAGCCGTTCTCCCAAGGAGTGAGTGTTTCCTGACTTGCCCTACTCGCCTTCGGCTTCCTTGGTCTCAGTCTCAGAGGCCGCAAATAGCTGGCTAGTAGCTCGATTTTCGGCTCTTCTAGTAGGGAGAGTCGGTTCATTTTCCTGCTTTTTCCAGCCTGCGGCGGCGGACTTTCCCGCTTTCTGGCTTTGACAGGTGTGGAGTAGCGTGAGGAGTCGAGTTGCTTGGCTGAGAGATGGATGTGCACACCCACCGACTTAAACCGACGACTGCGTGTGGGCAGTGGACTGCAGCGGGTGGAGGGCTGGCGCAGAGGCGAGGAGTCCATTGTGCGGAACACACGGAACCAACGAGCAGCTGTCTGGCTGCGAATTGACGTGCTGCCCACTGGAGAAAGCGCAGGTCCGAACTCGCCTTCTCTTGCGGAGGGAAAGGCCTTCCTCTTGGCTCTGCGTTGCTGCTGAGTATCTGTCATTTATCCCTCTTTATGTGGCTACGCGGTGGATAAAAGGACTTCTTCTAGTGTGTCATGGCGGGGTGACTGGGTTCGGCGGCTTGCACAGGAGGCCTTTCAGATAGCGGAATGGAGGGCTGGTCCGCTTCTCCAGCGTCCAGTCCCAACTTCATATCCTCCTCCACAATCTCCATAGGCGCTAGCCACTTCTGTCCTTGCGTCCTGCTGCTCTTCCCCGCGCCCACCGTGGAATACGGCGAATCGCTGTACTTCTTGACAGGCGCCCCCGCCTCCACATCACTCAGTACCAGCGGCTCCGCCGTGCACATCGGACACCTCATATCCTCCCTGGCTCTCTGCATTGCCTCGACACAGAAGTGACAGAGGTAGTTCTGGCAGCAGGCGGAGACCAGGATGGTGCTGAGGAACTTGAGACAGACAGGGCAGGTGTAGCGCAGACCTTGGCGGGAGGTGCTGTCTGGAGTGCGGTCCAGAGCTATCACTTCACTACGGCTGAAATTGGTCCTCACCACCAGACTGGGTCTCTCCAACTCCATTGGAACAGGCACTGTGGACTGAGCCGGGATGATAGGCTCCGGCTCGAGCGCTTCAGGTGAACTCGACGGCTTCTTGGGATTTGAAGGGAAGCAGCCCATTTGATATGGTGGAGGCCGCGGCTATCTAGCCCAAAAGCCAGGGAACCTGAAAGTTGCACACCAACTGTATTCCCTACCTGCCTCTGTGCATCTGCCTTTGCTACTGAGCAAGAAGGCAGGTGACCAATACACATTTAGAACTCTGCTAGTAGAAATAGCTCGAAGCAGGGAATAGCAGTGATCTATGCTTGAAAGTGATCGAATTGTTGATATGTGAGTCGAACTCACTTTGTTGCAATTAATAATGAGAGTGGAGTCTGCATTAGAAAGCGATATCCCTGCTATCTTGGCTCTCTACCGTGCCAACCACATCTCCAATCTAACCCCCGCTCAAGCCCATCACTCCGGCTATATCATCTTAGATTACCCGGAGTGGCTCCTCAGAGCTATGATGAGTCTCGAACCGCTGCTAGTGGCGAAAGACGGAACTACTCTGGCTGGCTATTTGTACCCACTTCCAGACTACTACCGATACATCTTCCCAGCCTTTCAAGAGAGATTCGACTTGATGGACGGACTGACACATCAAGGCAAAAAGTTGTCAGAACATCGATTTATGAAGGTGGGACAGGTCGTGATAAGGGAAGAGTACAAGGGAAAAGGAGTATTTAAGTTGCTTGTAGAAGAGATGCGCAGGCGATATTCAGTACAATTCGAACTGATTGTGACCCGCATACTTTCCGCTAACCCTCGCTCTCTTGCCGGGCACAAGAAACTGGGCTTCCAGCTGCTAGCCGAGTCCAAGGAAGTGAAGGATGGGAAGCCGATCTGGTCCTGGCATTACATTGCCTGGACCACTCCACATCTTTAGCTTTTCAGACCTTATAAAACTCCTTGGTAGGCAATTACAGGGAAGTGAGACTGGCTGTAGAGGGAAACAACCCCACCAAGTGGAAAGTGAGTGCAGAAGCACTGCCGCCACAGACCCCCGAACTCAAACTGAAGGGGGAAGTAGGCAGTGAGGGAGGGCTGCTGCAAGTGTCGCATGCTTTGACTGATTTCTACTACTCAGTGGAAATGACCAAAGGGCCAGTGCTGGGCTTCAAGGGAGTCTGGAACGGGGCACTGGCAGGCCTG
>Ga0247837_1002141_pt1 | contig 38417 bp, 29 predicted proteins | sample LaCtaG_2_FD_187115 | JGI IMG/M metagenome (GOLD analysis project Ga0247837, IMG submission 187115) | Freshwater microbial communities from meromictic Lake La Cruz, Castile-La Mancha, Spain - LaCruzMarch2015_14.5m | ecosystem: Environmental > Aquatic > Freshwater > Lake | place: Spain: Castile-La...
CGACGGACTAGGAAGTCCGTCCATGGGGAATTCGACGGACTAGGAAGTCCGTCCATGGGGAATTCGACGGACTAGGAAGTCCGTCCATGGGGAATTCGACGGACTAGGAAGTCCGTCGTACCATTCAATCAACAGCCCGGTGAGCGAGGGGCAATTCCAAGGGGCTCTCACTCACGTTTCGAGTTAGCCTTGGTAGTTTTTATCCGGCCGCTCGCCTAAAGGGCCCTCGTTAACCATCCTCCGTTAACAAACCGTGTATAATTCAAGGCGCGGGCCCCCCTGCCCTACCCTACCCTGACAAGAAACACAGAGTCTTTCATTCTACGAGCACCATCATGTCTAGCACTCAAGCGACTGCCCCCTCTGTTCCCCAGACTGCTATACCAGACCGATTTTACGAGATCTTAAAGGACGTATGGGGCTTCTCCAGTTTGCGTCCTTCCCAAGAGGCCGCTATTGCCTCCATCTTAGAGGGACGCGATACGCTTGTGATCATGCCAACCGGTGGTGGCAAGTCGCTCTGTTATCAAGCCCCTGCGATCTATCGTGGCGGCATGACCATTGTGGTTTCGCCGCTGATAGCCCTGATGAAGGATCAAGTGGATTCGCTGAAGCAGGTTGGTGTGAATGCCGTACGAGTCGACAGCACCTTGTCGTTACCCGAAAAGCGCGAGATCGCTCAAGAGCTTCGATCGGGCAATGTACGTTTGCTGTTCGTTTCGCCGGAGCGGATTGCAAGTCCTGATTTTGTACGTTTGTTGGAGGGGAACGAAGTTCACACCATCGCAATTGATGAGGCGCATTGCGTTTCGCAATGGGGGCATGATTTCAGGCCCGAGTATCGACAACTCAGTTCACTGCGCCAAGTTTTCCCCAACGCAGCCATGCACGCTTTCACAGCAACAGCGACAGTCAAGGTTCGGGCGGACATTATGGATCAACTGCAACTGAAGCAACCGCGAATGTTGATCAGTTCTTTCGATCGACCGAACTTGACCTACCGCGTTTTGCCTCAGGTGGACCTTGAGGATCAGATACTCGAGGTTTGCGAGCGGCATCGTGGGTCAGGCGGCATTGTTTATTGCTTGCGGCGCAACGACGTGGAGGTGATTACAGCCTTCCTTCAAAGCAAAGGAATTTCAGCGGTAGGTTATCACGCAGGGATGTCCCATGAAGAACGCAAACGAGCTCAAGAGGCGTTTCTGACGGAATCGGTCGATGTGGCGGTTGCAACGGTGGCATTTGGAATGGGGATCGACAGGTCCAATGTTCGGTTTGTGTTGCATGCTTCGATCCCTAAGTCGATTGAACACTATCAACAAGAGACAGGTCGCGCGGGGCGCGACGGTTTGCCAGCCGAATGCGTCCTCTTTCATAGTGTTGGGGATGTGATGACCTTGAAGAAGATCACCGAAGGCAGTTTACGGGAAGCAAATGCATCGGAAGAAATCGTAAATGCATCGAAGCTTCAAATTGAAGAGATGTCGCGGTATTGCCAAACCCCGGTGTGCCGGCATCGTGCGTTGGTTCAATACTTTGGTCAATCCTATGATTTACCTTCCTGTGGGGCGTGCGATGTATGCTTGGGGGATACCGACGAAGTCCCCGATTCCAAAGTCATTGCGCAAAAGATTTTGTCTTGTGTTTTTCGCGTGCAGGAACGATTCGGCGTGAATCATGTGGTCGATGTTCTGCTGGGCGCGAGAACCCAGGCGGTAGTCCAACGCGGGCACGATCAAGTGAGTACGTATGGGATCTTGAAAGAGGTTCCAAAATCGCAGTTAAAAGATTGGGTCTATCAATTGGCTGGCCAGGGGGCGATTACTCTCGACGGGACAGAATATCCTATCCTCAAGTTGAATTCGAACTCCCGAGCCATTCTTTTCGGGGACGCTCAGCCACGTTTGATTCGCACTGCTACGAAAGCCAAAGAACGCAAGCAGGCCACCGCAAGCGAAGCCTCGATCCACGCAGACAGCGGCTTGTTTGAGAAGCTGAGACTTTTGCGAAAGAAGCTTGCCCAGGAACAGAACGTGCCACCTTTTGTGATCTTCGGCGATACCACGTTGATCGAAATGAGCGCGTCACGGCCATCGACGCTTGAGGGGATGCTGATGATTTCGGGGGTGGGCAATACCAAGCTGAACGCTTATGGTCAGGATTTCTTGGACGAGATCACCAACTATTGCGCCCAGAATTCGCTGGAAATGGACGCCCAGTGGAAGTCGTCGGCGGCATTGCAGGGAGGCTCGCAGCCGGCCATGCGTGTGGGGCGTACGGGATCAACAGGAACCAAGGGCATTACCATTCCCATGCTACGGGAAGGGAAGTCCTTCGACGAGATCGCAGCCAAGGCAGGCATCACCCCCGGCACCGTTGCTTCTCATTTGTTGGAGTTGATGGAAACCGAGGCGATCAGCTCCATTGAACCATGGGTATCCGACGCAACGCAGCGCCGCATTCTTGCAGCCGCGGAAGAAGTGGGGCGGGAACGCTTGAAGCCCATCTACGAGCATCTCAACCAAGAAGTCCCTTACGAGCACCTTCGATTGGTGCTGAACTTTGAAAAGCAGAATTGCTGAGTGGATTGGTTACCAGTAGGAACGGACCATTTCAATCCATTGACTTGCCGTATGCGGTACCGAGTGCGAATCGTAACCAAAGCGATTCATAAGACCTTCGTCTTGGTAAGCGATGAAGCAAAGCAAAAACAGCAAGGAATAGCAGAACAGATTTGCAATTCGATTTTGGCTCCAGAATTTAAGAGCCGTTCCAAAGCTATGCTTGAACAGATATCGCCCTCGGCGGTATTCGATGGACCAAATCTCATCGAGCAGAATATGTGACATAAAGCCGACGAAGACTGCGATGGTTTTGAAGAGGCGTAGATTCATATCCACACAAGAACTGGCCACAAATGCAAAAAGGCAAGCAATGAAAGCCGCTGGGATACTGTGCCACATTCCACGGTGAACGGTATATCGCCTGAATACTTCCGCGATACCAAATCGGAGCATAAAGTAGATCCCCACGGTGATCAGCAACATCATTTCATGATTGCATCCAAGCCGCTGAAGACGATCCACCATCAGCATAGGTACAAACGCAGAGGAGAACGCAACAGCTTCACGAAGGGGGATCCCGGAATCGCTGTCCAGGTCTGGAAGCATGCCACTGACGCTGCACAATGCGGTCCCAAGGACACAGCTTTCCCAGCCAAGGCCTGCTTGGTAGCCGCCCATACCGTAAAGAATTCCGGCTGCCGTACTAACGGAAATATGTGTTCTAAAGTCAGCCATCGCCAACCGCTCCCATCCCGCAAAGATCCATTAACTTCAAGTATGGGACCCTAGCAAAAAGAGGGGCCTCAGGTCCAGCGTATTTGTTGGGTAGGGTTTGCTAGCATTTTCCCTCTGTTCGCAGAAGTTCAGGCCCAGCCGAAACGTCTCAAGCCATGAAGCCAGCCGCAATCGTACCGCCGCTTGATCCGCAGGCATTAGCCCTCACCACCCCCGCAACATGGGAATCAAAGCTTTTCGTACTCGTACTCAGCGCCAGCGGTACTCGTATACGACTCGCGTGTTTCGAGTACGAGTACGAGTACCATTTCATTGAGTACGAGTACGACGGAAAGCCAAACTGTGCAGCATCAAAAGGCGCTAGCCGCGCCCACATATCTAGCACAATTAAACTCAACGCGGCTAGCGCCAGCGGCTCAATAAAGCGAAAAGCCAACTGGCCATTAACTCAATGAACCTAGCGGATGTGCTTAAAACGGGGCGCCGCCGTCGAATTTCGGGCCGAATCCCCCGTGATCGTTTCCGCCGAGTCCGTCTTCGAAATCGAGTTCATCCTCCTCATCATCGTCCAGGTCTGGGAATCGAGCACCTTGAAAAGCGATCCCAGGGCGGTCGTGCAAAAGTTCTTCGTCGACTTGAATATCCATCAGCTCAGGTTCCAAGGTATAGCATTTGCGTTGCCATTTTAAAACAATGGCTTCTGCCTCATCTTCATCCCGTGCAAGCACTCCCCATTGAGCCATGTAAGCTTCCCATTCGGTCTGATTGGCGAGGCAACCTTCGTAGTCGAACCAGGTTGATTCAAGCGGCTGCAAGACATAGCATTGATACAAATAGAGATCGCATGGTTTCTCACTTGACCGAGCGTGCTCAAAAAAGCTTTCCGTTGCGATACCTGCTTTGAGCATACGGTCTTCGACTAACGCTTGAATATCTTTTTCGTCGGGGCATGTACGAGCCGCATTGATCAATCGTTCGTAAGCCCCAGAGATACCGCTGATCGTGAGATTTTCTATTTCCACCAAAGGATGGGCGAGCGCCATTTTGATTTGCTCGATTGCCTGATCCGACTGCCCCATTTGAGCGTAGGCAGCGGCCCGTACGGAATCGACATGCAGTCCTTGAGAGCCGAACAAACCAACTTCTTTTTCGATAGCAACCAGCGCTTCATCGGGACGTTTTAGTTCGAGCAATCCCGAGCTCAAATAGTAATAGGTCCAAGCTATCGGCTGATGTCGCTGGTGATATTTCTGAAGGAAGCTGACTTGCAGTTCATATTGGGTTAATGCGTGCGCCTTGAGAGCCGCTTCAAAAAGCAATTCTGGCGAATCCCCACCTTCGCGAATGCAGAGGTCTAAAACATAAAGCGAGTCTTGAAGCCGATCGGATTCGGAGTAGATTCTCGACAATGCAAGGGCTGCATCATCCCGCCTTCGATCCAGTTTGAATGCACGGGCGTAACAGCGTTCCGCTTCACCTTCCTTGCCAATGTACTCGTAGACCTCGGCTGCGCGAAAATTGTTGTTCACGCTATTGGAATCGATCAGCAGCGATTTACGAATTAATTGATCGAGCCGCTCATTGCTGATCGAAGAATCACTGATCCCCGAAAGGTCCCTGGCTTGAGCGGCGAGGTTTCCGAAAAAAGTAGCAAAACTGACTTGCTCCGATTCTTCCGGATCCTGAAACAGCTCGTCTTCTTCATCGCTAGAATCTAAATCAGCGTTGAGAAAGGAGTCGTCCGGCAATTCGTGGGAATCGGCAAAAGCCCCGTTCTGGCTAGACTTTTCTACAGCCCTATCTTCGGCCTCTTCCTCTTCGGGCTCATCGTCGTCGATTTCCTCTTCATCAAGATCACTGGGATCAAGATCCTCAAGATCGTCTAGTTCTTCGGTGCCGGTGAAATCGGGCATCAAGGGATCATCTTCAAAATCCTTGAAGGCGAGTTCGCGGGCCATCTCGGCCGAAAGCCGATCGATCATGCTAATGGTCATTCCAAGGCGTCCCAGCAATGAGATCAAATAGCCAACGTCTTGATGAGTCGACACCAATTGGTTTGCCCACTTCCAAATTTCGACACGGTCAGTAGCCGGCGTTATCAAGAAATTGACCAGGTACAATGCCTTTCCAATATCTTCGGGATAAGTGAATGCGCTTCGATCTTTGCTAAGCAGTTCTCTAAGAATTAACAATGGGTCGATAGCGATCGCGTCCGGATCAGAAGTTGAATCGATACGATTTTGAGTTCGCACTGCTAAGTCATTGAGCCAAGGTGACAATGGCGAAGCAGAAAGCGAAGCAATCTCGCTTTCGGGTGATGATTTAGTTGGAGATTGCGATAGCTCTGGCTTGGAGGGTTCCGGCTTGGACGGTTCTTCCATTGGTTTCAATGCGATGAATCGCGAATTTTTGATGACCGTCCCGAGCGGCGTGATCGGTTTCGACTCATCAAGCGCCTGATTCAATCGACGAATCGTCTGCCAATCGTTGGCTTTGGTTGCTGCATCTTCAAATGGAACACAAAGCCTCTTCGCTTTGACAAAATCCCCTTGCAAGCGGTAGAGCGCCACCAGTCTTACGCCGTTCTCAAGCCACTTGGTGATCGATTTGTTTTGACGAAGCGACCGGTTCCATGGAACGAGCAGGCTTTCTGCCTGATCCCATTTCGATTCTTTGGCAAACCTTAACGCAGACAAGCTATCCATTGCTAAATCATATTCAGGGCATTCACCTCGTGGTGGAAGCAGCTGGATCGTGGCATCGGTTCGGGCATCGACTTCTCGTTCTTCAAGCAGATCAAGCGTATGGCGTTCAAACATGACAGAAATCTGAGCCCCCATAGAATCAGTCACGGACTTCGCCTTTGCGAGCGTGGTCGCTTGCTCTAACTTGATTTGTGCCGATTCATGCTGTCCTTCCAGGATATCCATTCTGGCAAGCCGCAGATTTGCCAGCCACCGCCGATCACCCCGTTCAGGAAAATCCGAATCCTGCTGTAGAACTTGATTGCTGTGATACCGAGCCAATTCATAATCATCAGCGGCAATATGAATGTCGCATGCGTATTCGCGAAAGCACTGAACACACGATAGCTTTCCTATTCGGTGGCAGACTTCGATCCCACCCGTCAAGCATTCTTGCATCCCTTCCGAATTGAATCCGTCCAGCTCGCCAGTTGCTTCCGCAAGCACCTCGTACGCACAAGCCCCCATGGAGTAAATGATGCTGCCATACTGTTCAAGATCCATCGACGGTTCGATCTTTCGAGCCTGTTCTTCATCTTCGAAAATTGCAATCAGTTCGACCGCTCGCTCCCGAACTGTTTCGAACTGCAGTAATTTCTGAGCCAAGTTCATTTGAAAGAACGTACCGAAAACATAATAAGCTAGATGCCCTTCGGATTTGGCCCGCGCACGCAATTCGCCATAGACTCGAAAGGCGGATTGGCAATGCGCTGAATCCATCAGATTTCCAGCAACATCATTCAGATCCGCCAGTTCTTTCTCAATCGAATCTTGCTTAATTTGGTTTTTCTTGGGCACTGTTAAACTCGATTTCCATGGACGTTTTGAATCGCGGGCGACAGCCGCATTATGGATTTCCTAAAAAAGGCTACCGCTCGCGGCTCACTTTGGAAAAAAACATGCTCCCATTGAAAAGCAGCTTGGGTGAGACGAACGCAAGGTTTGCAACCATCATCATAAAGCCAAAGGTAATCATCCCTAAAAAAATCGCTATCCCGCTATGCACCAACAAAGCGATTCCTAGCATCATTGGACGAGTCCACTTGGGCCATATCAGGGCGCAATAGCCCAATTCCCAAAAGACCGTCATGTGTGTCAAAATCGAGGCAAACATGGGGCTATAACCGATCCACGTCAGGTCCCATGATTGATACTCGTAGGCCGCTGCCGAATACCACATGGCACTTCCATCCCACCACATATCCCCACGCATCTTGCCGATCCCGCCAAACAGGTAAATCACGCACAAATGCAACTGTATCCATCGCGTTGCAAAGGTATTCGACCAAGAAGCTTGGGCCATCTCCAACGGACCGGTTGACCTTCGATGAAGCCAAGCATCCACGCTCCATGAATCACCCGATCTACCGATGCATAGATACATCGACAGCATGATTACGATCTGATCGAGTCCAAACAACATGCCGGTCATACGGTGAACCGTCATCAGAGTAAGGAACCAAGCCAAGATGCTAACGAGTCTAGTTTTAAAGCCGAGCGCAAGCAACAATCCGGCGACCATCGCCATGATCTCGTGAGTCCAAATCAATGGCATAGAATCAATCAGAGCCAGATAAGTCCATTTGGCATCCAACACTTGTTCCCGGTGCAATGCATGCCAAAATGCATTATCGATCAGTGCATGAGGCCCCATGAAAGCCGCCAGATCAAGCATCCAAACCAAGTGGATGTATGCGATCATCGAACCGGTGAAGATTCGGATCAAAGCCAACGTGTGCGAGCAGGAAGGTTGGAAGAAAAAATCCAACAATGGCTGCCAATGGTCCGCCCAGGAACTACCTTGATCATCACTTAACTTATTGAGGCTTTGCATCGGGCTCTTTTAGCTTTTCAGCGGGAAGTTCCTGCACCGTGGGGTCAGGAAAGGACTCAGGAAGGACGTCCAACAATCGCGGATCGTTTAGCTGAACTTTTTCATTGAGGACCATGTAGGGAGTGGGAAGGGATCGTTCGAGCCGACCGAGCGTTATGCTGCTGGGCCCCAATTTGTGTTTGAGGCTCTTCATCATGGACGCTTGCAATCGCTTATACATATCAAAATCCTGCGCCCACCTAGCCGCAAACTCGGGATCCTTCCTGCTCTCCGCCGATATTTGGCTCGGTGCAAAACGGCTGTTGTAAAACTCGGCAAGCATCAAATAACGGTGGTAAAGGAGCCTAGGTCGCTGGTTCTGTTTATCAGGTAGCGTTGTTTCGGCAGGGGGCTCAGCTTGGATTTGCAAGCCTTGACTGCTTGAAAGATCGTCGGACTCAGGTTCCGGTTGAACGCTGCATCGAATCAATCTACCGGGACCAGGATTTGGGGCAAAGAAAAAGTACCCGTGATCAAGATACAACCATTGCGAATAGGTTTGCATGGTCTCCGCGATCAGTTCGAAATCGGGCGCGACAGCCACCTCGCTGCGGGAAAAAAAACGCAACGGTTCCGCCAGCAAACCCAGCATGTGCAATGAACCGATCAACAGCAAAACGACTTGCATTTTTTTCGGGCAATTTCGCATGATGTTTCGGTCGGTACGCAAAACGGAAGGTTGGTCTTAACGCTCGGTCGGATTGTACCGCTGAAAAGCATTCTTCATGATCAGGAAGCGAAAAAAATCCTTCAGAGCATGCTCAGCAACGCTCGATATCAACGTAGATAGACCGGAAGAGAGTTCGAAAACCGTGCGTCTGGCCGCCATAAGGGTGCAAAAATGTCGAAGTTCATCTCGAAAAACCTGCGGAGATTTCTGCGAGACGAGGACGGTCCCACAGCGGTTGAGTACGCAGTGATGGTGTCTGCAATCGCTATCGGCGTTATTGCAAGTGTTGGTCAGATCGCTGTTGCGATGAAGAACAGCTACAATTCTTCGGGGGCTGCCATCACGTCCGCGCTTAGTCCTTGAGCCTTCGTATCCTCTTTGCCTTTTGTTCTCCGTTTGGGTTAACTCTTGTGGGGGAACGGCTTTCGGCTCAGAGATCGATTCGACGATTTTCTTGATTGATTTCAAGCCATTCTTAGTTGAATTGCTTGCCCTCGGAGGCATTTTTCAGAGTGCATTGAAGCTCCTGCCAAAGGGACGAAGTCGAAGCCGCCAAGACTTCACCATTCCAAACATCGAAGGGGTGTCCCGCCAAGTCCGTCAGCTTTGCAGTCGCTTCTTGGGCGATGAGTGCACCTGCGGCAACGTCCCAGGGCTTGAGAGAATTCGCCCAGTAAGCATCAAGGCGACCACTTGCCACATAACATAGATTCAAGGCCGCAGACCCGAGTCTCCTGACGCTTTGGCTCGCAAGCAGGACTTCTATGAATTGCTGGATCTCGATGGATTCGCGATGAACTTGAGGGGGGAAACTCACTGCCACCATGGCTTCTTCCAGGCAAATGACAGAACTTGCACGAATTGGCATTCCATTCAAATGGGCTCCCTTGCCTTCGACTGCCGTGAAGAGTTCGCCGGCCATAGGGTCCAACACAACACCCAAAACACATCGGTTTTTTTGCATGAGTGCGATGGAAACTGCGAAGCTTGGCAATCGGTGAACGTAATTGACGGTTCCATCGAGCGGATCAACTACCCAACAGAATTCTTCTCTCGAAAGCACATCCCAGCTTTCTTGGGTTGTCGCGCTTTCCTCACCCAGAAAGAAATGAGTTGGAAACTCGCTCAAGATACGCTTTTCGATAGCGGCTTGGGCTGCTAGGTCCGCATCTGTCACTAGGTCCTTAGGGGCTTTCATTCGCGACGAAGCCGACTCAAGCATTTCACGAAGAATTTGGCCAGCCATTTTTGATGCATCGACTGCAATTTCCATGGCATGACTGATTGAAAAAATCATTTTCGATTGTCTGGGTAAAGGTTCCAGGGATTGGTTGTGACTCGGGTCAGGTGCGGTTATGTTACGATCCTGGAAATCATTTTTGAATGGCCGATCAACCAATTACCGTGTTTTAGAGCGTGGACTGATGACTTGGAACCTTAGAGACGACAACGCAATTTTGGAAACAAGCTCCATCCGAGTTGTTGCTAGCCTACGAGATTGGAGTCCGTCAATAAGTCTAGTCGACATTACTGGCCCCGAGGAAGAAACGAAGGGGGTCGTCCAAATTCGTCCTGTCGACCCGTCAATATCTTTTCCGGAAAACGGACTTTCACTGGGAGAGGCTTACGTCCGTCAGGGGGACGTGATCGCCAGTTACCCCGAGAGTACTCCATGGCCTTTTGGCTACCAGTTAGACATTCGATCCAGTCATGAGATTGGACTTCAAGCTGGCAAAGAAAACAGTTTGTTGACTTTGGAAGTGTGGCTGAGTGTACAGACGTCGCTTTTGAGTTCCTATCCAGAATTGAATGTGAACCTGGAAGGCGAATCATTTTATCATCTAGGAGATGGATTCTGGCTGGACTCAGAGAATCGTGTTGCGTTGCTGATCCATCCCTTGGATTTCGCCGATTGCATAATAGACGGCCCGACACGATCCGTTCCAAATCGACAGATACAGATGAAGGTGTTTGGGCGGTTCATGGAAAAGGGAGTGATACGCCGCATGCGTTTTCGCATACTGGTTGCCAACGCTCCAAGTTCCCAAGAATTCTGGCAAGATTGCTGGAACGAGTTTTCAGAAAGCCCGCTACCGCTTACAACTTAGCGCGTCATGGCGTTTTGGTAATGCAAAACAAAGCATAGCCAACCATCCTTTTTTGAAGCAACAACACGGACGAACCTACGAGGGCATTTCCTTTGGCCAAGAAAAAATCGACCACCCAAGCCACCGAACTGAAGACAATCTCTCCCAATGCAAATGCTTCCGTGAAAGCTGGAGCCCCGACCAAGAAAAAGGCCGCGGATAAAGTGGCACCGATCAAGGCCTCAAAAAAAGGTAGAAAAGAGCCCACTACCCTGACAACGAAAAAGCCAGTAGTTGCTGACAGCAAGAAGCCAGCAAGCAAGACTTCACAACCCAGCAAGGTCAAAACGGAAACCGTCAAATCCTGGTACGACTATCCACAGCTGTATGAGATGGGTTTTTTGAAAGAGACACCGAAAGAATCCGAATTCCTTGGAGATGTTTTTAAAAAGTATGTCCCCTTCCCTGTGGAAACCGTGCTCGAACTGGGCTGCGGTTCGGGTCGCCTGATCTGCGACATGGCTCCTCGCGGTTACAAGATGACCGGCTTGGATCTGAATTCGACCGCTTTGGAGTACTGCAAGAAGAAGCTGAAAAAGAAAAAGGCAAGTGCAGAGTTAGTTGTTGGAGATATGACCAACTTCAGTTTCAGCGAACCTTTTGACGCGGCTGTTAATGCCATCAATACCTTCAGGCATCTCGAATCGGAAGATGCCGCGCTGGCCCACTTAAAATGCGTCGCCAAACATCTGAAACCAGGTGGAGTCTTTGTTCTTTCCTTGCATCTTCTGCCGCCAGATGGCGACCTATGGGGAACCGAACGCTGGTCGGCCAAAGAGGGTGATTTGTCGGTTTACTACGCTTTGACGGTAGTCGAAACCAGTATGAAGACTCGACTTGAAAAACTTCGTATTTCGATGTTGGTCAAAGACAAAAGCAAGGGCGAGTCATTCCGCCTGTCCGACCACATTACACTTCGGATTTACACTGCCAAACAACTCAAGAGCCTGCTTGCCAAAGTGCCCTTGCTGAAGCTGATCGGCGTGCATGACTTCTGGTGCGACATCGAATCAACGCAAAAGCTAAACGGGGAAGCCATCGATACGGTTCTCGTTCTGCAGCGAGTCTAGGCGACGGATTGTCAAGGTAACGGGCGGCTTTTCAACGGAGCCCGGACTTGATCGCCTTGAACCTCGGGCAAACGTGTATCAATCCATTAAGTAGAAATAAAAAAGGGAGCGAAGTGATCTTCGCTCCCTTTTTGTTTAGTACGTTCGAAAGAACAAGAACTAGTCCAATGCGATGATAAGGTCCTCGCCTGCCGATACCACGACAGAGCGATCCATGGAGGTATCGTAGTATTTCGGATCCACCTTTTTCAAAGCTTGCTCCGATGCCTTCGAAGACGATTGCCCAACCGAGAAAACGTACTTTCCTGGAGACAGTTCGCTTTGAAAGGTACCGTCGGCTGCGACTGGAATCGTCTTAGGATGCCCGTCGCCCAAGGGTTGAACAGAAATAGTCACGTCGCCAAATGGCTGTCCTTTAAGCGTAACCTTCCCTTTGGTTGCGGAGGGTGCGGCCATTTCACGGATTGATGGGCCGCAACCCACCAAGCACGTTACCAAAGCTAACATCAAAATTCTTAACATCTTATCTTACTGTCCTTAGTCTTCGAGATGCGGAATACTATTCGTCCCAAGTAACAATCTGACCGTCACTGGCACCAACCATAAACTTGAGAGCTACAGGATCAGTGCTTGCGGACAAGAATCGAACCGATCCATCGCCAAGCGTAGCGTTAGCCCCGCCAGTGTGGAACGAAAACGGTTCATCGTTAGGACCACAGTTGTTTACCGACCATCGGCATTCGACTGGTCCACCGACAGGTGTGGCGTAGTTGTTGATCCGAGCTATTCGCGAGGCTGGAAGAATCGCGCCGCTTGGGCCAGAAACTCCGTTAGCAGCAGCGTCAGCGTCGACCCAAGCGAATACTCGACGAGCATTTGCAGTGGTCATTGGATCAGCAGCACTCGAGACAGGTGTCAATCGAGTTGACAGTGCACCGAAAGCAGCAACGGATGGGTGAGCCCGGCCTGCATCTTCGATCATCATAACGGTGTTGCTTGTTCCGTCTTGAACACGAGCAAACCCACCGCCATCGCAATTCAACATACCACCTACAGCAGCAGCAAGCCACAGAGGGTTACCCGATCCGGTTGGAAGAACTCGCGAACCACGAGTTGCACTTGTGGTCGAATCAATATCGGTCAAGGCTACCACCATGTAGTCGATCCCGCCGTAACCATGAACTGGATCCCGCGACTCGTTGCCAATTGGAGTCGATGGGCAAACGAAGGTTGGGATCTTGGTCTTCCCAGCAACTTGACCGGATGGGAATCCTGGGTCATCATAATTACGTCCTAAAGCTTTCGCGTGCAACAAGCAGCCAGTGCCGGTAACGAATGCCGCACCGCTTGGGGTGGCTCCGTACAAAGCGAATGGGCTTGTGCTATGATCGAGAAGGTTATAAACCGCAGTTTGCTCAATGTATGGAAGCAATTGGGTAGGTGTCGAATGGATCATGTAAACGGTGGTTGTGCCACCAGTCGAGTCGCATTGACCGCTGTGAGGTAGCTTTTTGTAAGCTGACTCGAAATTGTGAACTGCCAAGCCAAGTTGCTTCGCGTTGTTGCTGCAGCTCATTCGGCGAGCAGCTTCACGAGCGGCTTGAACCGCTGGCAACAAAAGACCAACCAAAATGCCGATGATAGCAATAACTACCAAGAGCTCAACCAACGTGAATCCACGACGGGATCGTTGGCCCATCCAACCATGATTAAAAACAGATAATCGCGACATACTTCACATCCTGAAGGACCGAAAAGTTCTATTAGCCCTACCAACTCGGTCGAGCTTGACGCCCATATTCTGATTCGAAATATTAAGAAATGGTTACGCCAATATTAAGATTTAATTAACTGTCCTTAACGGCACAGCATTTCCCCGAGCCAATTTTTTAATGCCTGATTAATCAACCTTAGGGGCACTTAGCGGTAGAGCAATCAACTTGATGCGTACAACACCGCAACTTTTGAATGTTCGAAATGTTGGTGAAAGATCTAAAAATCTATCGTTGGATTGGACAGTTCTTCGCGTCGAATTTTAGTGCCCAGTTTGGACGCCTCGCCCGGCGTGTCAACAGTGTACGCGACGGAGAAAATGTGGCCAACCGCAATATGTCAATGGCGCCCTAAGATTATTCAACAAAATTGAATTGGTAGCGAAGGTTACCGTCGAATTGATCGCTTTTTAAGCTTTTCAGGGGGGCGTCACTCTGAGCTATGGGATCTTTTGTCTTGGACAAAAACCAAATGGGGCTCTTTTTCGCGAAGTCTTCGGAGCTGTCCACATGCGGCTTGGATGTCGTTGCCTTTTCGTTGCCGAAACATCACGTTAATGCCCCCTTCCATGAGGATCTTACGAAACTCGTGGATTGATTCCGGGGCGGGTGTTTCGTAGGGCAATCCGGGTACTGGGTTGTAGGGGATCACGTTCAACATGGCCGTTTTGCGACGCAAGAGCTTCACCAATTGCTCTGCGCAAGCCGCGGAATCGTTCAGGTCTTTCAGCAGAACGTACTCAAAGGTGAGCCGGCGCCCGGTCGCATTGAAGTAACGATCTGCCGCCTCCATGAGTGGCACAATGCCGATTTTGTTATTCACGGGTACCAATCGTGTTCGCAGTTCATCGTTGGGCGCGTGCAAACTAATCGCCAACTGGTACGGCGAATTCGATTCGGCCAGCCGGTCGATCGCGGGTGGTAATCCCACCGTGCTGATGGTGATCCGTCGCGGACTGATTCCAAGGCCAATCTCTCCATCCTTCGCAATTTCCAATGCTTCGATAACTCGAGGCAAATTGGCCAACGGCTCACCCATTCCCATCATGACGATATGGCTAAGACGTTCTTCCGGATCAAGCAGTCGTTGCAGCCTCAGCATTTGTTCAACGATTTCACCGCGAGTCAAGTTCCGGTCGACACCGTCAAGACCGCTGGCACAGAAGACACAACCCATAGCACAGCCTACTTGGCTACTAACGCAAATGGAACGCCGCGGTCCATCTCGCAGCAGTACACATTCGATTCGGCCACCGTCGGCAAGTTCAATCAGGAGTTTTTCTGTGCCATCTTCGGAATGCTGAGCTTCTTGGGTTTTGGAGGTAAAAATGGCGAATTCCGACTCTAAATCGTTGCGCAAAGACTTAGGAAGATCGGACATGTCCTGAAAGTTATCGACTCGTCTTTGATAAATCCAACTCAGCACCTGTTTAGCGCGATATTTTGGAAATCCTCGTTCTCCCAACCAGTCCACCATGGATTCTTCGGTCTCTTCCAAGATGGAAGTTTTCGATAGGATTGCTGCTGGCTGCCCAAGGATGGGTTCAGCTGGCAAGGATTCGTTGGTGATGGGAAGTTCGGAGGACATGATCGAGCTTTAGATGGAAGTTGAGAAGTTCCACGACGTAAACTTCCGTTGGTTTCGAGCGTAGTATCATACTCGCTTAGCAAAAAAAATCGTTAGGTTTCCCGTTGCTTCTGCAACCAATTCCAGAGACGTTTCGCGGAAGAGTTCAGCGCCAGGCCATTTATTTGCAAAGGGCTGCCCCATAACGTTTCGATTTCAGGGGCGGAAAATCCCACTTGCCTTTCGTCCAGTTCTGCCTCAAAGCATTTCAAGGTGATACGGTATCGAGTCACAGCGTGTTTCAATTGATGCACTTGATTTCCGAGAAGAATACCGCAACCAAAACGAGCTTGAACGAGTTCTTCAATCGATTTCTGGAGGGTCAATTGCGTCTTGCAGTTCGTGGTGTCAAACCGCAGGAAGTCCCATAAGCCAGCCCAGCGTTCCGAAGCCGAGCAACGTCGCACCAGCAATCGGCCAGAGGAATCTCGAATGATCAGAGCCGTCTCTACCAAATCGGTATATTCTTTCCTCTTTTTGGGGGAAGGAATCAGGCTTTGTTCACCATGAGCGTAAGTCGGGCACAGTTTTATCAAGGGACAGAGAAGGCATTGTGGATTTTTGGGTAGGCACAATTGTGAACCGATTTCCATCAAAGCCTGATTGAGCTGACCACTTCCTGCCCCTTTTGGCAAAACTTGGTTGGCAAAATCCCATAAAACCTTCTGGGATTCTTGGGTGCTGCAGTCGTTCTTCCAACGGATCAATCTGGAGTAAAGCCGCTGGGTATTCGCTTCCACAATGGGAAGTCTTGCATCGTCTGCAAAAGTCAACACGGCATTCCCGGTGTATCTGCCGATGCCAGGCAGGGCGTGGACATCCATCGGCTCGGAAGGGAATGTGCCAGTGTGCAGTTCGGATACTATTTTTGCCGCAGCATGCAATTGACGAGCGCGTCGATAGTAGCCAAGCCCTGCCCAAAGCTGATAAACTTCGTCCAAGTCGGCGGCCGCCAGGTCACTCACCGTTGGAAAACGCGCTAGAAAACGATGGTAGTAAGGAATGACGGTTGCAACTTGGGTTTGTTGCAACATGACCTCGCTAAGCCAGATCGCATAGCGATCAGACGTGTTTCTCCAGGGTAAATCCCGGCCATGCCCTTGGAACCATGCGACGGCTTTTTTTCGAAGCGCTCGCAGCTCCACGGGTGACCATTGCTTGAAAGAGTCAGACACTAGCGATCTCGAATGGTATCCGGACGCCGTCCTAGGGTTACTTTCTTCTCTGTAATCCCCTGAAATCTTCTTTCAAATTCGATGGTGACTTCTTCGCCATCTGCAAAATTCGCAAGCTCTTTTCGAAGGTCTTCAAACACGACCACTTTAACTCCGTTAATACTCAAAATTTTGTCGCCCGATTGAAGCTCGGCCAGTTGAGCAGCCCCGCCCGGCACGACCTCATCGATAATGACCGACGTTGGCGGGCATTGAACACCCAAAAAGCCACCGCGAGCGATCATGAGTTCCGAGCCTTCGAACTTAGATCGTAACTTCTGCTGCCCCAAAATGGTCAATTGGGTCCCAAACAAATACATTTCGCCGGTGATGGGTAGTTCACCAAGAAGGTCAGCAACCTCGTCGCCAACGGGTGAGTAGATTAACTCAAGAAGTTCCAGGTCGGGCGCGTCGTTGAGCTCTTCCAGATCTTCCTTCCGAAGCAAAGTTTGCACCAATTGAAGACGTTGAAGATTGGGCAATGTCAGTACTTGCTTCAGAATCTCACGCGTGATGGCAGGCCCTTCTAAGCGTGCAAACTCCACGCCTGTGATCCATCGAAGGCAGTCCAAGTCTTGCGAATCCCCCAGGAAATTGCGGTCGATGACAAATGCATTCGGGATTGTCTGACGCGTTGAGATCACTTGAATGCTCCGCCCGCGAATCTGCAAGCCAAGCCCATCCAGTTTTTCAATGGCTGTGACCCGCTGCTCTTCACTGATGGCGTCGATGATCCGTTGGGCACGAATCGCCTTGGTGGTGGTCTTCGGGTAGGTTGCGTTACGAATGGCTTCGAAAGCGATCGCGCCGTCGCTGCTGTATGGGTCCGCGGCGATGCTAGACAAGAATTGCAACAGCCTTTCTCCTTTTTCTCCACTCGCTTCCTTCAAAGCTTCGACAGCAACCGGTATTGCGGCCACTTGGTGATTGTAGAGTTGGATCGTTGCAAATTGCCGTTTGGAGTAGTCCTCATCCCCCAAGTCCTGAGCCCACTGCGTTAACTGGGAGGTGGATGGAGCGGCCTGCGGCGGTTCGCTTTTAGCCACATCCAAGGGAGGTTCTTGTGCTGTTGCAAGACCTGATATCGCCGCGAGAAAAACCAATCTGGCCCAAAACATTACATATCTCGGTCGACCAAAACACCAGGCAGAACAGGTCCAAGGATAATCCATTGCTACACGGGTTGCCTGATTAGGGGATCGTAGCGCACAATGCCGATGTAAGCGTGGCCTAAATCGGTTACGAAGTGCGATCGGTCGTGGGTGGGAAGCTGCTTTCACATTCATAAGCATGGATTCTATCAACTTTTCGGGAAAGCTCTAACGCTTCAATGGAACACAGTTTTATAGCATGGGCCAAACAGCGTGCAGCCCGACTTCCCAAAGTTAAGCTCGAAATTGGGGACGACTGCGCCCTGATCGGGTTGGATTCGCTCGATTTGCACAGCCAGGACTTGGTGGTAACGACCGATTCACTGTGTGACGGCACGCACTTTATCTTGTCGGAATGTGGTGCCCGAGCGGCAGGTCGGAAGTTGATGGCGGTCAATCTGAGCGACCTTGCAAGCATGGCGGCTACGCCGGTCGCGGTCTTTTTATCCCTTTGTTTGCCTCGTAAGGACGCCGGCGATATTGCCGCCCAAGTATTCGAGGGGGTTTATGACTTGGCTTCTCCATACCAAGTCTCCATCGCAGGTGGTGACACCAACGTTTGGGACGGTCCCCTTTGTTTGAATCTGACCGCTTTGGGTAAAGTTCCCCTCGACGGCGGTTGGTTGCGAAGCGGTGCATCGGCGGGGGATGCGATCGTGGTTACAGGCCAACTGGGAGGCAGCATTTTGGGGAAACATCTTTCGTTTGAGCCGCGTCTAAAAATCGCAACGCGATTGCGCGAGCTCGGGCTGGTATCGGCTGCGACAGACATCAGCGATGGCCTTGGGGTTGATCTGTTGAGCATGGCGGTGGCCAGCAAATGCGGTGCAGAAGTTTCCTTGGGAAAAATCCCTATCAGCGACGATGCTATCCAGTCGGCGAATCGTTCAGGAAAATCAGCCATCGATCATGCGCTCGGAGATGGTGAGGATTTTGAGTTGATTTTGGCTGTTCCGGCTTCCGACTTAGGGCGATTGCCGGCTGAAATCGATGGAATCAAGCTGACTCAGATTGGTAACTTTGTAAGCCGAACCGGGTTGTGGTCGCGGGAGAAAAGCGGTGTCAAACAATTGCCACCCAAAGGGTATGTGCACGGCTCTAAGTTTTCGGAACACGAGCCCCAAGGATACGAAGACCATTGAACACGACCAGAACGGTGCTTCCTTCGTGCCCGAGCACTCCTAACCAAAGAGGCAGCTCAAAGAACGATGCAAGCACCAGCACTGCAATGGTTCCAAATGCAAACACCATATTCTGCTGAACCCGTCGACGTGCCAAACGGCTGATCCAGATTGCAAATGGTAATCCCTTCAGATCGTCTCGCATCAATACGACATCGGCTGTTTCCAAAGCAACATCGGTTCCGCCGCCCCCCATGGCGATACCGACATCGGCAGAGGCCAAGGCGGGCGCGTCGTTGACTCCATCACCAATCATGGCAATCATTTTGCCTTGGGTCGACAAGCGTCGGAGTTCGGCGACTTTCCCATCTGGCATCAATCCAGCTCGGTATTCATCGACGTTCAATTGAAGGGCGATGGCTTTAGCGACTTGCTCATGATCGCCGGTCAACAATACAATTTTTGAAACGCCTAGTTCCTTAATGGCTTGAATTGTCGAAGCGGCCTCAGGGCGAATTGCATCCGCAACACCAATAACGCAACCCATGCCCGCTTCCTTTGCCATAACGATGATCGCTGTTTGGCCATCGGCCCGCATCCGATCTGCGTTTTCAGCCATGCCAGGCAAAAGCTGAACATTTCGTTCTTGAAACAGAGCTTCGCGTCCCACGCCGACCCAAACGCCATCCACCCTAGCGTGTACGCCCAGACTAGTCAGACTACTGAACTCGGTCATTTCAACCGCCGGCCCCTTAAGCTCCTGTTTTGCGACATAGTCTAGAATGGGAATCGCTAGTGGATGCTCGCTTTGCGTTTCAACCACGGCAGCCATTGCAAGGATGCTTGAAGGTTCGGATCCATCGGGATACCAAACTTGCCGAACAACCGGATGCCCCTGAGTTACCGTTCCAGTTTTATCCATAGCTAGTACATCGATCTTACCGAGTTTTTCAAGTTGAGCAGCTCCCTTGAACAACACTCCTTGTCGCCCAGCTTTTGCGATGGCAGATAACATCACCGCCGGGGAACTGACAACCACAGCGCATGGCGAGGCTGCTACCAGCAAAACCATTGCATGATAAAACGCATCCGACCAATCATGGGTATGTACTAGCCTCGTTGCGATGAGAACGAAGAGCGAACAAGCAAAAACTCCCAAAACGTATGGTTGCTGCCATGACTCGACAAGTCGTTGGGTCGGTGTCTTTTGTGATTGCGCTTCATGGACCAATTGAACGATGCGTTCCAGAGTGGTATCGGCGAACACCCTCTGCATTTCAACGATAACCGTTCCGGATCCATTCATGGTTCCCGAAAAAACCTCACCTTGAACCCCTTTCTGAACGGGAACACTTTCGCCAGTAATCGTCGATTCGTCGATCCAGGTTTCGCCGTCGAGAATCGTTCCGTCGACAGGAAAGCGTTCACCCGGGCGAACTCGCACCCGGTCGTGTAACTGAAGAGATTCAATATCGATCCATTCGTCGACCGAGCCGTCTTGCGATATTCGATTGGCCTGTTGAGGTCTCAATTGAATCAACGATTCAATGGAACGATTGGTGCGATACGTTGCATAGGCTTCCAAGGTTCCGCTCAAGGAGAACAAAAACAGTAGGACCCCGCCTTCAAGCCAGTCGCCGAGCACAGCCGCCCCCAGGGCTGCGACCACCATCAGGGTGTCAACCGTAAGTTTTCTCTCCAGCAGGTTGCTTAGCGATTCCGCGAGAGGTCTTAGTCCACCTGCCAAATAGCATACCATCCACACAGCGATCGCGACCTCTGGTTGCCCTGGAGCCAACCACTTAATGAGGGCTGCGGATATTCCGGAAACGGCACACAACCCCGTAGCCACAGCGCTCCGATAGGGAATCGCGCTATGTTGACTCATCGATTAGTTGCCTCTCAATTCTTCGTTCATCCAGTTGATGTAGCGTTGCCAGCCTTCGCGATCGTGGCTGGTCACCGCTTTGAATTTAGCATCTTTTTCGGTAGAGATTCGATTCAGAATGTCTTTTGTCATTTCCAAAGTACGTCGGCTGTCGGCTGGTTTTCCCAATTGTTTTTGACAATTTGCTATTTGCATCATGGCTTCAATGGATTCGGGTTCATTGATAAACCGATTGGCTGCGTCGCGGTAGCTGACCATGGCTTCATCATATTCACCCGCTTCGAACAAGAGGTCAGCTTCGCCAAAAAAACTATTTCTAAGGAAGTTTTCAGAGTTGCGGCTTGTTTCCGAATTTGCACCTTCGCTTGGTTGAGAAACGATTTCTTGACGCAATTTTCGAAACATGGAAACCGACTTCGCCAGCAAGTCTTTCTTTTGATTTTTCCAGTTCGTGATGGTGTCTTCATTAGCCAATCGGTTTTCACGCAAGAGAAGCTCCGGCCATGTTGCAGCCATCTTGTACGCCAAGGCGGTGGTGTACATCATACTTGAACGTCTTGGATCCGATTCAAAGCGTCGAAGCCCTTCTTCGATTCGTGCGATTCCTCGAACTAACTCGTTGTAGCTCTGTTCCACCACCCCAAAATTCTCAACCGATCGGCTCGGACTTTCTCGAATCGCGTTCAACGCCTGCGTTTGTAGTTTTTCGCCTTTGCGAAACAGAAGCTCCCCCAGTTCAAACAAGGATTCACGCCATACCGAGCTTTCAGGTTTCAGATCGCTGTAGTATAAGTTCTGTACGATCAGATCCTCCGCCTCCGCAAAGTTATCTTTCGAAGCAAGTAGTTTTGCCGCTTCCAACCTCGCGTCGTGTATCAACGAAGTATTGGTATGAGTATCTAAAAGCTTTTGCAAAGTCGAAAGGGCTTTATCGACCTGATCCATGGAATTGTAGTTTCTTGCCTTGACGAGTAGTCCAAAAGGTAGATTCCCGCGTGGTTCGAATTGAAGGTAGAGGTCGACATGACGATTGCTTTCGTCAAAATCGCCAGCCAAGCGGTAATTCTCAATCGCCTTGAGCAATAGATTGCTGTAATCAGGGGCACGCAACATTTTCGTTGCTAACTTTGAAAAAGCGTTGGCTGCCACTCGATGATACGATTCGGTTTTACCATCGGTCTCACCTTGACTTCTCAGTTGTTTCGCCCAAAGGTCATACAGCCGGCTTTTGATTTGAAGGCGGCTTAGCTCGTCGCAAAAAGGGGGTAGTAAATTTGCAAAGCGAGCTGCCTCTGGATAGGCTTTTTGGTCAACCATTCGTTGCCCCGAAGCCACCACCTTATCACGCATGCTACCGATGGACATCCAGTCATTTTCGTACCATCGCCGCTCTCCAAAGTTCTTCGTGATATGCTCCAGTGTCGCGACGGCGTCAGCGAATCGCCCTAAGTCAATCAAGCAATCGATTTCTTCCAGTCCACTTACAAGACTTTCAGCTTCATAGGGTGACGAAAGTCTAAGTATACTAAATGTGCTAACTGCGTTGGTCTTTTCTCCCATATCGCGAATAACACGCCCGAGTTCAAGATTGCTTTGTCTTCGGATGTGAACCGGAATGCTTGGATAATCCAGCACGCGTTGAAAATAGCTGGCTGCCTTTTGGAGATTCAACTTGCGATCCCGCTCGGGTAGCTCCATACCAAGCTTCTGCCAGCAACGCCCGAGGATCAATTCACATTGAGCACGAAATGGCGATTCGGGGGAAATCAAGTCGCCAAGAGCAATCGCTTTATCGTATTCGTTCATACTATAAAGGATTTGCATCTCCTTAATGTTCGCCCGATCTTCTTCATTCAAGGTGCTCTTTGGAAGCTCTCGCCACTGGCGCACTCGTTCCAAGGCAACGTCAGGGTCCTGATTGGATTCGGACAAGTCGATATCGACCAACCGTTCAATAGCATCCACTCGGCCCTGAGGCCATCTTTCTGCTGCAATTTCCAATGCAGGTTCGGCTTCCTCCCAACGCAGCAAATCGAACAGAGCTAAGCCCAGTAGATAATTCCCCTGTCCTTCATGGCCTTCGGGAAATGATAGATCGCGACTCTTTGAAAGGCGTTTCACCGCCTCCTCATTGTGCTCGATCGACACGCGTCGCTGCTGAATCGCTTCCGCTTTTCGCCGGGCATATGCCCCCAAAAGGAATTCCTTTTTCGAATTGTCCGAACGTTTCTTGACCGTACCCGCAGGCAAGGAGCGGGCGATGCGTGCTGACGATTCACCGTCCCCTTTACGAAGCAATCGAAGGCCAATGTCCAGCTGTTGCGTTGTGTCTGGCGCGCTATCCAAAAGCAATAGCAATCCGAGAACCGAAAACGAAGCAACGACCAACGCCCCAACAGTTCCTAAGAGTAGTTTCTTGCTTAAGCCGCGACGCATGTGGTAACGACGGATTCGATTCCTAGAACGAGTCGAACATTCAAACGATTTGAAATTCGAATGGCCAACCATCTACTGAATTCCCATGATAAGACGCGCTAGAGCTGCGAATGGAGCAACGCAAACAAGTTCTCGCCACGCAGGATCGAATATCAATCGTGCGACCAAAACGGTAAACCACAACACTAACGATCCTTCACCCAAACGTCGCAAAAGCTGCTGAGCCTGGTAACTGTGAGACAGGGAAGGGACAAAACTGGCGGGCTCCGACGCGTTTTCGGCAACTTTTGAAGATGCCTTGGGAACCATTTGCATTTCTTGTTTGCGAAGGGTGACTTGCACCGTTCCCAAGAATGGAATACCAGCCATCTCAAATCGTTGCTTTTTCGCCCAACCGGTAGGCGAATCGTTTGGCGAAGAGAACTTGCGTGCCGGTTGAGTTCCATCCGATGGGTTGGTTGCTTCCAGGAAGGATACTATTCGATTGACAAGAGCTCCTTTAGCGTTCCCAGTAGCTTGCCTCCCATGCAGTCCGCAAGGACGCGCCCACCATGCAAGAAGAAACCAAACAGCAAAACAAGTCGATGCAAGCACAAGTAAACGAAGGGGGGGGATAGCATGTACAATCGGAGCAACCGAGGGAGAGCCGGTAAAGTTCAGATAGCCTCGGGTTTGAGCCTTCATTCGATCGATGCTGATCTCGAGAGACTGAACCTTTTGGGACTGTTTGACAATTGCCGCTTCCAATTGCTGAGCAAGATCGTCGGTCCCTAAACGACTTGAACGGCGCGAAACAAACGACGAAAGCTGAAATCGATTGCCCGGCGTTTTCGAAACCAATTTTGAATCTGCCGTGTCGCCCACTTGATCCAAGGAGGCGTCTTGAGATTCTTTTGCTCGTTTCAAATCCAGTTCGTATAGCTTCTTGCTGTGCACGGCAGTTTCAAGAATCCAGCGCTCCTTCTGGATCTGCTTGGTTATATGCCTGCATTCTTCGGATTGCACTTGAGGCTTCGTCAGTTCGTCCAACAGCATCTCCAACTGACCAGCACGGCTTCGGGTATTGAATACCATCGTGACACGTGCTGACGCTAAATCCGAATTGACGGCCGATCCTGCTTCGACCTCCGCGCACTGCACTTCGTCTAGGACAAACCAGAATCCTGAGCAACTCTTAGACACCAGACTCTTACCCTCCAAACCTCGAAGGATGGGCAATCGATGTTGAGAGATAGCAATATTCGTCGTCAATCTGTATTCCACCCGTTGAATAGGAAGCCAGTTGGCAGCCCATAAGCAAAGGGAAATGGCAGCAACGAGACTGAGCCACCAGCGTTGATTGCTTGCTAAAAATTGCACGATAGGAATCACTTCAGGTCGGAATAGGATTTGACTTCACCGATACATTTAGTTCTTCGGCTTCTCGACTAGAGAATCTGAGTAAAACGGTACTCTTGCCTCGCAGGAAAATAGTTCCTAAACCGCAAATTTTACCTAACCTCTGGAATCGCATTTCGTCGATACACCCCTTGCTATTCGCGATTCCGCAGCATGCATTGACCATGCCATGCTTGAGTGACCGTACCCAGCCTTAGGAACAGCATATGAAGCCAGCCAAACTTGCCCTGCTTGCGTTTTTCGTGACGCTAGGACTTAGCCTGAGCGGCTGCAGCTTGTGCTGTTCACCCTATTTGGATGACTACGCTGCCTACGGCTCAAGAACGCCTCGAATGGACATGAAGCACGGTCGCGTTGGTTCAATCTTTAGCGATCCCCAACTCACGGGCAACGCAGTTCCCTACACCGGCTCACCATCGTCGAATGGACAGCCCGTTTACTTCGATTCCGAAGGAAACGAGATTGAACTCATCAGCGGTTCCGAAGTCATCGTGAACGAAGGCCCTTGGAGCGAAGCCATGGACGCCATCGAGTCGAACGAAGGAAACGATAGGTTTGACGAGTAACTCTACTGAAGTCCGTCAATGAATTGAATTAAGCTTTTGGTGATAATTCTTGGGTCCTGGCCGAAAAGGGTCCGGAAATCGCGATGGCGATCCGCGGCCGAATAGTCCTGGTAAGGTGGCATCTTTGCATTGAATTGAAGGTATTCGGTGAATTCGCGCGAGCGTCGTTGTGAGAGATAGGCAACCATCGCCCAAGAAACGCAATACGATTCCATGGGGTTGGATTCAAACTGGGTGTCGCTTCGAATCAGACTGTCTACCAATTGCGAGATGGAGGATGGATTTTTCGCAAGTGTAAGCCAGTCCTGTTTGCGTGAGTCAGGCCAACGGGAGCCTCCCCCTTTCATCGTTAGCCCCGCAAGACCAGGGGATTCAAACATGGTCGCAAACCCTTCCACCAGCCATAAGGGGGTTGAAGCGAGTCGTTGGTGCAATCCCGAATTGAAGGCAAGTTGATGTGTCGCTTCATGGCAAATGGTCGCAATCGTTTCTGAATTGTCGCCGGTGGGGGATTCGAAAAGAACAATCCGATTCGACTTCTGTGAATAATAACCGACGCAGTTGTGGGGGAGCTTAGCTGATTCCTGGTGGGCGTATCGCAAGAATTCTGCTTGCGTTCCAAAGATGATTGCGGTCAAAGGAAACTCGATCGGGCGAGTTTCTATTCCGTGCGTCGAGCAATAGAGTCGAAACGAATGAAAAAAGCTACGAAAACGCTTAGCCCATGCAGATACATGGTTAGGCTGCGAAACGATTAAATAAGGCGATTCCTGTTTGACAGTGTATTGCCTACCGAATTCCGCCCGCAATTCCATGGCCAAGTCGTTGCGATCCATCGGCTGAAAACGTTCTTGCAGCACCGCCTGACGTCGTATACTCGAGTTCTCTAAAATCCGGATCTTTCCGTCGCTTCCCATTAGAAAAGTTTGATCTGTGAACAGACCGATGGGAACGCCCGCCACGGTCGAATCATTCGTTTCAATGAAGAGCAATGGCGGTCTTGGATCGTTCGGATCGAACCGCGGATGGGAGGTTCGCTTTGGAAGGACAGGATTGGGCTCCCGGCGTGCAATCCACTTGGCCGAATCACCGCTTAAGCCAGAGGAATCGATCTCATCTTCTTGGGACAAAACTTTTTCAACGTTTGCGCTCGCGAAATGCACTTGATCATTATGCAATCGATCGGGCGGTGAATTCGCCTCGAACAATTGCGTCGCGCTGTGAGAATCGAGATCGCAACCAAGAAGGAAACAAAAACCAAGGAGCAAGCCTATCGAAAGGCCTAATGCAAGTGGGCTCACGTTTCCATGGCAACCCGCAGAAGCTGATTTTTTTAGGTCAATACGCACGCGTTGGATGTTCTGTTAGGGACAGAGGGTGGATGCCCGTAGGCCAATGAAAGCAACCTAGCTTTTTCGTTGACTTGATTCCGGGGGTATCGCGAGAAATTAGGTAGTCTGGGGCAACATGCAAGTCGAGCGGGAATGGTCTGCAACAACTGTGCGGATTGTGCCGATGAACAACTTTCGTAGCCACGTTGCGCGACCACAGTTCATCCTGAATGTCTGTGGAAACCCAATCGCAACAACTGGATTCATCTCTTATTTCGTTTCTGACGGCGCAATGGATGGGAATGCATTTTATGAGAAACTCGGTACGGCTTTGCATCGTCTTGCACAACCATCAACCCATCGGCAACTTCGATGGAGTCATCGAACAGGCTTACCAAGATAGCTATCTTCCTTTTTTGAATGTCTTCGAGCCTTACGAGCACGTGAAGGTAGCGTTGCATACCTCAGGACCTCTCATGCTCTGGCTGGCGGAGCATCATCCCGAATACTTGAATCGGGTGAAGGCCTTGGTTGCAGCCGGCCGTATTGAGATCGTTGGTGGTCCATTCTACGAGCCCATTTTGACGATGCTGCCAAGCCGCGATCGTATCGGTCAAATCAGCAAGTACACGCGTTGGCTACAGACTCGATTTGACACTGCGGTCACGGGCATGTGGATGCCAGAGCGTGTTTGGGAAAGTCAGCTAACACGTGATATCGTACCCGCCGGTATGCAATACACGATCCTAGATGACTTTCACTTTCGCGCGGCGGGATGGATTGACTCTCAACTGACAAACTACTTTTTAACCGAAGATGACGGTCACGTGTTACGGGTTTTTCCGGGAAGCGAGCGACTCCGGTATCTACTTCCGTTTGCGGCAGCATCTGAGACAATCGAGTACTGCCGTCAGGTCGCAGACCGAGCTCCGAATTCAGTCTTGTTGTTTGGTGATGACGGGGAAAAATTTGGAACATGGCCCAACACTCATGAACATGTTTATCAACGAGGCTGGCTGCGTCAATTCTTTGACCTCCTTAATGAAAACAGAACATGGCTACGCACTTCAACCCCGTCCGAGGTGATCACAGAAACACCTCCAGCAGGTTCAGTCTACCTTCCAGATTGTTCCTACCGTGAGATGACCGAATGGGCTTTGCCAGTCGACCGACAGGCTGTGTACGATACGGTCGTGCATGAACTTGAGAGCGATTCACGGTGGCCTCAAATCAAGCAGTTCATGAAAGGAGGCTTCTGGCGGAACTTTAGAATCAAGTACTCCGAAGCCAATGAGATGTACTGCCGCATGCTGGACGTCAGCCGACGTTTGGAGTTCGCGCGACGAGGCACAGGCGACAAATCGCTTTTGCCACAGGCTGAAGATCACCTTTACCGAGCTCAATGCAATTGCCCATACTGGCATGGTGCATTCGGCGGAATCTATCTTCCGCATTTGCGCAACGCCACCTACCGCGAACTGATCGCTGCCGACAACTTGGTTGAGCGTTCGAATGGTCGTCATGGAGAATGGGTCGACGTGACCACGGAAGACTATAACAAAGATCTGTATCCTGAGATTCGTTTAGCAAACGACCAACTTATCGGATATTTGGCGCCTGCGACTGGTGGCATGTTGTACGAATTGGATATTCGCGGCATCGAACACAATTTGCTGGCTACGATGCAGCGTCGCCCAGAACAATACCACGCCAAGGTCAAGGCGGGCAGTAGCCATTCCTCCAGCGAAACAGCCAGCATTCACGATCGAGTTGTTTTCAAGCAAGGCGGACTGGATAAACGACTTCAATACGATGTTTACTCCCGAAAATCCTTGGTCGATCACTTCTTTGATCTCCAAGCGACACCCGAGGAGGTTCAGCGAGGGACCGCCATCGAACGCGGCGATTTTGCCGCATTGCCTTACGATGCAAAGTTGCGACGTGGATCAGGCAAGATTCAAATCCAGCTTTGCCGAGAGGGGAATGCCTGGGGTATTCCGCTCACGATCACCAAAGGGGTCACTTTGTTTGCCGGAAGCCATGCCCTGGAAATCACGTATCTCATCGAGGGATTGCCACCCGGAAGACCGTTCCATTTTGGCGTTGAATTCAATTTCGCTGGCATGCCATCCGGAGCAGACGATCGTTTCTTTTATGATGCGCGATGCGAGCGGATGGGACATCTTGGAACCATCCTGAACATTGAATCGATAGACTACCTAGGCTTGATTGACCAATGGCTGGGGGCCAATGTTCAATGGACAGCCAACCGTCCGTCGGGGCTTTGGAGTTTCCCGATAGAAACGGTCAGCCAAAGCGAAGGCGGTTTTGAGCTCGTTCATCAATCTGTCTGTGTTATGCCTCACTGGATCGTTCAAGGGGATTCAGAAGGTCGCTGGTCGGTAGCAATGGACTTGATTGTCACTTGCGAACACGAACCCAATTCCCGTTCTGCCAAGTTAATTCATTCATCTTCAGTAGCCTTAGGAGTTTAAATTGCCATGAAAATTTCCCCTGTTGTTCAACAAGCGATCGACATTCAGCGAGAAACCGCTACCACTAAACTCGAGATCGCTACTGCGGTTGCTGTTAAACAGCAAAATGCAGCTAAGGAAGAAGGCAAAGCAGTCCTTCAACTGGTTGAGCAAGCGGCGGTCGTACCTAAGCGCGGAATCAACGTCCGGGCATAGGCTCCACTTCGCCAACCAAACGCCAAAAAGTATGCTGGAAGGGGAAAGTCTACTGAATGATGCGGCCGGCTTGGTAACCTATCGCGTGGCATTGGCGGTGGCTGCTGGAGAGACTTTCTTGGTATCGAGCTTTATTTCCCAGTTCTTTATCGCTGCGGTAGGAGGCATCGCTGTTGGTTGCTTAGTGGGCTGGGCCGTTACGGCAATGCATAAGCGACGAACCGGTGATCGAAACCGCAGCGACGTTGCTGACTCCCTTTGCCGCATATCTGATCTGCGAAGCGGTCCATTGTTCGGGCGTACTGGCTGTCGTATGTGCTGGTTTAATGGTTCGGCAAAGCAGTCGTCGGTCGTTCTCAGAAGCGACTAGGCTACACGCAACTGCGGTTTGGGAAAGCGTCGTTTTCGTTATCACGGGATTGTCATTTATCTTTATTGGCCTTGAAATGCGCGAAGTGGTCCAGAATCTAGCCACGGGTGAGCAGTTTCTCAGTGACAGTCTCGGTGCAACGGCGATCTTATTTGTGACCATCGCAGTGCGTTTGGTCTGGGTTTTCCCAGCTGCATGGCTACCGAGATTTCTATCAAATCGGCTGCGTCAAAAGGATCCGTCCCCCCCATGGAAGCATCTACTTTTGATTGGCTGGACGGGCATGCGCGGGGTTGTATCCCTGGCGGCAGCGCTTGCTCTACCCGCTGATTTTCCATTCCGAACCCTCATTTTGTTCGTGGTTTTCGTCGTGATTCTTGGCACCTTGGTCGTTCAAGGCGTTTCCCTGCCTTGGATTGTTCGCGTGCTCCAATTAGGCGGCGGCGGTCGCTCCCAATCCGAACAAGAACTGGATGCTCGCTTAACGCTGCTAGCCTGCGCTAACATCTATCTGGACGAAAAAACGGTTCGCGGCGTCAATCGAGATGAGATTGAATATCTGAGATCCTACTTCCGCAGCCATGCTGACAGTTGGCTGATGCGATTGAACTTGGAGGATGAATCAATCCTGGGGCATCAATCCTCTCTTTGTCACAAAGCATTCTCTGGCGTTTTGGCGGCTCAACGGCATCGACTGCATGAACTGTTTCGTGAGTCGATTATCGAAGAGGCCTTGGTCCAAAAACTCGAACGCGAGATCGATATGGAAGAATCCCGTATCAAATCGATCGCGAATGCGCCTTGAATCACCAAAACGTATTGACCAGGCAATCCTGCTTCCGCTAATTTGGGAGATGTCGATAGCCGTGGTTGTTTCGCGGTCGGTGTTTTCGTCTTCTAGCAAGACGTTGTGGTCTTCAAAGAAAAGGTGTTTCTGTGACAATTACGCGAGTTGGTACAAACGAGAAGTATTCCTCCGGCTGGGAAGGCATCTTCGGCGGCAAGTCCAGCAAAAAAGTTGCCAAGGCTAGCTCCACGGTAGCTGCCGCCCCCAAAAAGGCTTCGAAGAAAAGCGCAACGAAAGCGGCTCCCAAGAAAGCTGCTGCACCAGCAACCAAAAAGACTGCAAAAAAAGCCGCTAAGAAAAAGTAGTCCTAGTTCGGCTAGCGAGAAGGGCTAGTGGCAGGCACAATCTAGCCATGTTCCGAAAATTTTTAAGATCCAAGATCCACCGAGCGACTGTCACCCAAGCGGACCTCCATTACGAAGGTTCGCTTACGCTCCCACCTGATTTGTTGCTAGCTGCGGGAATCGTTCCCTTCGAAGCGGTTGCGGTTTGGAATGTGACGCGTGGCACTCGACTTGAAACCTATGCCATTCTTGGCGAAAACGGCTCGAGCGATGTCTGCATCAATGGCGCGGCGGCCCATCTGGTTCGCCCCGGCGATGTTGTCATTATCGCCACCTTCGGGTACTCCCAAGAAAACGGATCGGAATTTCGAATACCTGACCCCCGTGTCGTCTTCGTAGATCAACACAATCGAATCACTCATACGGGTCCAGAAATCCCAGGCCCTCGTCGCCGTGGATCGGAAGACTCGACTGCCGACTCATGCTGCTAAATCGAATTCTTGAAGCGGAAACCGTTCAAAGCCACTCCGAAGCATCCGAGTACGATGCAATGGACCACTCGGGCGTTAACGCTCAGTTTGTCAAAGACTTAATCGCTTCCGGACCGTTAGGCCAGGACTGCTTGGATATCGGAACTGGGACCGCTTTGATCCCCATCGAGCTTTGTCGCAACGACCCAGTTGTTCGGGTCATGGCTATGGATGCGTCCAGAGAGATGCTGGAACTCGCTCGGTATCGGCTCGAAGTGGGTGGGATTATGCACCGAGTACAACTGGCTCAGGGCGATGCCAAAAAATTGATTTTTCAAAAAGACTACTTCGATACCATCTTCAGCAATTCTCTCGTTCATCACTTGCCGACCCTCGAGACCTTTTTTCCAGAAGCTCTGCGTGTGCTGCGAACGGGCGGACTCTTGTTTGTACGAGATCTAGTTCGTCCGCATGATCAAGAAACATTGGATGCTTTGGTCGAACAGTATGCTAAACACGAATCCGAACCGTCTCGTCAAATGTTTCGGGACAGCTTGCATGCAGCCCTTAGCATCGATGAAGTGAAAAACCTAGCGGTCGAAGCGGGCCTGGAATCCTCATGTGTCTCGATGACCAGCGATCGGCATTGGACCCTGACAGCTCGCAAGATCGATTCTTCGAACACGCAACAAGAGTGACGAACGATATGGAAAGACCTTATCTTGAACTGATGCAGAGAATCCTGAATGAAGGAATCTCAAAATCAGACCGGACCGGGACCGGTACCTTAAGTCTCTTTGGGGCTCAGATGCGATTCGATCTGAATCAAGGATTTCCTCTTCTTACCACCAAAAAGCTCCATCTTCGAAGCATCATTCACGAACTGCTTTGGTTTCTCAAGGGAGAAACGAACACACGTTATCTCAAAGAGAATCGAGTTTCCATCTGGGACGAATGGGCTAGTCCCACAGGGGAACTAGGGCCTGTTTATGGAAAGCAATGGAGATCTTGGGAATGCCCCGACGGAAGTGTGGTCGACCAAATCACACAAGTGGAACGGCAAATTCGCTCCAACCCAGATTCACGACGATTGATCGTATCCGCCTGGAATGTTGCTGATGTTCCCAAAATGGCTTTACCGCCCTGCCACCTGCTTTTCCAGTTCTACGTCGCTAACGGCAAGCTGAGCTGTCAGCTCTACCAACGGAGTGCCGATTTCTTTCTTGGCGTGCCATTCAACATCGCGTCCTATGCCTTATTAACATTGATGATGGCCAAAACAACCGGACTAGAACCTGGCGATTTCGTGCACACTCTTGGTGACGTTCATCTGTATACCAACCACATCGACCAAGCCAAAACGCAATTAGCTCGCGCGCCTCGAACACCTCCTTCGCTGACCATCAGCCATACAAGACCAAGTATTTTAGAATTTGAGTTCGATGATTTTGCATTGCAAAACTACGATCCTCACCCTCATATCGCAGCTCCAGTCGCGGTTTAATCACAATAAGGTTCAATCGATCGTTTAACAGTCAGCCGAAGGCGTACTTACTGCCATTCACGTACGCCTACGGCTGAAGGTTCAACAAAATCACTACAGCTGAATGCTTGATCGAACGGTATTGTCTGTTAACGCAAGCGAAAGTTACGCAGGCAAAAATCAGTTGCCAGCTCGAGCAAAGACATACTGGGGCGAAGGAATACAATCTCCGCCGACCCTGACAAGTACTGTCGAGCTTCCATTTCAAGTCGGTCTGATTCATTCAGCTGAATTCGCACTTGATATAGCATTGGCTGCTTTTCATCTGGGGAATTCGTAGCATTGGAAACAGCCGATTGGGTTGCCGTATTCGTATTTTGAGCCGTGCTGGCCATCTCGGAGATCCGACCGTGCCAAATTTTGGCAGGGTTCTGTATCAAAACCACACGCACTTGGGAACCTGTCTTGATGCCCGCAACCTGCTCTTCATTCAATCGACATTCAATGACGGACTGATTGTCTTGGACCATCCAGCCTAACTGTGTTCCTTTTTCGATGAACCTGCCTAACGATTTCGAACGGGCCCATGGGCTTGTACCGGAGTTAGCACGATACGATACCAACCCTAACAACGAGTCCGATGGATTCTCTGGACTATCGAGCGGTGGGGCCGTGGCTGGTTCAAAGCGCCCGGCGATCGGAGCCGCAATCACCAATTGCTCGAGCTCCTGGTTCCTTTGCTCTAACTGACGACGAATGACTTCCCGCTGAGCCTTCAACAGAGGGATGGTTCCACCAGCTTCGTCTTGAAAGTACGCGACTCGTTCCGAAGTAGAAAGCTGGGCTTCTATTTTTACCAACTTTCCCTCCAGATCCAAAACGGTTCGCTCCAACGCTTCGTTCATCAGCGAGAACAACGGGTCCCCAACGTCGACCGAGCCGTATTGTTCAGGGGACAGCATGTCCACCAACCGTCCATGAGTCAGAGCGTACACTGGATATCGCTTACCGGAAACAAAAGAGCCCTGGGTGGCGACTCGATTGGGAAGTGGCTCATGAACTATCCATGCGATCAATAAGCATACGGCGATCCAGCCCAAGGCGGTCCCCCGTTTCCCAAGTGGTTTGCTCCCATCAGAATTCCTCTGCCACGAGGCTATCGCGACGATCGTGGAACAAAAAGCGTAAGCGGCAATCAGACCGATCCCCAATCCAGACACTTGCCATTGCCTGGCTAAGGCGTATACCATTCCTGCCACCGAAATGGAAATGACAATACGATTAATCGACGACGCAAAAAAGTAAATTATCAAGCCTATACTTTTCATCGGAGAACGTTGCGAGCCAGCCTGGCCAAGCAAATCATCGAATGCCTCGAAGGAACGCTCTCTTAAATTCTGAATATTCAGCCAATCGCAAAGCAGAAAGTATCCATCATACTTCATCAGTGGATTTGCATTGAATAAGAGAGTCGTGACGGAGCAGACAAGAAATATTTGCAATGCAGTCGTGTGAAGCCAACCAGGATATGTCCCTGCCCATACCAACACCGCCAGCGACGCCACGAGGATCTCATTATAGATTCCGGCGATAGCAATGCTCATACGTGCATAGCGATCCTGTAGTTTCCAAGCGTCCGTGATGTCAACATAGGGGCACATCATCCCAAAGGACATCAAGACTCCCATCTCCTTGCAACGAACGCCATGCCTTTGGCAAACGATGGCATGTCCTAATTCATGAATCAAGCGAGTTACCACGAACAGGATTCCAAACCCAATCAATAGCCCAGGCGAACGAAGCGAGTTCCAACTTGGAAGCTCCGAATATAAACGTTCGAATTGCAAAACGAGCAAGCAGAAGGCCGTGAAAACCAGCATCAACCAAAACCAGACGGCTGGCTTCGAGTAAAGCCAGTGAGAGCTACGAGCCAGCGGCCCGAGCCATCGCTCTGGATCTACCAACGGTACTTGGCATTGCATCCACTTGGACATGTTGCTCGCAAGCCAGCGAAAGAATTCAGACACCATGGCAGCTCCGGAAATCGCTTGCGATGGAGCGCTCTGTTCTAAGCCGGCAGAAATTCTTGGATCGACAAGCTGAGTCGTTCCATTCGCATCTTCGGACGAAAGATGCGGAAACAACTGGAGCGATGTATCGCTCCCTAAAAACCTGCGATAACTGGAACGAAGGATTCCAGCTCCAAGGCAACGACCTATCAAATTTTGAAGATCAGAGGGGTCGAGACGACGAGGTCGAAATTGATCATGGAACCGATCGATGATTTGTTCTGTCGAGGCCGATTGGTTGATCCATTGCAGAATTTGATACTCATGATCACCGCAGCGAAAAAGCCTACGAGTCAACGGATCGGACGCGATCCATGTCTTTTCCAAGGCATGGCCATCCAAGATCGCATTCCATTGAATATCCGGTCTCAACCGATATCCTAGCGCATCAGGTGGATCGGCAATCATGGCGTTCGAGCATGTGCAAGCTGCATTCGGACGGTCATACCCGGCAGTAACAACCAATGATCGCCGCTCTTTTGATTCTGAATCGTCGCGTGCACTCGAACCGAACCGGTTGAACTGACGTCCGGATCAAAGGAAGTGATCTTGCCGACAAATTGATTCTCGGACTGCCCACGATTTACAAAGACCGAAACTGGCTGTTGGACAAGGTTGGAGGGATCTAATTGATTGATGTCGACAAAACAATCCACACGCAACTCATCCAATCGAATGATTTTGACCAAAGTAGTTCCCGCTTGTACCCATTCGCCAGGCCTGTGTTCAATTTTGACAACTGTTCCAGCAATAGGAGATCTCAAAATCAATCGATCTGCTTTTTGTTGCCCTAAATAGACACTGGCTTGAGCGAGCTTGGCTCGAAGGTCTTTTTGTTGCTTCGATGCTCGGGCTTGGGTTATCCGAACTTTCGTTTGCGCCAGAGCCAATTGTTTCTGGCGCAAATCGAACTCGCCTGAGTTCCCTTTGGAGGCCATTTCTTCGTAGATGTCGACTTGAAGCTGCGCCTCCTGCATAAACGCCTCTGCCAATCGGATCTCACTCTCATCATTTGCTTCCGCGGTTGCAACTTGCGACTGAAGTCCTGCAACGCCTTTTTCGAGTTCGGCAACTTTGGCGTCTAGCTTCGCAATGATCTGATTCGCGACAACGTTATCGTTCTCGGTCACTTCCAGAGAGGCAATAACACCGGATTCTTGTGAGGGAAGTTCGATACTCTCCAAGGTGAAGACGGGACATCGTTCAAACATCATCCAATCGTCATTTTTTTGAAACGACGCAGCGGCTAGCGAACCCGTTTCTCTTGATGCCGCGAGACGCAAAGATTGCTTACCTTGGTTGCGCGATGGGTCTTCCTGTGCCATGATCTGATAGCACATCACGACTGCACCTACGGTCACCAAAAAGACCGATCGCTTTGTAAGACGCAGGTTCATTAGCATGTACACTTGTTTTGAAATAGTCTTCTTGAAAGACTTGGGCAGTGAAAATGTTCCCTAAATCCAAAGTCGGATTTGGGTCATTGCTCGACGAACAAAATCTTTTCCTAAAGCCCAGGCCAGCGGTCCTTTACCATTCGGAATAGAAACTCGAGCTGTCGCTCCGGCCGTTGCAACGTTTTCAGGAAGAGTAGAACCGTCGACATCAAATCGTAGTCTTAGAACGGAGTTAGCATGCGAATCGAATTCCAGAGGAACTCCAGACGCAACCGAATCGATTCGTGGTAGCGTCTCTTGGTTGAAGCGAATATGGACCTTTTGCTCGGGGGATCCAGTCATGGTTGCAGTCGGATCGGGATTATTGGCTGCAATCGACTCTTTTAGCTCATGTGCGTTGTATTCCGGCAAAACAGCTTCTAGCATCCATTGTGAGTCCGCTTGATGAATCGACATCAACCATTGCCCTGTTCGAACAGGACGATCGGTCAAATTGTTTTTGACATTCCACGTTGCGACCGTTCCGTCAAGTTCTGCAACGATCAACATGGCGTCGATCTGCGATTGGAATCTTCGAATCAGCTTTCTTTCGACTGCTTGGACGGATACAAGACTTTTTCGCTCTCCTTCCAACTCATCGCGTTGTGCGGAGGTTAAGGTGGTTTCACGGAGAAGCTTGGATTCAATATCCGACATGCGTTGCTGATTGCGTGACTGTTGAGCCAACAGGTTGTCGAAATCGGCTTGCAAAGTCTGTGAACGGAGCTGCAAGACAGGCATTCCTGCTTTTACATCCTGACCATGATCAACGAGAACCTTTTCGACTACAGCGTCCCAAGGTGCGTAAATATGTTGCTGCTCGGCCGGGACCAGAACCGCAGTTGCATGTAGTCGAATCGGGACGGGAATCGAAAGTATCAACCCCATCAGAATCAAACCGACCGCCCAGTAGGCAACGCGTGGCCAAGTGGTTGGATTGACGATCGAACGCACGCGGGAAGAAACCTCATTGCTCTCCCGCAAAGCGGATTTCCACCATGGGATTTGCAATGCAGACAGGCCTAGCCTTGCAATCATGGAGCTCTGCGAGCCAACCTCCGCGGGAGGATTCGAAGGTCCTGACCAAATCGTAAGCACCGCAACATCTTGTTTTGGTATCAACGATCGCGACGGGGAACTTGGCAGCGTTCCAAGATGCCTCCTTAACGGCTTGGCCCAGCCAGTGTACGAGACAGAAAACGTAACGAAAAATCGCGACAGATCTGGATCACGATCATTGGCCGCTACATGGTGTGCTTGATTCTCCAGAATTCCGCCATCTGCAAGCTGAGTATTCAATTGTGCAGCGATTCGTTCAATCTGCTCAATCCCCGTCGCGCGACGATCTATCTCCATTAGGCCAGATACCGCAACCACCCGCCATCTTCCAAATCGACTCGGACGATGCAAAAGAAAAGCATGATCCGCCTGAGCATGATCGCGAATCGATCCCATCAATTGCGCTAAGCCACGTTTTACATGAACACTGGTCGATAGTTCATCCATAGTACGCTCCGCTAAAGTTAAGTACTCCCGATCCCGTTCAAAAATCCGTAATCGATAGGTTCGAAAGTAGTCTCCGAAAAGATCGGCCATTTGGGCAACAAATCGCAAATAACCACGCTGGCTTGAAGGCCCACCACTCGGCGACTGAACCACTTGGAGCCAAAAATCGCTCCGCTTCTCATGTGTCGTCAAAGGAGCGTACATCAAAAGTTCGGAAGTAGGATTGCTCGGGCGATCACGTTGCAACAAAACCTCTCCGGGTGGAATTAAGATGGGTTGACGCTCGCTTGCAACAGCGTCCAGAATAAGCTGATGGGGTTGCGATGGATCGCGGTCAAATTGCTGCGTCGGGCTGCTTGTGCTGTCCGCGATAAGCACTTGTGGAAGATTAACCCCAGATACCAAACGCCAACTCGAGTCTGGCATCCGCTGCCAAAGACCAGCTCCGATCGCCCCCATGGCTTGAAGCACCTTGGACAAGGCGTTGTCCGCAAATACCCTGGGTTCCACTACGGAATTTGCAAGCGAAGCAATGGATTGAACAATGACTCGAATTTGATCCTTGGTCTGCTGGACCAAGGCATCGTCCAAGGCCAGTGGGCTTCTTCGGTCCACCAAAGATTCTTGCTTACCTAATGTTGTAGCATTGCTGGGCAATGCAAAGGAAGCAAAAGAAGCAGACGCAAAATGCTGACTCAGACCCCCTAGCTCGCTCGCGAGCGAGGGATCGTTCATTGTCGTTCTCGGTTTGGAGCCTGATGTGCTAGTCATAACAGGTGGGGGTACCAAATCCTGTTCGACAAATCAAGACGAATCTACGGTCAGATACCCGCCTGCAACGCCGCGACAACTTCCTCGCCGTGAATCAATACATCCACCTCAGTGAAAATCTTCTTGACGACACCGTCCGTTCCAATGATGAACGTGGTCCGCTTGGCGATGGGTGTATTCTGGA
>Ga0247837_1002145_pt1 | contig 38384 bp, 31 predicted proteins | sample LaCtaG_2_FD_187115 | JGI IMG/M metagenome (GOLD analysis project Ga0247837, IMG submission 187115) | Freshwater microbial communities from meromictic Lake La Cruz, Castile-La Mancha, Spain - LaCruzMarch2015_14.5m | ecosystem: Environmental > Aquatic > Freshwater > Lake | place: Spain: Castile-La...
AAGCATAAGGTAGCGAGCTGAGATTTTCATTAATCAAATCCACTGTTGTGGAGTCGGAGTGCTGAAGTAAATAGTCTCCACGTGGTGAATGTGGGCGAAGAGTTTGTGCATCTTAGCGACTGCCCCGGACTTGCCACCGAAGTTGCAATCAATGGCTCGCTTCACAATGCGGGCTTGCTGGTGAGGACATTGCACTCCTTTGTTCTTGCTCAAGCCTGCAGCTGTGTGCTTGATTATATGGTAGAAGTCTCTTAGTCCAAAGAAGTCTGCGTCTAAACATCCCTTAGCTTAATTACGCAGTAGTAGACAATAATACTGATAACTGGCTATCTGCGACTTGAGTTCTCTCAGTGTTTTTGAAAGCCATGTAGCAGCGCAAAAACTACTAATCCGATTAGCATGCCGCAAGTGGTAGAACGTAAAGTCAGGCAAATCACTCCCATTCCCAATTGCTATAATTCTCTGCGCTCCAGGTCTGTCTGATTTCCAAAGTCTTAGGCTGCCAGCAGAAGATATAGTGCAGTTCTCCATATCAAATACACTCCTGATAAAAGGATAGTCCAGCAACACACCAATGCACTCCCCAAGTATAGTATCCCCCAAAGTCTGAGACTGAAATGTAGCCAACTCCCAGACTCAGCTAATAATGGACGCCTACCATGTCCTGCATCCCATCGGCGAAGGCTCCTTCGGCAAAGTCTTCAAAGGCCGCAAGAAGTTCTCCGGCCAAATCGTCGCCCTCAAGTTCATCCAAAAGCGGGGCAAGACTGAGAAAGACTTGGCAAACTTGCGACAAGAAATCGAAATCCTGCGCGGGCTCAAGCACGAAAACATCATTCTGCTGCTCGACTCCTTCGAAACCCAACACGAGTTTTGCGTGGTCACGGAGCTTGCACAGGGGGAACTGTTTGAAATCTTGGAGGACGATAAGAGCTTACCGGAGGCGGAGGTGAGGCGGATAGCTCAGCAGCTGGTGCAGTCGCTGAACTACTTGCATTCCAATAGGATCATTCATAGGGATATGAAGCCGCAGAATATACTCATTTCCGCGAATGGCATTATCAAGCTGTGCGATTTTGGGTTCGCTCGGGCGATGAGCAGCAACACCATCGTACTTACTTCTATCAAGGGCACGCCCCTGTACATGGCTCCAGAACTCGTGCAAGAACTGCCCTACAACCACACTGCCGACCTCTGGAGCCTCGGCGTCATTCTATACGAACTCTTCGTAGGCACTCCTCCCTTTTACACCAACTCCATCTACGCCCTAATCAACCTAATCGTGAAAGACCCTGTGAAGTACCCTGACAACATGAGTCCAGACTTCAAAGACTTCCTGAAGGGACTATTGAACAAGAACCCGGAACAGCGGCTGGGCTGGCCTGCTCTACTAACTCATCCCTTTGTCAGGGAATCGGATGAGGATATTGCCAGACGTCGTTCGAAATTGGATATACTCAATAAGTGGTCTCAGGTAGACCGGCCGCTCTCGGAGTCGACACGGAAGGCGGAAGTCGCTCCAGCGAAAGTCGCTGCGAAGAAGGCGAAGCCGGTTCCGAAGGAAGAACCGGATAACTGGAGCCGCCTGGAGACCACTGCGAATGAGGAATCCGGATCCACTACTCTTCGCAATGACCCGCAGTTCCTCGAGGCACTGGTCACCGCACTCAACTCCTCAGCGAATTCGCCTGAATTCAGAACAGCCAAAGAAAAGCGCACTGTTGCTACTCAGGCTATTCGCACACTCATCCAAGTCATCCTCAAAGGCAAGAGTGAAGACCCGAACCAAGACATTTTGAAGTCGCCCAACCTTTCCAATGCACTTGTCATGTTTGTCCGCAAATGTGTCAAACTGGACCAAGCTACGAACACCGCCACACTCGCAGAGCTACTAACGGATGTCATCAGAGCAATTGGTCTCCTGGGCAGATCTACATTTAACAAGAGTCTAGGCGTGGATGGTGTCTTTGTGAAGGGATATTTGCCTTTGGTGCCCAGTCTATTGTACTACCCAGCAGGTCCAGCGCATCAAGGTCCGCCCGCTGACCAATCACTCGTTCAGCTGCAAATAAACACAGTGAAGTCCACTGGTATTTTCCTCAACCAAGCCGGACTCATCCCTCTCCGCTGCGTCTTTGTCTACAAAGACATCCTGGAGCTGAAGATCCTTGCCGAGCTTTGCTCCTTAGTGCACCAAAACATAGCCCAAGGAGTCACTAGCCTGCACAAGTCTGCAGTGCAGGCTTTAGCCGTGACAGTGCATCCGTCCAACGGGGAGATCTTCCCACTGCCTTGGAGGAGGAACCGGAATGAAGTGGTGGCTGAGTACAACGACAACTTCGCAATGTTCGAACTGACGAGACAGACTGTCTGGGAGGCGCTCAATGAGTACGACTGGCTGCAGTGCTTCACGCAGATTTTCAATCAAGCGGACGACGAAGGCAACCTGACCAAGATCTCTCTCCTACGTGTGCTTCTGCAGATGGTGCGCATAGCGAAGGAAGCCATGGATGTCATCCTTCCTGAGCGCTCCTTGCTATCCCTTCTCCTGTCTCTAGTCAAAAGCGACGATCTGATTCTGTGCGCTATGAGCATGCAGATCCTCACTCACCTGCTCAAGCAGCTTGCAGCTGCCAAGCGTCGGCCTGAAAACGACCTAGAGATAGACGTGGGCTACGTGACCGAGCTATTCCGAGAGCAGAGCAGCATAGCGGAAAGCCAGATCCTCGCCATGGCTGCATGCTCTCTCCTGGCGGAGCTGGTGCAGACAGGCTCCGGCAGGACTGCGGAACTGATAAGCAGCAAGTTGGGCAGTGCAGCAGGAGTGCGCATTGTGCTGGACTTCATAGTGAAGAACAGGAACCTCAACAGACAAGAGGAACTCAAGCGGATCGAAGGGTCGGGGTACGGCTGTCAGTTCCTGGGCTTCGTGGATAGTGCAGTGCTGCTGCTGCAGCGGCTGTTGGCACGTATGATCAGTCTGAACAGTGGGGAGCAAAGAGCGGGCGGCGTGGAGTACTTGCGTGCTCTCAGTGAAGCAGGCGCTCCAGATGTGTTGGTCGGCCTGGTGATTGGACTAAGTCCTCGCTGCGAACTTTCACCCCGCGGCCTTGTGAATTTGTTGACTTTAGTCCACGACTGCATATACTGCGAGTTCAAGCCAATGCTGGTGAAGGTCTTCGCAGAGCAAAGTGTGCGCACACTGGCCAGCTTGCTTAAGGACCAGCAGCTTCTCAGTATCCAGGAGTGGCCTGTGGTTTCTGGGGGCGGTCCAAGTGCAGTGGGGCTGATAGTGGCTCAAATCATGCGAATCTTCAACTTGCCCTTTTCCATGCAATTCTACGCTCGGGAGCTAGAGCAGATCAACCGGGAACTGCTAGGCGCGGACCTAGTGCAGACTACACTAGCGGCTTTGAAGTACTTGAGTCGAGAGCACATTGGCATTGCAGTGTCTCTACTGTCTCGGATGGTCCTTAACACAGAGACAGATAAGCCCTTTGCCAGTCAGTTTGTGCAGGCTGGAGGAGTGGGGATTGTGTCCAAGTACGGACTTCTGGCGAGCGATGAAAATGTAATGCTACTGGTGGACACTTTGGGTCTGATTTCCCAACTTGCTAGGTTGAGTAAGGACAACTACGAGCTAATCCACCAAGCCAGTGTCTACGCAGACCTGCGCAGACTCATAGAACACCGCGACTCCAATGTCCGCAGTAAAGTCTGCAACTTGATCGGCAACATCTGCCGACACTCCGCCTACTTCTACGATGCACTGCTTTCTCACGGCCTCATTGCCTCCGCCATCCAGTGCTGTCGAGACCCTGACAGAAACACTCGCAAATTCGCGTGCTTCGCTGTAGGGAATGCAGGCTTCCACAACAACCGACTGTATGAGCATCTGAGACCCTGTGTCAGACACCTGGTGGAACTACTGAGAGACCCGGAAGAGAAGACCAGAGCCAATGCAGCCGGCGCACTCGGCAACTTCGTCCGCAACTCTGAAGAACTCTGTGGAGACTTAATTGCATGTGGGGCGTTGAGACAGCTTCTGGATGTAGTGGCGAATGACCAGGGACCTAGCCAGTCTCCGAGACAGGTCGCCTTGTTTTCCATCGGGAACCTATGTGTGTATCAGCGCTGCAGAGAGGAGTTCGAAGGGATGGGCATCAGAGGCGTGATCGAGCCGCTGCAGCACCACCGAGATGCACAAGTGGCAAGGTACGCGTCCAGAATAGTGGTCAAATTATCCCTCCGCTAGCAGTACTAAACTAGTAGATCTCGCAGGCACGCGACTTCTTGGGCGTAACTTCCTCCTCTGCTTCAGCACTGGGACGGTAGGCGTCGGCTCTGCTCTTCTCAGGCTCAGTCTTTCTTTCCTCGGCAGAGACTTCGGGCTGGTAGATGTCTGCCTTGGCCTGCTCGGGTTCTTTCTTTTTCTCACGCTTGCTTTGCTGTAGTTGCTCGATGAGTCGGTTTTTCTCATCTAGCTCTCTGCGGAGGGACTCGAAATCTGGGTCGCTGGTAGGTTTGGCGCGGGGCTGGGGAACAGGCCGGGGTTCGGAAGAAAAGGTATTAATCAGCAGAGGCAACTCACGGTCTTTCCTCATCCCTCTCTGAGACTGCACTTTTTCGAACTCACGTCGTTTGACTGCTTCATCGATGTCTCCATACACTCTAATGGCCAAAGCATGCGTCTGCAACTCGTCCGCACTCTCAGCAGTGATTGTCATTTCATGTGTGAAACTGTAGTTGAAGCGCGGGTTTTGGGTGGTTTCGCGGCTTTTCTCAGTACGAAAGTCCTCAGAAGAGACCATTGGCAGTTTGTATGCACAGAAGACGTCAGTGCAGTGCTCAGCAGGCAAATCCGCTGCCTCTGTAATCCTTATTTGGATCTGCAGCACCGACCCCACAAACTCCTTCACATTGTCGAAGTCCTCTAAGTGCACGCCCTGGACTCTAGGCGTCACTTCTACTCTCAGCGCTCCCATCTTGTGTCCCTTGTCGTCAAAAATAGCCACGAAATCAGGGTCTACAGCCAGCAAGAAGTACACAGTCTCCAGGTACACATAACAGTGGCCTATCAAAATCGGCTCTGAGTTGACTGCGATGTCTTCGAATCGGTCCACAAATGGGTCCTTGTCAGTCTCAACTGCTCCCTCTAACATCAACTGCTGGGAGAGTTCCTGCATGTCCACCAGTCGCTCCTCCAGCTTTTCCAATGCCCACTGGATGTGGATGTCCGAGGACAGTCCTTCGTACTCCAACTTCACCCTCACCCGAGTGCTCTGCAGCCCCTTGCCAATGGTCCTGTCAGCACTCGCTTCTCTGTACAGCTCCGGGAGGAAGCGCACTTCTTTGCCCAGCAGCACAGCCCGCTCGTTGGCTTCATTGACCCGCTGGATGCAGTGAGAAAGAATGCGCCTGAGTCGGTCGAGTGCTTGGCGCTGTTCATCAGACTGCTTGAGCGCCTTTTCCTTGCGACGCATTTCCTCTTCCAGTTCTTTCTGACGGGCTAAGAGTTCGCGCTCCTTCTCCACGAGTGCCTTTTGCGACTTCTCCCCCTGCTGCGCCTTTTCCTTCATCTGAGCGTCGAGTTTGGCCCTTTCTTCCTGGAACTGCTTCTGTGACAGCTGCCACTCCTCCTGCAGTTTCCTCCTCATTTCATCCTCCTTCTTGCGTAGTTCCGCCTCCTGCTCGCCTATCAGTCGCTTCACTCCCTCCTCATTCGCTTCATTCATCGCGAACTCCCAGTCAAAGGAGTCTCTCGTTATCTCCTCCGGGTCGATGAATAGGAAGTAATTATGGTTACCGAAGCGAATACGGTCCTGATTCTCCAATTCCCGCTGGGCTGTGAGCAGTTTCCCATTGATGTAAGTCTTGAGTTGCTGGTCTGCACTCGGAAAAATACGCACACGGCCGTTGTCCAGGGTAATGCGGCAGTGGTCGTTCCCAATGCCCAGTCCTTCCACTACGAAGTCGGGAGGGTTCGCCTGGTCTCTCTTGCCAAATCGGTTTGCGCCCTGCTTTAGCGGGTGCTTAATATTGCCACTTAAGAGTGGGTCTTCGTTGAGGTTGGCGAGGTGCGGACCTTCTATGCGCTGAGGGACAGGAGCGGCGGTCTTCACACTTTGCTCCACTTCCTCTTTCTCCCTTTTCAGCTTATCGATCAGACGTTCGTATTCAAGGCGAGTTTCGTCATCCAGCACAACTGCAGCTTGCGGCTGGGCCTGTCCGCCCACAGCTACCGGATGTCCCTCCAGCATAGCCTTCAACTTTTCGTTTTCCTCCCTCAGCTCTCTAATCAGCTTCTCCTGGGCGGTCTCATTCACAATAGCCAGGTTTTTAATGGCCTTGACTTGGTCTGCGTATCTGAGCGTACTGAGAGTTTCGTCAAAGTTGAAGAGAGCGGGGGAAATGGCGGCGATCATAGTAGTTTTGCTGTTGCCGCCCAGTGCGTTCTGCAGGATACGAGTGAGTTTGGAGTCTCGGTAGGGGATGACGTCGCGAGAAGTCCCTTCCCCCGCTCCCTTCTTCGCCAAGGCAGTAATAACTCTGCCCAGTGTCGATAGTGACAAATTGATACTGGATCCTTCTTGCAGCCTGTCCCCCGTAGCTCCAGTCTTCGCAGCTCTTTCCGACCCTGCCAAGTCCACCAAGTTGATATCGCTCTGCTTCCTGTTCAGCGGCTGGCCGGTGTTGGGGTCGTTGAAGGTCTGAGTGAAGGAAATCGTCAGGACTGTATGGGCCCTGCTGCTAGTGGCGTTCATCTGAGTCGCTGCAATGGTGCGATGTTGGTTGCCGATTTCCAGTGCAGCGCTGATTTCTTCGTAACTCTTGACTTCCAGCTTGGAAATGCCTTCTACGTACACGCCCAAAGCCGGGTGTTCGCGTACACGCAGGCCTTCTTTAGTGCGGTTGCCTGGAGGCTGCAACAGGTCTTGGATCTTTTCATTGTATATTTCTAACATCGACACTTTCACGTCATATTTCACGTTCGGATTATCCGCGCTTCGAACTCGTTTAAAGATCTCCTCACAGACCAAAGGAATAATCCCCTTGTTGTTCCCATACCCAACCATGGAGTAAGACTTCCCCGAGCCAGTCTGTCCATAGGCAAAGAGGCAGGTGTGGTAGCCTTCCCAAGCGTTATTGAGCACATCCACGCCCAGGTCTCTGAAGACCACGTCCTGGTCTGCATACTTGGAGCTGGCTTTGTCCTTGCTCAGATGGCCTGTGTTTGGCTCTTCCTGGAATCCGTCGTGCGACCAGTAGCAATGATCGAAGAAGAAGTCCTTTTGGAAGCCATCGGACTTGTTGAAGAGCCGAGTCATGTTGCTTTGCATGTCTACGCACAGCACTACGCCTTCCTGCCGCTCCCGTGCGTTGAACGGCCGCACTCGAATTGCAACCTTCACTGCAGAGCTGTCTCCCATTGCCTTTATCGCCTGAGTCAAATGGCGCTTGGGAAGTGCCTTGTAGGCCTGGCCTTCCTCTTCGCTCTTTCGGTGCCGCTGCATCTCCTTACACTCGTCAGTCCAGACCAGTCGTGGCCGCTATTTCGGCTTCTGCTGGGACTAGACACAACCCTTACAGTCCTATCGAAGGCAATCAAGTCCCCGGAGCTCTACTTACTGCAGGCTGTGTCGGACGCCTACTTCGTGAAAGCACTGGCTGCGTCCTCTGAACTCGACCTTGCGGACCTGCTAAACACCCTCGGCCCTTCGTCCTGTTCCACTCTTTCCACTCGACTGAAAGTGGACACCGCCAAGCTGAGTCACTTGCTCCGGTTCCTAGAGAGCAAGGGCGTGTTTCGGAGAGTGGACGAGGAACTATATGCAAACAATGAATATTCGGAGTTGATTCGGAAGGACGGGAAGTTGAAAACGCTTCTATCGGTGTTGGCAGCTGACAGCTTCCCCGGACTCAACTTCTTCAACCTTTCTCCTGAGACTTCTTCTCTGCTGTATGAATCGGACTTCTTAGGACAGCTGAAAAAGCCTGGGCACACTCACCTGAAGATCCAATATAAACAGCTGATTTCCTCACTGTCTCTATCCTGTGCGCAGGCACTGGCCTCGGAACTGCCCTGGGAGTCCTTCGAGGGACTGAGCGCGGTGAGTGTCGGAGGAGCTGCAGGGCAGCTTCTATTGACAGCTCTGGGAAAGCAGCCCAGAATGACCGGGACAGTCTTCGACTCCGCAGAAAACTGCATCGCTTTCCTGAGGACGAATGTTACAGCAGGTGAATTAAGCAGGCGGCTGCTATGTGAATCCAGCAAGGATTTCTCAATCGTGCCTTTCGGATTCGACATATACATCCTCGACCATCTACTTATGCGACATACAGACACCACCAGCCTTCACCTCCTGCATTCCATTTCATCAGCTATGCAGCGCACTCGCACTATGGACCCTGGCTCCCAGCCTATCCTTCTCATTGCAGATCTAGGCTCTCCTGCCTTCCCTGCACTTCTCCACGCCGCAGACTTCCACCTTTCCTCTTTAGTGCATGGACGTGTGCGGACTGCGAAGGAACTGCACTCCTTGTTGGTGGAGGCGGGACTGGTGATACACAGAAGGATCGAAACCAAAGGACTGTCCGTGGCTGTGATAGCAGGGCTAGTAGACACCTAACAAAATGGGAGGGGGTTGCAGTAGTACTCGCGAGGAACATCATCGATCTAAGGAGCGACTCATTGCCAGACGAGTGGGGAACTTCAACTTCCTGCAGTACGGTAAGTCCCACGCAGAAACGAAAAGGACAGGCCAGGGCTGCAGAAGAACACCAGCTTGGGACTGCCTCGTGCCTCCGGAAGAACTCGCGAGGAAGCGCGCAGAGTTCTGGGACACCCGAGTCGAGGGCGACTTGGAGAGCTGGAAGCTGCTGAGGATGGCATGTGAGGCGGATGACTCTGCCTCCGCAGAGGCAATTGTGCAGGCAGGCGGACTCTCTTTCGCACAAGGCACAATTCAGGTCTGCTACGACTCTTCAGGCCGGAAGTATGAGTTGCCGCCCTTCATCATCAACGAACCAGTCTGTTTCCGCCCTCCTGAAGACACCGCCCCTGTCGAAATCCCCAACGAAACCTACCACCTGACTCTTCGGTCCGCCAAGGAGAAAGACATGTCCGTGATAATGAGTTCCCTACAGCAAGCTGTGCACCTCAAAGAGGTCTACAGCGCCAAGACAAACATCCCCATAGAGAAAGTCCGTCTTTTCTTCAATGGCAGGGAGCTCAAAAACGACACGCCTCTAGGCAAGGCCCGACTCACGAACGAGGTGGTAGTCCAAGTGATGGTCGTAGCGTGAAGTAAAATGGTAGCAATCAAGTTCAAGTATGAGGGAGTGATAAAGCGAGTGGCGTTGGAGCGGGAACAGGTGCAGTGGGCTTTGCTGGTGGAAACACTCAGACAGATCTACCCCATTTCCTCCCCGGAGTTCCTGACTTGGAGCTTCCAGCTGAGTCCGCCGGTCACTGTCAGGTCAGAAGAGGACTTCGTCCCTGTCGTGCAGCTGCTGCAGAGGGAAAAAGTAGTGGTTTGTCTGTTGGAACAAAGCTTGACTTTGCAGGATATCCTGGAAAGGCTGCTGCTCATTCCAGCCAATGCTGACATAGTGAAGGGACTTCTGACGCGCTACAAAGCCTGCAACCCTCAGGCCGACATCGACTCCCTATTCAAAGCCCCTGAACTGCGGCCGAGTCTGTCACTCACCCTTTCCCGCATCCACACGGCTCCACTCCCCTCCGCTTCCCAGTTCCGACTCGTCATGCACACAGAGGGAGGCCGGCAAGTGCTGAAAGCAGTGCCTGCGACTGCCTACACCGACTACTCCACTATGCACATGCAAGACCTCAGAGCATCTCTCTCTGCCAAGGTCTTGCAGCAAGTGCTGGAGCCCACTGAAATGCCGCAGGAGGTCGAGGAGCCGGAGCTACTGGCAGGCTTAGACTCTGAAGAGTCGGAAGGAAGCGATTATGACCCTTTGGAAGAGGATGCCCGGCTGCTGCAGGACCATGCATCTGATGAAGAATTGGAGGTGTCGCCCTAGCGTATAAATGTCCCGGAGCCATCGAATTGTAGGCCTCGGAAACCCGCTTCTGGACATCTCCGCAGTCACTCCCCAAGCCTTTCTGGAGAAGTACGGGCTTAGACTCAATAATGCCATCCTCTCGGGGGAGGAGCAGAAGGGCCTGGTTGAGGAGATGATGAAGACCTTTCCGTGTGCGTACCTGGCTGGAGGCGCCACACAGAATTCGATGAGAGCTGCTGCCTGGGTGCTTGGGGAGCCGGGTGCTGTTGCTTACTTCGGAGCAGTGGGAAATGACGAGTACGCTCAGCGTCTCCGCACCGTCCTAGACAATGCTCAAGTCACCCACTACTACCAAGTCACTCCCGAGCACGCCACCGGCACCTGCGCTTGTCTCGTGCAAGGCAAGGAGCGCTCTCTAGTGGCGAACCTAGGCGCCTCCCTCCACTTCCAGCTCTCCCATATTCAAGAACATATGGACGCTTTGAGGGACGCCCAGGTCATATACAGTTCCGCCTACTTCTTTACTTCCTCGCCTCCAAGCGCTATTCATACTGCTCGGTACGCTGGAGAGACTGGCAAGACCTACGCCACTAACCTCGCAGCTGAGTTCATTGTGGAGACTTGCAAGGACACCTTCGACGCTGTGTTCCCCTATGCGGAGTTAGTGTTCGGCAACGACTCGGAAATGCGGAAGTACGGGCAAGTTTATGGACTGCCGGATTTGTCCCTAGTGGCCCTGGCCCAGGCTCTCGCAGACCTGCCGCAGTCGATTCCTAGGCCTCGCAAGGTGATTGTCACTTGTGGTGCCCAGCCCACTATCGTCGCCACCACTCACCAGCCTGCCCTTAAGTACCCTGTGCCGCCTATTGACCCCGATTTGATCGTGGACACTAACGGCGCGGGAGACTCTTTTGTGGGCGCTTTTCTAGTTGAGTGGGTGCGGGGCGGAGATATGGCCCGGTGTGTAGCCGCAGGCAGCTACACAGCAGGACAGGTCATCCAGCGAGAAGGCTGCGTCTTGCCCGACCAGCCCCGCACTGACTTCCCAGTCCTGCCCGGCGAGTCCGCTTAGTATAGCTCCATAACCTAGGTAACAAGAAGTCAGGGAAGTGCATATATAAGACGCAGAAATGACGGAAAAGTCCTGCACACTGGACGGTTCCGAGTTCGCCCAGGCACCCAAGTTACTCTGCTGCGGGTACCTCGGCCTGCCCGCAGTAAAGCGGCGCTTGTCGCTGAGTCTGAAGGGCATCTGTGTGCTGGACACCCTGGAGACGTTGATGTTTATGGGCAGAGTGCTGTTCATGGGCACTACTAGGGAGTTAAATGAAGCAGTTGCGATTTGCTACTTACTTCTGGGCATCATGAATCTGCTCCAGGTCTTTCCGAGCCTCACTTTGCTGCACCAGCGGACTCTATCGGACGACCGCTCCTTCCTGAATCACCAGCGAGTGAAGCGCTTTTACCACCACAGTGTGAAATTCGTGTATCTCGGCTTCCTGACCAAGGCGGTCTTGCTGGCATTCAAAGTGGCTTTCTTCGTGTCGCTGGCTGCAGCAGACTCCAAAGACTTGCTGCTGCCATACCACCCAAGCAGCAAAATCGCAATACTGGCCGCCTTTGGTGTATCAGAGCTACTCGCTCTCTACTTCCTCTGGTCCTGTCTCGTCTTCCTCTACGACCGCATCTACTTCTCCCCCTGCGACTGCCATAGCGGGGTCGACAACCCCGAGATATTCCACCGCTACCACCGCCCTTTGTTCCTCACGCAGAACGCCATAGCAGAGGCTGAAAACGAAGAGGACTAGCTAGTGTAATATGTCAGCGAGGTCTGACGAACTCAACGAGCCTGTAGTGCTTCGAGACAAGTCTCCCTATCAGTTAGTCCGGGCAGCCAATCTAGGCAGGCCTGCGGGAGTGACCACTGCAGAGGACTTCAGGGAGATTCGAGAGGAGGAAATATCGGGGATTCCGGGTGCAGCGTGGCTGTACAGGGACTACACAGAGACTCACCTGCTGTATCTCCGGGCAGCCCACACACTCCTCTATCTCATGCAAGTGACTGTGTTTGTGGTGGCTGTGTCTCTGTCCAAGGGCGTGTTTTTGGAAGTGACTGAGGACAACATCACTCCCTTCACCCCACAGCCAGAGATGGTGTTCGCCTTTTGGATTTTCCTACTGCTTCTCGAAGCGCTCTTTATGTTCGTTGTGTTTCGCAGGACACTCACCACTGTGGAACTGTTAGCCAAGCAGATGAGTTGGTACTACTTCCCCAAGTACTGCTTCCTGGGGACCTACTTCTACTTCCAGTTCACAGGAGGGGAAAATAGCGCCATTATCAACCTGTCCCTACTGGCAGCGCTGTACCCCCTTATCCACCTGGTCTACCACCGAGTCAAGTACTTGGACGACGGCCGGTTTGTAGTCACTTGGATGGAACTTTTCGGAGTGCAGGTCAATATTTCCTTCTATGCGGCTTGGATTCAGTCCCGACTCCTGCATGAAGTCTTCGTGGCGATCAGTTATTTTAATGGGGAAAGCTCGCAAATCCTCGGCTGGACCAACTCGCACTGGGCTGTCCTCGCCAACGTCCTCATTTTCTGCATTGGAGTCATTTACCTGAGTGCGTATAAAGACGTGTTTTTCAACATTGTGATTATATACACGTATGTGGGGGTTTACATACAGCAAGCACATTGCCCTGCAGACAACCATGGAATGTGCACTTCCGAAATACAGAAAACAGTGATAGTCCTGGGCGTGATCCTCACTATATTTGTGCTGCTCGTACTGGCGCTGTACAACCGACAGATCCTTTACATGCGAAGAAGCTAAGTAGTTAGACTAACCACTGCTTCGAGAGAGTGAGTGGATGGACTGTATTTCCATACTTTCAAGTCGCAGGCCCAATCGAGTAGGAAAATGTCTTCATTCAGGACTACTGGGACTGTGGGACAGAACCACCAGCCTGTCTTTTCCAACTGGCCAATTTCGTACACTCGCCGATTCCCGCCCCTTAACGCAAGTCCCACGAGCTTATCTCTCTGCACAATTACCATTTCTTCCCCTGCTACGAGTGCTGTAGTGTAGTGGCCTGCATAGGGCAGTTGCAAGGGAAGTGGGTGAAACTGGCCTTGGTGCAGGTCGTAGGCTTCGATATTGCCTGTGCCCATTCCACCGACTAGGAGAATTGACTGCTTCCATAAGGCGGGAGTGAAGCCTGCTCTTGCATTCTGCATAGTTCCGATAGAGGACCATTGGTTTGCAGATATGTCAAATACTTCGCAGGAAGCCATTAGCGCAGGACATAAACCTCCGAATATATAGAGTTTCTCCCCAATCTGGGTAATCCCTGCTTCCCATCTCCCCTCCAGCATCCCTCCTAAAGCCATCACCAGTGAAGCCTGAATCTGCACCCCAAGTACTCCATTACTAGGCAATCCTGTCTGTATGCCCCCACACACTATGATAAGTCCTTGTGCAGGAATCAGCACCCAGCTGGACTTGACAGGAAACACCCGCTCCATATCCATCTCCACCTCAGTGATAGTCAAGGTGGCCAAGTGCACATGCAGCAGTTTGTTGGTTTGGTCGCATACATTGATAAGACAGTCTGCAAGGCTGAGAGTCTCTGCACGGGCTTTGGACGCTGGGGAGGCTTGGAGAGCGCCTGGGCTGGACTGCTGGGAAGGGTCGTAGTCGCACCTCACATCCGCCATGTGGTGTATATATAACTAGGGATGGCAGGATATAGACCACGGTCGTCCTCGACACTTTCACGTGCATCAGCCTCCCAACCCCCTTCCCAGGCTTCAGCAAAGCGCACTCCGCCTGCACAGACTTCGGCACATCTATCCTTTAACTGTCCGTTAGACGACCCCGATCTTGGCTTGGTCGCCATGACTGACCATCAAAACCGCCGCTGTCTCTGCAGCTGCTGCACTTGTGGACGCCACAAATGTCCCGGGGAAGCTCTTTTGAGTCCTTACCCGAAGAACATGTTCGCATCAGAGTACCAACAGCATCACCAAGCCAAAACTCCACTGAAAGCCTTGGAAATCGTAAGAAAGGAAAGGAGGGAAAACGTGAACCCTATGGAAATGCTCACTCACAATGAACTTTCATATCGGCCATTCCGCATTGGCCCTGCGGATATCACTAGTGAGCAGGCGAAAAGCAGTGGCAGGCCCCGGCCTCAGTCAGCCGGGCCTCACCCCAAGTTCGCAGGGTACTCCACCTACCACTCCGACTTCCCCAATTGGGGCTCTGCTCACCCCTACCATGCCAAACATGTATATCAAAAGGTCCCCACTCAGGACTTGTCCTTCTCTGGCCTGTCGGAGTACGGCAACAACTACCAGCCGAAGGACTTGAAAGGACTGAGGGCGGAGGCAGGGGGCGCAGACGCCCACTCCTCAATAACGCTGCATGGAAGCGCTATCAAGCTCGAAACCCGCACTACTGCGAAATCCGAATTCCAGCCTTTCCTCGGCGTCCATAAGCCGAATTCCTGCAAAGTGACCACTCTCATCCCCAACTTCCAACCTGTCCCCGGCGCCTACTCGACAGAGTACGCAGTCCAGTTCGTCCCTCGCTCTCCACTTCTCAAAAACCCGCAGACTGTACGCCGCGCTCTTCTCGCTCGCGGGTGTTAGCCCTCGTAATAGCCATGGGCAATGCTGGGGAAAGACTGGAGCGCGTGATTCAGCAGCTGAACGTGTTCACGACTTCTGAAGAGTTTGGACAGGTGATGAGGTTCAGGGTGAGGTTTGAGAGGGTGGAGAAGCCGGGAGGAGTGAGGATGTTTGTGTTGGAGGAGAAGGAGGAGGAACAATGTAAGGGACAGCCAGTTAGTGGCAGTGCTCGACGCATTTCCCTGCGCGACTTCAACCTTTTCTACAGCTTCATCACTCGCAGTTTCAAGCCAGAGCTAGATGCATATCTGCAGGCTGCAGGATCCCAGCGAATGGAACTTGAGGAGTGCCCAGATAAGATCTGCGCGGTGTGTTTGGAGCGGCCTACAGACCTAGTATTACCCTGTGCGGTAGGAACTATTCAGCACTCCTTTTGCTCTGTCTGCATGACGGACTGGGGCGACCGAGACCCCACTTGTCCCCTCTGTCGTCACCAGGTCAAAAGCGTACTTCGAGACTCGTACGAAGTAATGGGCGAATGCAGTCCTGCAGAAGCTCTGCAAAGCCTGCGGCACAGTATGGCTGAGGCCATTGGGTCTCTGCTTTGTCCTGTTAGTCCAGAATCTCCTACCTAGAAATACTACCTTATTGCGAGTTAGAGTCTAGCGCGCTCCAAATGAAGCGGATTGCTGGTCTGGTCAGCACGTGCACGGCCTGGGTTGGAGTTGTACTTGCGGTAAATAGTGACTACGCAGGCTCCTCCCAGCCCCAGGTTATGCTGCAGAGCATATCTCGGGTTATGCACCTGCCGCAGTTCCGCCATGTTCCTCAGTTGCCAGCACAGTTCCGCACACTGCGCCAGGCCCGTAGCGCCCAGCGGGTGTCCCTTCGATATCAGTCCTCCTGACGGGTTGACCACCACTCTACCTCCATAGGTATTCTGCCGAGAGTCCACGAACTCTCCCGCTTTCCCTGGCTCACACAGTCCCAAAGCTTCATACGTGATGAATTCATTAGTAGCGAAGCAGTCGTGCACTTCACACACTTGGATGTCCATTGGGTGCAGTCTTGCCTGCGCAAATGCCTCTTTCGCTGCAGCTTCTGTGAGTTCCGAACCCACTACTTTTATGCAGGATTTCCCTTCGAACGTCCCAGGGAAGTCGGTTTTCATGGACATTCCAATGATCTCCACAGCATGGTCCAGCAGTCCATGTCTCCTCGCAAATGCCTCGCTGACTACAATTGCTGCAGCAGAGCCATCAGAAGTTGGGCAGCACTGCAGCTTCGTGAGAGGGGGAGTTACCTGCGGACTCGCCAGGATTTGTTCAAGCGTGTAAGGCTCTTGGAACTGAGAGTAGGGGTTGTTGACGCTGTGGAGGTGGTTCTTTAGAGCCACTTTGGCGATTTGGACATTGGTAGAGCCGTAGCGCTCCATGTGCTCCAAACCTGCGTTTCCAAAGAGCTGTGGAGCGAAGGGCGCCTTATTCAACTCCCGCATTTCCACCATCGCAGCCACGAACTTGTACAGAGGGTTATCATCCGGCTTGGTCTTCGACACTAGCGACCCTTTCGCCATACGTTCAAAGCCTAGAGCCAATACACAGTCCGCCCCACTCTCTATCAACTGCTTGGCTAGGAATAAGGCAGTGGAGCCGGTTGAGCAGTTGTTATTGACGTTGTAGATTGGGATCCCGGTCATGCCGCACTCGTACACGGCTCTCTGTCCACTGCAGGACTCTCCATACACGTAGCCCACCACTGCTTGCTGCACTTGGCTGTAGTTGATTCCTGCATCGTGCAGCGCTCTGCCTACTGCCTGTTTCGCCAGTTCCGCGTAACTGGGAGCATCCTCAATTCCGGGCTTAGTGAAGCGAGTCATGCCGACCCCCACCACCAATACTCTCGGCTTCATATTACTACTACACGCTAGCCTTTCATTTAAGTGTCATCTGGACTCATTAGTTTCAAGAACTCGCTCAGACTGATGTTCCGGTCCCCGTTCTCGTCATACTTTTTGAACATTGCTTCGATGTCTGAAAGCGAAAACATGTGCTTGAGTCCTTCTTTGAGTTCCTCGGGACTCAGCATGCCGTCCTTGTTGGTGTCGTAGAGGTGGAATAGGGTCTGGAATTCCTGCAAAGTGCGGATGGAGGGCGGATGCTTGCGTGTGACTTGCGGCAGAGAAAGTTTCATGTAATGCTGAGCTTCCCAAGCAGTCACCCACTGCAGCACCGTCGTAAGCTGGCGCTGTGAAAGACCTCTGAAGGTCTTCACAAGGAGTTCATCAAACGTAATAGAACCAGATGCATCACTGTCAAATTGTCTGAACAGCGACTCTGAAATTCTTTGCAGAGTAGGCGCCTGCGGCAGTCTCGCCCTAAACTCTTCTAAAGACCAAGTGCCGTCCTTGTTGCGGTCCACTGTATCAAAAATCCGCTTCAAGGCGATGACTTGATCGTGGTAGACAGCCTGTCCTCTGACAGTCACTAAGGCAGGCTTTCCGATTTGTGAGTGCCGGAGCGGCTGCTTCTTTGCAGTTGTGATGGAGGGAAATGAAGCTGCCATTTGCTTCCTTGCAGTACTAATAGACGGCAAAGTTACTGCCATTTGCTTCTTTTCATTGACGATTCGGCTCGTTTCTGCTTTCTTCCCCTTCACTATGCGCTTTTCCTTCCGTTCCGCTTCGTGCATGTACAGGAAAACCATGTCTGGCTCAGGGACGAAATAGGCAGGTTCATTCGAGCTCAATAATTCACTAATCTCCGGCACAGTATCCACCCACTGTCTCAATCTACATATCTCCCTTACTCATCATACGTAATCAGTCCATCCGGGTTACTATCCGCAGTTCGAAAAACCATGTTGCTGACCGTTTCCAGCTGAGCAGTCACCAGCCTCGGAGTTCCTGTCAGGGCTGAAAAGCCATTGAGCACGTTTGTGCACATTATTGTCACTTCGTCTTGCGACAGACAACGGTTGTTGTCGAAGTCGAAGAGGCGCACGAGGAACAGAATCTTGTTGTCGCGGGATGCGACGGAGTAAGTGGCAAGGGCGCACACACACTCTAGCATGCTGATGGCCTTGGTGGCGCCTCGCTCCAAGCACTTCTGAGCGTCTAAGCCTTCCAGGGGCGAGTTCCTAGCCAAGACAGTGAATTCAGTGGGCGAAACGTAGTAGCCAGCCGCAGCTTTCCGCCTCCTAAACCGCTCATAAAAGCGCCTGATTTCCACCAAACTCCCTGAATACAGCCTACAGCAAGTCAGCACTCCGCACTCCCGCTTCACTCCAGTCCGAAACGCGTCCACCGGCACTCTTTCGTCTATTCCATGAAGGGTTTGTCCCATTTTACAACCTAATCCGGACCCATCATACTCATGAATTCGGCCAGACTGATCTTTTGGTCCTTGTTTACGTCATAGCGGGAAAACAGGTCTGTGATGTCTTGCAGAGATAGTAGATGGCCTAGGGCAGACTGCAGTTCGGAGAGGGACAGAGACCCATCGGTGTTCGTGTCGTACAGGGAAAATAAAAGGTGCACGTCTGCAGGGGAGGTGAAAAGCGCCTGTGGCTTGCCTTTGGGTGTCATTTCTGTGCTCCTTCGCACCACTTCCGACTCTACATGTTCCTCACCTGCAGCCCATCTCATCATTACCTCCATCTCTCGCCTGTTCACATCTCTAAACATCTTCACCAGCAGTTCCTCAAAATCGAGTTTCCTGCTCAAAGCAGCAGGCAGCAAGGGCGCTAGCCTCTGCAAGGAGGGGTGGATGCGAACTCGCTGTAGGAACTCTTCGTAACTCCAAGAACTCACAGTTGAGTATAGTTGCTTTAGAGCTGCGATTTCCGCAGGGAAAACTGTTTGTCCTTGGAATACTAGTGCTTCGGAGTTCGGGATTTTCTTGGCTGCGTTGGACCTTCTTTCGCTTAAAACAGGCCTTGGGGAAGGCGCTGCTCTGGCTCTTTCAGTGAGATTTCTTGGCTTTGTCCCTTTTTCCCCTGTCACTGCAGGTCTCAAGTTATCATGCATGCACCTAAACACAAGGTCAGGCTCCTGCCCAGTTCGAGAATTAGTGGAAAAAAGTTGAAGCAATTCAGGCTCAATAGCGACCCAGGAGGTAAGTCTACATAGAAAAGTACTCATCACAGGTCAATAGCCCATCAGGGTGGATATCCGCCGAGCGGAATACCTCCGAACTAATAGCTGTTAGCTGGGCTGTTTGTAAGCGCTGGTGTCCTGTAACCGCTGCGAACCCATTTAACACCGCTGAGCACAGGATCGTCACTTCGTCCTGCGCCAAGCACTTGTCGCTGTCGAAGTCGAAAAGTCGCATCAAGAACAACACCTTGAACTCCCACATTGTACTTGCGTACACTACCAACAGACATATGAACTCAAGCACGTTAATGTCCTTGCTAGGACCTTTCCCGAAGGCGAGATAGGCGTCGGAAAGGCCTTCAATCGGGGAGTTGCGAGTTACGACTGTGAAGTTGGAGAGAGGGATATGGTGGGTGGAGGAACTGTAGCGGCGGAAACGCTCGTAGAGACGACGAATTTCGAGGAGAGTCCCTGTGTAAGCCATACAGCCTGTGAGCACACCAAATTGCGGCTGTACCTGTGAACTCAGGAAGGTCGGTTCGTAGGTCGGCTCGATATTGCTTAATGTCGCCCCCATCAATTATATCACTGCCTGGAGTTTCCTTACATGTTTGCAGGCGGATTGACTGATATATGTGAAAGCGAGGACTGCAAAGACTTCAATAGCTGGGGAATACATATATCTAAGAAAACTGCAAGAACTGATACTTTAAACAGCAAAGCAGTGCGCGAATTCCTAGTTAGTAAATTTAGCTACGTAGTGCGCAGGAAAAACACTTTTGAAGCCTCTCTGATCCTCGTCCAATTATTGACATGTCAAAAGGGCAAGTTCAGCTGGGGACTGAAGTGCAGGAAAACATCACCAATGGCGCTCATCGCACCTGCAGAACTCCTGGCCCATCAGAAGGAACGGCTGGATTCACCTTCGCCTCCCCCAAAATCAGAGATTTGAGTGCGGCCAGACTGGAAAGGAAGCAGCAAATCGCCCAGCCTGCGACTTCTTTGTCCACCGACACACTGCTAACCGCCGTCAAAGTGCAGAAAGTGGCACAGGACTGGTCCGCCATGAAGCTACACTTCAAGAACTTGGACTCAGTCAATGTTTCCATGCTTTCGCTCAATGAGTCGGACACCACCTCCTCAGCAGTTCATCTTATAAGCATGCTGAAAGCTTCCTCGGTCCCTAAGTCTACACTGAGCAGGTCTGTGTCGGTGGCTGGGTCTAAACGCATGCTGTTCAAGCGCAAGGCCAGCAGTCCTCCGCGCTCGGCCACGCCCGTGCAGGGCTGCAACCTACTGAGCAAACTTATCAAATGTTCGGGCAACCTTACAAGTCGGCCAGCTGGGCCTAGAGAGTCCAAACCACCCCGCAAGCCCAGGCAAGTCATCGAAGTTTCCCTCTTCTCCTCTCAAAACGCCAGCGCCGCTGCTGCACAGAAGGAAAAGCGCAAGCCACGAGTCATCGAGGTCAGTATGACCAAGAGCTAAGCCTGCTTTCTGCCCAGTCTAGACTTTAGCCTTTCTGCCCAAAGCGTAGGAAATCGGAATTGGAGGTAACTAGGGACTGCGAAGAGGACGGAAGGTTCTGAATAGAAAGAAGCAAAGGAGTAGACAGGAGTTCCTGAAGCTATAAGGACGAAAGACCTGAGTTGGCGACTTGGGAGTTAAATGATGAAAAGTCTGCTTCTGAATGAGCATCTTTCAGCTCTCTTGCCGCCCGCTTCTCCCTTCAACCTCCACTCACTCTCTACTTCTTTATTTCAACGCCTTCGTGTTTCTGCCACGTCTTAGTCCCTCTACTTGCGATGAGCCTGCTGTCCAAAATGATCGGCCATAATTGCCTATTTCTCGCCCCACTCAATTTAGACCTAGGGAGGAATGGAAGGACTCGTCAGGTTCGAGGGCCGAGCTGGGTCTCAAGTAGTCGTCCTTGGAGTAGACTAGCAAATCAGTGAGCAGCGGGATAGTCATGGGCTGGAGCACATGTTCCCTAGCCATGTGATGTCTAAGCGTATGCCTGTATGCGAAGCTTTTCGGACACTGCGCGCATGCGAACCGAGTAGTGCGGAGGTGGAAAGCTTCGAGGTGTCTGCGCAGGGTGAAGCGAGACGTGTAGGCCTTGGAACAGTTGGGCATCGTGCACCGTAACTTTTTCATTTACTACCACGAGATTATGATTCAGCAATTTTAGCCTGCCTAAGGCTGAAACTGCCTCCGCTACCGACTTATCAGTTTCAATAATTGTGACAGAGGAAGCAACTAAGAATGAAATAGAGACAGAGAGAGTAGACCAGAAGAAAGGAAATGTAAAGCAGAGAACTAAAGTGCTGAAGCAGGTCGATCGCGAGGTTTTCTCGCTAGGAAAAAAACATTGATGAAACTAAGATGAATGCAGGATAGGCAAAGGGCACTTCCCGGAAACCATATAGAGTTTAGATGCACTGCTAAAAGACAAAAATCCTCGATTTCAGCCCATATACACTTCTTCGATGTACGAATTCTGCATTCCCAAGGACCTACTTGACTGCTTTGACCCAAGCTGTGGTCTCTTGAAAATTGCCTCGCTTCGTCTTTCTTGCATCTCTACTCGGAGTTCACATTTAGGCAAATCAAACAGCTGCGTTCTTGTTTGGATGTCGCAGCCATTATAGGGCACGCACAGATGTGGACCTGTGCAGGGCAAAATTAGATAATGAGCAAGTGGGAAGGTACGCTGGAAGGTCTCGTATGGGTGGATAGCAAGCGACTGACCGAAGTGCTGGAATTCCTGCTCAGCCGAGTAAAGGCACAGGACCAAGTGATGGAAGAAAGCCGGTCCCGAGTAGTAGAAACAGAGCGAGAAATGACAGCCCTCTCAACCCGGCTCAAAAGCCTGGAAGAAGGCCAGGCCGCCTTCGAACGAAGCGTCGAAGACGTCAACAAAATGCAAGACCGGGTGCACGCCTGGAGCGAACGCTTCAAATCCCTAGAAGAGCAGCACTACCTGCTCAAGCAGGCTATGCACCAGCAGTCCGAAGACCTGGCGTTTCGCCTGCAGACCTCTGATTCTGCGCTGCGGGAAAAGGTCAATCACTCCTGCACTGCACTTCGCAGTTCACATGAAGGGCTGGAAGTGAGGATATTGGACCAAATTGGGACTCTACAGAGAGACTTGGAGGAGATTAGGAAGGAAGGGGAAAGAAGTCTTGCGAAGGCTGAGGAAGCAGTGGCTAGCCGGGTGGAGGAAATACTGGGAGGACAGGAGGAAACAGTGGAAGGCCGGAAGGACAGGAAACAGACCGGACACGGCAGTCTACTCGGCCCTGTAACAGTCCGGCTTCGAATCCTCGAATCCAAGCTCGAAGAAATCACCCCAACAACTCCCCTCAAAGAAGCCTGCGAGGCTGACCTCGCTTCCCTCCACACAGCAATCGCCCAGCACCCACTTCTCCTAGAACTGCAAGCCCAGCTGCATCAAATCCTGTCCCAGGCCTCCGCCTTCTCTCAGCAGCTTTCTGTCCTTCGGACTGGGGAAGACCCTGTGCTGGCTTCGATGGGGCCGGAGTCTTCCCTGGCGAAGGCTGCGAAGTTCCTGAGTCTGCATGAAAGACTGGAAAGGGTAGAGAAGGAGGTAGGGACGGGGATGCAGGCTTGGGAGGCAGTGAAGGCCAGGGTCGAGCAGTTGACTGGTATGGGGGAAACAGGCAGGCTGGGGACAGAGAGGGAAGAGCCAGTGGAAACAGGCAAAGTCACACATATGAGGACGGAAAGGAGTAGCGAGAAACCTGCGCAAATCGGAGTTACTGAATCAGAAGATGGGAAAATCGATAGCGAAGTACGAAATACCCCCACAAGTCCCATCGAAGAAGACCTAGACCGGCTCAAACGGCTGCTAAAGGAACGCACAACTCACACTGAAGTAGAAGAAATCTGCGCCACTGTAGTCAAACGCTACCTTAAATCCCTCCCTTCCAAAGCCGGCAGTTCTCTATTGCCGGATAGCGACTCCAAAGCTTCGGAATTGGAAACTCGCCTGAATAACTACTGGAGAGGGATGCAGGAAATGCAGGGACAAATGAGGCTGTTGAGGGAGGCTGTGGGGGAAAGTGAGGTCAAAGGGAGAGGGATGATGCAGGAAAGTATTGGGGAAATCAGGGAAAACGTACAAAAAGAGTCACAAGAACTCACAAAGCAAATTGACGCTATTCGAGCCGCAGTGGACCGACTTTCCTCCGACTCCTCCAACTCCGACCTCCAGGAGCGCGAGCAATACCTCCGTTCCCTAGTCTTCAAGCTCAAATCCGACCTCCAAAAGCTCCAATCCGACCTAGACTCCAGTTCCCGCCAGCACCCGCTCTCTCCCAGCCTCCTCCCAGACCTGAACATGGAGGACATGTCCGAGGAACTGCAAGCCAAAAGGGTCAAAATCGTGCTCCAGCAGCACGACCAAGCCATCCGCTACCTCGCAAACAAGATAGCAGGAGGGTATGAAGACACTAACCCTGCAGCTCGTACACAGACAGACAGCAGCCTACCCTCAGCCCTGGGATACATCGAGCAACTTCGGTCTGAAATGAAGGATATCATTGCCAAATTCGAGACTAATAAGGCTTTGTCGCAGCGAGATGTGGACCGAGTCAATGAAATGTACACAGTGCTGGACACCAAAATGAGCAAAGAGGACCTGAGTGCGAAGGTAGATAGGACCGAGTTGGTGCGCATTTATAGGCTTTTGAAGAGGAAAACGGATGAATTGGCGCATGCGCTGAAGAGGGCGGAGACTTGTGCGTTGGGGTCTGGAAGGGAGGAGGTGCTCATGTCGAGGAAGAAGCTGGACTTGGAGTGTGCTTCGTGTGGACAGGGACTAGTAGAGGGCATGGACCTGCAAAGTCAGTCCTTCCAGCCCTGGGGCCGATTCCCAGCCCGCAGCAACTTGGTCGGACCCGGCTTTTCCCACATATTAGCCTCACTAGTGAGTTCCCCAGAAGGTTCCATCTCTATCGGCAAGCGACTAGACGAGGAAGATAGGTCAGTTCTCCTGAGTCCTACGCGCTCTGTTCCCAATACTCGGGCGAGAAGACGGAATGCTTCGAAACTGCCTCTGGTCAAGTAGACTTCCAGGCGTCTTTTTGCCTTTTTTACATCTCTTCCCCTTGACATCCCTCCTCCCCGAGTCCTTTTTACACAAGCTTATCCATCTTCAATCCGCCAAAGCTTCTTTTACCTAGATAAATGAACACGCAAGTGAGAACACTGCAAGAGTCGCTGTTTCCCTCCACTCCCCACTGCGTCCGGTACCCGAGCACCCAATACACAGGCTCAGCGACGGCTTTGAACCAATTAGTCCTGCTGCAAAACCAAGTGCTGCAGCAGGTGGTCGCTCAGAGCCACGAAATCGCACACTTGATAAGCCGGATTGAGGGCTGCTTTCAGGACAGGACGCGCTGTAGTTCCCAGACCTCTACAGCTTCATCGGCAGCGAGAAGTCTGCCTGAGACTTATACGCTGAAGCTGGTACTGGACGGAGAAGTCGCGAGTCCGGTGTTGAAGGAAAGAGGCTTCTCTCTAACAGGCTCAGTGCAAGACACAGAGAACCAACTGGCAGTGCAGGCCGCCGGCCTCCAGCTCACCCTCTCCCTCTACTCCCAAGACAACCCCACCCGTGCCCTAACTCTCAACATCGCAGGTCAGTTCCAGCCAGGAAAGAAGGTCCTAAGAGGCACAGTGACCGCCTCTGTTCAGTCCGACGGCTCTTTCCGCTTTCCCAATGTAGTCATCAATGAGGTTTCCTCTCACTATTTAGACGACGCCTTTTCCCTAGTGGCCAGTGCGGACCAGCTGGGTGTGAAGCCGCTAGTTATCCGCAAATTGGCGGTTCGGGCTCGCAAGGCCAAAGCTATTTCTATGTTTAATGCTACAGGGTAAGTCCTAGCTTTACCTACACTGCCTGAGTTGGTGTTTTCCATCTAGATATGCCGGTATAGGCTATATGTTTATGGAGGATATAAGCATCTGATCAAGTGCAATTCTCGCTAAGTAGAATAGCGACTTCCAGCCTTTCCCCTGACTACAGTTTTCCTCATTCCCCATCCAGCACCTTCCAACACCCAGTCCAAGCCGAAGTCTAAAGTGTCTAGGTGTTAGGGCAACTCCTTGACTTCCTCCTTGTGAGCCGCAGCCCTCGGCACCTGACTCTGACACTGCTGCACCGCCAGCATCGTGAAGTCGTTGACAGTGGTGATGATTAGTTCTGTGGACTTGGCGGTGCGGATGCGGATGCTGACGACGTCGTTGTCTAGAGGGTTGGGCAGCTTGCGGATATTGGATTTGGTGCGGAAGACCAGGTCGGAGATGAGGGCGGCGTATTGGACGACAACGCGGTACTCGAGGTTGGAGAATTTGATAGGGATGCCTTCAGGACTGAAGAAGATGTATGCCACGACTCCAGGCATAGCCAGCAAGCTTTTCAGCGTAGCTTCAATCTCACTCTGAGTGGAGGCATACCGCGATACTCGCCATTAGGAATAACTGCCTATGGAGCAAGAGTCCATCCGCCTAAAGAACGAAATCGCGAAGATGAAGCGGAAGCTAGATCTGGACCAAAGGGAGTACATCCGACTGAAGGATGAGTACGAGGAAGCGACTCGGAAGCTAGGGGCCCTTGAGCAGTTCCTGCCTCCCAGGCCAGAGCGCAGGCCTTCCTCCTCTATGCTGTACTACCCCACTACGGAAGATGCAGGCGATGAGGACCCAGCCACTATCCTCACCCACGCCCCCAAAGCCCCTTCCCTCAAAAAAAGCCTGAAAGACCTGTACTTAGGCGTCTCTGCTGTGTCCACTGACGAAACGCTGCAAGCCATTTCCCCCAGTCTTTGGCAGTACGTCCTAGTCTTCCCCAACCCAGACCACATCTACTACTCCACAGACGCTACTATTACGGAGGTAGAGGCTTTCGAGGTGTTCAAACTGTGCTTCACTGGGCGGTGGAGAACTGCCCCGCCGCAGACTATGGCCGCGGAAATGACAGCTTTCCGGGAGGCCTTCAAACTGCTGGAAGTCGGGGAAAAGGGCGGCAAGAAGGTCTACCACGGGGGTCGACTGCTCAAGGTCTCCGAAACCGTCTATCAAGACTCCCTCAGCGCTCCCAAGGACTTCTCCACTCTAATGCGCAACATCGTCCTGTCCAAGTTAGTGCTCAACCTGGGCATCAGTTCCCGGCAAATCCTATCCTCCAACGGCCGCTATATCTACATTTCCCTCTACGCAGGCGACCACGTGCTTGAGTTAGAAGCCGAAAGGACTGAATTCAATGGCCAGTTCTCAGTCGCGATGACAGATATCCGGTCCTTAGAGCCATGTGACCAGCTCCAACGTCCTTTTCTCAATCTGGAAAAGCCCAGCTATGTGCAGGATGTGATCGACGAAGTGCACCAGCTGGCTTCCGGCTTCATCGACCTGAAGGGAGTGGCTAGTGAGGAAGAGGTGTACCAGCCTTCGGGAGTGACGATTGAGGTCTGGAATACGTATAGGATGTACTTGTATGAGATTTGCCAGGGACTGAGGATGTGTCAGAAGCAGGGGTCGAAGTCCTATAAGCGGCTTTTCTTCTCCAAACTTGTAATTGACTCCATGCGCAAGGTGAACGCCCTGGTCCCGGCCAAACAGCAACTCCGCAGTCTGTGGGACTGGCTGGGCATCAAAAAGCCCATCGGCGCGTATATTGATTACCAGCAGGATTTCGACCCTAACACCCTGGAAGACCGCTACAGGCCTTTATGGCGGTCTTATATCACTGATGATGCTGGACATCGGTCGCTTTTCCGGAATATGGAGAAACTGAAGCTGCTCTACTCCCTAATAGGCACCGAACTGCTGCTATACCAACTCACCAACAAAAACATCTTACAAGAAGACTTCGCCCTGCACAACGAGGTGGACATGGAGGGGCTAGCCCCAGGGGAAATGCAATGGGAGGACCCCGATACCGCCGAGTACAACCACTGGCTTACATTCCTTACCAAGCCTCTAGGCCGTCCAGGCCTTAAACAGGCCTGGAAGCCCAGTTTATACGATTTCCGCCTGCCACTCAATAAGATCAGGAACTACTACGGGGAAAAGATCGCACTCTACTTCGCCTTTCTCAGTCTACTCGCGAAAGCAGCCATAACCCCAGGTCTAATCGGCCTAGTTGTATTCATAATCCAGCGGTCTGTGAGTGCAAGCAGCACTTTGGGAATTGCAGTTAATGCGATTTACTGCGTGTTTATCTCCTGCTGGGCCACTGTTTTCCTGGAAATGTGGCGAAGACGGGAAGCGCGGCTCGCACTGGCCTGGGGAATGCTGGATTTCACACAAGACGAGCAGCTCCGGCCTCAGTTTATCGGCCAGCCCCGGCGTTCCCCTATCACAGATGAGCTGGAAGCGCCCCATTTTAGCTCGAAAAAGCGGAAATTGCGTATGGCCGCCGCTTTACTAATTTCCCTAGGGCTGATTATGCTGGTTCTTTCCATCGTCAGTGGACTCTATATCATGCGCTGGCAGTTAAGTGACAAATTGATCTATTTCGGTATTGATTTCGCAGGGCCGGCTGCTTCTCTGGGGAATGCGGTGCAGATTCAGGTGTTCAATATTGTGTATAAGCACTTGGCCATCAGGTTTACAGAGGCGGAGAACCATAAGACGCAGACGCAGTATGAGAATTCGCTGGTTTTGAAGATATTTATGTTCCAGTTCACCAATAGCTTTGTGTCTTTGTACTACACGGCGTTCGTGAAGACCTATGCAGAGGGCTGCATGGTGGATGAGGGTGGGAAGAAGGTGAGGCAACAGGGCGCCAATTGCTTTGACGAGTTGTTCACCCAACTGGTGATTTTGTTCATTGTCGCATATGGTAAGAACGTGGTGGAAATCGGACTGCCGTATATCAGTCATGTGCAGAAGGCGAGGAAAATCCGCAGTAGAGCCACGATGCACTCCAAAACGGCACTTGCAGCTGTCCTGAATGACGAGCACCTCCGGGACGACATCGAAGACCAGCACTCCCTCAACTCCTACATCTCCCGCGGCATCGACTCCACCTACGAAGAATACATGGAAATCGCCCTAATGTACGGCTACTTGACCGTGTTTGCAGTGGCCTTCCCACTCAGTGCTTCTATGTCCTTTGTGTCCTGCATACTGGAAATAGCGGTGGATCGGTTCAAATTTGTGACGTTGGTGAAAAGGCCGTTGCCGACTGGGGCAAGGACTATAGGGATTTGGTGGTCGATATTTCAAAGCACTACTTTGATTGCCATTTTCACGAATGCGGGTTTGTTCTGCTTCACTGCGCCTACCTTTGAAAATACCTTTTCCAGCGAAGTGCTCCGCTTTATTCCCTTCGCTCTTATAGTCCTAGTCCTCCTCGTCTTCCGCGCACTACTAAAAAGCATCATCCCCGACATATCCGAAAAATACACAATCCTCACTAAGCGTCACCAAAACATCGTCCGCAGGTACATAAGACCAGTGGACGAAGAGACAGAGGGCGTGAAGGACGAGACGGAAAGGCTCAATTTCAAGGTGTTAGCCGTCACTAGGGAGTTTGAAGCAGGGACAGCGACCTCGCCTGGATAAAATAGCTGCGAATTGGGGATTTGCTTGGGGAATGGGTTAGTTGCAGAGAGGAGGGAGGGTTTAGCTAGACAGACTCCACTATGGCCACTGCTTCCTCCACTAGTCTACACACCTGCGGCTCCAGTTCCCTTGTGACAGCCCTACATAGACCCTACTCACAGGCCAGTCTGCAGGTCTCCGCCTCCAGCAGTCTATAGGCCAACAGCACTGCCCTTTCCTGAGGGTCAGCTCCCAGTGACCAGCTGAAGCGCTGCACCCAGTCAGTACTTTGCTGGCCGCCGGGGAGTGCAGGGTTGCTGCGCAGGCGCCAGAGGAACTGGGAGCAGACCTGGTCGCTTTGATTGCGCAGGGAAAGCAGGGCGGAGGGGATGTCTGGAGTGCGTAGGAAGCGGTTTTGGGTTTGGACGGAAAACAAGTCATATTCAATCGACAACACACTAAACTTCTGGAAGGATATCGCCAGCTGCTCCTCCCTCCCTTCCTCCGCCTGCACCACCAAGTCCGCCGCTGTTTCATACAGTCTCTTCACGACTGTCACTTCGTAGGACGCAGGCGCTAAGTGTCTACACATCAAATCGAACTGGAAGTAGGACAGAAACCCTTCGTCCGTCAAGTCTCCAGCGTGAAAGAGGTCTTTGACGTGTCCCTGGGCCGCAGTGACAGCGCTGCGGAAGGTTGTCAGGGCGTAGGGCACCAGGGCCGCTACAGGCAGCATAAAGCTGTTCTGGTAGCACTGCAGCTGCAGCTGAAACCGCGCACTCACCAAATCCACCTCTGGGAACCGGGCTTGAAAGAGCGCCTTCAGCACGTCTATTGCATCCTCCAGACTCATCTCCTTGTCCAGGTCAAAGTGTCTACTTGCCGCTTACAGCTTCGTGAGGAAGTCCTGCAGACCCACGTAGAACCTCACTTCCTCCACACTCAGCCTTTCCTGTATCCCGCACAAGCGACCGAACCAGTCGAGTCTCGGAGAAGCAGTCAAAAAGCGCTTTAAAGATAATAAGACTTGCTGCAGTTTTCCCTCTGCGACCTTTTTGAGGCCGTATTTCATCAAGTGCCAGTCGTATACATAGGCCAGAAAGGGCTGGTTTCGGGCGGAATCGCTGGATTTTAACTGAGTCAAGTAGTCGCTCCAGACGATTTGCAGGTGGCGAAGGAGGGTTTTGGCTGAAAAGCCGGTGGCTGGGCTTTGGGCACTGGCCAAAGACTCCAGTAGGCTATTAGCGGGGTGAGAATCCGCTTTAGGCAGTAAATTCCGCCTATTTAACTGGAACTCTGTCGGCTTCGTGGGACTGCGGCGAGTACTCGTCCGCTGGCTCTCCTTTTGCGAGTTTCCAGGAGACTCAGAGGAGCGATTTGGCGGAAATTTCGCCCCAGAAGCCAAATTCGCCTGTAAAGAAAGCAATTCGGCCCGCATTTCAGCACTTTCCTGCGTCTTTTTCGCTAGTAAGTCCCGCAAGCGGTCGATTTCTCGAACAAATTCGGCTCTGTCTCGAGTCCAAATTGCGTGTTTTTCCTCTTGTTTTCGGCTTAAAGTCCATATTTCCGCGTTTATTCTTTTCCCGAGCGGCAAAAGTCGCTTCGGAGGCAGTTTTAAGCCGCTTTCTGAGGCTTTACACAAAGAATCCAGCAGAAAATTCGCATCTTTAATGGATTTCACCCAAATTTCCTCTTCACTTAGGTCCATACCACTGAAATTATCTTCAAATTGCTCAAAAACAGGTTCTTTTAAGGGTTCAGAGTACACATCTACGACAGAAACAAGGAAATCGCCCAAATCCGTTATAGTTCCAATGCTATTTTGGTCGAATTCGGTCTGAATTCCGCAGTCTTTGAAGGGAATTAGGTCCTCAGACTGGATAATTTCGCCCAATTCGTGCTTAAAGACCTGCTCTGCCATCTTCATTGCGGAGCTTTTGGGAGCCATTACCTTCGCCATGGCCTGCAAAATGGCTTTGGAGCCTGGCACTCCGGCTCTGAAGTCCTCAAACGTCCCACTCATCATCTTCCTAAGCGACTCCCCCTCCCTTTCCAGCGCCTCAATCCTCAACTCCGCTGTTTCCAGCGCAGCCTGCAGCAGCAAATCACGCTGCACCAGTCTCTCCCCCTTCCCACACTCCTTTTCCAGCGTCTCCTGCAGCACTTGCACCCTCAGAGAGTAGTCCGCAGCCCTGTTTTCATAGGTTTGGCAGAGTTCCCTCGAGGCAGCGAGCTGTTCCCCGTATTTCCTGTTAAGTCTCGCGACTGTCCTCAGGTACTTTTCATCGTCTCCTTCCTTTTCGGCTTTGTAGGTCTCGATAGCCTTTTCGAAGAGGGTGATGTAGGCCTTCCAGACCTTTTCCAGGAGTTGGCCGCGTTCGGTGCACTGGGCGGAGACTTGGGCGACGAGTTGGGTGAGGCAGGTGCTGTAGATGAGCTGGGTTTGCTGGAACAGCTCGCTAGGACTGTGGACGTGCTTGACCAGGGCTTCCGCCTGCATGCGCTCTACCCACTGCGCTAAGGCCTCGACGTCCTTTCGGCTGGGAGGCGCGACAGCGGAATCTCTGTGTCGGTGTAGTTTGCCTATAGGGGCAGTGAATTCATTGGTATTTACTCCTTCCAGCAGCGACGACAAGTCCTGCAGAGTGCCCGAAGCCTCCAATTGCGTCAACGACGCCGGCAAATCCTGCGCAAACTCCTGCACACTGGGACTATACCCCAGCACCCCCAACAACTGTGAAGAAGTCTTCATATTCCCTCTCACAGGCCTCACCTCTCCCAAGTACGACACATCTCTCCCGGAAGGAGTGACGTTGGACTGGGCACTCAGCTTGCTGTGGGCCTGGCTGGCTCTCCTGCGGACTGCACTGGGGGAGAGGTACTCTTTGGGCGAGGAACTGCGGGCGGGGCGGGACCTGGTGGTCAGCTTGGGAAGGCGCTTGTGGGAGTTCGGAGTGATGAGGGGAGTACCGGAGTTGAGAAGACGGAGTAGGGCTTCGGACTCTTTGCGCTCGGCCTCAGTCCCGCCCAGTTCAGCCATATATAAGTAGCTAGTACTCTAGTCCCCTGTCTTCCCCATACATCGGCTCCTCGCAAAAGTCGCAGGGCAGGTCTTCCGGACAGACCTCACAGCGCAAATGGCCACAGGCTAGTCTCATAGCGCCGAGACGATAGCAGCTGCAGCAGTCCGCACTGGGGTCTTTCGCTGGAAAGTCCTTGACGTCTTCGAAGGTTATTGTCTCTGCGATACGCCTGCCTTCGAGGTCTCCGTTGCACCCGGGACAGGAGATGTTCGGGAAAGTGCACAGAACTTCCTCACTAAAGGCGGCTTTGAAGCAGGGCATAGAGCAGACCCCTCGGAGCTGCCCTCTGCACACCACCCACCTCACTTCGAACAGACCCTCTATAAACCGGCCACAGAAGTGGCAATTCAGACTGCCATTATACCTCTCCAAGGTCTTGCAAATCAGGTCGAGGAACGGGGCATTTTCCCTGCGGCGAGTTTCCTTTCCCTGCTCAATGAAGTCAATTGCTTTAATTATAGACGAATCGTCCATTGGAAATCCCCATTTTTCACGTATTTCCCTGGCCTTTACCCTCTTTTCATCGACCGTAAAAGACATCCAATTCCCAACATGTATCGAAAGTCTATCCCGAAAACTACCATTCGCAGCACTATTCCAGTCCGCAGAGGCAGTAACACCAGCGAAAGGCCTGGCTTCATCGACAGCCGGAGCAGGTAAACAAGCCTGGCTACAGTAATCTTTAGTGTCAGTGCTGGAGCCGATGTAGTTTAGACGCCAGTCCTCAGAGGCTGTGAATTGGAAGGGACGGCTGCAGACTGAGCAGGTCGACTGCGCTTTGGCCTTGGGACGGACTATGTAAAGTCGTTTTTTGGGGGCTGGACATAGGGGGCAATTGCTCGAAGAGCCACATTTCTCGCATAAAACGTGTGTAGGGCAGTGTCCACTCCAAGGGAAAACCGCAGTTTCAGAGCAGTTGCTACACGGAAAAGCCACTTCGACCTGTGCACTCGTCCATAGTTGAGGCAAAAGGTCTGTCATTTGGCCGAATTGCTCCTGCGAAATGCAGCTTTGCAGCTGCTGCAAAGGACTACAGTCCTCAGATAGGCAGCTGAGGACCTGAGCCCAGTCCGGCCGCTCTTCCGGATCCCTCCTTAGCATCACTTTTAGCATTTCTTTGCTGTTTTCCCCGATTTTTACTGAATTTACAGCAGAAATTACCTCTTCCGGGGTCTGTATTTGTCCCCAAACAGCAGGGGAAAGCAGCCAAACGCAGAGAACTGCGAGCGAATAGACTGCGGCTTTGGGGCAATTGCAGGACTGGCGCTGGACTGCAAGGAATTGCTCTCTCCTTTCAGGACTGAGAGAGGCGATTGAGACTTCTGGCAGGTCGCAGGCCTGCGGCAGGGTGAGTCCCTGCAGGATATAGCGATTGCGGAGGTGAAGGAGGTTTGCAGGCCTTAAATCAGTGCAAATTACGCCCTGTTTTGATAGAAATAGCATCGTTTCAGCCACATTTCGCACGATTTGGCCGATTTCTCCCTCCGTCCATTCCTCCCCCTGCTCCAGTTTCCCTCTCAGTCGCCCCTCCAAGTCCGCTTCTCCTCGTTCCCTCTCCACCTCCAAACAGCTCACTAGGCCTTTGGAATAACTGCGCTGGGCGTAGATTCGGCCCAAGCCCGGGTGTCTGAGTCCTGCCAAGGCCAGCTGAGAGAGGTGAAATCGGTCTCTCAGACTTGGGTCGTAGAAGCAGTATTGGACTGTTTCGGTGGCTGGACTGGACCCGGGGGAGACTTGCGGTGGAGGGGGGGACTGGTACAGGTCTGTGGACATTTTCTACCTACATATCGCTAGGGTTTGAAGACAGGAGGGATGTTAGAAAAGGGTACAGCAGCACGAGGAGTAGGGCTGTTTGCTTGTCAGCACTACAGTCCTGAACTGGTTGACTTCCCCGTCCTTGACATGCACACTATACTTCGTGGGCAGGATCGCCTCCACCGGCCCGGCCTCCACAGGAGAGTCCAGCACTATCTTTGACTGCTTGAGGTGGAAGTGAAAGAGAGCACTGCTGCCGAAGTTCTCATCCGAGGCCTCTGGAATCACAGAGAGTGCGGACGCAGACTCGACTGGGGGTATGAGGGACATATTATAACCCCAGATCTGTAGTTAGTCCGTATTGCCTCCTTACTAGGCCCTGTAGTCTCTACCACTGACTTTTAACTCTGTAGTGAGAGGGCAATTCTAGCTATGGCTTTTATGTGGTCCGAGTTTGGACAATTTCAAGGGAATTAAAGACTCTATTGCGAATCTGATGCGGAAATAGATAAAAAGGCAAATACTAACGAATGCCTGAGGATTTTCGTCACTTACAGCAATTCTATAGCCCTGCAGCCTGCTAATATGGAACAGACAATAGAGAGAAGTACTCATAAGGACTGAGTTTAAGGCATTTGTTAGTCAGACAGGTCGCAATTGACGCAGGTCTTGTCGGATACTCGCTGCTAACTGGCGTTGCAGTGTGTGCTCTCGGTCACAGACTCGCAGCAATTTATCCAAGTCGCCTAAGGACTGCTTGCGTTTATAGCCCTTTCTGATACTTAGGCCGAGTGACCGACTGGGCACTTTTCTCAGTCGAGCCGCAGGCGAAAGCTCAGTAAAAAGCGGCTCTTTCATGGGCGAAGGCAGCGGCCTACGGAGGTGAATCACAGTTTTGCGGTGAGTCGAAGGGCGTCGGTCCAGTGCCATAGTGTCTCTGTTGTCGCTGAGCCACTGCTTTCTATAGGCCGCTACGTTGCAGGGCTGGTGCAGGACTCTGGACTCGAGGTGGGCGGCTTTGGCGAGTAGCTTGTGCAGACTGCGGTGGGAGAGCTTGAGTTTGGGGGCGGAGTGACTGCGGAGACTGGTTTTGGGACTGGTGAGTTGGGACCTGGGAGGACTCAGGAAGGACTGAGGGGTGTAGACAGACGAGGAAAGGGGAGAAAATGCGAAGGGCGAAATATCCATTTACTGCAAACTAAACCGGTACTCGCACTTAGCCGCCGTGACTACCGCTCCATCCTTCACCTGTGCTTCCCTAGACAAGTGACTGAGTGTGCTCCAGCTCTGCACACACTTCCAAGTCCCATTCCTCGACCCTGTGTCTGCAATGCTCCAGCAGCCTCCCACACTCCTGATAACTGCGTGGCGTCCAGACACTCCCGAGACAGCTAGGCATAAGGTGCTTTCCGCCTTCGAACCTATGCCAACGTCAGTGCCTGCGGAGAATACATATGGAGCGTCTACCAGGGGAGGGAGACAGACTGTCAGTTGCTCAGGCTTGATGTCCAGTATGCTTATCAACGCTTCTCCGACTGCGTACAGGTCGGAAACGTGCAGGTAGTGAGGCTGATTGGGGTCTAATTTCTGCATGATTCTGGGCCACTCAGACCCTATTTCCGCTATAGACACGTTTCGGCCCCTTCTCCGGACCAGCAGTTGGTCCACGCTGCAGACCTGAATCGACTTTTCCACTGTGCAAATAGACTGAAAAGGCCCAGGTCCCTCCCTCTTTTCCACCGTCAACAGCGCTCCCTGCGCCAGGCTATTCTCCTCCAGCAGCTCGTCAATTCGAATGTAGTCCAAAGGGTGCTCCGCCACTCGCTTCAGCAGTCTATAGTTAAGAGGCGGGGCGGAGAAGGCCTGCAAGAGTTCAGTTCTGCTGTAATAGAACTTAGGCGGGGTGGTAGTCTGAACCTGCCAAAGGCCCAAAAGACCAAGGGCCCAGGCCCTTTCCAGGGCTGCGGCTAGGCTAGAAGTGGCTTTTTGGTGTTTGTCGATCTCAGTGGCTATATTGGGTAAGACGTCGTTGAAGGCATCGAATAGGCTTTTCGCAGCTGCATTGGCCTTGAAGCCTGCAATTAACTGCTGCAGCTGTATGAAGTCTGGGCGGCTCTTGGACTCTGGCGCCAACATAGTAGTCAGCAGGGCTTTAAACTGCTCACTATAGGGCAACTCCGCGACTAGGGCTGCTTTGCAGTCGCTTAAAGCCTGCACTTGCTCCGTTTTCTCGTAGATAGTGAGTAACGCCATGGAAAGCAGAGTCATTCCCAGCGAATAGACATCACTTTTGTAAGGATTGTGCTCGAGCCTGCTCTTGTCTAGACCATGCGCCTGCAGACACTCCGGAGACATGTAGGCCACCGTGCCTCTGAGCGAAGTCAGCGTCACTTCATTCTTCACAGCCTTCGCCTCGCCCAAGTCCCCGACCTTGTACCTGCCTTCGGAGTCGATGAAGATGTTGCTGGGCTTGATGTCTCTGTGGCAGATGCTCTGGCTAGGGGTTACGGCTGCTTGGGCGGCGGCTAGGGCGTCGGTGAGGTCCTTTGCGAAGGCCATTAGGTGGGCTTCGGAGTAGACTGTGTTGCTGTCGCCCCGGTCTTTGATTTCCTTCTGGAGGTCGCTGGGCAGGTTTTCCATGCAGATGAGCAGTTCGTAGCCCTCGTCCGCCACAGCCACAATCAAGTCCACTGCCTGGCAAATGGACTTGTGGTGCAACTTCGCCTGCAGAAAGGCTTCATTCAGGGCGGAAGACAGGGCCTGCAGGTCTAGACATTTGAAGCGCTTGGCCTTGACTGAGCCGTAGAGGGAGTGGTTGGCTTCGAAGATAGCGGAAGTGTCGGAGATGTTGACCACTTTCAGGAGGTTGAGACGGTCGTAGGCTGTGGCCATTTTGGCTTATGGGGAAGAGGCTGTTTGCAGCTTGGAATGGACTGTATGGCTTTGGCGGTTTGTGACTAGTTGTAGGGTGTTTTGGGATATATTGGAGCTACTGATTGCAATTTCCCGCATTTCGACCAGTTATCGACCAATTTTCCCAGTCCCTCACTGCAATTAATCTAATCTATACCAAAAATGTATCTTCCCGCACTGTCACTGGCCTCAGTCCCGTCCTCCAACCTCTCCTCATTGGACTCCCTGTCGCAATCCAGAAAAGAATGGCAGAACACCCACGTCCCATTACTAGAGCCCAAGTCCTGCAGTCTCCACGTCCCATTCCACGCGATTTCCGCGTGATTCAGACTCACAGTTTCCACCAGTAGCCACACATTGCTCCCATAGCATCTGCCTATCCGGATAGGCGACTGTTCTGGTGTATATGAATACTGCTTGTACTCAGTTCCTACACAGACTTGTAGAGTCAGTAGGGACTGAGTAGCGGCCAGAACATACATTTTGGCGGCTTTTCCGAAGCGGAAGATTTGGGAATCGAGCAAATAGCGAGGCTGGTGCGGCCTTAGTTTGACTGAAATGGAGGGCTCGGAGACTGCAGGCTCGGAGATAGTGGCGATTTGGTGCTGTTTGCGCACTATTAAATGAGAGCCTTGCGGCTTGAAGGCGCTGCAGGGGGCTGTGATTTGGGTGGGAGGGCCGGGGGCTTGGGCTTGGCGGATGAGGAGGACGGGGCTGGCCTCCTCAGTGAAGTCGGAAAGCACTTGGGACAGGGGACTCGTATTTCGCAGCTTTCAAGGCGGCTTCGGAGCTGAGCTTCGAGAGCTGCTCCACCACTTCCAACTGCTTCAAGTAGACAGTGGGACATGATAAGTCACACTCCGCGCCTCACTTCTCTGCTAATAGCCGGCCTAATAGTCTCTGAAGCCGACCTTCAGAGGTCTCGAAAGACCATAGAGACTCTGTGGCTTCCAGTCCGCTCTCCCTAGACTTCTGCTCTTTAAGCCTGCTATTCAGCTCCCTGAAGTCCGGCCTATGCCGGGCGTCATAAGTCAGCATTCCTTTCAGCACGATTTTAAGATCTTCCGAGTAGTGCAAGTCCGCAATCATCCGGTTCTGCCACTCCTCCTCATTCACCACTACCAGGTCCTGCATATCACTGCTCGTAAACTCATGCAAAACCGCCATGGAGAGCCAGGTCATTCCCAGAGAGTACACATCGCTGGTGAATGGGTTGTACTCAGGCCGCTGGTCACTGGTGTAAGCTGCGCGCAGCTCAGGGGACATGTAAGCAAATGTGCCTTGCAGGGTGTTGATTGCAGGCTGGGGAGAGGACATTTTGGCTGCTCCGAAGTCGCCGATTTTGTACTCACCCGCTCCCCCTACGAATATATTGGCTGGTTTGATGTCTCTGTGACATATACTCTATGTGCAGTGTACCATGTCTTGAGCCAGGGCTAAAGCCTCCACCGTGCCCTGCAGGAACTCCCACAGTTCCTGTTCACTATACGTCTTCCCTTGAATGGCTCTGCTCTCGATTTCCTTCTGCAGGTCTCCATCCAGTCTTTCCAGGTAGAGACTCAGCTCGTAGCCTGCGGCACTCTCAGTAAACAGAGCGTCGACGAGGCTGCAGAAGCGGGGGTGGTGCAGCTTCGCCTGGCAAATCAGTTCTTGCAGGCCTTGGGCGAGTTGGGATATTTCGTGGAACCGGTACTGCTTTATTATGATTTTCTGCTGGGTGAGCTTGTAGAGGCCTTCGAATATGCTCGTTTTTTCGTCGGTTTGGGTTGGGAGAGACTTGCCGAAAATTACCTTCGAATTCGCCATAATAAGAGATAAACTTCCAGCGAAAAGCTGGAAATAGTCTGACAAAACGCAAAAATAGCCGAAAATACGATTATTTTGACATTCAAAGTTCCATTGTCGAAAAACACTAGCAAATGGACCTGTGGTTTTATGCCATCTTAGTACTTGTCTTTTACTAAGAATGGGTTTAATTAGAACATTTAAGGACTGAAAACTGTACAATTGTATCTGTTTTTCTTAGCATTCATTTAGAAAATAGTTTGACTTTGTCAGAAAGTATGGAATTCTGTGGTGTCATCCAGAACTAACATAACTAATTGGAATATAGAGGTGAACTCTTAGGACGAAGGCAGCTAAACTAAGTGGAAAGTATAGTGCTGGGCACTATCTACGACTTCAGTTCCGTCCTCCACCCTTTCTTCATTGGACTCCCGGTCTAAATTCGACGAAAAGTGACAGAACAGCCAAGTCCCATTTGTGGATTTCAAGTCTTTAAGAGTCCACACTCCTGTCCAG
>Ga0247837_1002148_pt1 | contig 38358 bp, 34 predicted proteins | sample LaCtaG_2_FD_187115 | JGI IMG/M metagenome (GOLD analysis project Ga0247837, IMG submission 187115) | Freshwater microbial communities from meromictic Lake La Cruz, Castile-La Mancha, Spain - LaCruzMarch2015_14.5m | ecosystem: Environmental > Aquatic > Freshwater > Lake | place: Spain: Castile-La...
TCGGTGCTTGCGAGAGCAGGAAGATTCTTAAAATCAGTTCCAAAGCAATTGAGGATTGCGGCTTTTCGCTCAGGGTCCGCATTTCCATTTCGTGTCATATCCGTTGCGATAGACAACTGATCGCTGAGGTAGGCTTTGACTGCGTCAACACCTAGTCTTCCATTGTAACCAGTGTCAGCGACACGAGCCAATGTATCACGACCAGACATCTCCTTGTCAGGATTGAGTTTCCCTTCAGGTAAGCAATAGATATTCTTGACCTCTTTCTGATTATTCGCATAAGTAACAAGTCCTGAATATGTAGGTCCAACACGAGGAGGCTTCGCTTTCTCAGCTGCGCCTTTGTTATTATACAAGTAAGACAAACATTGTTGTGCTTGGGTCGCCATTGTCTGGTTTGTTCCTCGTAGAGATGTTCCAAACTTCAATGTTCCTGCTTTCTCAATGAAAGGGTCGCAGGGTGTCTGGATTTGACGACCTGTACACTGATTCGTTGCTTCAGGCTCCACCATGTCTTTATCCGCAATGTCTTGGAGTGTGGCATAAATGTCAGCAAGTGTTTGTTTCGCACCATTCTTTGTGTTGAGCTGCTTAGGATTCTGATAGAGAGTTCCAGCATTGGTACATCCAGCATCCAAGATACGTTGCCGCAAGCAAGCCTCATTGTATTCTCCAGGTTTGGAGCCCTTCGCAAAACAAGGTTGGTCAGTGGCGAACGCGGACGCAGAGGAAGCGAGTCTCTGATAGGGAGCCTCTAGACAGTCCATCGCAGACAACTCACCTGATTGAACAAAACTAAACGGAACAACTCCGCGGAGGCGCATCGTTGTTTTACCTGCGCCAGGACGCATTTTGGCAACCCCTAGACCGATGTCTGCAAAGTTATGGAACCCACCTGATTTGCTAGGGGACGCTGTTGTCTCGTCATCAATTGTAACAACCAAGTTCAACGGCATCGTAAACAAACCATCTTTGGGTGTCTTCGACATCATGTATCCATAGACATTTGTAGGGACTTGAGACCCTTGAACACCCTCCACTTGGACAATAAAGGTATCGCCTTCCTTGGAATCTAGAAGTTCCAGTGTCGCAGATGATGATTCAGAGAGCACTTTGTCAGCCACTGTCTTGTCTTTCACTTTGACGATACATCTACCAGTTCCTTGAACGACGAGAGAGATAGGGTTTCGTTGTGTCTTATCAGGAACAGAAGAATAGACATTATCGGATTCATAACACAAAGCACAACTGTGCTGCCCTCCCAATGTCTTATTGTTGATACAAAACGCGCGTGCTCCATATCGGTCTAAGTCTTCTTGATTTGTCGCAAAGACAGGCTGATTCGGAGCTCCCTCACAGGTTCCAATCGCAGGCTTGACACGTGCGAAGGCCCATCCTTTTGCTTCTTGCTCTTCTAGTGCCATATCACGAGCATCAGGGTCCAAGAGCATACCTTGGGGCTTGCGGAAACGATTACCTTCTTCATCAATACCGCTTGAAATACAGACACCACAAATTTCATTGAATTTGAAATTCCCATCTTGACTTATAGCACTAAAAGGGCCAGGGGCTTTTCCAGTTTCACGACAAAACTTGATGGCTTCAAACAAAGAGGATTTATCGTCTGATCTGGCCTTAAATTGATTTTCAAAGTTTCGTAAAATCAGTGTTTGTGAAGCGTTGGGAGAAAAGTCTGCCTTGTAACTTCCTAGAGCAGCATTTGCTAACTCTTGTTTCTCTTTGATAGTTGTTTGAGATGATCCAACCGGGATAAGGCTGTTTGTAAGGGGGTTGACTAGACCTGAAAACATGTTATATCTTGATTGACTCTCATTGATTGATTCAGGATACTTTGTATCCGTATCAGGAAGTGCTGCAAAGGGTTCTTTCGTTGCTTTTTGCAGCCGTAAGCCTGCGACCGTCGCGAGACTTATACCTGCTAATGCTGCTAATCCTGTGATAGGATCCATCTTCTAACAGAAAGCTTGGATTAAATGTTCCTAAGAAGTAGACCCGAATCCAACATTATCGGGTCTCAGACGAGTTGTCGGGTCTAAATCGCGTGTAATCACACGGAAAACCAACGTCGTTTGGTGACTCAAATTAATCAAGCGACCTGTAGCTCCATCCGCATTTGTAAGAGTCTCTAAGAATGTATTGTTGGCACCTGCTGCTAATTTTCCAAACGTATCTACTGCTGTGCTTCCTGTCGTGGGATCCACCATCTTGGAGCGGATGATAATATAGTTGGCATATCCCACAGAATTCGCACCATCCACAAATGTATTGGCCGGTGATTCATAGGCAATCTGAACAACTAAATGACCATCAGGTCTTTGAAGGAAAGCGATTAAATCATCACGAGCACCCGCATTTCCTGCGTAAGCAGCAGGGAACGCCAGATTCTTAAATTGGATGCGGTCTCCTTGATTGACTTGAAAGCGACTGAACCATGTATTCGTATTAATCCAGAGATAGGTTCCAGCGGCAACATCATAATCTGTGCCTGTCACTGTAAGACCTCCACCTGTTGTTAGCCAACGGGATGATGTAATATTCGCTATATCCAAGGTATCGAGAGTGTCACTCACTAAGCAACCATCGGGTCTCTGGATAGAAATCGTCAATTTGCGAAGGGTAGATAAAGGAGTAGGACTGTAGACCTTCTGGCACTTCAAAAACTTGGGAATCATCGCTAAGAATCCACCCTTGGACGCAGCAGCATTGTCTGTCACCCAATTGGCATCATATTGAACAGCAGCGAACGCTTGATTCAAAAAATTGTCTGTTCCAAAGTTATTCGTATCCAGCTCAGGGACATAAATATTGAGGTAGGGGAAGCTCAGAACATTGATATTGAGAGCCGTTCCGTACACTGGACCACTTGTATTTGTTACAGTCTGAATAATATCCACACCTTCAATCGGTAAGATAGTCTTCACAAGTTCAATGCGAGTAATATTCTTAAACTTGACAGAGGCGGAAGGAGAAAAGGTAAATCCAGGACCATTGTTGGCGGGATCGAAGTTCACAGTGAAATTGTAGCGATTCTGGCTCTTGTTTGTCACCCAATCGCGGTCAGCACTGTAGATATGTAAGTTGTATTCATTTTCCCTATACGCTAAAATATCTTCTTGGCGGATGAGCACATCGGCCTGTTGAGGGGGCTTAACTCTCGGAGCAGTGGGTAGCGCAAGTGTCATATTCGCATCACCCAATCCAGACTGATTGTTCAAGATACTTTCTAAGGGTGTCCCTTGACCTCCTGGGTTCCCATCCAAGACATCACGCATAAACATGCGACGAGGATCCGGGGTCACTAACCGAGAGGCCATTTCACTTTGTGCCTCACGCTGTGCCGCAAGTTTGCTTCTCTCTCGGTCCACCAAAACAGCTTGCTCTTGTTGATTGGCTCTGCGAGATGCGGCGCTGAATTCAGTGTCAGCACGAACAGTTTCTGCCATCATTTGTTCGCCTCTCATGAGTTCTTCTTCACGTTGCTTTCTCGCAACCTCAAATTGGCTCATGGGGGAAGGGCCATCCTCTTGGAGCGCGATACGGAAATTGGGTGGGGGAGGAGGTGTAGCTTTGGCTCCATTTCTTTCATTTTGAAGCTGATTGAAGCGGCTAGCGACATCCATACGTGCCACATCGCGCTCATCTACAGCGGGTGCTGAGGCGGAGCGATTGATATAGGAGAGGAAATCGGGAACAACATTTGCCAAGACCTGACTGTTCTTTTCCTGGAGAGGAGAGCTGGGTAACTTTTCAGAGACCTCTTCCATATAATGGTGGACAGTGCGAGCCAACCGCTGTTTTTGTTTTTCATTCAAGTCCGATCCGAGACGACGTTGAAAATCAGTATACACTAATTTTCCCAACATAGATTCATTTTGATTACTCAAAAACACATTCTGTTGTCTTTGACTAGCCATACTACTTTTCCCACTTAACATATACTCGTCAGACATTCTATTCTTAGGCCTATTCTTTCCTCCGTTTTAGACCTACGTAGAAAACATCCAGTCTCGGAAATCTAACATCACCGAATCGCGGGGTTGCCGCTTACAGAAAGGACGGAATTGATCGCCCGCGAGCATGCGAATGATGAAATACATTGAATACATGCCACATTCAGACCCTAAGTGCTGGAAGCGTCGGGCGTTATACATAAGTTTCATTTTGGGATCTTGTGTTGTCAGCCATTTCATAAAAATCGCAATTTGTTTCGGTGGCTCATATCCATACGAGTCAAAGTAATAACATTTATGATTGGGGATGTCTATGTAATTCGCGACCCAGTGACTTCCATCCTTGAAGTGGGGGTCCAAGTTATAGATGATTCCAATTGATTTTGTGCCGTGTTGTATTGCCTGTTCCATACGAATTCCGCAAATTTCCCGGATGAGACACTTTTTCTCTCCTGAGCCGATATAGGGGTCGGGAGCCGCAAAATCAATCGGGAAGGGACCCATAAACTCAAACTCATCAAAGGCCTCTTCGTATTGCTTCATCACAGATTCAATGTTTAAACTATCCAGCCACATATCTGGGTCCTCTTTCCACTTCGTGGGTTGGCTGGGGCGCAAATACGTTTTGGCTAGCTCCTCTTTTTCAGAGGATGGGAAGGGTAGCGCATTTAAAAAGGACATCTCTTGCTCTGGCTTCACATTCAGATGCTTTTCAAGAGCCTTACGTAAGAGAGTGGGATTTGATTCAAGCGGAACTCCCGTCTGAGAGGCTGCTTTTTGAAGAACTTCGGGAGGTAAGCAGCCATACGCAGGACGTTTCTCTCCTACACGAGGATGGCACTGAGATGGGCCCGGTGTAGGAATTTGTTTGTTTGTCTTTAATGAAACACGACGAGTCAAACGGCCCTTAGCGTTTTTTGCCTTCGGCCAAAAACGACGTGTCAAACGGCCTCCAGCCGTTTGCGTGGACGCATTTTTCATCGTTAATGAAAAACGACGAGTCTTCCTCATCTCTACACTAGCATTAGATAGAATGGCAAAGCCTACAACAAAACGGTTTAGTAACGTCCGGTATTGGCGATATGTTTTTACACCTCTTGTATTTCTAATCGTCGCAATTTCGCTCTTTATCGTCTTTACAAGCGATGTAGCAATGACTGCTCCTTTGAACGCACTCACCACAAGCTACCGTAAAAACACAATGAATTTACTTCCTGCTGGCACAAATTTGGGTAGCAAGTAACCTTTCCCCTATATAGAATATGAGTGGGTTTCAAGAGTATTTGCCTTATGTTTTAGTAACCTTAGTGCTCATATCTGTGGGCGCCTCTGTTGTCTATATCGGCATGGCAGCTGGAAATTCTGATACACGCAATGAACTTCAAAAACATATCGGAATTTTAACGGCGACCAATATCATAACGGTCTTCTTTTTGGGATTCCTGATGTATTATTATTTGGTAAGCAACACACAAATGATTTTGCCGTTTACCGTTTTTATGTCAAGTTTTAACTTATTCTTAGGAATCATGGCTGTTAGTGTCGCTGTTCTTCAACAGCTTTCTGTTTAACACTGGAATAAATACATGAAATTTTATGCTGGACACGGAATCTTCCTGTCCAGAGACCTGAGACAGTATCCAATTGATAGGAAATCCCTTGGAGTCGCAGAGCGACCCGAATGGAATCCCCTTTTTGAATCAATCCCGGTGAAGCAAGACGTTTCCATTCTCCGTCTTTCCAAATGGAAATGGTATGGCGTTTTTCTTGAACTTGAAGCGGGCAATACAGATGAAGCAGTGTATTTTCCACAAAGGATTGAAAGAGTCTTTGAATCTGCTCTTTTGTCCGATTGCTCTCAGAAAACCAGGCTTTCTGATTTGTATAGACTGCTGACAAGAAGGACTCTTGAAGAGCAAGAAGCTTGGAGGCGGTAGCAGACGCATCTGTTAAACTGAGGAGGAGCTTTCCTGAGGATGCATCATATTCATGAACAGTCAAGGGTGGCAACAAAAGATTCAGATTTTGAAAGACAATAGGGCCGTCCGCATAGGAGAGAGGTGTCAAAGGTTTCAGATTTTTTTGAAGAGGTCCTACACGAATTTTATTAACTTCTAGTTTTTGAATTGGAATTGTCCACTCCATGTCTATTACAATGTTTCGTAGGGTGCTTAAGCCCACCTTCTATAGCAGCCTAGATGGACGCATTGAATCTCTCTTGGAGAGGACAACCTCGTTCGGGAAAACGCACAGCCCTCCATACAGCTCTCCGAAAACTTGCTGAGCTGCGAGGTCTTCCGTTTACAATTCAAACCAAACAGTTTTTAACAGGGACCGCCAAAGCAGATGGAAGTCAAATTAGCACAACCGCAGAGGATGATGGTGATGATGGTGGAGGCTCAGAAAAGGATTGCTTCCCTTATGAGTTTTCGTATGTTCACATTGGATTTGATATTTCGCGAATGTCCATGCAGGATAAGATTTACTTAAAACCTATCATCCAGCGTTGGAGCACAGGAAGCCAAGTTTTGGCTGGAAATCAAGGGAGAGCATCACGAATTTTGGTATTTTATCATGCTCACCTCTTTAGCACAGAATCCTATTTTCTCCTTCATTCATTGCTGGAGAATAATTTTGGAGATGTGTCGATTTGGATAACATCTGAGCTGCCAGTTGCTGACCGTTTGGCAGATTACTTTATTGAAATTCCAGTTGGAAAGAATCGCATACAGACTGGACCTTCTTGGACTCAAATCTTTGAAAAACTTCTCAAGGAATGGGCAAGTAAGCCGTTTCCCGTCCTGTCTGAAACAACACAGATACGAAGTTTTCTCTATGAGCTACTTATGAGGAATTTGCGTTGGACAGACTGTGTTCATTATTTGTTGGATGTGGTCTTAAAACTTCCCTTGGAGCCTGCGAATAAGAAAAAAGTGCTTGCTATACTTGCGAAACAAGAAGCTACAGCAGCAGGTCAGACAATTCCAAGTTATCGGATTCCCTTGCTTTGGGAAGCTCTCTTTTTAGAGATTCGTGAAGCTCTTTCTCGGCCTACTCTAGATGGAGGCTCTTCCTCTTGTATTGAAAACACTCGTGAATCAAGTAAGCCTGTTGTTGGAACGACCGTCACTAAAGTGGCTACCCGACAGTCCAAGTCAAAAGGAGCTGCTCACGTTTGAAACAGAAGCTGCCCGTGATAGTCAATTTGACCCGTTACAATTACGTCCTACGTTATGGAAAAAAACGATGAACAAGGAAGCCGAGATTCTCTGCAAATCGTGTAGTTATGCGAAAGTGCTTTGGATTCAAGAGAAAGACTCAGGTGTTGAACCACCCTGGGACCAATGGGGTCGTATCTTTCAATGGTTAGGCCATTCACCCACGGGAGAAAAATGGACAGTCTATTGGTTCCCTGCACATATCAAGCGAATCTTACCTGGAAAAGGGAATGCGGTTGGGCCTGAAAGCATCAATGGAGGCTACTGTTTTCCGTGTCAGCCTGCTAGCATTGTTGTCTACCGATATGAGGAAGCAACACGTGTCTTGCTCCATGAAATCTTACACGCAGCATGTACAGACCCTCCAAACGCGCCTTTGCCCATTAAAGAAGCCACAACAGAAACATGGGCAGAACTCTTTTTAGTCGCCTTGTGCTCGAAAGGAAGTGTAGACAACGCGAAACACTTCTGGAAGCTCCAAAGTCAATGGGTAGCAAATCAGAATGCTGCGCTTCAACAGTTCTACCACGTAAGGTCCCCTGAGGACTACGCGTGGAGATACACAGTGGGTCGTGCTTACATTCTTCAGGATTTACGGATTGCGTTACCAAGCCCAAAGCCACAAAAAGGAAATTCCTCACGGCTCACTCACCCTCAGCTCTGTGTGTAGAGACTCCTTCACATCCTCAGGCAAATACTGTTGAATGTGTGAAATATCAAAGAAAGACATGATAGTGGATACCTTTTCTAGATAGATGTCGGTGGAGTTTGATTCAGATGTCAAACATTGAATAATTTTCATAGTTGTAGAGTCTTCTGTAAGCATATTGGATTGGAGAAAGTGAGACGAATCAAACAGGCCTAGTGTTCCGTCAAATAAAAGAGCTTCTTGTTCAAAGGCGACTTGATCAAGTAACTTTTCCGTGCGGATGCGTGTAAGGACGTTGTCAAAGAAGACAAGGGTTTTGGGAGAGCAATGAATTAGCATACAGCCAATATTGTAGGTCATGGTAGGATGGCATTCTTTCATTGTTGTAATATCATACTGTTTGTATTGATCTAAATCGGCCGCTTCGAACTCAGGTAAGACAACCAAGTCTACGTCTGTAAAAAAAAAGTGCTTTCCCATATTTTTCTCTATGTAATTGCGAATCACATAGATTTTGATAGCAATTCCAGCAAAGAAATGCGAGCACGATGTCTGAATGGGAGTAAAGAGATGCTGCTCGGCAAAAATAGGCGTTACGTGAATGCCTGAAATATCCTTTATCGTGGCATATAAACATTCATGAAAGAATCTGTATCGGGGAGACCATACATACAGCCAATCCATTTCTGGTTCTAGGGTTTCACTTGAAAATTGAGTGAGAAACAAACCGCAAGGACACGTAGAAACAAAGTATGGATGGGGATCAAAGGTATGTATTCTTGTTTAAAACCGTTCAGTCACAGAATTGACTATACTTGTATGCCACCACTCAGATTAGCCCTTGACGCGTATCCCTTCTTGTATAAGTTTAAATATGATTTGGATAGCTGTTTGAAACTGTTTAAAAGTCTCCAGCAAGCAGGGCATACGCTCAAACTGTTTGTGGATGGAAATCCACCCAAGGAGAAAATGGAGGAATTGGCCAGCCGACGGCTACAAAAAGAACAAGCATATAAACAAGCAGAAGCTCTCAAGGCCTTTCTTCAAGATACGGAAAAATCAAATGCGTTGGATGAGCAAGCGAGACAACTGATAGAAAAACAAATTCAAGCCTATGAAGTGGAAAGCTACAGTATTAAGAAAGAAACACGAGAAACCTTCCTGAATAAAGTCAAAGAAGCGAAGATTCCCATTGAGCTTTGTGAAGGTGAAGCGGACACTGCTCTCATACGCGCTGCTCTCAAAGGAGAGGTGGATGTGGTAGTTGCGAATGATATGGATTTGTTTGTAGGAGGTGTTGAACGCTTATGGGTCTTAGGCAAAACCAATACGGACCCTTTGTTTCTAGAGTTCAATCGCATAGAAATTACCAAACAGTTTGGGCTTCAACCACGTTCTTGGGTAGATGTTGCCTTGCTAGCAGGCTATGAAAAGACACCCCAATTGAAGCGCACGTCTGTTCAACAAGCGATTACGTGGATACGCTATTACGGTTCGTTAGAGAATTTATTGAACCGTCGTTGTGAATTGCTTCAAGGGGAGAAGGTAGAGAGTTATATAGAAGCGCGGAAGTTCTTTGTTGCGTGAGTCTATGAAACCAAAGGAAGGCGAACCAAAATCCCATTCCGATTTTTAATTATGCTGGAACCTTTCGGGTCAAAGTGCTGCTCTCTTTAAGAATATATATATGTATTCTCTATTTTAAAATGAAGGCTGGATGACCAACTCTTTGGATAGCAGATAAGTTTTCCAACGGGTCGCTCAAGATTCTCAGAGCTACCATTAAAAAAGACAAAGGGCTCTGTAAAAATCATTTGGAGACCAGGCAACACATAGTCAAGGTCAAGAGGTTGGTTCTTGTAGGTATCAAACTGAAAGGCTCTATTTGGCACCTTGAAATCATCAATCATGATACAACAATTATCTTTACAGCTAGTTGCGATTTCTTCAATTTCTTCGCGGAGGGGCCAGGCGTCTGCCCAGTGCGCATCCAGGTAGAAAAATGTTTTTTTCTTGGTTTGTAATATATCTCGAAGAACAACTGGAGAATTTCCAAGATAACTCGTAACATTTGAACAGTTTTCCAGCAGAGTTTGAGCTTTCGTATACGTTACTTTCTGAGATTCAACTGTATGAATCTCTTTGTCTGGAAAGGTGTCTGCCAACCACTTGGTTGTAAATCCCATAAACGTTCCAGTCTCTATAAATCGTTCAAAGTCAAAATCAGCATGTAGTTTTTTTACAAGAGTTTCAATAGCAGGGTCACTGTTAAAAGGCTTGGTTAAAATATTCATCTCCTACGTTCTAGTTTGAGAGGGCTAACAGTTTTTTGTTGTTGAACGCAACAACAAAAAACGGTCCTTGTTTTGTGAATCAAAACAAGGCAAATCCTTTTTTAAAATCTGTAAGACAGATTTTAAAAAACGGTCCTTCTTTGCCATGGCAAGCAAGGCGAACAGTTTTTTGTTGTTGGACACAACAACAAAAAACGGTCAATGTGGGTTACGATCCCACTACCTCGCGGTTAACAGCCACGCGCTCTACCAAGTGAGCTAATCGACCAACTGTGTTGGTCTTAAGACTAACGCAGAGCTTTCGCTCCAACTTACCGTAAGATAGATTGTTCTAGGTTTTTCCGCAGCTGATATCTAAAGTAAGGACAGTAGCAACGGTAGATGAATCCAAACGGACAAGTGGATATTCGCACAGAATTTGGTCAGCTCTTAGCTACGTATGCTGAACAACCTGAAGTTCAAATCATTCTAGAAGTAGGAACATGGAAAGGAAATGGGACAACAGCCTGTCTTGTAGAAGGGATTCGGAGAAAACTAGACAAACAGACAAATTTTTTTTGTCATTGTTTCTCCATTGAATCGAACTTGAAATACGTTCGGGAAGCCCACGCGCTGTGGCAACCCAGAGCTCTTCCGTTTCTCCAAATTATGTATGGACGTCTTCATACCAATGGTCTCTTGACAAAAGAACAAGTGGAAGCAGATCCAAAGTTCGCACACGTCAAAACACATTATGATTTATGGTATGAACAAGACAGACGTGATTATGTATCGTCTCCATTGATTGAACTAAAGTATTTACCAGAGCAAATTCATATGATTGTCTTAGATGGAGGTGAGTTTTCAGGATATGCGGATTGGGAAACACTGAAGAAAAAGAACCCGATTGTCGTGGCATTGGATGATACAAATGTCATGAAAAATGCGAAGGTTTATGAAGAGCTTTTGAAGGATGCGTCATGGGAAAAGAAACATGGAAACGATGAGCGCCATGGCTGGGCTATTTTTGTTCGGAAGTAGAGTTATCGCTTATAAGCATTGTCCATACAAATGGTTCCACCGCGTGTCTGGACAACATTAGAGCAACCGACAAGGATGGTTCCATCATCCCCGTATTTTGCAAAGAACAAGATGTAGCCAAAGAAAAGCGCAACGAGTAGGCCGAGTCCGTAAATCAACTTCATTCTATCGTCTCTTCAGAAATTTTCTTTGTCTTTCTGGCGCCCCCTGCTTCAATAAGAAACTCTAACACATTCACTCCTTGCTCCGCAACACTCGGTGGAATCTTGTTTCGTTTTCGTGTAAGATTCTTCTGGGAACGCATCTCTCTACAAAAAAAGAATTTGTAATTTGAATGTTTATTTAACAGTCAGAGCTAACGTATTTACGCAGCGGGCACGGGCTTGACCTCCTTGATGTAGTGCTTATTGAGATACTTCTGGAGGTTGAAGTAGGTGAGTTGGTCAGTCTCAGGCACCTGGAGGAGCTTGCGGAGAGGACCATCAGGCTTGATGTCGTGCTTGATCTTGAGGTTGTTGGCCTTCACGTAGTTGTTGAGCTCCTTGGTGACGTTGGAGCGGGAGATGAGGGTGCCAGTGGGCTTGCCGAGGAAGCGGCAGAGCTCATCAGTGACCTTGGTGGGAATCTCAAAGATGGAAGGACCACGCTTGACACCCTCCTCACCCTCCTTAGGAACACGGCGCTTGCGCTTGCGAGCATCCTTAATCTCACGGTGGACACGCTTGTCAAGGCGCTTGACCTCAGTGATCATGGAAGAGACAGTCTCACGGAGAGAGGTGAGTGTGGTGAGAACGGACTTGAGGTCGTCATCAAGGGTGGTGGCAGGGGCGGCGGCTACATCCGCAACAGCGGCGACAGGGGCAGCGGCGACCGGCACAGAAACAGAAGCAGAGGCAGCAGCGACAGGGGCAACAGCGGCAGGGGCAGCGGCCTTGCGAGCAGCCGTCTTCTTGACCTCCGCAACAGGGGCGGCAGGAGCAGGGGCAGGGGCGGCAACAGGGGCAACAGCGGCAGGGGCGACCTCATCGGTCTTCTTAGCGACACGCTTGGGCTTGGCAGCAGAGGAAGTAGAAGCTGAGTTCATCATATTAGTACCGGTGGAAGAATTCATCTCAATTAAACGCACTATACCTACCTATATGGACGGTATGCGAATCAATTTTCATTCCAAACCCTTCAATTTCGGGAACCGGGCTCACACGGAAAACTTTTTTTCATTGAACGGCCCCGGAGGATGACGGCTACCCGACATGCGTTTAAACCCTAAGGGTATTCTGCGTTTTTTCCTCTGAAGGTGATCCCGGTTTCGTTTGGAGAGTAGGGATGGAAACACTGGAGCTCAGAAAATGCGCCAATCTCAAGAGTAAGAAACATAAGGATCAACCTTGCTCTTATACAGCCACGCATGGTGATTTTTGTTCTCGTCATTACAAAAACCCTGTGCGTTACGTGAAAAAAGAGGCAACGTTTCCTGATAAAATTCTTACTCGTTCAGGTCATTCAGCACTTGTTCTTCTTCAACGATTTTGGAAGCAGAAATCAGCCTCTCTACGATTCAGTAGACAAGGCCCTGCCTCAAATTTTTATGAGCTCTCTTCCAATCAATCAGAAGTTTACAGTCTGGACTCCTTGAATTCCATTCCAAAAAGCTTTTTCTTTTCCTTCAGCGATGAAAAGAAAAATATCTGGGCGTTTGACATTCGATCTCTGAGTCATCTTGTAACAGAAGGAAATGAGATTGTCAATCCCTATACACGAGTTCCCATTGATTCAAAGACAATTCAGAGAATTCATAAACGGATTCTATGGTTACGAGAACGAAAATTTCCAATTTTGTATGCCACAGGTGAGAATCTTACACAAGACCAAATCTGGAATCAAAAAGTCCTCGATGTGTTCTTTAAAATGGAAGCTCTTGGATATCGTGCGTCGTGTCGTTGGTTTGACCAAATGGATTTAACAGATCATATGAGATTCTATCGAAGACTTCATCGTCTGTGGATGTATCAACTGGGATTAACCGCAGCAGAAAAAGAAGCAATTGTTCCAGGATATAATACTGGTAACACAAAGCTCTTTCGTCATCCACCTGATAGGGTTGAATCTGATTCTCATGATTTACGGTGGTGGAGACGATCCAATTTAAATCTTATTTTGGAGTTTCTAACAAGAGCTCCTCAGAAATCCCATCAGGGCCTGGGAGCTTTGTATGTTTTAATGTCGCTTGTGCAGGTCGTTCCGGAAGCTGCAGAAGCCTATCCATGGGTCTTAGAAAGTCTCGGGTATTAGATGGATTTAGAACGGAGTTTTCCTGTCTTATACAACTCTACAAGTTGCATATCCGAAAGAGAATTTAGATCGGGGTAGTCCAACAAGGTTTGCATTTTTTCTCTTGTATTCGTATTCATTAAGTTCAACGATTGTTGTCTGGTTTCCTCATTTATTGATTTGATACGAGTCATATGATTCCGAAGTACTTTCGCAAATTCCTTTTGCTTTTGATTTAGAAATCTGCTTTTTTTGAACGCATTAATACTCATCGTTCTGCCTGCGGTAGGAATGCGATTCAGAGGGTTGGAATTTGTTGGCTCAGTGCTGAGAGGGCTTTTCTTTCCAAACCCAAGACGTTCCAAAAGACTATTACCACCTCTGTGTTTCCGCGTCTTGAGACCTCTACTCTTGTGTTTCCGCGTTCTGAGTTTCCTGAATCGGGTGGACATTCTATAGATCCTTTATATTTTATCGCAGAAGGCTCCAATAGGGCCCCGTAATATAGCGAACAGATTCATATCCCTTTTTCTTCAAGAATTCAGCGGCATACCGAGAGCGTTGTCCTGTATTACAGTAGACTAAGACAGGCATTTTCTTATTGGGTAATTTTGTTTCTACCTCGTCGGCCAAGTTGGCAGTCGGGATATGAATCGCCTCAGGATAATGACCTAGATTGTATTCTAGATTTGTGCGAACATCTAAGACAATGGGAAACTTTCCTTCTGCTATACCTTTCTTAGCTTCTTCTGCGGAGATAACCAAGGGACTGTTGAATGTATAATACGCAACCATAGCAAGTGCGAGCACAGACGCAAATGCTAGGATAGAAAGTGTTCTCTTACTGAACTTCATCTACTTAGTAGATGATATTTGTAGGGATACCTGTTGAGCCTCCTACACGAGGAACTCCAGCTTCACCATAGCGACGAAGCTCTGAATCAATCGGTTGAGGAGGATAGAGTGAAGAAGAAGGATAGGGTGTGTTACACCCTGTACATAAAGAGGGCTGCGCAGGATTGGGGAAGTAGAATCGCAAACATGACGCACATTGTTCTGCCTGTGTTGTCTTTGCTGTATTGGGCTGATTGGCCAGAGGATAGGCCCATCCACCTTTCACAAATTCACCACTCAAGTCAATTGCGTAGCCATTGAAGAGTGAATAGTCTGCTTCACAACAGATCACAGCTCCCGCATTCTTCATAGCAACACGGTTCTGTTGATTTATATTGTAGATGTCATTCGTCACGGTAGCAGCACAGCATGTAGGCACTTGACCATCTGGATTGTAGACATTTGCGTTAATTCCTCTATCTGTTGGGCCTACAGTGGTTGAACCAGGAATTCCTAGTCTTGTAGGAATCGGTGTATAAATCACTTTGGATGCTTTGGCCTGATTAATATAGGTCTGTAGGCTACAATCCTTTGTTTGCTGACGGCTCAGGAATCTCTTCGCTTCCTGCTGTCGTTTCCAAATTAGCTCTCCCTGACTCATCGCCATCTTGACTCTTTCCTATGCCTGTTCAATAAAAAAAAAGCAAACGGCGGCTGGGCAACATGAGGCCAGGGGGCGCGGCGCCAAAATTGAATTTTTTGCCGCCCTAACTGAATGGCATAGCGTGTTTGATTAATATGTCTAAAATGATTGTTAAGATTGCTGATTTCAATGTTTCTAACCTCTCTGTCGGTCCTATGAAGTCCCTCGATTCCGGGGGTAAGATGGCTTCGCTCTTCTACAAGTATGGCGACAGCTCATCGACTTCTCTGACTACTCAGGTGGGGTCTCTCAGTCTTCCTTATGGGATGAATACCTTTGACAAGGCAGGTCCCGTCAAGTATAGTATTGACCTCTCTCTCCGTGGCTACGACGAGAATGAAAAGGTCAAGGTTATCTATGATGCGTTCTCTGCTCTGGATAACTGGATGATTGACCAGGGTGTTCTCAATTCAAAGGCATGGTTCAAGTCTCAACTGACTCGTGATGTTATCAAGGCCTTCTACACTCCCATGGTCAAGGTCGCCAAGGACGCAGAGGGCAACCCCAAGCCGTATCCTCCTACCTTCAAGGTCAATCTCAAGAAGCAGAATGACCAGTTTGACGTGAAGGTCTATGATGACCAGGCTCGTCCTTATGAAGGTGTTCCTCTTGAGGACCTCCTAGTGAAGGGTGCTCAGGTAACTGTTCTCATCCAGTGCACCAGTGTATGGTTCGCAGGCTCCAAGTTTGGTCTCTCTTGGAAGGCTAAGCAGGTTCGCATGGACAAGGTGCCTGAGAGCATGCGTGGCTATGCGTTCCTCGATGATGATGATGCGGCACCTGTTCGCTCCCAGACCAGTGCTGCTCGCGCTCCAGTCGCTCAGAACAAGTTCACCACTCTTCAGGATGATGGTGAGGATGAAGCTGAGGCTGAGGAGGACAATGCGTTTGTAGCTCCTACTCCTCAGAAGCAGAGTGTTCTCACGGCGATGATGCCTAAGGTATCTCAACCGGTAGCTGCTACAGAGGATGAGGAGGAAGCAGAGGACCACGAGCCTATTCCTGCTCCTACTGCGAGCAAGAAGCTCACAACCACTGCGGTGAAGAAGCAGTTGGTGAAGGGTGTCAAGAAGGCGTAAAGCATCTCTGAGATGATTCAAAAGAACTAACTAATGTGTCAAAAAAACAAATACACTCAAACATTTTTTTGTCCTTCTCAATCATCCAGTTCCTTTACAAAAACCTCTGGTGATGGGTATCTTAAAACAGACACCCCTGACAACATCTATCTTTGAAACATCAAGAAATACAGTTTTTTTGAGTGAAACGCAACTCAAGGAGTTGGGATTTCAGCCTCCCACGGTCCATCAAGCCTATCTACTTCCCATTCAAATCCCTAGGGACTGGTTCATTCATTAAATTTGAACTCATAAGGTGACTGACGGAACGCACACCTATGCTACGATTGCGCCTGCCAAATTCAGGTCTCCATTCCCTACCAAATCTGTCTCCGTTGAATTTTCAAGACCTTGATATCCAAGGAAATCATCTTCAAACTCTAGAGAATCTTCCTTCTTCACTGAAATCTCTCAATGGAAGCTACAACTCATTGATAAATGATGGTATCTTCTTTCCATTTCCAATACTAGAGCATCTAAATCTTTCTAGAAACCGAATCAATATCTATGATAATGATGATTTCATACAATGCTTTCCGTCCCTCATTACTCTGGATTTGTCCTATAATTGTTTGAAACACGTCTCGTTCCTTCGGGACTCTACAATTGACACTCTGAATGTGTCTCACAATCGTCTTCAGCTTGTCTCAGGACTTCCTCTGACACTGAAAGAGCTCATTGCTGATTCTAATGAAATCGCCATGATTCAGAGTAAGCTCCCTCCTGAGGTAGTCCTCTTGGATGTCTCCTACAATTTGCTCCGCTACGCAGGTCTTCCCTTGAACTGGCCAACTACGCTCAGAGAAGTCCATCTGGATAAAAACAAGATTGAACGGTTCCCTCGGAAACTGCCTGATTCGTTAGAGGTGCTGACTCTCTGTGGGAATTCTTTAACGGAGCTTCCAACAAAGCTTCCTGCGTCTCTTTCATGCTTCGTAGTGTCCTCCAATCGTATTCGGTATTTACCCGATTATAAGAATCATAGACGGTTCAATCTCTTCCTCATCAATGACAATTGCCTCACAGACGCTACTAGCCATTTTAATGCGATAGTGAGCTCCTTTGAAGAGAATTGGCAAGACGAACTCCATCACTCAGCTCAACGATGTCTCAGAAAATGTTGGAAACGATATGTGATTACACTTCGTTTGCGACATTTATTTCGCACAAAAAAGCTTCAAGAAGAGCTCTTTATGGTGAGTATGATGCCAGAAAGATGGCAACAGCTTGATGTTCTAAGTCCTGTATGGTATCGCAATTAGGAAGCACCCATACCACAGCCGCACTGACCACCACTCGGGTTGAACGCATAAGGATTCGCCAACGCGTCATTCGCACAATAGCACTTGCCGAGGTTTTGCTCAGTCACATACGCGGCACGTTGGTCTGTGGGTTGTGTTCTACGAACAACAAATTGACCTTCAGAGGAGTCAATCTGTGTCTGTAAAGCAGTTGCAAACGCAGCAAGTGCTTTGGATTGCTTGCGCTGGGTCAGCAGAGAGGAGTCAAAATTGCGAGTGGACATTTCTGTTTGGAAAGGAGAAAAAAAGAGCCTACAGAGAAGAAATGAGGTTGTTTCTAATCTCGTTCGTTGTGGTCACAATCGTTGCGCTACTTGGTGCCATCGTTGAAACAACGTTTCCAGGGTTTTTTTCCAAAAAGTTTAAATCAGGAGCCTCCGCCATAACGTTAGGCTTGTTAGGAATTGCGTGTAGCATACTTTTGCTAATGGTCTTTTTGAAAGCACGCATCCGGGAAGGATTTGAGGATACGTCGTCTGTAAATCGTTGGAACGCGATGGTCGCTGAAACAAAAGTGTCTGACGTATGTAAGCTTTATACAGAAATGTATGAGAAGATTATGCTTGTGGAGAAAGGAGCACCTCCTGAGCCAGTCAAATCAGATGCACAAGCCCGGGAAGCAACAGATAGACAATTTTCTGGTGTCATGTCCCTGACTCCAGTTTCTTGTTCCTTGTTCCAAGAAGTAGACTCCAAGAAAGAAACGCTAGACGCATTGTTTATGGGTCTTCAAAAGCTTCCTGACAATTTTTTTGCGCAGGTTGTGGAGACAGCAAAAGGATGTCGGAGCTTACTTATCCAACAGTTTACCCAAGTGGAAGAAGCAGAACGAAAACGCAAGGAAGGGTTTGATGATTTTACTGTGTGCAATGAAGCTGCTGCGAAAGAAAGAAAAGAGAAGAAAGAAGAGAAAAAGGTCTCCAAAGAAGCTACACAGTGTGTGCTCGTTGAAGAAATCCCTCCTGAATCAAAGGAAAAGGCTATCAAAAAGAAGCTAGATGCTATGGAAACCGCATTAAAACAGTATAGACAATCCTCTACCGTCAAAGATTCTCTACAAAAAATCTTGGACGACGCCATGTATTACAAAAATCAATTAGACAAAAAGAAGAAGGAAGCAGAGCAGATGTCCAATAAATACAATCTTTAAACAGTCTTTTCTACCTTTCGTGTCTTCGCACTCGACATGCTCTTGCGTCTCATAGATTTTCCTCTGAGATTCTGTTTGAGTTTTGCAATTCGTTCAAACTTTTCTTTTAACAAGGTGGCAAATCCTTTCTGATATCCTGAGCATTCAATGGAGAAAGCTGGGATAGGACCCACTTTTCCTTTTCTGTGAACAACTTCACTCATTTCTACAAGCTTCTGACATAAGCAGTTCATATAGAATTGTAAAATCTTTTCATCTTTTGTAAACATCATTAATCCGTAATAAAACGTAATCATCGTCTCTAGAGAGGCTACTTGGAGCATCTTTCCATCTTTGAGCTTGAGAGTTGTAAAGGAGTGGCAGGCAACTTCTTGAAGAAGTTCAGCAAACGGCATAGACCTATAACTCACAATGGCTCTCTGAGGAATGAGCTCACCTTTGGCCTCTAGAATTTGAACACTGATATCCTCGGAAGCAAAGATTTCTTTGATACGATAGGCATCACGCTCAGCTTCAGGACTCAAAAAGACCATCATTCCTCGTTTTTTGAGGAACCAACTCACAGTAGGAGCCTCTTTTCTGGAGCGGTTAATTAGCCAATCATACATAGAGACAACTTCTGCTCCCATTAAGACACGCTTATTGTCAATGACATAATTGAGAACAATCTGTCTGATAACAAAGGGGATATTCACGCGTCCTACCAAATCATCTGTGTTTGTGCGACACGGTTTTGGAGGAAAGGCCTCGTTTAAGAGTGTTAAACGTTCAAACACTTTGGGCCACCGCTCTACTTGGCCACGTGGCCTACTGAGCTCTAAATACATCAACATGCGAAGAAAATCAGCATCCGCATAATGGATTCCATCTTTCTTGATGGATCTCCGATACAATGTCTTATACACTTCAGGATCCAATTCAGAAATGTCTGCGATAGGCACAAAATTTACCATAATCTTGTGCGTGCCCTCATGAATGCCAACACGTTCCACTACATCTGGAAATCCAGCTTGTTGAAGGTCTTTTACAATCTCTTTGATATCAGCATCAGGGTCAGGCGTGAAAAAATCATAGTCGGGTAGTTCTTTTTGAGGGTCGTAGAATTTCAATCCACGAGGAAGAATCGCATTGATGGCAGTTCCTCCATAGCACACACGTCCTCTTTTACGGAGGAAGTTTCCAATAATATCCAATGCGTATTGGATTTCTGGATTGTGAGCAGACTCATACTGAATAATCTCATTTGCGTCATCTGCGACAGCTTGAAGTAACTTAATCTGACGTTTTATAGCCCGTTTGGATAAAACATCAGATTTAAATTCATAGTCTTGGATATCTTCCTCCATTCTACTTATGAGCTAGGAGTTCTTAACATCCCGCCATTCGCATTTACCACAGGGTTCTGAGGTTGGATAGCAATTGGCTCTGGTTTCACGTAGCGAATATTCTTGGGTTTGGCTCTCCAGGCATATTTCCACCTGGATAAGGCGCCAAGAGTCTCGGGAGTAGCATCAATCAAAAGCAAAGGAATACTCTGAACTCCAAACTCATCCAAGAGTTTGGTCAAGACCTGTGACGTAGGCACTTCTCCTTGCTTTGAAAGCGTAATCATAAATTTCTCCTTTGTTCCTTCCAAGGCTGGTTTGCGAGAGCCCGCATCTTCTGGAAGCTTCATATAATAGTCAGTGCGTTCAATGATAGAGCGTGGAACAGTAGATCTCTCTGGAGTTGTCGTAATACCAAAGACACTTTCCATGTTTTGTTTAAAAATGCGCATGTGAACCCAATAATCCAAATCTTCTTTCGGGACATACGTGTGTTTGAAATCTCTCTGAGATGTGCGGAATCCAGATGTATCAGCATTCGTAAACACAAGCAATTTCTTTTCTAATTGATTTGTATTGACAAAGAGTAACTCATTTTGTCTTGCTTGACGATTGTAGACTCCCTCGGGAGTCTGACCCAGCAAATAGGGAGATAAGGGTGCTAAGTCTCTTGCGACTTTGGAAAGATAATCTAGATACTCTTTTGTAGATTCAGGAGGAGTTCTCAAAAAATACAAGACAAGGATGAAGGGGTCATTTCGTTGGCTTACAATATCATTCCAGGCCACATCCGCAATCGTTTGGGCTGCTTTTGCGACACTTCCTCCGTTAATTGAACGAATCGTTCCACCTTCATCACGATAGAGTAAGCAAGGTGTATTCGGGGGAGGGAAGGTAGAAGGCATGCTTTCTTTGTCGTGGAAATCAATGGGTAAGACAAGGCATCGCGCACCCATACGAATCATTGTTGTGACACCACTTCTTTCATCATAGACACCATCTTGTAAAGGCCCTAAGAATCCTGGGTGGATGACCGTAAGAGGTTGAAAATTGATTAAACAATTCTCTCTCTCAGAAATATCTTGCTCTTGAATCGCTTGTCTTAACGACTTTTTATCTTTCAACTGAGCTGCAAATTTTACGTCAAACATTGCTTTTCTCTCTAGCAGTGTAGCTCCTACATTATTATTTGTGGCACGAGACACCCATTTGTTTTGGATGGACATTAAACAGTAAATAAAGACGATTACGACGCCCACAAGAGCTATCCAAAAAAAAGGAGATTGTTGTGAAGTGGGATCTTGAGAGATAGCATTCTTCACAGCACTTGTCAGTTTTTTACCTGTGTTGGTGATTGCTGTTTGTGCTTTTGAAGCTACAGAAGCGTTCATTCCTAGAATGTTCAAAGATATTCCTGGATAGCCTCTTCGCGCGTGAGAATCCGAATGCCCAACTCAGCAGCTTTCTTGACTTTCTCGGAAGTCTCCCCTGCTTCTTTGATAATGAGATGGGTTACTTTCTTCGTGACTCCTGCGACAAACACAAAGCCCTTCTCCTCCATCCTCTTCTGGAAGATCGCATCACGGAATCCAGTGAGACACACATGGCCACGAAGAGGTAACTGCTCTTGAGGCTTTACAATGAGGGGATACGGAACACTGGGCAACTCGGTTTTACGCCAGGCCTCATAGCTAGGAAGCGTTGTGAGAAAGGTTGCCAAGGCATCAGAGCTCCATCCATCACAGGCCTTGAGAGACGACCATTTGCGGGGATCCGCCTGAAGCCCAAAGAGGGCTTCTAGCTTTGTGTTGCCAACGCCTCGTGGCATCATTCCACTGGCAATCATAAGTGTCAGCTCTGAAGAGGTTTGAAGCTTTTCTTGAATGGCGGGGTAAATCTTCGTCGCCATTCCCTTTCCCACAATAATCTCCAAATCCACCTTCTCAATCGTGAGCAAGTCATTGGGCGTATCCTTTCCTTCTGCGACAAGCTTTGCGATGAGTCCAGGACCCAGATGAGGAATATCTAGGGTCTTCGCAAAGTGCTCGAGCTTCTTTTGAAGAACTTCCTGATTGGCCTGACCCTCCTTCAGTTTGTAATGAGATGCGGTAGTCACGTCTCCATCCCAAATACCATCAGGAAGCTCAATAGGAGCCCCTTTTGTGATAACACTGTCTAGGGTAGGAATGACATCTCCAGACTTTCGGATAACAATGACAGCTCCCTTGCCGATTTCATTGGTGAGAACAAATCTCGCATTGTGTCCTGTCAAGAACTCAATACGCGAACCGCCGATAGTGACAGGTTCAATCTGGATGCGAGGAATCCAATATCCCTGGTAACTCGCTGACCAGAGAATCTCAACAACCGTTGTTCTAGCCCGCTGGTCATCCATGGGCATCTTGAAGGCTCGCATATCTTTCGGATTGTCTACCGAGGTTCCTCCCTCTTGCTTCTTGGGCATGCAATTCTCTCCTACAACAATTCCATCAATTGGATACTTGGAGTCCTTACGACGCACGATAAGAGTCTTACTCAAGACTTCATCAGTAAGGCTTGTTACGACACAGGCCCAAGGGATTTCAAAGCCTGCCTCTGCGAGTTGTTGAAGTTGTCCATGACGAGAGAGTAGCGCAGGCACTAGCAGCTCGTAGGCAACAAAGCGAATCTTTCCAAGTTGCTCAGGAAGTGGAGTCTTCTGGTGAAGTTGCCCATTGACCCACGAGCGAGACAAGGTTCCTTCAATTGGAACATCATTCGGCAGAACAAGCTCACCACGAATCACCCACTTCTGATTGAATCCACGTGGAGATACGCCACCGATATAGGGAGCAAAGGCTGACACATCTACGCCCATGAGACCATCTCCTCGCAGATACATCTTTCGTTTTCCCGTATCCCATAAGACTGAAATTCCGTCCAGCTTGTCTGAGAGGACCCACGCAGGAACATGCGAGCTGCGCACAAAGCTCTCCACAGCTCCAGTTCCAGGCTTGATTTTATTCAGACTCGCCATCTTGTAGGGAAGCTTGACAGCCCCCTTCTCAATGGGAGCTCCCACTTGCTTCAAGAAGGGATGATTCGCATTCATCTCTTCTAGAAGATCTCGGAGTCTATCATATTCATCGTCTCCTAGAAGACCCTCGCTTGTATTGTTGTAGTAGGCATCAGACGCCTTCTTGAGAAGAGAAACCAATTGCGCTTCTGAATAGGACATTCTAGTAAAAGTATGCGGTATGCTTTAGGGCTTTCGTGTTCAATTTTAGCATCGCTTCACATAGGGCTCTACGTCAGGGAATCTGCGTGCGAGAGAATTCAGACCTGAGCGAAAGGCTTTCGGAATGGAAGCACCTGTTAAAAAGTAATAAAGAAGCATGACTGTAATAATCATATTCGCAACATACATCCAGATTAACTGATTCATACCTTTCTGTTGGAAGACAAACTTGAAGAGCCAATAGAATAAGAAGAATCCAAATCCAGTAAACACGATGGCAGGTGTTTCACAGCCCATAAAGACAATCAGATACACGAATCCCCAGAAGAGAATATTTTCAACAAAGAATAAAAGTGATTGACCGAGCATCTACTACTATTTATTCAGATATGCTTCCATTGCTGCATCAAAAGCGTTGAATTTTGTTTCCATCGTAACGCCTTGTTTTGTTTTTTCCTTTTGTTTGACTGATTGTTTGCCCGTAGTAAAGATGGTTTTACTCCCAGGTATGACGACACGGGGGTAGGCTAAGACTTCTTTAAAGAAATTGGGGGATTGTTTAATAGCCCTAGAAAGAGCCGCAGGGTCTTTAATCAGCGTTGGAGCCGCTGGCACTCTCCATCGCGGAACTTCACAAAGAATCTGTGCCATCAACGCTAAGATATCTCTCCGTCCTTTGGCTCCAATTCGCTTTTCTCCTCCTCGGTATAAATCAGACAGCGTCTGAAATTCTTCATTCATCCGAATCAGATTTTTTGCAGCATATTCTTTATACGCTTCCACAAAGAGTTGTAACACAAAATAGCCTACATCTGTTCGTTGTTTCGCATGGAGATTTGCTGGACCTCTATCTAACGTGCTGAGCCCTGCGCCATTGTTTTCTTTGCGCAAGCGACTGTCTTCATCCAAGAGCCATCGTATCCAAAAGAGTGCTTTTTCAGTGGCATTTTCTGAACAGGCTTTCAGGAGTTCGCACGCAACACTATGAAGTTGGAACAAGTCGCTAGACGTCTTGAAGACTCTTTTCACAACTTCTGTTTCTGTCGCATTTGTGCTGACCGCACGAAGCCATCCATCGCGGTGCGTTTCGGGTCCCACTTTGGGCCAAGGTGTGCGTGTTCTCAAAGGGCATTCTCGTAAAACGAAAATAAGTTCGCAGACACGTGTTTGAAATTCATCATCTTTCCATAAAGCATCTTCATCTAACCGGGAGACAAGTCCGTCAAGCTCACCAATACGTTTCTTCAGATAGACAAAAATACGGGGTGAGCCAATTCCGATATGCTCAATCGCAAAATCCCAGATACTCCGAATCCAGACATCATATCCCCCACTACACACCAAATCTGTAGAAAAGTGGAGAGCTTTTCCAGTGTTAACGACACCACTATCAGACAATGTCATCAGAAATGCTTTTAGACAATCTGAAGGTTTGTATCCGCTTCGCGTGCGGATTTCTGGTTCAGGGTCTGGGAGAACATTGGCTTTGACTAACGCCATCCTACCCAATGAAAGAATCCTTCCGCACAAAAAAAAGCGCTGAAGGATTTTTTTCTTAATGTCTTATCTATATTTGCGACTCACGACTCGTTTTCCTTTGAGCGTGCGACTTGTTCTGGGAATTAACCCTTTGGCTTTCAAGGAACTTGTCATGGTAAATCCGATAGACTTGCCTTTCTTCCATTGTTTCAAATACATCAGATTTTTCTTGGTAGGTCTGTATCCACCGCGACGCTTCCGTGTGGCTCCACCTTTCAGTAAGCCTCCACTACAAGCACAGCCACCGCCACTTTGGACCAAGGGTCCACTACAACCGCACCCACCTCCATTTTGACGGCGTCCTCCAGATCCGCACCGTTCCGCTTTCTTTCCTCCTCTCGCATAAAAATCACAGACTCCTGTCCCAGGAAACGGACAGGAACCACATTCTGGCATGCCGCCTCCACCTGTACGCTGCATTCTACTCTAAGCAATTAAGTTCTGCGCCGCGTGCTCCTGCGCTTGTTGCGACCTCCTCCATTGAGTGATAAAGAGCTTCGTCTAGATTCGGTCTGTCCTTCGGGGGGTTCCGTTTCGTAATTCTCTGAAGCATTAAAATTTTCAGGCTCTGGAGGAAGCTGTGTTGTCTTATAATTTCTTGATTGGGATTTGGTAAAAGGAGTAATCGGTTGCGAAAGACGATTTTCTTGTTCATATTGTTGAAGTGTTTCTGTTTCGAAGGGAGGAGGCATCTGTGTGACGTAGGGCTTTCCATTTCCAGATTTAGGTGTCACATAAAACCCGATGGAGTTTCCAGGAGCTCCATTCTCATTGATTTCAAAGACTTCTCCTGAACCCTTGTTTTTGTAGTATTTCTTTCCCTTGTAAGCAAGGTTGGAGTATCCATTGGGTGCCGAAGTGCGCTTCTTTTTGTTTGTCTTGTTTCTCTTGTTCTTATTCTTTTTGTTGTTCACTAAATTCATGTTCTCAACCATATTCATCTCATTGTTCCATTTTCCTTTCAAATGTCTTGTCTTTCCATGTTTGGTGACAGCCAGATTAAACTCGTTAAAGTTCCAACCTCCTCCTTGGAGTCCTCCTCTCGGAAACTGAGACGCAGAAGGCCATCCTGCTTGCATATCACATCCACAAGTGGGGTCATTTCCTCCGCCTTGCTGTTTCATTCGCTCTAGTTAAGGCAAAGGAATTAGCTTTCGCATGGCATCATGCCATTTATACGGATCGGAATCCTTGTAGGTAAGACACAGCCTCTGAAATTTCTCTTTGGATTCCTTGTCTACAACCTGAAGTCCTTGAAGAAGTTCAAACGGTGATTGTAGAGCTTCTTGTAGCACCACCATGATTTCATCAGGTGTAGATGCTTCTGTATAACGAGGATGGCCAAACAGAAGAGTATCTCCCTTGAGTTTTCTGCGATAATCTACATGGAGATTGTTGAGGGACTGAAGATAGTTTGTGATATATTTCTGTTTAAGAATCTCGTCTAACTTTAATGAGCTATGAATCCAGCGTTTGGCATCTTGCTCTGTCATGAAGTGAAGATTGAGGAAGTTTAAATCATAGTCATAGAAGGGTTGTGCTTTCGTCATGTCAGTAGAGCATCCTGTATCTGTTCCATACGTCATATCTAGTAAAATGCGTCTCTTATACAGCTCTTTATTCGGAGAAACCTCATACAACTTTTCATTGAGCGATTTGAGGTCATCACCTGTATACTCTTGAATGACAAGCTTTCCCTTTTGTTGAAGAACTGTCTCACATACTCTTTGAAAGAACCAGAAATGCTCCTCATGATCAATGTTTTCAGGAACAAGAATGACTTCGATATGTTCGCCCATCCAAGCCATTCCATAGGAACACTCCATGGGAAGCAGATTCCATTTCTCAAAATACGCATGGAGAAATTCAACACAGGTGGCAAAGTGAGGGTCAAAGTGAAGAATTCGCATATGTTTTTTGTCTTGGACAAGAAACTCATGAAAACAAGAAGGAATCAATTGGTCATTCTTGCGCTCAAGTGTCTGTCCTCCAATCAAATGGGGTGAGGAGCCAATTCCTAGATAGGTGAGCTCCATAGGCTCGATTGAAATGCTGCGTAGGATACTTTCCATTGTGTAAACGTCGTTTTCCCAGGAATTCCTTTCAAATTTACTACTAGGAATGGCGCTCTTCTGGCCACCAAAGTACTACAAAGGTTTATCCAAGACGCGAAAGGCAAAACGGAAGGAAGAAATTAAAAAATATGGTGTGCTAAGCTGGAAAGACCCCAAAGCGTATGTGGGGTTCAAAACCAACAAGGGTATCCAGACACGAAAATCTGGATATACCCAACAATGGAACAAGCTCTTTCCTGATGCGAAAAGTTTGAAAGAGAGAGCGGAGGTCACTGGAGTGCCAGTGGACTTGATTGAAGAATGCTACAATCGTGGAATGGCGGCGTGGAGAACAGGACACCGTCCCGGAGCCACACAGCAACAATGGGGATACGCAAGAGTTAGTAGTATGCTTCTTATGGGGAAAACAGCACTGACAACAGATTCTGACTTAGTAAGAAAAGCAAAACAGCGTTCCGCAAAAGCGCGCTCTTGGTATAAGAAATTGGAGGCATAAACACCGTCCTTCATAGCTACACAAGAATGTTTGTAGCGGACTGGCTAACACTTTGGAAAACCCCCTGGGAAACTCGCTATGGTGTGAAATACGCTAGAAACGGAATTAGCTCCAATGATGGAGATGTTTGTATTTCGTTTGTTACCTATGATTTCTTAAAGAACCGAAAGAATCCGATTTGTTTGGATATAGGTGCGGATGATTGCTGGTGGTCTATTTTCTGTTGCCAGCATTTTCCAACAACACAGGTGGATGCGTTTGAACCGAACAAAAAGCCAAGTGAGTGGATAGACACCTTCCGAAAGGAGTATCCAGGGATTCGTCTTTACAACAAAGCCATTAGTGATACAGCAGGAACTATACCTTTCACAGTCGCTGGTTCTGATTCCCATTCAAGGGGTGATTCAAGTCAAAAAGTAGAATGTCTAACATTAGATTTTTTGCTGACTCTCTATGAATCGGTTGATATGATTAAAATAGACACAGAAGGACATGAACTTGCTGTTCTGAACAATATAGTTCCATATGCGTCAAAAATAGAGGGTATTATCTTTGAATGCTCAGTCTATTGGTATGGCACGACAAAAGAAACTGCTGTTTCAAATATATTCAAGATTCTTACATCCTATAAAAATGTCTATCCATTCTTCTATGTGGTCTCGCGTCGTGGACCCCCAATTCTAACTGATAGTTCCAATCTGGAATACCTTCATTCACTCCTTGAGAACGCCTTTGATACAACCTATCAATTTGATATGTTTATGACAAAGAATGCATTTTCTCTTGAAACACAATTTCCTTCTCCTGATTCTATTCAGTAGGGTCCAGAATATCCTCCATCACGGCTCCTAGCATAAATCCACCGAGAACTGCTGCTCCAGTGCTTATACCTTGTTGTTGTTGAGGAGTGTGATAATAGGCATACATTTGCTGTTGTTGATACGGGACAGCATATGTGTACTGAGGAGTCTGATACATAGGAGGAGCCGAAGGGGCGACATACTGCATCGCGCTTTTCTGAAGGCATGGATCGCAATACTCGTATCCTGGAGCCTTTTGAGCCAATGAACCACAGGACATACAAGGTTTCATTGGATAGGTTGCGATAGGGGATTGCGCGGCTGGAACTGACCAACACGTTCCCATTTTCTAGTGGAGGCAAAGAGATTCCACTCTATAAATGCGCAAATCAAATCATACGATTTATATGACACTGGCATATAAATTGTTTGGTTCTTCATTGAATCTTCCTTACTCTTCATCTTCAAACTCTTTCTTTTCCTCCTCCAAGCGCTTCACAAGGCGTGACGTGGCTTTGTCCCATGTATAGGAAAGCACAGCTTCACGCGCCTTCTTTCCATGCGAGGCTCGCTTCTCTGAATCCATGAGATACTCTTCAATGCCCAGACAAATATCATGGGGGTCACAGGCCATCGCCTCACCACCCACAGGACTATAGACAGTGGGCAAATAGTAACGATGTTTGGGCTTCACCAAGATAGTATTTTCAGAAGAGCAGAACTCCTTGAAACCACCGATATCAGGAACGACCTGAGGAATACCGACACCCATCTGCTCAAACTGGCAGAGACCCCATCCCTCACCTTCAGCGGTGGAAATACCAATGTCTGCGATATTGTAAAACATGTTTACATCCTCATCCTTATAGACCATATCTTGCGCAGCCACCATGAGACGACTTCCAAACTGCTCAACAGGAACACCGCGCAACTTCAGCTCACGCTGGAAAATCTCAAAGAGCCACCACCCACCCTTCTCACCCTTGTCGCAAATACACATGAGCATAATAGGCTTTGTGGGATACTTCACAATAAGTTCTACAAACGCCATAATAAGAAGATCATACCGCTTTCTCGGCTGATTGCGATTCAGATTGAGAATGAGAAACGCATCATTGGGAAGACCCAGCTGCTTCCTTACCATTTCCTTGGGCAGAGGGAAATACTGTTTGGTATCAAATCCGTGAAGGAAGACATCGAGTGGCCGAGTGATTCCCTGGTCCTTCAAACACTTCTTCCAATGATTGGAAAAGGTAAAGACTCTATCAGCATCGCGATTCAAGACGTCTAGGTAGGCCTGGAATTGTGTGTTATAGACTTGGTCGGCATAAATCCAAATCTTGAAGTTGCGAGGAATCCCAGATTTGCGAATCTCTTCCAGGAACTTCGTCACAACTGCCATATCATTGTAAATCATCACAACATGGGGCTGCTTTCTGCGAATCACTTCAGGAAGTGCGGCGAATCCAAAGCCCTGTTGTTGCGGCTGACCTTCCTTCTTCTCTGTCGCAGCAGCATCAATGACATCAATATTGGAAGGATAGGGTCTGTATCCAGGAGGCACCTGGGGCATCTTTTGGAAGCCATAATGGGTCACATCTAGCCAAGGCAACTTAGAAAGCGTTTGCATCGTATGATACGAGACTTTGCTGTATCCAGTAAACTGGTGAGCGTGCGTGCTGACCATGAGGAAGCGAAGCTTCTTCGACGTGCTCGTCGCAGGAGAAGGTGTAGAGGTTGTCTGAGTCATCGTCATTGTCTGAAAACTAGGGCTCAGTTCAGCGGAAGGAACAGGAGGAGGCTGGACACTTGTGACTGGATTTCCAGAAGCAATGATAGCTTCAAGGCTCTTCAAGTAGTTGGGAAGCTGGGCGTCCATTCTACCTAGCTGTGGTGTGATGGCTTTAAACGCAAAGTTCCGTGCGGGACTTTAAACAGTTCCGCGAAGTTTATTGTAATGGAGCATTTCCGTGTGAATAAACTGTTTCCTATAAAACCTCCTTTCGTCCTGAAAAAACAACGAGGACGTCCTCGGAGCACAGTAGAGCCTGCTAAAAAACGCAAGGCCAAGATTCCTGCGGCGGTTCAAGAATCCATTTGGATTACCAAAATGGGAAGAGTCTTTGAAGGAAAATGTTTGACCACCTGGTGTCCAAACATTATAACTGTCTTTGATTTTCATGCGGGACATGATATTCCAGAAAGTAAAGGTGGTTCAATTGACCCTGGAAATCTATATCCGATTTGCGCACGGTGTAATTTATCGATGGGAGACCGCTATACATTTAAAGAGTGGTGCTTATTGAGTCCTCCTGTCATTCATCAAGTGCCTGTTGTTCATCCAACAAAGTCTTGGTGGTGTTGTTAAAGTCCCCATGTCTTTCGCACCTGAATTCCTAACCGCTCTTTCCATGTTTTCCAGCGGACAAGAAGCTGATTGCGATAGCTCTCCATAATTTCTTTTTCCTTATACAAGTGCTGGACAAGATGTTTGGCTTCTTCCCAGTTACTCACAGGCAGTAACCCTAACTCATTTTGAAGCCATTCAATATACGTATCATCTCCTTGTGATTTTACATACAGAGGGATTGCGCCGCATTCTAAGGCCTCATACAGACGGAATGTCTCAGGATTGTTTCCAGGAGGGCAGGGAACAAACACACTGTCCAATAAGATGGCGATATATTGATTTTTTGTTAGCTTGTCAGGACTCTCCCACGTATCTACAAGACGAAGGCTGTTAGGCTGAATCTCTTGTAAGGATTTCAACTTCAGATCTCTATCTTGCCAAGACGTTCCATAAAAAGACCAGACAACATTGCGGAACGGTAGGCGGGGTGTCTTTTCTATGGGATTGTCTGAACCTCCTGCCACTGTCCAATGATATCCAAGAGGGATAACCATCACTTTGTCTTTGGCTTCAACAGGAATATCCTTTCGTTGATAGATGCGAACAACTCCAAGACAATGAGGAAACGTGTAGAACTCTAGAGTGTCTTTCGCAAATTCATCACTCAGATGAAAGACATAAAAATTAACACCTTGTTGATTCCATTTCAGGAACAGCGCATTGTAACGCTCAGTATAGGGGCGCTGTAGAATGACAATAGGAGTATCAGTTGGAGCAGGATCTTGGAAGGAAATCGTTTCGACAAGGAAAGGCTGTTCTTTGCCCATCAATTCCTCAATCCATCCACGTTCATACGCATTCAGGCTATCAAACTTATGCTCTTCTAACGTGACAAAGCGGCGCTTAGGGTTTGTAGGAGGCTTTGCTAAAAGTTGGGCAATCTTTTGCGGAGACTGTGGCTCCTTTCCAATGACGGTTTCTTGGATAGGAGGGCTAGGTGTTATAGTAATAACAGGGGCTTTTCCATCCTTGAGTGCTTGCTCAATATCAATCTTCTCCGCATCAGATGATTGTAGCGCCTTCGAGACTTCTTCCGCACTAAATCGTTCATCATTGTTCCACAAGTCACTATCAAATCCATCAATTCGAGAGAAATCATTGAATTGTGATGTCTTGTAGCGCGGGTCATCATCCTGATAGCATCCTGCGACCAAGGGGTCCAAGAAATAATGATTTAATCTATCAACACGATTACAGACCATATGGTCAGCACTCGTCCAATATCCATCACGCTCATCCAAAATCTGTAAAATCTTCTCTGCTCCTTTGCGAGTGAGTCTGTATGCGTAATTACACCAGTGGAAATAGCGATTGGGAGGGGTTTGACCAAAGAACTGATTCGGAGCCACACGACTAAAGTGTTCATTGACCTTCTCCTTGATCATCTCAAAGCCCTGGCGATTCGGTGGTAGAATTCCACCCAAGTAGACAATATCCGCGTCCTCTGGAATAAAGCCAGCCGCTTTCGTCCATTTCTCCTCCCATCCAGGCTGTAACTTCACATCGTCTTCCATAATCAGATAACTTGTGATTTCTGGTTTCTCATGAAGAAGTTGCCACCAAAGTTGTAGGTGACTGAGCGCGCATCCTAAGATAGGTTTCTTCCAATAGAAATCGTGGGGTTTGAAGAGACGAGCAATCGCAGGTGTCATTTGAATGTTCTTTCCTTCAAACGCTGAAAGGCGAATGGCTCTATCTTTTAATTCAGGATTGTGTGTATAGAGTTTGTCCATGCGATCCTTTCGTCTATCCAAATTAATGACATAGGCTTCATCAATCTCGGTAAGGAAAGGCTTGTTAATTAGAAATGAGCCGCGATGAACATAGAGAGACTTGCCTGTTTGGAAGGTGCGACGGAGGCTGTGGTCACAATAGAGTTCATACAAGGGATACCGAGGGATTTGTAAACGGTGGGTGAGGATACTCAGGATGCTCTGGTCGTGACGATGACCAAAGGGTTTTCCATTCTTTACTCCTGCCCACTTCGGTCCCACAATCACGTCACGCTGCTTGGACCACTCATAGGCTTTCTGAAAGAGTTCTGTTGCTCTCGCATTTCCATTGAGAAACGCAAGACAGCCCGCAACGATTTGATGTTCTTTGAGCTCGTCAGGAGTGACCTGGAGTGCCTTACAGAAGGTCTCATGGCACCAAGATTCGTTTGTTTGACGCTCATCGTCTAGAGCACAGATACCCTCTTCTTCAACAATTTGGAGCCATGTCTTGGGCAAACGTGACATGAAAACACCCGCATCCAAATACACAATCATACGTCCTTTGAGAGAGGTATCTTGTGACACCTGATGATAAATCCAAAGTTTCCATGCGAAATGCTCAGGGGCCCAATAGTCAGGGAAATTGGGAGGAGTTTCTGTAGGGAGTCTGTGGAACTGTGTCTTATTGAAGGTCATTTGGAGAGCATTGAGAGCAGATTCATTCACATCACTTGCGATATAGACAATGCTAGATACTTTTTCTAGCACTTTGCTTTGCGCATAGATACCTGCGAGCAGCTGATGAAGACTTGGCAAGAATCGTAACGAAGCCATTGTGACGAAGACAGGGTCATTTCGCATAGGCCGATTGGGGTCTTTTGGTTGAGTTCGCAGAATAGGCCCTGATGCCACTGGCAGATTCGCTACAGTGACTACTGCTGACTCACGTTCCTTTCGGAGAGCATCTGCTTCTGCGCTAGACGTCGCCCCCAAGAATCGCGGCACTTTGTCTTGGGTAATTCCGAGAGAAGGCATACCATGCTTCAGCATCATATAGACAATCTGGCTAAAGGTTCTACGAACCAAGTCCCGTTTGTAATCGTCTAGGGCTGGAGTCGCAAAGAGTTTGAGATATTCCCCTGGATCAGAATCTACTTTTCTGACAGCTTCAATCAGCTCGTCAGGCGTTGTGAACTTCCGTGCGTCAATAAATCCCTTCGTGTCAAAGTCACGCTCTACCTTGGGGTCTCCCCAATAAATGGGGATACAACCTGCGACCTTCGCGTGAAGAAGTTTTTCTGTCGTGTAGCCTTGTGCTGAGCTGTTTTCATAGGCAAGACAAAACTTATACTTCTTTAAGAACTCGTGCTTCTTGATTTCACCGCCACCTCCTCCAAGTCCTGCAAAAATCTCATCTCCAATGTTGTTAAACAGACGTCCAGCAGAATCTACCTTCTTGTATTGACTTAGCCAATGGAACGCGGAGTTTCGCAGAGGATTGCAAGGATTTGTCACAACGAAGGCGCAGAAGCGTTGCTTTTGTCCAATTTCCTCAGGATAGACCTTCATACAGCGGTCCAGAGGGAGTGGCTTGGGGTTTGAGATTTTCTCCACATCCGCACCAAACCAATCAATCTCAAGCATCCAAAGTGGTAAGCGAATGTAGCGCTCATCTACAAAGTCGGCATGGGGGTATCCAAGATTCAAAAAGAGTTTGTCATTTACAATAGGAGGAGTATTTTCTCCTGTAAAATGGACCTTGGGAATAGAAGACCAAGTGTCTGCTTTCCAAGTCTCACCAAAGGGACCAAAGAGTAGGATATTTGGTTTCACACCTTCAGGAAGTGTTTTTAAGGAATGCCCTTCAATCCGAGGTCTTGGTTTCAATTGTTTGGAGCCTTCTTCTAGCATAAGAAGGAACATGTTGTAAGCAGGGTTGAAATCATCCCACATATCAGTAAAGAGAATGCGGAAGACGTGTGTGTCATCAGAAGTTACTGTGGTTACAGGAGCAAGAGGAGCAAGCATAGCTACAGGAGATGGAACAATCGCAGTTACTTTAGGGAGCTGCTCAATCGCTTGTCTCCATCCATTCTGAACCTTGATAGAAATCGGACTAAACTCTTCTAGGATTCTCTTTTGAAGTGCTTGATGATTTCCTGGTAAAAACATTCCTCTCGCATTGCTAATATCTCTTTGAACCTGATGTGCTGCTTTCACAGCTCCAGAAATACTATTGTCATCATAATAGTAGTTTTCATAATCACATCCGAGGCTTTGAAGAAGCTTTGAATTGTGAACCAGAGGAATGCCTGCCCACAAGGCTTCCAACATGTAGGGCCGAATTCTGCGGAATCGTAAGTGAGAGAGTATGCAACTCATGGGATCCAAAATCCAATCTGCGATGCGTTGCCGTCCAATCATCTCACCACTTAAATCCTCTATTTTACAGTGCTGGAGGATGTTATTTTTAAAGAACTCTGAATTTTGAACAGGTTGTGCGTTGTGAAGCTTGTATTTGTCAAAGGCAAATTCTCTCGCGAGTTTCAGCTCACGCAGAACTACAAGGGGGATTGTGCAGCTGCTACTCGCGGAATTATTGGTTTCACAGATATGAATAGACCACGGAAGCACTTTTTGTTGTTGTTGTGTAACTGAGACCGCAACCTGGATCCAAGTAGGGTGCCCTGATTCTTTACGATACATCTCAATCAGAGCAGGAGACCACGTAAACGGAACTTTCTTCACAGGAACACGGGTGAGTGTTTCAAGATACTGGAGCTCATCGTCAAAGACTTCATGATCAAAGCACCAGACTTCTGATAATCCTTCTAGATTACGCCTCGCCATAGACACAGGGAAAATACTACATTCAATATCATTTAACAGAATCGGTTTGCGGATGACCCAAACACATTGTTTTGCGATGCGCTGTCTGACAGATTTGTCAGTAAGCGTATTTCCAACTTCAAATACGATATCAAAAGGCTCCTGAATATCATCCACATTTACACGTGAATAGAGTTGCTTAAACGAAGCCATATCATCCCACCACTCTTGTTTGCCGTTGAGATTGATAAGTGTAACAGAATGTCCTTGGATTGCTAGCAATTCCGCAATCGAAAGGATAGCGGATGTGCCGCCTCCACTAAACATGGAAAACTGAAAGTGAGCAGTTACCCCTACTCGCATCCTGTTTCTCTTGACTACTCCAAAAGAATGTCTTTAACCGCGCTAAACCACTCGTCTAGGCTAAGAGTTCTGCCCAAGCCTTTTGAACTTCGGGATTGTAAGGGGAATGTTTCCATGTTAAGGCTCGGGTATGTGCTTTATACGATTCTAATTTTTCATGGTGCGTTGCTAGAATAGAATCATAGTGATTTCCAATGGCCGTTAAATCTGCGCCAGAGTAAGAATATCCGAAGGGGCTCCAGGACATGGCATTGTGAATCACAGGGTAGCCTGCCCAGAAGAGTTCAAATAACATGTAGTTATATTCGTTGTTCCATTGATGGAGAATAAAGGTTGCCGATGGATATTCCTTCAAAATACTGATGATATCACGACGACCCAAGAGTTTTAGTTTCCCATCCTTGTGAAGATCTAACGTGGGCAAAATCGTCTCCTTGAAAAAAGGAGTCATGTTGAGGCGCTCTCCATTAAAAATACACATCTCACCATTCCATCCTTTATGATTGCGATACCAGCGCTCCATCGCCATGATTGGCACCAAAGAGGTTTTCTGAAAACTGATGTTTGGTTCCATAACAATAATTTTATGAGATTCATTGGGCTGAGGAGGAGTCCAACTAATTCTGCGTCGGCCATCATCCGTTAAGATAATAGGGTCCCAAATATAAGGCGCAACCTTTGCTCTAGGTGTATCCAGCTTCACATGATTTAATGCGCTCGCGTATTCTGCGTGTTGTCCATAGTGAGGAGAAACCCAGATTTCTTCCATTTCACCCACCACGTGATGTGCGAAATTCATACCAGGATAAAAGACAGGGGTTTCTATATCAATATTGAGGATATTGCCCAAATACAACTTACATGTTTTCGCACCGACCATTTTTAAGAACCGGCGTATCGTATTGTCAATGGACATTCCAATTTCAATATAGACCTTGACTGGAATAGGCTGTTTGATTAAATCTTCAACTGCTATCACACGACAGCTGCGAAGAACATCAGGAATCCCTTCTAGATTTTTCGGTTTGGAATTGACAAGAAGAATCGTTGTATATCCCATGGCGTCAAACATTTTGTAGAACAAATAAATATTTTGGAAGAGACCATTGGAAAAAATATTGTCCTGCGTAATTGTGGCTGTCGCTAGAATAAGGACGGGTCTATGAAGAAGAGCTGGAATTTCTTGAATGGACCTGTAAGGTTTTAATTCAGCGCTAGGTTCTTTTCCTAAGCGAGTCATTCCAGGAAGTGCTAAGCCGTGTGGATCCTCCATGCCTATAGACTCTCTGGACTCTTCTTCTTAAGTTAAACCGCGCTGTAGAAACTATCCAGCTAATCAACAGAGCCATGTCGGGCACCTTTTCAACAAACGAATTGCTTCTGCGAAGCGATCGTATCGCATTTGGAAAAATTCCTCCTGAGGTTCCATCCAATGAGGAACGAACAATTATTTTACCTGATCCCACAAGCCAATACCTCTATTTTGGACTTTCAAGTCTCATCTCTGTGAACCAAGTTGTTGGAACCTTGGAAGCGATTTTTCCTCAAAATGCTGCTGTGACAATGGATATTGTCAATAACCGACTTGGAATTAACAATAGCACCCCTCAATTTGCCCTTGATATCAAAACGACCACAGGTGTCCGTATAGACGGAGGAAGTCTTATCGCAAGTGGTTCTGGATTGTTCAGTGTTCCGACATCGGCCTTAGTGAGTACATTACCTACATCTGTCTATGCTCCCGGCAGTATTCCACCAGAAGCAATCGGAAATGGTGCGTTTTCAGGTATAAGTGTGCCAACGTCAGCATTATTTAGCACTTTACCCACTTCCTTATTTGCTCCGTCTAGCATTCCTTTGGTTGCTCTTCAAAGCACTGGAATAATTGTAGCATCTTCCTTTGTGGGTGATGGTTATTTTCTTTCAAATATCCCGTTGGCGAATATCAATGGTTCAATCACTGGAAACTTCTTTCAGCCCAATACGATTCCGCTTTCTACTCTGGCCTCGACAGGTCAGATTTGGATTCGTGACCCGAATGGAAGCCTCTTTGTTCCTTATATAAGCAGCGGTCAGCTCTTTACAAGCTCTCTTCAAGCGAATACTCTCAGCACAATTCGGTTAGATGTTGGAGATATCAATGCGACAAACTTTGAAAGCGCAAATTTCAGTGCGTCTAATCTTTCAGCCATCAGTGTGGAAGCAAGTTCAATCCGAGCACTCTGGATGATAAGTAGTGCTCGCATTTTTGGCGATGGTCAATCTATCACAAATTTGAATCCTGCTGCTCTTAATACAATTATTCCAGCTGATAAATTTGGCTATCGCACCATTGCGTTTGATGCGATAAATCCGTATGGAAATTTTTTGGTGGAAGCAGGTCAAGCACTTTTCAAGCAGGCTGCGCCAGTCAATATCCAAGGCGTTTTAACAGTGTCGACTGTTCAAGGGGGCACCTTCTTTGGAGACGGAGCAGGACTCCGAAATATCAATGCGATTAGCTCGTTGAGTTTGTTTAGCACAGTGGCTGGCTTAGGAACTGCTGGGTATATTTCGAGTTCTCAGTTACAGTCTACTGTAACTGGGTTGACCATTGGAGTGGTAAGCTCTGTTCAACTGAGTCAGTTACAATCAACTGTTGAAGGATTAGGAACTTCTGGATATATCTCAAGTTCTCAATTACTTTCAACTGTTGCTGGTTTGAATATTGGAGTTGTAAGCTCTGTTCAACTGAGTCAGTTACAATCAACTGTAGGTGGCTTAGGAACGGCTGGATATGCCTCTACCTCCTTTGTGGCACAAGCGATTTCCAGCTTCTCCACCGCCTTTGGTCCTGGGGGTGTTGATATGACAATCATTACCTCAACGGTGACTGGCTTAGGAACTGCTGGCTATGCCTCTACTTCCTTCGTGGCACAAGCGATTTCCAGCTTCTCCACCGCCTTTGGTCCTGGGGGTGTTGATATGACCATGATTACCTCCACTGTTGGTGGCTTAGGAACGGCTGGCTATGCCTCTACTTCCTTTGTCGCACAAGCGATTTCCAGCTTTTCTACCGCCTTT
>Ga0247837_1002152_pt1 | contig 38319 bp, 27 predicted proteins | sample LaCtaG_2_FD_187115 | JGI IMG/M metagenome (GOLD analysis project Ga0247837, IMG submission 187115) | Freshwater microbial communities from meromictic Lake La Cruz, Castile-La Mancha, Spain - LaCruzMarch2015_14.5m | ecosystem: Environmental > Aquatic > Freshwater > Lake | place: Spain: Castile-La...
TATATTAAAATATATTAGGGCGACTATTCTGAGGCAGAGGTAAAGAAGGTGACAGGTAAATAGTCCATCGTTAGTTCAGGTGATTTTAGACCATTTCGTATTTAAATTTCCGTTATTGTTAAATCCAACCAAAGTTATTTTTCATAGTTAAATCTTCCAATTATCTAACCCCTTAGAAGGTAATAGTGTGTTTCAATCCACTGTATGAGTATTTTCAGCTTTTATCTTCTGTATATTGTCTAGTCACTTTATTTTTCGTCAGTGCGACTATTTGGGCTGTAAGCGCAAGGATTGTTCCTAACCTAGATGCTGTGCTAGCTATTATTCGCTTTTCGTCTTCGCCTTGGAGAAGAGTCGAATCACCCCACGACAAAGCACTAGATAAAGGCGCCCGCAAAAGTGCGCTACAAAGCCGAGGTAGAACTCAGACATGATATAGTAATACTGACCGTAGCTCTTGACGAAGGGGTCAGCTGTGTAGTGCCTACTGGAAGCTCCGCAGAGCGTGAAATTGAGGTTCGCCCATGTAAGTAGAGAGAATGTGGTAAGGAAAATGCGTTGGTAGAGCATGAAGAACAGCCAACCCTGAATAGCACTCACGAAGTGGGCAGCCCGCAAGTCTATATGGTAGGCTCGGTTGTAACGCCCGTTGAGATGCAGCACTGCCGGACATACGAATGCGATCAAATAGTGCTGTAGCCAAAAGGCAGCGAGTTCACCGGGTAGCGTGATAAGCCCAGGCGTGGGCATAAGCACCGCCGCAATTCTACGTAGGCCTACGAGCCAAAGTGCCAGGTGAGGAAGCAGAGGAACAAGCGTTCTGTCCGCTGACTCCAAGGCGTCAGTAGTAGGTACCCTAGCAAAAGCGTGACTACGTGGCAGGGGTTCAGCATGTTAATCAATCTCTTTGTCAGCACCTTGTAAACTACCTGCAACAACCAACTCACTAGCACCAGGACTCCGAAAAACCGCTCCACTCTAGACGGTTCTGCCTTGGGCGCTTGCAACTTAGCCTGCTGCTTCTCCACATAGGGCCCTGAGAAGCAGACATACAGCAAGTAGTGTATGCACACTGACACCACGGCCACACTCACTCGATAAGTGTTCGTCATCTGTGCTGCGCACTCCGCACCACCATCGTCCGTGACTGACCCTGGGAAGCCGAATACTCCTGCTAGGAATATGTCTCGCGCCCACTCCATACTATTAGCCTAAGAGTTTATTCCCAAGAATCAGAGAACTGTGGCTGAACTTGAGAAAGGCTGAGAAAGCCGTGCTACCCAGAGCCCTCATCGCAATGCTCTCCCACTGGTCCTTGATCCAGGCCTGCAGTCTGCCCGCCAACACCAGGCTGTTGAAGACAGTGATGGCGGCAGAGGGTCCGAGACTCACGAAGGAAACCAGTGGGAAATGGGTTAGTTGGGGCAGCTCTTGTAACGCATGTCCTTGTGAAATTGCTTGAATGTTGAGAGCGGCCACTTTGCCAGTTTCCGCTGCAAAGTAAGCTGTCTTCCCCTCAGCAATAGGCGTGAGAGCACAGTCGCCCGCAGCAAATATGTGAGTGCAGCCTTGAACTTGAAGGTAAGAGTTGACCACCACTCTGCCCTGGGAGTTCAGCACATGACTGAAATGGGCCTCGAGGAACTGAGTTTGGGACTTGTTGCCAGCACACACAAAGACCAAATCATAGCTCTTTCTTTCCTCTTCACTCAGTGACTGTCCATACACGATTTGGAGGCCGTGAGCAGTGAGGTAGGAATGAGCGTACTGACTCGCTGCCTCGGGCAGTTCCTTCATGAGTCTAACGTCTCGAGTGACCAGTGTGAGCGATTTGCCTGGGAACTGCGCCAGGATTTCCCCTGCCAGCTCTACCCCCACAGTGCCGCCTCCAATGAGAAGCGTACTGCGGCTCTGCTTGATGTCTTCCCGCCACTCCTCTATGTTCACTAGTCGATCCTGCACTGCTGCTTCCTCCCTACGTGGTCTGATAGGTTCCGAGTACCCCGATCCACAGCAGATTGCCGCGAACTGAAAGTCCACCTGCAAAAGCGAGTCCTGAGAGCGTATGGTAGCTGAAGACTCAGTCATGTCTTCCACGGAGCCCTGGATGAAGTGGAAGTTGTAGCGGGTGGCGAGGTCCATGTAAACTCTGGTGATCCGCTGCAAGTGCTCTGGCTGCATCATACAGCGCAGAACTCCGGGCGTATACTCGAAGTAACTCTTCGAGTCCACCAACGTCACGTCAAACTCCCCTGCTAGTCGCATCACGATTTCCAGGCCTGCAAACCCACCTCCTACCACCAACACAGATCTCCTTGCCATTGCTACGGAGCTAGCCTGGCAGCTGCTTTGTTTCGAGAACTTTTGATTTCTATGGAAATACGAAAGCGCGACTGAAACGAGGTCTGAGAACCTTATTCTGGGATCAGGCAGTAAGTCAAAGCTGCACAAACTTCTTTCATTGAGAAGATTGCTACATCTTAGACTGGCAAAGCTAGGCTAATTTAATGGCCTAGATTGATTTAGGCGGACACGTGGACCAAGGCCAGGAGATAAAGCCGCAGTGGTAGAAGGAGACTAGGTTAGCAGCGAGGCAGACGCTGGGTTAATATTCTTTTTACATACTATGACCTCATACAGACCCAAACTGGATGTCAGTGCTTCGCGCTATTCCCAACTGTCAACCCACTCGAGCCTGCCCTCAGACCTGAGGCCAGAGGAAGCCAGTGGTGCAGCGCAAGTGGCCAAACTCGTCAATCAAGAAACCCGTCAAGTGTTGCTCAAAGTTCTCTTCGCCCACCCAGTCCTCACACATTTACGCAGCGATGACCAGCACGCCCTGATCGACGCCCTGCAGTACTATGAAATCGGTCCAAATGAGCATTTGTATGAAGCCGGGACACCAAGTCAGCACCTTTACTTCCTCAGCGTAGGCACTGTAGTGCTGCGCTCCAAAGCCAGAGAACAGTTGCTGACCAAGCCAGGCCTCATCTTCGGGGAGCAAGCGCTCTACGGGGGAGCCCACTTCGAGTCCGCCTGCACCCTCGAACCAACTACATTCTGGCTGCTCAGCGCTGAAACTCTGCAGATCGCTCTCACCCGACTTCGCTTACAGCACCTTCGCGAGGCCAAGACAGCACTGCAAGTCTGCGGATTGGACTATTACCTCGAGCCCTCGGAACTCAACCAGCTGGCTGGCGAATTACTGCCCTTCAAGCACCAGCAGGGAACCAAAGTTGTGACTCAGGGGGAGATGAGCGAGTTACTTTATTTCCTTGTGAGCGGCAGTGCCACCGTACTGAAGGACGACTGTCTCGTGCATGTGCTGAGTGCAGGAGAGTACTTCGGCGAGCAAGCTATCCTTCATGGTGGCTTGTGGACTGTCAGCATCGAAGCGCTGGAACACATGCAATGTTACGGCATCGAGCAGTCTGTTCTGAAGAAAGCACTGGGCAGCAACTACACACAGGTGCTCTACCGCAATTACATTGCTAGTCTGCTGGATGAATGCGAAGCACTGCGGCCCTTCCTCTCGGACCAGAAGCGTCTCTGCCTCATCGACTCAATGCGAATCCAGTCCTATGGCAAAGTGGTCATTGCAGCTGGCACTGCTAGAGGCGAAAAGCTGCTGGTGCTGCTTCAGGGCAGTCTGAAGACAGACAACTGGCAGGGAGTGTTTGGAGCGGAGGACCTGCTCAGTGAGGAACAGTTGGGGTGCCATCAACAAGATCTGCTGGCTGAGAATGGGGAGGTCCTAGTAGCTGAGATCGGCAGGACGGAATTCTTCGAGTGTCTCAGCCGTTCCTCCACCACACTCGACCTCAATCGCGTGTCCTTGTTTGCAGACCTTTCTCTCGAGGCCAAGACTCAGCTAAAGAGCCAGGCAGAACTCGAAATCTTCAGCAGCGGGCAAATGCTGATGTCAGAGGAAGCGCAGTCACACAAGTTACTGGTGATCAAGAGCGGGTCAGTGAGAGTTACAAGAAGTGGCAAGTACCTGCGCACACTTTCCCGGTTCGACTGCGTTGGGGAGCGCCAACTGCTGCTACCGAGAGGTACCTGGGTCACTGCTGTGGCTGAGAAGGATACTGAGTGCTGGGCCTTTGCAGGCACTGTGAGTGGGATTATCAGCGAAGTGAGTCGTTTCGGCCTGACTCACGAGGTGCAATCCGAGGCATTGGCGCTGACAGACTTGATGTGTGTAGAAGCCCTGGACAGTGGACAGTTCGGATGTGTGTGCTACGCACTCAGTTCCAAGCCGGCTGGGTACGCAGTCAAGTGCGTTTCCCGCAGGCGCATTCAAAGTGGAAGGCTCCAACACGACCTTATCAACGAAAGAGACGTGCTACTGCGAGTGAACCATCCCATGTGCGTGAAACTGCATCGAACACTGCAGGACTCAGACCACATTTACTTCCTGCAGGAGTACGTGGATGGCGAGCTGCTGCACGACGTACTATGCAACATGGGCCAGTGCACAGATATGATGGCGCAGTTCTACCTAGGCTGTTTGGTGCAGATCTTCGAACACCTTCACGACCGCAGCATTGTGTATCGGGATCTGAAGCCTGAAAACCTGATGGTGGACCACCTAGGCTTCCTCAAACTCATTGATTTCGGCAGTGCCAAGGTAGTCACAGGCCGCACTCGCACAGTTATTGGCACACCCCAGTTTATGGCTCCAGAAATCGTGCTGGGCAAGGCCTATTCGGGTGCTGTGGATCTGTGGAGTCTGGGAGTACTGCTCTACGATATGCTTTGTGGCGGAGTTCCGTGGGGCGAAGGCCAAGAGGACATTTTCCTGGTGTTTCAGCAAGTGCTGTCAGCTCCTTTGACCTTCCCTGACTTCGTGCCTGAAGACTCCCCTGTCCGAAGTCTCATTGCCCAACTCCTCACTCGGGACCCCAAGGCTCGAGCTTCCTTACAGCAGGTCAAACAGCACGAGTTCATGGCAGGAGTGGACTACGAAAGCTTGCGACCTGGCCTCTGCAGTCCCCCGTATCTACCCAAGCCTGCGAGCTGGAGCAAGGCCATCAGAGCTGCTCACTTGCACCCCAAGACTTGGTCGCAGGAGCTGGAAAAAGAGAACATGGACGGAGAGCTGGACCTCCCGGTCTCGCGGCCGGGAGTGTATGGCGAAGATTGGGACCACGACTTCTAGCTGTAACAATTCTCTTAGTAATGGGTCGCAAGCGCAGAGCCCAGCAGAGCTCCCAGCCTTTCGTGCAGTGGACCAAGGAAAACCCTGCTCACGAAGAGTACTACCGTCTCCAGCTCGGACTGGAGGCTTCTGAACTGGCTGCTTTCCTAGGCAAACTCAGAGAGCAGTTGCCAGTGGTCTTTCGCCTCAACCCCAGCGAGCCTCGCTTTCGCCACGTGCTGAGCGACCCTACTCGAATGCCTGTCTTGGCAGGAGAAGTGAGACTGGCGCCTGTGGCCTGGTACCCAGATGAGCTGGCCTGGCAAGTGCAGACCACTCGCAGTGTGCTGAAACGCGAAGAGAGTTCCAAGGCACTGCACTCCTTCATCACTCAGGCAAGCGACGCTGGCCTTGTCACGCGGCAGGAACTGGTGAGTATGCTGCCTGTGCTTGCTCTGGATGTGCAGCCTGGACACAATGTAGTGGATCTCTGCGCTGCTCCGGGGTCCAAGAGTGTGCAGTGTGCTGAGCAGTTGCAAGGGCGAGGACTTCTACTGGCCAATGACGCTGATCCTGAGCGAGCGCATATGTTGATTCATCAACTCCACAGAGCTAGTGCGGCTCAGGTGGCCATCACCAACCACCAAGCGCAGTTCTTTCCCAGCCTGGGTTCCTTTCTCTTCGACCGAGTGCTCTGCGATGTGCCTTGCACGGGTGACGGGGCCATGCGTAAAATCCCCACAAAATGGAAGACTTGGACCGAACGTGATGCTTTCGGAGTGCACCCTCTACAACTCGACATCCTTACCCGCGCTCTGGCTCTCTGCAAGCCAGGTGGACTCGTGGTTTACTCCACTTGTTCACTGAACCCAATTGAGAATGAGGCTGTAGTGGCTGCCGCACTCAAACGCAGGCGAGCTGAGTTGGTGGACCTGGAGGGTCTGTTCGCAGCTCGCTGTCCAGGTCTGAGAGTGAGGCAGGGCTTGCCTGTGTGGAAGGTCCTCATGCGGGATAAAAGCGCTACCACTCCCACTGAGTTTTTCGAGGTGCAGCCAGGACAGAAGGTGAATGGCTTCGCTCCTAAACTCACTTGTTTCCCTGACGGCGAGTGTGAAGCTCTACGACGCACTGTGAGAATAATGCCACACGATCAAGATACAGGCGGCTTCTATATTGCACTTTTCCGAGTTCTAGAACAAGAAGACACACATGTGCCAGAAGAAAAGGCTGCCCGCAAAGGACCTGAGCGCTTTGTACGCCTTACAGCTGAGTCGCCTGAGTACCAGGAACTGCGAGAGTGCTACGGCCTGAGTGCAGACCTATCTCCAAGGCAACTTCTCTCTGTCTCAGAGTCGCTCAAGTCCAAAGTTTTCTACGTCAATCGCGAGTTGGCGGATTTCCTGGACCAATACCTGGACAGTCGTCTGGCCTTCCTCAGTCTTGGTGTCCGCGCATTTGGCAAGAACCGAGAGAAAGGCTCCAAGGAACTCTGCAGCTTCCGACTATGCCAAGAAGCACTGCCCTTCCTCAGTTCCTTCGTAACTTCCCGTAGAGTGGAAAGCAGCGACCAAGGACTCCTGCAGACGCTCTTGCGAGATCGCACGATAGACCTGGAGACGCGAGTGGATTTGGCTTCCCAACTACAAGAGCGAGGCTACTTCGTAATGCGCTTTACTTGCTGCACTCCAGCAGTCGAGTTGGTGTTACTCCGCCACCCGAATGGTAGAGTGTCGTCAATGGCAAGTGACGAAGATTCAGCAGGACTGATACTGCTGTTAGGACTTTAGGCTTTAGTTTGAGACCAGCCTTACTGTCTAGGTTAGGCTGTCTAGTAGGCCACTCCGCACTGAACTCGCTGCATTCAGCTGTGGCACTTCGTTGAGGCGGAAAATGTTTTCAATGACTGAAATCTCTGTCGCCGTGGTGTCGAGTCCGCAGAAAGCAGCCCAGTCATTCACTACCATCCCTGCAGCCACCACATCACTTCCCCGGTTCACAGTCCCCGAGCACAGCGGTACTTGCAACAGAGAGCTGAGTTCATCCAGAGCCTCTACGGTCACCATTGGGTGCACCAAGCCACCTCTGTTGCTCAGCACACAGTAGCTGCCTACCAACAGGCGGTCTGCAATAGTCGTGCGGAAGACTTCCACTGAGAGAGTGTCGCTGATGATCTCTTCTGTTTCCTTGTCCAGGTCCGGGTGCACCAACGCTACGTAGTCATTGCACGCCACACAATTGCCCAGTGCAGACAGGCGTTCTTCCACCCGCTCCACTTTGACCGAGTCAGGAAGAGCGTTGCGGAGGTGCTGCAGTTCTTGGTCAGTTGTGATAGCTGGGACGAGCAGGCCAGCTTTGTTGCCGCAGGTGACTCGGCCGACAATGCGAGTGCCAGCGACAGAGGCGTGGACCACGGGGATGTGCGCACCCACTTCGCTTTCGAACACTGAGTAGAAGTTCTCGCTGCCCCCCAAGCCTACTAGGCAGTAGGCAGAGGTCAGCTTTGCAAAGACACCTACGTCATTGGAGTTTTCGAACTGCGTGCGAGTCGCCATCCCCTTACTACTAATGGAGTGGCTGCTGAAGTCCAGTGGGGAAGAATGCTCAGTTTAGCTATGCACCCACACACTCTTGCAGTTCTAAGCTAAACTTGTATAGACATATGGAGCGGACCAACAAGGACTTGATCGCCAAGGACCCAAACAAAAGAACAGAGGTGTTCAAAGCCAGGGTAGGCAGCAGAGAAATGTGTGTGAAGGAACAGCAGTTTCGTGGAGTGTTGGAAGCCAATGCTGCTATGAATGAAGCACTGCTTCAGTGTCGTATGCGCCACCCCTATGTCTGTGAAGTGTACCAAACTCAGCTCGAGCCACTTGCAGGCGGCGCAGTCAAGGCTCAGATCTTCATGGAGCTGCTAGGAGACGATCTTGCGAAAGCCATAAAGAAGCGGAAGAAGGAGAAGAGAGAGTGGAGTGGGGATGAGGTCTGGACTGTGCTTAGAGGACTGGTGGACGCTCTAGCAAAGGCGCAACAAGACGGTATCAGTCACAGGGACATCAAGCTGGCCAACCTACTCTGTAGTCCTTCGAACCCTGTGGTCATCAAACTGGGCGACTTCGGCTGTGCCAAGTGGTCTGCGGACCTCCTGCCCTACCACACAGTCACAGGCACTCCCCTCTTCTTCAGTCCTCAACTCACCCGCTCCTTCTCCAACTACCTCCTCACAGGGCAGTCCCAACAGCAATTCAACCCTGTCAAGGCAGATGTGTACGCATTGGGAGTCTGCATGGTGCTTATGGCAAGTCTCACAGAAACGCCTCCCAAATCTCCCGGTCTTTCCGACAACCAAAGCCTTCTCGCCCTCCTGCACACACTTTCTCTGGATTCAACCCTCAGCACTTTGCTGGAAGCCATGCTCACTGAGAGTGAAGAGTCCCGCCCAGACTTCGTCACGCTTCAAACACAACTCAATATCAGTCTCACACCCACACCTGACCTGCCTGAAGACCTGTTTCCAGAGATGTTATTCTCTATCGCTGCCATAGAGCGAGATTTTCAGACTGGCACTGAGACCATTACGACGAGGGTACTAAGAAATGAAGAAGAGAAAGTCAGGTTTGATGAGACGTTTGAGAGGGAGGAGCTGGACGGATCGTTGCTAAGTGTAGTGCCAGTGCAGCCGCTGGACTCCACCATTCTGAGAGCACAGTGTGTGGTGTGCGGCACTGCAGAGATCGAAGGCAGAGAGTCGCAGCTGTCTCTGTCGGGAGTGTGCTCCCAGGCCTGTCTGCTCCAACTCCAGTCTTCCTCGCCCTGTCTCTACTGCACAAAACCCCTGTCAGCAGCGAATGACAACATCCCCTTGCCCTGCAATCCACTCCACTGCTTCTGCTCTAAAGGCTGCTTTCTGACCTTTCTCGGGGAAAAGACTGGGCATTTCCAGAAGAAACCTGCAATTACCTGTCCGGAGTGTGAGACGGAAACAGACTACGACTTCATCTTCGCTGAACTGGGCGGTAGGACTGCTTTTCACAAACTGGCCTTCGCTATCCGTCCTTGTCAAATGTGCAGTAGACTGAAGTCGTACTACCAACTGCCCTGCCGCAGGCACTGGCTCTGTGTGGAGCACTTCGAAGAAGGAAGCGCAAGGCAGTTCAGGTGCGAAGAATGTGAGTAGACACTAAGACTTATCCTCGAAGGCCTGGGACAGCAGCACCAGGTCCCGCAGTTGTTCCTCTGGCAAGTCCGCCACTGGCTGTGTCTGTTCCCTCGACCCCAGCTTGCGGTGCGGGAAGAGGTGTTGGTGCAGGAGAATCAGCACTTGCTCGTTGTCCACCAGCAGCTCCAGGATCTTCACTTTGTCTGCGGAGTTCAGGTGCTCCTTCTCGCTGGTTAGACTGCCGTTCCTTCTGTGGCTGTAGGAAGTCTGCATTCGCCTGTTTGCAGTCTTCCTTACTTCCTCGACACATTGGAAAAACAGCGTTTCCAGGTCACTTTTGGCCATAAAGGAAGTGGAAAATGTGGAGTTGAGACTGTCAATTTTGCGCTTTTCCGAGGACAAAATGCGCTGGTAGTGACGCAGAGTGGAGCGGTACTGGTCCTCTTGCGAGGTCATGTAGGCCTCCAACTGACTGAACAACTGCGGGTCTGAGGGCGAGAAAGCAGCCACCAACTGCCCTATCACCTGCCCTGCTTTGGTGCTGGGCAGCTCTACCTTCATTGAGGTGGGTTTGAACAGTTGGGGCAGGGGCTGGCTTGTGGCTTCCTCCTTCCTGCCCTCGCCTTCGTAGGCCCTCAGCTGTCTCATGGCCTGCTTCAGCTGCTTTTCCAGGAACTTCCGGTCGCTTTCCAGGCCTTCAGCTTTCAGTTTCCAACGAGTGCAGTCGTCTCTCAGCTTTTTGCAAGTGTGCTCCAGCTTCAAAGCCTCGTCCTTGACCCAAGCGAGGCTTTCCTGCAGCTTGATCATCTCCTCCTCCTTCTTGAGTTCCATCTGCTTGACACCCGCCTTGTTCTTCAGCTGGTTGATCTGCGTCTTCATCTGTGTCATGTGCATCTGCACTGCCTTGAGGTACTCCCTTTCCTGGCGTTTCAGCACTTCGTTGATGAAGTCGTTGAGACTGTTCACTTTGTCCAGCAGCAGAGAGTGCACCTCCGTCACTTTCTCCATGCGGAAGGAACCGGGCTTCAGGTGGCCTGTCTGTGGGTCCACATCTGTGAGGAAGGAGTGCACTCTCCCAGTGGACACTACCGGGAAATCCACGCCTTTATCCATTGCCTCTGAGTAAAGCAATGTCGAGGCAAGTTGCAGTGGATGCTTCCTTTAGCCCGCAGTTCTCTCATGTTCGCCGCAACCCTTCGCAGTCCTCTCTGCACCCCAAGCGTCCTCTCCCTAAGGTCTGCGCTTCGCTGCCAGTGTTTTCCCCTCGCTCAAACAGCTCCCTGCAGCTCCTCTGTGAGGAGGACCCAGCTGCGAGCCACTCCCCTACAATTGAGAAGCAGAGCAGACCACAGAAAGGGGAGGCTTTCGAAGCGTGGCTCGCAGCCAAGGAAAAAGCTCGCGAAGAGGCACGCTTGCAAGCCGAGCAACAAGCAGAGGAAGCCAAGCGACTCGAGGAAGCCAGAGAACGGAGAAAGCGGGAAGTCCTGCAGCAGTGGACTGAACGGTGTGAAGAGAAAATCAGGGAGCAGAGGAGTAATGCAGCGCATCTACAACATCTAGAGCGAATTCAGAAGGAAGCGGAGAGACTGAAGGCTCAGAAGCGGCAAGCACTGTGCAGAGAGGAATTCCAGAAGTGGGCGCACAGCAAGGCCAGCGAACGCAAGTCCCCGGTCAAGCACGTGGCTCAGAGGAAGGGCAGAGCTCGTCCAGCTCTCACCATCACTATCTCCAGTCCAGCCATTGAGCCCCGCTTGAGTCTCTCCACCTTCCAAATCTCCATTCCTCCCAAGACTCTAGGCCGTTCTAAGCGTACTTGACTGTAGCTATTAGCTGGCACCTAACACCCAAGTAGTCTCAGTAGTCTGAGTCCATAAAACCCTCGGAGCAGTGTTTGTGAGACAGGCATTTTTCGTCCCATAACAAAGTGTCGCTGTGCACTGTTAATATGGCTCCTGCCCAGTCTCTCTCGACTAATCGTCCAGTATCTCAATAGATAACTATCATCCCAGGTCTAAGCCAGTGTAACTGGTTGCGGAGAAGGCGCCTATTCCGGACGTCAACTCCGTTGCAAATTAACTGAAACCTCTGAGACCAAGCCACAGTACCACGTGATGTGTCTATTTCCCACGATTGTCGGCTAAAATGGAAATCCCATTAGGAAGTGGTGTTAGGGAGGACTTAAATGGAGCCTCCCCAGCTTCTATCGACTCACCGTCCAGTATCTCTAACGATAACAATCATTCCCAAGTCTAAGCCAGTGTAACTGGTTGCGGAGAAGGCGCCTATTCCGGACGCCAACTCCGTTGCAAATTAACTGAAGCCTCTAGTGTAACCAAGCCACAGTACCACGTGATGTGCCTATTTCCCACGATTGTCGGCTAAAATGGAAATCCCATTAAGAAGTGGTGTTAGGGAGTACTTAAATGGAGCCTCCCCAGCTTCTATCGACTCACCGTCCAATTCTAACGAATAACAATCATTCCCAGGTCTAAGCCAGTGTAACTGGTTGCGGAGAAGGCGCCTATTCCGGACGCCAACTCCGTTGCAAATTAACTGAACCTCCCTAGCCAAACTTACCTATTTAGCAGGCAAATGCCCAAGTCTCTGCACAGACCCATAACAACGGTGCAGGACAACACGGCTAAAAGGCAGGTCGACAGCCTTACTCGGTGTTTTACCCAAATCTTCAAAGATCCAGCTCTTTCCGAGTTTAGGCCAGTTTAACTGGTCGTGAAGAAGGCTCCTATCCCGGAAGCCAACTTCATTGCGAAGCAACTGAATCGTCCAACACATGTGCTTTAGGACTAAAGACAAAGTGAGTAGTCTTGGAAGGCTTTGGGTTTGGACTGCTTGGACTTAGCTTCGAAGCGGGCGTCTGCGAGAGAACGATAGGCTTGCAGACTGAGTCGAGGCTGGGGAGTGCAGAGGTCAGTGCTTCTTTCCCAACTCGCCACACTCTTGCGTCCCTCTGCCCTGCTTTCTCCGTTCCGCTGCACCGCCTTGGTCGCCTGCACTACCTTCCGTTCGCTGCGCTCTGCTAGTGTCTGGTGCAGCTCTTTCGCTAAAAGTAGCTGCTGTACTAGTGGATCTGAACTCACTTTCCCCCTTATGTTTGGCTGAGACGCTGCGAGGCATAGGGACCTGTTCAGTTCCCAATTGTCAATATCCTCCAAGTCAAAGCTCTCGTCCATTCGCGTTTTTCTCGGCATGCCCAGACACTTCCCCAGCGTCTCTAGTTCCTTGCCCTCACTGGCTTGCTCTAGCAGGCGTGTCCATTGCTTCCGAACTGCTGCGGTTTCGCTCAGTTGACGAGATCTCCCAGTGGTTTTAACGATTTCTTTGTGGCTGACGAGAAGGGCAGTTTCTGTGCCGTGCGGAGTGGACTGAGTGCGGATAGACAGAACTTGTCTGTGCAGAGCGTAGAAAGCCTTGAGAGAGGAGGAAAGGGTGGGGAGGGGCAGAGTAGGCACCAGATGAGAAAGGTGGAGGCGGTAGTCCATTGAGACTTATGGGAGTTATACTGTGAACTCGAAGAAAGGAGTTGAAAGGTCTGTGCTGCGAAGCCTTCACTAGGGACAGCGGTATCTATCTGTTCCTTCCATAGCTACTATGCTTAAGTGTACCCGACAACAACACCCTAACGCCAAATTCTCACAGCTGTAAACTCCTCATGGTTCCTACTGCCTTTCCCGGCTTCTTCATGTCGGTAGGATACTCATATCTTTGAAGTGCACAGTGGGAATGTCAATCTAGAGGACAGTAGTTTACTAGCTCGAAGGCGCTCTCTAGTGCCGCCCTAGACTGCCGAGTTCTTGTCTCCAGGCATTTACTTCAGCTTGTAGGTGCTAGCAGGGAAGTAGCCTACCAAGTTTCTCTCGTTAAAGGGTGTGAGGCGGGAGATGATTTCGTCATGGGTAGGAAAAGGAAGCAGGGAGATCCTCAGCTAATTGATCAGGCATTGCTTTTATAATATAGTGCGCTTGTACTACTCTCCTCGATATATGAAGTAAAGGTATGGAGCCAATGAACTGGTGCAGCGAGGAAGTGCTGCAGTGGGTGGAAACAGCCGGCCTAGGTCTCGCAGTGGCCAGATTCGTGCAGGATCGAGAAATGACAGGACTCGAGCTAGTGCGGTAGAGGGTAGTCAGCATCCAAGAAGAAGACCTGTTGGTTTCAGGACTGGGCAGTGAGGACAGGACTCTCTTCCTCAAGGCAATCCAGTCTCTGCGCTGCTTGGGACCGCACCCTGACCTGGTGCTGCTCATTGAAGCCAGTCGTGAGGCGCCGCCTAGTCTGTCGAGAGGCAATAGTCGAGAGACTCCGAAGAAAGGCAAGTTCAAGGCTTTCTTTTCCAACCTGTTTGGGCACAAACAAGTACAGGAAACGGACAAATTGCACCACACTACGTCTCTAGAGCGTAAGGAAACAGACAGTGCTGATAGACCAACATGCAGGGGAAAACCAATCCCAGCTACTACCCGGTTCCGACCAACTGAACGCTTCGCTCAACTCTTCCGCCTGGTCCTCCATTCTCTCCCGCTACCAACGCTACGGCACTTCCCAGTCGCCCTCCATCCCCTCCTTCCACTCACTGCCAAGTCTGTGGCAGTCCCAAGGCTTCCTCGACATGCCTCCTGTGCTCTAACTGGAGTCTAAGCTTTAGCCTTTGAACTGAATGACGAGGTCGATCAGCTGCTTCTGCATGTTCGGCAGAGGAGGCAGCTTGGTAGATTCCTGCTTTTTCTCCGCCAGCCAAATCTTGGCCTTGCGCTGTTCCGCTGTCCACTCCGCCATGTCCACCAGTCTGCCGAGCTTGAGGTAGTTGGAGTGGTTCTCCAGCCCAATGGTCGCGCAGTAGACGATGATGCCTGGCACGAAGTACCAGACCTTGGGCTTGCGCACTCTGACAGCAAGGAACGTGATGAGGGCGCCTAGGCCGGCGCCCATAGGGTTGATCAGCATACTAGGCCGCAGCGGGCCTGACCGCAGGTACTCGTAGGTACTGAAAATGGTATCGTCGCCTATGAGTCGCGAGAACTCAGAGATTTCATCGGGCTTGATCTCTCCCACTCTCTGCATGGCCGCAGCGTAATCCCGGTACAGCAGTCTCTGCTGGTAGAAGCCAGGGTACATCCAGCTGGTGAGGAACGTCTGCGCAGGCTTCTGCAGTGCGTAGGAGTAGAGGTTCAGGTAGTACTGCCAGTGCTCTCGGTGGCTGTTTACCATAGCCTCCCACTCCAGGTACTCCGGCAGCTGTTTGGCCATAATTATTCTATGGCATCTAGCTGGCTGCGAAGCAGGAGAATGCCTGCCTCTGTTCTTACGCCCACCTGCCACCCGCAGATGCAGCAGAACAGACAGTTAAGCTGCTCAGTGATCTCTGTGGGCACAGTCTCCAGTCTAAAGCTATCTTCTGAGCATGCTTCAGGTCGAGGCTGGAGGCCCGCATGGCAGTTGCCGCACCTCAAATCCTTCCTTCTGCCAGTCACTGTCTCTTCCCAGGCTCCTAATTGTCGCATAAAGGCTGGGTTAGGGGCCACTATGGGTCGCTTTTCGCGGACCCAGGAGAGGGTTTGGGCCACTCCCCACTGTTTCTCCTGCATTACAAAGGCAATCACCAGTGAAGCACTGCGAGACACTCCAGCCGTGCAGTGAACCAGCACCTTTCCTCCTGACCCAAGAGCCTCCCTCACGTACTCCACAGCTGCCTCCATGCAAGTCCCGAGATTTGTCTGCAGAGAGTCTGCAATCGGCACCTTTTTATAGGTGAATTGCTCTGGAAAACGTGCGGAGCACTCCTCGGCTGCTATCAAAATATGGGTGATTCCGGCTTGCTTGAGTGCATCGAGGTCTCCAGCTGCTTGGTAGTCGCCCAAATACAGTCCTTGCAGAATCTCTTGCATGCCAGCCATTCCCAATACTTATATATCAACCTTTTATCGGACTGCGTGGGATAGACAGCGTAATCGGGCTAGCAACACAGTTCCAATCCTCTAGTTTCTAGCCTTACTATTGGCTTTCAAGCAATGCAAGTGGCAGCTGAGGAGAGGGTGAGTAGGAAATAAAAGGAATATGGGGTGTGGAGGTGGACAAAACCACAAGACAGCCCAAGAGCCCAAGCCCAAGGACGGACTGGTTAGCATTTTGCCAGAAGGAAGTGAGACTGCCTGCTCTAAGAAGCTTGCAGTCGCTTCCTCCGCTCCCCCGCTTCGCCTGAATCGAGCTGATGCAATTTGGAAGGAACTCAGCACTAACGACGAGTCTCTAAGTCGCAAAGACGTATTAGGCAGCCACAAGCATGTCAAATCAACCAAGCCTTTCACTGAGAATCTGAGCGCTCACCACAAGCCCAAGGCTACGAGAGCCGAGGAAATGACTGAGCTTGATAAGCTGCTGAGAGACCTAGACTAACCCTGAGTTTGTACTAGTCAGCTGGTAGGACGAGGGTGCATAGCACTGTTAGAAAAGTTCTCTTGCAAGGACAACTCCCACGTAATGCTTGAGCCATAGCGTAGACACAGGTTGCTTTGGGAGTGCACAGAAGAGCAACCTGTCTAATAGCCTGGCAATGTCGCAGTTACCAGAGTACGACGAACTCTTCAAAGTAGTGCTGGTGGGCAACTCAGGTGTGGGCAAGTCCAAGCTACTGGCGCGCTTCACGAAGGACGAGTTCGTGCAGGACAGCAAGGCCACCATTGGCATTGAGTTCGCACATAAGGACATTCACATACAGAACCAACTCATTCGTGCACAGATTTGGGACACAGGCGGGCAGGAGCGCTACCGCAGCATCACTGCGGTCTATTACCGGGATGCTGTAGGCGCCCTTCTCGTCTACGACGTCACCAATAGAAAAAGCTTCAATGACTTGGACCGCTGGTTGAAGGAAGTGCGCACAGCCACAGGCGAAGAAACCCGAGTGTTGGTAGTGGGCAACAAGTCTGACCTTTCCAGTGCACGGGAAGTGTCCCTGGAGGAAGCTGCACGCTATGGCGAAACCAATGGCTTGAAGGTGATCGAGACCTCTGCGAAGGACAGCAACAACGTGCAGGAAGCCTTCCTCGGCGTCCTCAACGACATCTTCAACAAGCACCGTCCCTCTCCCAGCGTGCACTCCCGAGGCTCCAAATTGTCAGACAAGCAGAAAGCCGAAAAGAAGGGCTGCAGCTGCTAGCTAATCCCAGCTAGGTTATTGCGCTGTCCGCGCCCTTAGCAGACGCTCGAACACTTCCACCGGACTTTCCTCCACCACCTGAGGACTCAGTCGTCCGTTGCTCACTTGCACGATTTGCTGGCGGGCGAGGCGTGCAAGTCGCACTTGGTTCTCCACTTCTGTGAAGAAGGACCACTTCGTTTGCACCGAGTACGCAGTTTGCTTCTGAGAACTCAGGTTGGGAATCAGGAACACCACCTTCATTTCGATATCATTCGGGCCAATACCTGGAGTATTCAGCTGAGTGGTGAATGAGAGCGAGTCAAGCTGAGTGGCACTTACAGTAAACACAGCTGCGTTTCCCTCTAGCAGCTCCGGCAGTACTCCGAATGCACTGATGGAGTCGTTGTACGCGGCTTGGTACAAGTCATAAGTCGCTTGCGCTGCATCTCTCATGCTTTCCATATTTCTGCACCTTACACTGCAGGTGGAATCCACCAGAGTCCTCTCCTCACACAGCAACTCCTGGTGCAAGCAAGTACTATTGACCACTTCATGCTCGATCACTGCACACCCCTCCTCCACAGTCTCCACACACTCCTGACTCCACCCCTGACACGTCTCAATGGCATTCACACAATTCGTATCCCACTGCACACAGTTCCCACCCATAGTCTGACTGTCGTACACTGCACAGGTAGTTTGCGACTCCATGCAGGTACTAGCGGAACTATCGCAGGAGGTGAGCACTTGACTGCAGCCTTGCTTCGACCCCGTGCAAGTCTCTAGCACTGCGTTTTGAGTGCAGACGTATTGCGGCTCGCTGACACATTCTTGGATAGTGGGGCAGGGCTCAGTGCACATTTCTCTGCTGTAAGTGTCGATGAGGGCTTGTTGCCGGGCTAGTAGGTCGCGGATGCGTTGGAGAGTGTCTGCGGCTTGCTGTGCCCATCGATTCAGACTTTGCCGGACCATAGACTCGAGAGTGGTCGTGCTGTTCGTGTCCACTTGCCCTGTAACTGTCAGGTTAGTGTTGGTTATATCCGCAGCTACACCTCCTCTAATAGCCAAATCAAGGTAATAGACGCCTCCGAAGGGATACCCTGGCAGTGCCACTTCTAACTGTGTATCAGTTAAACGAATGTCAGCGATCTCGGATATGCCCCATAAACTCACAGTTCCGACGATAACGCCACTAGTCTGAGCAGTTGCTGCAGAGTAGTCCAGTCGGGCTGACACAGGAGCGTTGTAGCTGCCAGCTACCTGCAGATTCCCTGCTCCTAGTACAAAGAAGGGCATTTGAAGGAACAGTTGCATAGCACTTTCTCCAGTTATGGGGCCGTTGTAGGTCAGTTGTCCCTGCAAACCCATAAATGCGACTTGGCTGGAAACCATGAAACCCGCCGGAACTCGACTATGTTCTCTATAGGAATAAGAAACTGTGATATCAGTAGGGAAGGAAAGGCGTGTTAGCAGTGGACTCAGACTTTGCAGTGTCATAAGCTGAGTGAAGAACACACTGCTTGTTGTAGGCCGCATAGTCATAACCACGAAGTTTTCCCTGTAATCCGCCACACTCATCGACACCACTGCATCCCCGAACCAGCAATCCGCCTGTGTGCAGGCTCCAAAGCTGCCAGTTCCTCTGATAGTCGACTCCACAATCTGCCCTTCCGCATCCACATCTCCGTATAGCTGCAGTCCTTGCAAGGTCAGTTGCTGCACGTCCAAAGCGCCCTGCCACTGGCCTCTCATAGTGCCGGAGAGTCGAGCGTCACTGTTGACGTTGGTGAGGTTAGCGCGGAAACTGACAAGTGTGCGACTGTCTCCTTGGATATCGAAGAGTCCCTCGACCCAGGTATCAACTCTGGGAGTTCCGAAATACATGCGCAGAATTGAGTTGTAAAAGGTGATTGCACGGCTGAAAGTGATGTTGGCGACTGCGGAACTCAGCAGGAAGTAGTCCGGAATGAAGCGGCCACTGAGGGATAGGGTGCTGCTGCCCAAGGAGTTCTGCAGTAGAGTGCAGTACTCACTGCGTGCACACTGGTCGTCCAGTTCCAGGTTCAAAAAGGCTTCGAAGCCTGCATTTGTGCGTCTCGCTGGGACTGACTCTCCTCGGAGAGGCGATGTAGCCGCCAAGTCCAGACTCACAGAACTGCTCACTATGCGGTTCAGCAGCAACGTGAAGCCCACCAAAGGTGTGGTCTCCGCACCCACTAGGCGAGTCAGCATTTCCGCTGAAGACACGTCCACCTGCACAAAGGACTCCAGCGCTCCGTTCACTCTGCCAATGCCAATGTCCACCCTCGAGTCTTCATCCAGCAAGTAGCTGGCACTTCCCGTCACTCTGAGCACTACTTCCGGAGTTAGTGTGAGTGTGAATACAGGCTGGAGGACCTCAATTCTGCCTAGAGTGTCGCCGAGGTTCGCTACAGAGCGGTTGTACACTGGGAATAAGTTGAAAGGGTCAGGGTACATTTCCGCATAGAAGTTCTGTGCAATGTCCCTAACAGTCATCATCCTCGGCTCTGCATTCACATAGGCCGTGGCCACAATGGTATTTCTCAAGCTTTGGTCAATATGCACATTGAGCGTTGGGACATTTTCCCGTCTCCAAGTGCTGTCCAAAGCCACGGAACAGGTCGAATCAGCAGTTCTAATGCGTAGACTGGCAGTAGGGGAGTCCAGGTAAAGGACCGGGGCGAGAGCGAAGGGAGGCATGTAGAAGAACAGCACTAGGTCAGAGAAGGACATGATGCCTTGGAGTGGAGTGAAGGGCAGGTCTATCAGGAGAACTGGGAGTTGCCGCAGGTCTGATATAGCTGGAAGGGTCAAATCCACCCCACAGCCTGCTGCTGGTGCGAGCAAATCCACTATTTCCCCTAAGCGGTATTGACTTCGCACTGCCAAATGCACAATGTAGTCACTGTTTGCTGGGCGGTTGTAAGGAACCACCACAGTGAACGGAACCTGCGTACCTGCATTGTCCACCACCGCCTGGCCCACATAGGTCGCATAGGCTCCAGCGTACTCAAACCTGATAGTGACGGACTGGAGACTGAGGGTGAGAGTTGGAGAGGCCCTTCTAGCGGCTGTAGTTCCGTACCCGTACTCCATGTAGCGGTAGTAGTGGCTGGCTCCAGAGCCTTGGTGGGCTTCCAGACCTATGTATTGGGTGGTCAACTGAGCGGCCGAGAAGTTCTCGAGCACTGCCAAAGGACTCGCTTGGAAGGCTGTAAATGCGCCTGTGGCCTGTACGTAATCAGGCTCAGACACGAAGCGAGTCGCATAGAAGCAGTACATATCCTCCCGCACCGCAAACGTTACCTCCGACAAAGGCAGGTTCTCCCGCATTTCTTGCACGATTTCCTGCACTTTGTCACGTACACTTCGCAGCATCCCCTGCACAGCGAAGGTCGTGGCAGTGCTGAGGGAGTAGGCAGTTTCAGCCGCACAGCGTCGACATACGAAGGAAGCTTCGGGGGAGGACTGGAAGCGGCAGTCTGTAGCAGTGATGGTGGAACTCGTGTCCAGGCGGGTGTCTAGTTAGAGGGTACCGAGGGTGTAGGAGGCGGCGAGGACTAGGAGACAGGCCTGCAGCAAGAGGGACATTTTGCGTTTTACTATGGGTTAGGAGGAGAACGGATAGCGAAGGGCAGACTGGCTTGCGGCTGCTACAGGGGAAGTGCTCACTGTCTATGGCTGTATAGACTTGTACAGCAGCACCTAACTCCAATCGCTGAGAACTGGACTAGAGTTGATAGGCAAAGTTGGCTTTGGTGGAATCACCTCGCTCACAAGCCCGATTTCTTCACTTCCAAAGGCACTTCCACCCTGCTCACATGCAGTTGTCTCTTTCCATCTCCAAACTGAAATAGGGACTTAGGCTACAGACACTTTCCATGCTAGAGGAGATAAAGCCGCTGTTCAAAATACAGGAACACGTGGCCTGAAAGAGCAGCGATCAGTGCTTGCAATGGCTCAATATCCACCTCTTCATACGCTGTGAAAGACTGCCCAGGGAGCCATAGGAACTAAAAGAATAGAGAAGGGACGACTAGCTGGATTTGATTAAGACAGTATTTGTAGTCTGAAGTGTTTGTTTTTATATACACTTTTAGCAATACACGTACTTCCTTATCATGTCAGAGGTATCGGCTGGACATCGTTAGTTCGGAAGTGTCACTTGGTAAATATGCAAAAGCACACGAGCTGGGTTAATGTCTGCTGGCGTAAATGGTGCTGTCCCATACACATTTCCTCTTAGAGTCTATCGCCTCCCGAGTTTCTTTTCCACTTTTCTCCTAGTCTTCTTCCACCGCCTTACAGAACTGGCGCAATCCTATGGAAAGTCATGAATTTCCCTACTTTCCAGTGCGTTTAGCCCTCTGGTTAGTTCCCACACCTCCCCTTGCAAGGCCGTGCAAGCCCTGTGCCGGGCTGCCCTTGCGAAGGCAGACTCCACGCTATTATTTGGTGACGTCATGGCGAAACGCCTCAGCATCCTGCAAGCCCACCTCACCACCTCTCCCTCCCCTAGCCGCTTTACCTTTACAAATGAGGGCGCTGGACTAGCCGAATACCGGAAGCGTGGTTTAAAGGTACGAGCTGACCTGCTGAGAAAGGCTGTAGATGGGGATTTGTTTGATTTCGTGCAATTGTGCTTCGAGAAAGCGAACTCCATCCCGATTATGACTAACACCCTGTACCACGACCTGTCCAGGGCCTCGCTGCGAGAGTTGTACGTACGGCAAATCCTCGCCTACTTCAAAGCCAGCCCTATCACTTTGGAACAAGATGCACAGGACTCGCGCAAACTCATCGCCTATTTAACTGGATTGTGGGCCATTAACCAGGGCCTAGCCATCAGACTCAGTGTGCACATGGTGCTGTATGGGGACAGCATCAAGGCCTTAGGCACAGAGAAGCATTTGCCCTACTTGGAACGGGCGTGGACGCTCAAGGACTATGGCAGCTTTGCGCTCACAGAGCTGGGCCACGGTTCTAATGCGTCTGGAATCGAAACAACCGCTACCTATGACCACTCTACGAGGGAATTCATACTGAATACGCCTGTTTCCACTGCTGCGAAGTGGTGGATTGGCGCAGTGGCCAAAACTGCCAACATGTCCATCGTCTTCGCTCAGCTCTATATCGGCAAAACGAACCACGGCGTGCACGTCTTTCTTGTGCCAATTCGTCACTACGAGACCCACGAGGCACTGCCCGGAGTAACCCTGGGAGACTGCGGACCGAAGGAAGGAGTGCACGGTATAGACAACGGCTTCATCCTCTTCACCAACTATCGGGTGCCGTACGACGCAATGCTGGACAAGTTCTCCCACTTGTCTCTGGACGGAAAGCTGAAAACCATCATCAAGAACAAGGAAAAGCGCTTTGCTGCGATGCTGGGCGCTCTGACAAGGGGCAGGTATGGAGTGTCTGGGGGCGCACTGATGAATCTGAGGAACGGACTGACCATTGCACTGCGCTATGCAGCCAATAGAGTGCAATTTAGTCCTCCTGGCAAGCCGGAAATGCCCATTTTGGACTACCCACTCACTCGCTTCCGCCTCATGCCGCACCTTGCAGCCCTGTTCGCAGGCACCTCTGGCATCCTCCTGGTGGGTTCCCTCATGGAAAAGCACAAGTCTGCGATTGCGGAGACTCCGGACGGACCAGAAGCAGCCGAGGTGCACGCTCTCATGTCCATCTGCAAGCCGTTAGCTGCCTGGTACTCGCAAAAGGGTCTGCAGGAGTGCAGGGAGTTTATGGGGGGACACGGCTACTCCTCCTTCTCAGGCATTCCCACACTGCTCAGTGACAACGACGTGAATAACACTTGGGAAGGGGAAAACAACGTGTTGTTGCAGCAGACCGCCCGCTACATCTTCAAAAACTTGCAACGCATCATCAAGGGCCAAGCCATCGAGTCCGAATTCGTGACATTCCTGACCCTCAACGGTTCCTCCTCCGAATCCAAGGCGGACTTCACCACCAAAGAGCAGCTTCGCGACAACATCCCCCTGCTCAAAAAGATGATGGAGCACCGCACTCAGCTCCTAGTGCGCAAAAGCATGACTCGTCTGCAGGAAAACGGAGCCAAGTTCCACAACATGTTTGAATCGTGGAACAACACGCAGGCCTTTTTCATGCACTCCTTGTCTGTCGCGTTTGGGGAAATGGTGCTGACAGGGGAGTTGAGCAAACGGGCGGAAGCCTCGAAGGTGGAGTGTCCGGAAACAGGGGCGGTTTTGACTCGGCTGCTGGAGTTGTTTGTGGTTTCGAAGGTGGTGGGCGACTTGGGGACCTTCAGAGAGGCGGACTTCATCTCTTCGGACCAGGGCAACTTGCTGAAGGACTGGATGCTGGACTTGTGCAATGAAGTGGCGGAGAGTGCCATTCGTGTCATTGACGCAGTGGCGCTGCCAGACAAGCTGCTGGGGTCGGCCTTCGGAGTGGCGGACGGACGCATGTACCGAGCGTATGCGGACATGGTGGAGGGTGCAGAAGCGTGCTACCAAGCTCCAAGTTGGGTGTCTCTCCTCAAAGAGACTCGTAAGGCGCTTTAGTAGGATTCCGTTGAGAGGTTCAAAATGGAAGTATTCATATGTCTGAGCCACCGCGGCCCAAAACACCAGGGGAAGCCTTAGAGACCGTCACAGAGCGGGTTACCAAGAGCAGCGGAGAAGTGGTAGTGCGGCGCTATACGAAGGGCAGGCTGCTCGGCAAGGGCGGCTTTTCCAGGGTGTATGAACTCACATCGCAGGAGTCCAAAAAGGCCTTTGCTGGGAAGGTTATATGCAAGTCAGCGCTCACGAAGGCGCGAGCCAAGCAGAAACTCATGTCTGAGATCAAAATCCACAGGTCACTCACACATTCAAATATTGTGTCTTTCAGTCACTTCTTCGAAGACCAAGAGAACGTCTACCTGCTGATCGAACTCTGCACCAACCAGACTCTGAGCGAACTCGTGCGCAGACGCAAGCGCCTGACTGAGGTGGAGGTGCAGTGCTACGGCATGCAAATCGTGGAAGGACTGCAGTACCTGCACCAGCACCACGTCATCCACCGAGACTTGAAGCTGGGGAACTTGTTTTTATCTGAGAAGATGGAGCTGAAACTGGGGGATTTCGGCTTGGCAGCGAAGGTGGAGTACGACGGAGAGCGGAAGCGGACGATTTGCGGCACTCCCAACTACATCGCCCCGGAAGTGCTGGACGGGAAGAGCGGCCACTCCTTCGAAGTGGACATCTGGTCACTGGGCGTAGTGCTGTACACTCTCCTAGTGGGCAAGCCGCCCTTCGAAACCAGCGATGTGCGCACTACTTACAAGCGAATCAAGATGAACGCCTACTCCTTCCCTGAACATCTCCCCCTCTCTGCAGCCGCCAAAAGCCTCATCACTCGCATCCTCCACTCAGACCCTGAGAAGCGTCCGAACCTGGACGACATCCGCGCACACGAGTTCTTCTGTCCTGCCTACCCCATCCCCAAGACCCTGCCTCCCAGCACACTCGCAGTCCCGCCCTGCAAGAACTACCTAGAACAGCAGTGCGGAGTCTTGGCAGCCACTGAGAGGAAGCATGGGGACAGCGGCCCTGTGACTTCTCGTCTGGAACTGAGACTGCTGGCCAGTGCGCCACACACTGCGAGGACCTCTACGCAGCGATCTCTCACTCCAGTGTTGAGGTGCGATACAGCGCCGAGAGCCGACACTTCCCCTATGCGGAATGAGTCCCCTCTCCTGGACACCAGGAAAAGACTCTCTGTGCCTACTGTGGAAACACTCATTTCCAAATGGATCGATTACTCCTCCAAGTACGGCCTCGCCTACCTCCTTTCCAACGGCTGCACAGGCGTCTATTTCAACGACTCCTCCAAAATCGTCCTCAACCCGACCTCCGGAGACCTGGAATACGTCGACCGCAAGAACCTCACCGACATCCCCACTCGCCACACACTCAAAAACTACCCCGACGACCTACGCAAGAAAATCACACTGCTACAGCACTTCTCCAGCCAGCTCCTCAAGGAAGCTCCGCAGCCTGTGGTCTGCACTGCAGAGTGTCCTTTGATGTATGTGAAGCGGTATATGACTGTGGGAGATGTGATAACTTTTCGCTTGTCTAATAGATCGGTACAGGTCACGTATGCGGACGGGTGCAAGTTGCTGATAGAAAGTGGCTCGAAGACGGTGGTTGTGGTGGAGGCGGGGACGAGGGTGACGTACCCACTGGCGTATGCAGTGGACGCGCAAGAGGAGTCACTCCATCGGCGCATGCGAATCGCTAAAGAAGCAATTGCCAAGCTAATGCCAGTTCCTGACGGTCGGCAAACCCTTCGCGAGAGTAACCGTTGATATCTAATCTCCTAGTGAGTGAGGAAAGCACTGGCTTGGCTTGTAGAGAGGCAATAACTGCGCTGTAATTGATGTATTTATGCAACTATCTGAGTAGTCGACTAGACGAATAAAGTGTCTACCTTTCTTCTAATTGGAAACTACTTAGGTAATTAACAGAACAATAACTGTGAATTAGCTGCAATTTATGAAGGATTGGCAATGCTGTATTGAGCTGGCGTGCTTCACTTCAAGCGAAAATTCCGCTTTTTTGGATTCTCGATTTATGGCCCAATTATAGCCATAACTAGGCATAATGCGTGAAGAATATTCGGGTATTTGCAAGCTCATTATGAACTATTTGGCCGACTCGATGCGTGTTAAGTCTATGGCATCTTCAACTATTCTAAACCGCACAGCATTGAGGCTTCTCTCTACTAGTCCTAGTAACGGGGTTGAAGCATGCCACATGAGGCGAATGTCATAGTATGCTCTCCTGCTCCAAGCCTACCTCGCTCTAACCCCATTTTCCCGCTTTCCGATACCTTCAGCTTGTTCGCCTTTCCGAATTCCTCTTTGAATATGGACAATGGCTGAGGGTGGGCCGCCATCTCTAGCAGAATCCTCGCTGCGTGTAGGTTAATGAGTTTAGGTTTCTTACCAAAGAGTTCATTTTCCAATAGATTGCCAGCTTCTCCGGGATAGTCCAAAGGGAAGTTATCCTGAATCACTTGGCGCACGGGGGTTATCTTACTAATCGAAGGAGGCTGGCCTTCTGGTATGGGAGTAGCAGTAGCTAGAAATTCCTTTAATGTTCTTGTGGATACTCTAAGAACAAAGTGTGCGAATTCGTGAAGTAATATGATGATCCGATAAGCCTTCTTCAATATCGTAAGGTCCCGACTATCTTGAGGCTCGGAATTGTCAATAACGACCTGCCTGCCTGTTAGAGTCACTCCATAGAGTCCTAGAGACTGTTTGAGCTCAGTGCAGTACATATTCCCCATAAACTCACAAATAGCTTCGTTATACTCGGCATCTGTGATAGTGTGCATTGGAGTTGTGCATACAGACTTATAGATCTGCCGAACCTCGGGATTAAGAAGAAGCAAACGGAGCTCCGAGATTGATTTGGCCTGTATTTGGGTGAGCGGTTTTTCAGGGTTCTTAAGAAATGCTGCACGACTGGAAAAGAACTTGCTGTCTCCTCCTGTTGTCTGACTAGTCACAATCATCACGTTCAGTGCCAAGTTTCTAATCACTAAGTGGTCGTTCTGGAAGTTGTCTCGAATTTCCGTCAAGCCTCCGTATGCAAATACATGCCAGTACTTTAGCTTTTTTATGAGCAAATCAGGTAAGCAACTATCCGATTTGTCGTGCAATTCACGAAGAATGCAGGCGTGATTATGGACCAATGCACCCAGCAGTGCAGCCTCCCATGGTATATTCCCATCTATCGACTCAGCTAGCAGATTCCAATGTCCCAGTAACTCCCTCTGGTGCTTGTCAAACAGTGCTTCTCCGTACACAAGTAGAGTGTATATATCCTGAAGCACTGGAGTGGCTGGAGCCTCAGTGGGGTGTAGGTAAGGGTGTCGCTCATCGATATGTCTTTTCACCACCCCCTCAAGTAGTTTCAGAGAACTCTCTTCTATGGCTGGCCTTCCTTTCACCTCTTCTCGAGTATCGGGACGTCTCGGGCTAAGAGACCGATGCAGTGATCTCGATGCTCTCTCTGCCTGTTCAGCTAAGTGTGGCAGAGGACCCTGGATGCAAATATCACTGAATTCTTCGCTAGGCTTGCACCGCTGCGCGATTTCGCAAAGAGCTCTAAGGAACAACTGATGTTCTTGAATGAATCGACTGTTCATTGTTTATTATAGGTAAAGACACTCTAGAAAACTGCCTACAGCAACTGCATTTGAAATCCGATATCATTGCGAATTAATACTTTTGCTAATCGGGTAATTAATGCAATGGAAGGATAGGGTGGAAATTAGTAAATGTGGAACTAATATACAGATCCTCCTTAATTTTATCGTGAAAAGTGTTATTTTATACACATTTCGAATGAATTTGCAGCCTGCTTTTAGTAGTTTCAGATTAGCTCTTCCATAGAAACTAGTTGGACTTTGCCTAGCTTTAAAGGTCTTCATAAGGAGACTGCAACATGCCACAGGACCCAAAAGCCATAGCGTTCTCCACCACTCCCAATCCGCCTCGCTCTAGCCCCATTTTCCCTCTCTCCGCTACTTTCCAAATTCCTCTTTGAATATGGACAGTGGTTGAGGGTGCATCGCCATGTCTAGTAGTAACTCAGCAGCATGGATATTGAAAGCTTGAAGTTTGATACCGAAGAGTTCCTTTTCCAATAGATCGCCGGCTTCTCTGTGGAGTCTAAAGGGAAGTTGTCTTTAATCAATTGAGTCATAATCATATGGATATTGGCAGGGGCTGGTCTTCTGCCAAAGGAGTAGTTGGAAACTCCTTTAAGTTTCTTGTGGGGAATATAAGAATAAAGTTAGCAACTTCGTGCAGCAATAGAATTATCCGATAAGCCTTATCCAATATCTCACAGTTCCGACTATCTTGAGGCTCGGAATTGTCAATAACGACCTGTCTGCCTGTGAGAGTCACTCCATAGAGTCCTGGAAACTTCTTAAGCTTCGTGCAGTACATATTCCCCATAAACTCACAAATAGCATCCTCAGCATCTGTGACAGCGTGCATTTGAGTTGTGCATACAGACTTATAGATTTGCTGAATTTCGGAGGAGGAGCTTTTGGAACTCTGGAATTGATTATGCCTTTCACCTCTTCTCGAGTATCGGGACGTCTCGGGCTGCGAGACCGATGCATCGATATCGACTGCTCCCGAGCCAAAGCGGCAGTTTGGAGTGCACGAGTCTGAAGAGGCACATCCACTCTTCCAAAAGCTTGCTTTCGCTTGCACTGCCGTGCAACCTCGCAAACAGCTCTGAGAAACAACTGAAAGTCTGCGACAAATCCGCCTTCCATTGTTTATAAGAAATATACACACATTAGGAATGCAAAAGTTCCCTTCGACAATGTCTATGGCATAAGGAATAGAAATCTAAAACCACCTTTTACCTACAAGAACCGACTTAACTAAGCTTCGCCAGCTTCACCGAGGCTTTAGGACTCGTGGATTTTCGACGGCGCTTCAGATTTTCAGCATCGGAATCGAGACTAGAGTCCAGTGATATGCACTCTAAAGGGTCCACAGGACCGGCTTTCAGGTCGTTAATGCCTGCGAAATAGTCGATTTCTTGCAGAATTGCCTTGGGCAGGTAGAGGTGCAGCGCCTGCACGTCTGCTAGACTCGTGGGCAGCTCGCGACAGAGGAGAGACAGAGTGGAATCTGGAAGGTTGAGCGGCTGAGGGGATTTGGCAGCGATTTTACTGCGAATAGCACTCAAACGGTCATATAATTCAGTATATAAGTCTGCTGATTTGCACTTTCCATAGTTTCCCTTACTATCTTCCAAGTCTTTTGTTCTTTCTTCCGGGACTACCTGCTGTTGTACTGCCAAATGCCCAGGAAGTCTAATTTTCCTTGCAGCGCCAATGTCACTACTCGACTTTCCGCTGGTTCCAGAGGCTGGGAACTGCAGAATTACCCTTTCAGCCCCTTGCTGCACCTCTCTGGCCCTGGGGCCCGCCTGCACTGAGGTGCTGAAGCAGAATTTGAACCGCTTTTGAGTGACTTCCTGCAGGACTTCTTCATATACCAGACTGTGGAGGAGTTTGTCGATGTCCTCCTTGGACATGTGCTTGAGTCCTGCAAATCCCTCTCGATTTCTGACCTTATCCAGGTCCTTTCCGTTCCCTCCCTTCAAAAAAGCCCCTATCTGATTAACCGTATTTAGCCCCGTGCGCGTCCCATCCAACACAGTAAGTACCAACTGGGCCTCCGAAGTCAGGTTTCTGGCCACAGGCACTCGCTTGTCCCTGCAATTATCGCAATTGCCCCTACACTTCGCACTATCATACTCCTCTCCAAAGTGCTTCAATTGCATTTTCCGCCTGCAAGTGAACTCATCTTCGCAGTATTTCACGATTTTGTTGATTTCGCCGGAGTTCCCCGCTTTCGTCATGTTGGCTAAGTGGTCCTGCCGCAGTTTGTCTCGGTAGCTGTAGTACAGGAGGCAGTCGGCAGGGTGGGAGTCGCGCCCTGCTCGGCCGGCTTCTTGGTAGTAACTGTCCATACTGCTAGGCAGAGAGTAATGAATCACAAACCTCACATTCGCCTTATTAATCCCCATTCCAAATGCAACAGTCGCCGCGATTATTTTGACCGACTCACTCATCCACAGCTCCTGCGTAGCCTGCCGCTTGCTAGGGGCCAGCTTAGCATGGTAGTAAGCCGCTTTCAGCTTATAAGTCCGCTTCAGCTCCTTCGCTACTCGCTCACAGTCCTTCCTGGAGAGACAGTACACGATCCCAGAGTGGGTGGAGTGCTGGGCGAGGATGAAAGTCGCCATGTCCGCTATTGCGTTTTTCCCCTTTTCCCTAACGAAATAGCGCAAATTCGGCCTGTCAAAGCTGCTAAAAAAACCCACAGCTGCCCTCATCCCCAAAACCTCCATAACCTCCTTTTTTACCCTTTCCGTAGCAGTCGCTGTCAACGCCACAATCGGCACTTCCGGAAATCTCTGCCGGAACTCCCCCAATTTCAGGTAGTCCGCTCTGAAGTCGTGTCCCCACTTACTGACGCAGTGGGCTTCGTCCACTACGAGGCGGATTAGTCGGTTGGACTGGTGTTGGGAGGTCAGGAAGGAGCTGAGACGGTCGCTTTGGGCGAGCTTTTCGGGGGTGAGGAAGAGGAGCTTGATTTCGGGGTTGGTTTGCAGCTCGGAGAAAACAGCCGTCTGCTCTGCAGCACTCTGAAAAGACGTGAAGTCCCTCGCCTGCACCTTCACACTCCTCAAGTAGTTCATTTGGTCCTGAATCAACGCAATCAAAGGCATAGCCACCACTGTAATTCCCTCCGACAGCAGTGCAGGCAGCTGGAAAACGAGGCTTTTGCCGCCTCCTGTGGGCATGGAAATGAACACATCTCTGCCTGAGAGGGCTGCATTCATGGCTTCTTCTTGGTTGCCGCGGAAATCGTCGTTGTGGAAGATGTGTCGGTTGAAGAGGCGTAAGTTGGTGCTCCAGGGGAAGGACCGGCGCCATTCAGTGGGCGGATTTGAGGGGAAGTTCGAGGGAAAAGGACTGAAATCGGGGAAATCGGCTTCGGATTTCGCTGGAAATAGCTTCGAATTAGGGTTTTTCGGCCGAATTTCTGCGGAATTGCTGCCTACTGCGCGGTTGCTAGTGCGCAGTGGAGCACTGGGCGGGAGAGCGGCCTGTTTCGACTTGATTTTAGCGATTAAAGCAGCGAAAGACTGGCCTGGGACAGTCTGCGGCACCTCCAGTTCCCTACATAGGCCTCACAACATGTCCTTCCCTCGGCCTATCCCGCTATCAGCGGTACCCTTCATATTGCTTTCCCGCCAGCATTCCCTAGGGAATTACCGCTTGCAAGCAGATTGGCGGAGATTGCTAGGCCGAAAGGAACTGCAATCTTAGAAGTGCGATTTCTCTGTGGCTTTAATAAGCATATATCTAAAATTTGATATGTACTGGGTGTGCTTAAAATGCAATGGTTAGACTGGTCTTTCTCTGCCAAAGTGGGTAAATCGAAGAGTATTCTAGGATTTGTACCAATTGAAAGGTAAATTATTCACCAATATATAGACTGAGAAGCCAATTCTCATACTTCCATATCAAATGCTCCTCCATTTCCCAAGTAGCAGGTCTAATTTCCAGACTCCACTACTCTATTTCTGTATAGCCAATTAGCAGAGCGATTTAGGCCTCAGCAAGACTGGTACTGTAACCGAGGTCTAAACCCCCAACTAAGACCTAGAGGGGAAAGGAAGGTCCGGGACTGTGGAGATTAGGCGGAGAAGGGAACTAAGGGCAGTTTCGGGTGCTTATATGCAGGGAAAAGGCAGGGCTGGAAGTAGGGCGATGCCTTCACCTCCGCCATTTGTTGACATTTTGAGTCAGATGACACGTCTCACTCTGGTGCTTTTGGTGCTAGTGCCCGCAGCTCTAGCGGCCTCCTCCTGCCCCATCACCAGCTGCGACTACAACCTCGCCTCTCCATGGACCGGCCAAGTCTGCGGCCAACTCAGTGCCGACGGCAGCACCTACGTCTTCAACCCCACCATCTGCTCCAACTCCACAGAGAACTGCCAGTTCACGAACTTCCAGTCTGACAGTGTGTGTGTGTCTACGGACGTGGTGCAGGTCTTTGACGCGTACCCCGGGGAGAAGTGCACTTATCTGCATGGATGTGCGTCTGGCAACTGTGTGGATGGCACCTGCACACCCTTCACTCAGTGTCAAAATTACTACGACTGCGGAAGTATGAACTACTGCTCCCCAGGGGTTAAGGGAGGGCCTGGGCAATGCCTTCCACTTATAGCAGACGGATCTACGCCCTGCTACCACACCTATGAGTGCATGCAGAATATGGCCTGCGATCAAGCAGCGGACGGCTACCCAGGCTTCTGCAGGAACTACCTCACTGTCAGACCCGGGGACTACGTCAAGCAGTGTGGGTTTTCTGCGGGGCAAACTAGCTTCGGCCGGAACTACATGTGCACCTCAACCCTGTGCTACAACTTCAATGGTGGGTACCGCTGCACTGACAATGTAGCCAGTGTCAACAAGACCTACCCTGCAGCCTGCAACATGGGGTCGGAGTGCTGGTCGGAAGTTGACGGAGTGTCAGGGTTGCCTCTGGGCAGTGCCTGTGTATGCAGCTTCAACAAGTACGGACAGGGCTACTGCGAGCCCAACCCCGGGGACCCCAACTTCTCCAACCTGCTGGGTCTTTGGGCAGACTACATGAACTCCACAGAAATCATGTCCTGCAACACCTACAGTCGGCCTGAAACCAACCAGTGGCAGTGGTGTCTGCAGAGTGGAGGATATAAGCACTACTGGAAACTCATGTACCACGAAACCTGGCTCAACTACTACCCGCAGATCTCCATGGCTGATGACTGCTATCTCAAGTATGTGGCCTATGCCTACTGGCAGGCGGAGAAGTACGAAGGCGCGGCTGTGGTGGCTGCGGCGGCTCTCTTCTTCCTCTTCTAGCTAACAATGGATCCGCGAATAGCGAAAGGCAGCACTTCCCAGGTCTTTTTGACTGAGGCGCAGACTACAGTTACAGTGCCTGTAAGGCTCACTCAGCACTCCTTGGACGATAACCCTGAATTCGCTGACTTTCTGAAGAACCAACAAAAGACAGTTGCAAGTCTCTACTCCACGGGACTGCAATCCTCCTCCAGCTTCCTCCTTTCCATGCCCAAAGAGCTCGCCCGCCATCGCGCCCAAGAGCGTTCCAAGGCAAGCGAGCAGGCCGAAGCCGAAAAAGCAGCCTTCCTCCAACGAATCTCCGACTGGAAATCAACTCGCGAAGCAAACCGCGAGCTCGCAAAGGCAAAACAAGAACGGCACTGGAGACAAATGCAGGCGAAAATAAGCTTCCCAGACCCTGGCAAGGACTACTACGACCAGACTCCGCTGAGGCCGGGGATGTGGTTTTGGAAGTACCTCCTCACTAGTACGAAGGTGCCGGTGAGTCGGTTGAAGGTGTGGATTCCGGAGTTGCTGACGATATTTGAGGAAGTGCATTGGGCGTACACAGAGCCGGCAAAGGGAAATGTGGTCGTAAGTAACGATTTCAGCATTGGATCTCTATACAAATCCTTCGAAAAGTACAAAAACGGAGCCACTCCTTGCGCAGTTCTGCGACTTCCAGGCGAAAGTGCCTCTGAATCAAAGGCGATTCTGCTGAATTGGTTCGATTTAGGGGAAAAAGTGCTCAAAGGCCAGCTACCCACTCTGGGAGTTATCCAAACTCTCATCAAATGCCACGGGGCGCGGCCCACCATAATCCGCCTGTTCCACATCGCCCAGTCCAAGACCAACAGAGCCAGTTACGCCTATTCCATCAGTAACACAGACATTGCGATGAAGAATTACTATGTGGGGAAGTATGTAGTGTGTGCGGATTATCATGATGGGATTGAGATCACGCCGCAGTATGGGGCTGCGCTTCGGACTGTTAAGGATGCGGGGAGGAGGATAGTGGAGTACCTGCAGCAGGCCTACTTGGTGAGGTTTGAGGAAATTGTGTTGGACTTTATTCGGGACGAGCAAAACCGAGTATGGCTCCTCAGCTGCAAAGGCTATCGAATCGACATGGCAGTCCAAAGGGTTAAAGAAATGAAACTGTGGGGCGAAGAAGGCCTTTCCGATACAGAAACCAAGGAACTGCGAGAGGCCCAGAGAGACGAGCAGCTCAGTGCCGTCCACTGCACTCTGTGCAGACTACCATATAAATCCTTCCAAATGAAGCATGTTTTGCCCTTCAAAGTATTGCTGATTTACAAGCAACACACTTACAGAAGTGAGAGAAAACGGCTCGACTTGAGCCATATTAAAGTCACTTCCCCGGATTTTCTCTCGCACTGGGTGAGTGTGTGTGAAATCTGCTATATGCTTTTAGTGCAAGAGTATGAACTGTTGGAAGCGGAAATGCACCTTGCAGCGCTGCTGAATGTGCCTGTTTCGACCCCGCAGCTTTCCGGCACCTTCGACTACGACCAGCCCAACTTCATGCCGGAGACCATGCACCAGTGGCGGCTGTTGTTCTATTTCCAGCAAATAGAAAGCGACACTTGCCTGCTAAACCGGTCCAAACTGCACCTCCAGTACTACTTTTTAAACGAGTATTACCACTACGACTTGCAACTGAAGTGGGAAGGCAACACTGCCTCTCTGCAAGTCGCCCGCCTGTACTACTTCTTCGCAGTCAAGAATCCACTCGTAGTGCACTTCTGCCAGTCCACGAGTGTGCACTTCCGCATCACGAGGTCGAGGGACTGGGCGGATGTGGTGGCGGTGGGGGAGTGCAAGCCGCTGGCACTGTTTGCCACACAGCTTGCGGACTCCTCGGCGGTTGTGCAAGTGGTGGATTTGCTGCTGTTTCAGGAGGCGGAGATTGTGGCGAGGATTAAGCTGAAGGTCGGGTTGGCCTGTGATAGGCCGGTGAGAGTGAAGGACTTGCCGGTGACTATTACGAAACTGGGGAATTTGTATATACCCGAGAATTCGTTTTTCACGTCTGACAGTGTCCCGGACGCCTGGATGGAAACCTTCGAAGAGACCTACCAAGGCCTGCGGCTCTCCCAAGTAGTGGACTCCAGTGTCGAACTGGAGCAAATGTACTCTCCCGTAATGGGCGAAAAGGCCTTTTTCACCTTCGACTCTCCCAATTCCCTGGCAAAAAACAGCTCTAGTCGAATATCCACACTAGAATCCAACCAATTTGGCCGGAAATCCACTGAGCCGTCCACAAGAAGGGTCGGGCTAATGTCGGAAAACACCTCTACGAGTAGTAGAGTTTTGTATCAGGTGGATAGTGTGAGTGGCATTAAATCGCCCACTTTTTTGACTTGTAGACAAAGTTTTATGCAAAAAACAGTGAAGGAAACGGAAAATTCGGGGAGAAGTCCGATTTACTGGGAAGAAAGCAAGGCGGAAAAGCCGGATTTGGCCTCGGAGTCGCAGAAAATTGAGGAAATCGTTAGTCAATTGGCAGGGAAATCGAGCAGGGCCAGTAAGAAAAGTAAGAAAAAACTGCCTATAGCCGACTCCAACCCCTTCCTTTTACAGGCCCATAACGACCTGCAGACTACCAACTCTCAGCAACTACAATCCACTGAGGCCAGTAAGAAAAAACTGCCTATAGCCTACTCCAATCCCGCCCTTTTACATGCCCATAAGGACCTGCAGACTGCCAAATCTCAGCACCAACAATCCACTGAGGCCAGTCTGCAAAGAACTCTAAAAGACCTTCCCTCACTGATATCCCCCACAGAGACCGAATTAAGCCGGAAAGGCAGGAAGCCGCTAGCCACTAACTAGACACTTGTCTCTGGGCCTGTCTGCACTGCAGGCACTTCCAAGGGCTCTGTCTTAAGCAGGTCTGAAGCCTCTGTCTTTGGTAGGTCGGAAACTTCTACTTGAGGTACTTCTGGGGTTTCTTTAGGGACTTCTGGTAGCGGCACTTCTATGGTTTCTAGGGGAGGAGCTTGTGGAGGGGGTGGAAGTGGGGCTTCAGAGTGGGGGACGCCAGTGCGGAATTTGCCTAGGTTGAGCTGGGAAATGCTCTCTGCTAGGTCGCTGGGAGGGGCGACTTCCGAGTTGGCGGTCGTTAAGGTGGGGAATTCCTTGAAGTGGGTGTAGAGGTAATAGGCCAACATGCGCTCGTCATAGGGGAAAACGCCCTTCATAGCTCGTAGCAGCAAATCCACATCCGCCTTCTCCTCCCCTGCCTCCGTTTCCAACTCCGCATACACCTTCCTGCCCTGCAACTCCCCTATTTCCCTGCCCCTCGCCTCCCCGCCCACCAATCTCACCATCACCCGGCCCTCTGCAGCCTCCATCAACCCCGCTTTCCCGCCTTTCCACACCAATTTCACTCCTTTCATATGCACTAAAGCCGTCTTTCTTCCTTCTACTTCCCCCTCTGGCATCGCTGTGGCGACCCACACTCCTTGGAACTCTGTTTCCAGCTCTTCTGCTCGAATTACCTTCAGGATGTTGCCGAGAATTGGCTTGTCTTCGGCCTTTTTGAGGAGAAAGCGGTTGGAGGAGATGGAGGACGTGTGTGGAGCGCAGGGGTCGGAGGTGCTTAATGGGTCGAGAGGGTCCATACTTGTATAAAAGCGCGGCTAAGCTGAGGGATAGGCTGGGGGACTAGGGGAAATACCCCAATTTCAATCAATTTCCTTCAAAAGTCCTCGCTTCTTTGCAAATTACGGCTAAAAATGAGCGCAATGACCTGTCTCCTCTGCAGTTCTCCCTTCGACGTCCAATACCACACCCCAATGACCCTAATTTGCGGCCACTCTGTATGCCAATCCTGCACAATTTACAACCAATTCCCACTCCTCTGTCCTCTAGACGGCCGCAGCTCTCCCCAGTCCTCCCTAAATCCCTCCTTCTACGCCCCTGCCGCAAGTCGAAATCCGGCAAATATCTCCGAAGTGGAAGCTGTGAAGACGGAATTCGACGCTCAATTGGCTTCCCTGCACCTGACTTTCGACTCTTTGCAGTCTCAGCTGGAAGCGCGGAAGTTCGTACTGAATGCTGAGGCTTCGAATATTGCGACTAAGGACATACAGCAGAGAGAAGCGCTTTTAGAGCTCTGTTTACGGCTGCAGCAGGAGGGCGAAAGTGCGGATTCTCCCCGGTTTAAGCATTTGACTGAGAAAGTCGCAGCATTGAAAAAGGAGAAGTTCCGGCTTTCTTGCCTATTCGACCAAGACAATGCAAGTCGTTTTATTGCGTCGATTGGCAGTCAGCAGCCGGATTTAGTGCGGAAAGATCCGTTTGAGTGCGATTCCTTCACTAATGTGACCTACTGGATGCTGCCGCCGTGCTGCTACCGGACCTACTGCTGTGTCAAATGCCATAATAATCGGGAAGACCATGTGTGGCAGTATGCGAATCGCATGATTTGCGTGTTTTGTGGGAGGGAGCAGGAGTACAGGAAGCTGCCTAATAAGTGCCAGTATTGCAGTCACGAGCATTCGGGCGTTCGCAATAAGCCATAATCTCATATATCGATTTAGTCTTCTTTTGTCGATTGTCCCAACGGTGACAGTCCTCCAAATGAAAGTGGTAGATATTGCTAAAGACAGCTTGCTGAATGCTAACTATAGACCTACTATTGAGAGTAAGTTTGAGGCATGCCGCACCTGCCGAAGAACATGACCCCCTTCCAAGTTCTGCCTTCTCTCTGTAGTGGCATTCGCGGACTTTCCTCCATAGGCAGACCGTTTGCAATTTCGAAATCACGTTTGAAGCTAGACAGCGACCTGGGCTGTTTTGCCATCCCCAGCAGTAGCATGGAGGCAGCAGCATTGATGTGAGTTAGCTCTTCGCCGAAAAGTGCCTCCTCCAGCATGTAGGCAGCTTCCCCGTGTTTGTCGAACGGGAAGTTTGCCTCAATTGCATCGCGAATTTCGGTCCGATGCTGGGGCACAGAGTCAAACGTGGCTTCCTTTGTATGAGTAGCGTTTTTCAGAAAGTCCTTCACAGTATTGGTGTGCGCTCTAACCAAAAAGTGAGCCAACTCATGGATGATGATTACAGCACGGTAGCCTCTTCTCAAAACCTCAAAATGCTCTCCACGATTAGGATGTGCATCGTCTATAATGACTTGTCGACCTGACAAGGTGACTCCGTATACATGGTCGAATGCACTGAGAAGGTCAGCAGAATAGAGATTGTCCAGGAAGTCTGAAACTGCAGCGTTGTACATGCTGATATTGAGCTTATTTGCACGAGTTGTACAGATAGAAAGGTACATAGATCTGATCTCATCCTGGTTAAGCAGTTGCTCCAACTCAGAGTAACACTCTCTGCGAAGTTGGTTGATAGGCGAAATGCGAATTGCCATGGAAATGAACAGTCCGCGTCGAGAAAAGTAAGCATCGTCATTTCCTCGTGCCTGACTAGCCCCGATTATTGTATCTAGCATCAAATTGCGGGTTACGAAGGGCTCTCGCTTGTAGTCTTCGATGAGTCTAGGAATGCTCACAGTAGAAAGTGCTTTGAAGAAGCTCTGCTTCGCACACAATATATCGCGTATCTCTGCATCGGGAAGGTCATGTAGCTCACGCAAAAGGCAGGCGTGAGAATGCACCAACACTGCTAAAACAGCGGAGTCCCAGGGAATATCACCTCTAGGGGAGTTCACCAGGTCTTCCCAGTACTTGAGTAAGTCGGGGTTGTATTTGAGGAACAGCGCTTCCCCATATATCAGGAGACAATGCAGAGCTCTAGTGATGGAGCAGGGGGCAGTTTGTGCTGAGGCAACGGACGGATGGCTGTCACCCACCAGGTTCAACATCCACGGTTGGAGACTCACACAGTCCCCGCTCCATGAGGCATCCTGGTCAGGCTGCTGAGGAGTTAGTGGTATGTCCGTGTTAATGGGCTGACACAGCTCTGCGACCTTGTGGACTGACTGGAAGTAGACTTGGAGTTCGGATACGTAGTTTGTTTGCATATTTTTACTATCTATCTCAATTGGGACTAATATCTTCCTTCCATCTACTAGATCTATTTAGCCTTTTAATGTGGGAGAGCTGATTTTAGTAGGGTCGACTATACATCAGCTTAATTGTCACTAAAGTGATCTTGCTAATAATGCATTGCTTTGAGCGAAATTGGCTGCGATGATTCAGTGAAAATAGCCTATTCCAGCTGAGCTGGCTAACATAGGCAGAGTCCTTTTGTATAATGGAAGACCTGTGCATCGAAAAAGCTGCAATATACCGCGATGGCCGCACTCACTGTGTCTTTTCCGACCAAAGCGCTCTAATCCTCCACCCTGGCAGCCAGTTCCTCACCTATTTTCCTCGC
>Ga0247837_1002156_pt1 | contig 38249 bp, 24 predicted proteins | sample LaCtaG_2_FD_187115 | JGI IMG/M metagenome (GOLD analysis project Ga0247837, IMG submission 187115) | Freshwater microbial communities from meromictic Lake La Cruz, Castile-La Mancha, Spain - LaCruzMarch2015_14.5m | ecosystem: Environmental > Aquatic > Freshwater > Lake | place: Spain: Castile-La...
GCCAGTGGCGCCTCTGCGGCGAAACCGGCGAAGTCACCCGCATCCTGCGCCAACTCCAAACCATCCGCCTCGGCTCCATCCACCTCAAAAACGAAGGACTCCAAGTCCTCCAACAAATCACCAAAGTTCCCGCCGACCTCAATGCCCAACTCGTCAAACTCCTACACCTCTTCGCCGCCCCGCCCGCCTGGGCCAAAAACGCCGAGCCAACACAACCGCAGCCCGAAAAAAATCGCTCCGCTTGTGTTTATCGGCCTCTCAGGTCAAGAAGAAGGGAAGTCAGGTTAGTGCCTTTTTCCTTTCATCCCTCCTCGTTGTGGCCTCGCATGGTGCAGAGCGGGATTTTATGGGCACGCGCATCGATCGCGACTTTCAGATCAAAACTCTCGTGATCCAGCTACAGGTTTCTTCGACCAGTGTGCAAAAGTTTTGATACTGGCGTTGCGCCGTCCAGATTGCTCAGCGAAATCCGGCCAACGGCGAACCGCATCGCTCGCTTTTTCAAAGATTTCATCGGTATCGTTGAGTTGCGCGCGTTTTGCAAGGGCCAGGAAATCCTTTTTGCTTCGGGTTGCAGATCCTTTGAGGGAGGCGACATGGATGCCTTGTCTGCCCGGGCCGGGGCTTGGAGTGATGTCGTAGGCGGGGGATTGGCTCCATTGGCCGGTAGAATCCATGAAGAGGCTGAAATTTTTGGCATGGTCGTCCCAGTTTCCCGCCTGAATGTTGAAGGCTGCGCGTCTCGCCAATTCACGGAGTTTCCGGTGGTCACCCGTGATCCGCCGGAGGGTGTCGGCGATGATCTCGTGGTGTCCCGCAACGCTCACCAGTCGGAAAGAGAGAAGAAAAACGGCCCACCAGAGGAGCGGCTTGGCCCGCGTCATCTACCGCTTGCGAGTCTCCGATTTTGGAAGGGAATGCTCTCTTTAAAAAATCTGGGGAGATGCCTTCAGGGTCCTCTATTTTCAGCTTGCTGCGAGCATCTCCATCAAATACGAGGGCCACACATTCGCGTGGAAGAAGCGGGCGCCTGTCACCGACCGCCGGGCTTCGGCAAGCCTTGCACGCGCTCGCCGGGCCAGATGTTATTTTTCGTGAACCACCCGCGTGGCATCTCGAGGGCGAAGGCGATCTGAGGAAAGCGGCTTGGCACCGGGCGTTCGTTGTAAGGTTCCAGGTCGTGGAGTTCCATGATCGCGCCGTTTGGGGCGATGTAGGCGATGGTCAAGGGCAGCTCGGTGTTCCGCATCCAGAAGCCTACGGGGCCGGTTTGTGGCATGATAAAAAGCATGCCCGTATCGTTTGCGAGTTCTTTGCGGAACATGAGGCCTGCGGCGCGTTCATGCTCCTCGTCGGCAGTTTCCGCGCGGATGCTTTTCCCGCTGATCGAGAGATCGGTGACGGGGAGCTGCGGCTGAGCCTCTGCCCGCGCGGAAACCAACTGCATCGGCAAGATGGTCAAGAGCGTAATAAAAAGTGTGAATCCCATATAAAAAAGTGTCCGAAAATATTGACACCTTACAAGAAATCTTTAGACATACCGACCTTCTCACTCCAATGCACTCGATGCGTAGCTTTCACTCAATCACTCAAGCAGTCCGTTCCCAGGATGTTTCTTTTTTAGAGAAGGTGCGATTCCAACAAAAATCTGGGCCTGAAATTTCGACTGCAACGATCTAATCAATGGCAAATACTTTTCCAAAATGGACGAACTGGCTTCCCTTGAAGCTGGTCATTTGCGCGGGTGTGCTGGTCACCTCGATTGCTGGAGGGCTCACCTATTACTTCACTCCCAAATACACTCGGGTTGGTTATGAGCCCACGCAGCCTGTGCCTTTCTCTCACGTCATTCACGTGCAGCAACTCGGCATGGACTGCCGCTACTGCCATAGCTTTGTCGAGGTCGCCTCGCACTCGAATGTCCCGACCACGCAGACCTGCATGGCTTGCCACACCCAAATCAAAGCCAACAGTCCAAAACTCACCGCCGTGCGCGAGAGCTGGAAAACAGGCGAACCGGTCAACTGGGTCCGCATCCACCAAGTTCCCGACTACACTTACTTCAACCACGCCGTTCATGTGAACCGTGGCGTGAGCTGCTACAGCTGCCATGGGGCGATCAATGAAATGAAGGTTGTTTACCAGCACGAGCCGCAGAGCATGTCGTGGTGTCTCGATTGCCACCGTGCTCCTGAGAATCACCTCCGTCCCCCCTCGGAAATCTACAACATGGCTTGGAAACCGGCTGCGGATACCACCCAGCGAGAGATCGGCCTGAAGTTTAAAGAGGAGTGGGAAGTCAACCCGCCCGTCACTTGCGGAGGTTGCCACCGATGAAGAAAAATCTGAACCACCCAGCCCCGGAGACCAACCCGCGCATCTGGCGCAGTCTCCGCGAGCGTGAAAACGATCCGGAATTTTTGAAGCATCTGCAGGCGGAGTTTCCGCGTGGAGCCGATGTCTATCAGGATAGTGGGCTCTCCAAGCGCGACTTCATGAAGCTCATGGGAGCATCGATCGCTCTCGCAGGCGTGGGTCTGACTGGTTGCCGTCGCCCAGAGTCTTATCTCGTTCCATTCACTAAAGGCGTGGAATACGCCATTCCCGGCAAATTTCTCTTTTACGCCACTTCCATGCCCGCCCGCTACGGCGCCGTTCCACTCATCGCCACGACCACCGATGGCCGTCCGACCAAGCTGGAAGGCAATCCCCTGCATCCCTTCAGCAACGGCGGCACCGACAGCTTTGCTCAGGCCGAGATTCTCAATCTCTACGATCCACACCGTTCGAAGCAGATCACGGAAAACGGCCAAGCCTCGGATGCTGCTGCATTGGACGCAGTCATCCAAGCGCTGGCCAACAGCAAGCAAGAGGGATTGGCGATTTTGGCGGAGCCGAAAAACTCGCCCACGCGTGATCGCCTGCGCGCAGCGCTGGCAGCGAAATTTCCAAAACTCATTTGGGTGGAATATGATCCTCTCGCTGCCGCCTCAATCGCCGCGGCACACCAAGCCTCCTTCGGGCCGAATTTCCGCCTCATTCCTGACTTCAAGCGTGCCGATATTGTTCTGGCCATCGGAAGTGATTTTCTAAATCCCATCGAGACGGGAATCGGTTTCGCTCAAGGTTTCGCCGCGCGGCGTAGTCCCAAGCAGGATGGCGCGTCGATGAACCGCCTCTACGCTGTGGAGAACCACTACACAGTCACCGGCGGCATGGCCGATCACCGCTTGCGTTGCAGGGCCTCGGAGTTCGGTGAATTCACTCGCCAACTTGCTCTCGCTCTTGCGGACAAAACCAAGGACGCCAACCTCGCAACGGTTGCCGAGGCCTTTCCCGAGTCGAAAGCCACAATCAATGCGGATTGGGTCAACGAATGTGCCGCCGACTTGGCAGCGAATACGGGTCGTTCGATCATCATCGCCGGTCCGCTCACCCCGTCCCCACTGCAGACTCTCGTCAATGCGATCAACGCCGCCCTCGGCAACATTGGCACAACTCTTCTGCCAGTCAAAACTGATGCGCTGGAAGCGGCCTCGATCGCTGATCTTGCGGCTGCCATCAATAAAAGCAGCGTCCAAACACTCGTTATCCTCGGTGGCAATCCTGCCCAAAATGCCCCAGCCAACCTCGATTTCGCCGCTCTCCTCGCCAAAGTCCCGAACACCATCCATCTTGGTCTCTTCGAAGACGAAACAGCAAAGGCCTGCCGCTGGCATGTGCCCGCCGCTCATTTCTTGGAGACTTGGGGTGATATCCGCACTTTCGACGGCACCTACACTTCGGTGCAGCCGATGGTCCTTCCGCTCTGGAATGGCGTATCCGAACTCGAGCTTCTCAACAAACTCACCGGCGCTCCCGCCCCCGAAGGCCCTGCGCTCGTGCGCACGACCTTCAATCAGCTAACCAAAGGCGCCAGTGATGAGTCGTGGAATGCTTTCCTCCGCGACGGCTTCCAGCTAGGTTCGGCATTCGCTCCCGCCAAGGTTTCGTTCAACGCCGCTTCCGCCGCCGCCCTTGCCAAGCAAGCCCTGCCAGCAAAGCCAGACGCCTTGGAACTTGTTTTCCTTCAAAGCTCCAGCGTGGATGACGGGCGCTATGCGAATAACTCTTGGCTCGTTGAGACTCCGGATTTTGTCACCAAGTTGACTTGGGATAATGCCGTCCTCGTCAGCCCCGCGACGGCCAAAAAACTCGGCATCAAAGCCAACAATTTCAATGTCCTCGGTGAGGTCGCTGAGAAGATGGGCAACGATGTCAACTACGACCTCCTTGCAGATATCGTGGAAATCTCGGATGGCAAAAAAACCATCGAAGCGGCCGCAATGGTCGCCCCAGGTCATGCCGACGACTCGCTTTCCATCGCACTCGGCTACGGACGCAAGGGCGTTTCCGCGCTCATGGAAAATGTGGGCTTCGATGCTTACCCGCTCCGTGCGACCGACTCGATGCTTTTCCTCAGTGGTGTCTCCATCAAAGTCACCAATCGCAATTACCCGCTGGCTCAAACCCAAGAACATCGCAGCATGGAAGGCCGCGACCTCGTTCGCGAGGGAACCATTGAGCGCTATGATAAAGACAACGCCTTCGCCCAGACGATGGGCATGGATAGTCACATCCCCGAAAATATTTCTCTTTACACCCATCCCGAACTGACCTCCAAGGAGCAGTGGGGCATGACGGTGGATCTCAATACCTGCACCGGTTGTAACGCCTGTGCTGTAGCCTGCCAAGCGGAGAACAATGTCCCCGTTGTCGGAAAAGACCAAGTCCGCAAAAATCGCGACATGGCATGGATCCGCCTCGACCGCTACTTTGCTGGCGATGCAGAGAACCCTGAGATGCTTCCGCAAGCGGTCATGTGCCAGCATTGTGAGAATGCTCCTTGCGAGACAGTTTGCCCAGTCAATGCCACAGTCCACAGCGAGGACGGACTCAACCTCATGGCCTACAACCGCTGTATCGGAACCCGTTACTGCGCGAACAACTGCCCATGGAAAGTGCGCCGCTTCAATTACTTCGATTATAACCAGCGCCCGATCGACCAGCTCTACTGGGGCCCGCTTGCCAAGAAAGGCATGGCTGACAGCCTCAAAATGGCGAAAAATCCGAATGTCACCGTGCGCATGCGTGGCGTCATGGAAAAGTGCACATTCTGTATCCAGCGCATCGAGGAATCTAAAATCTCGCGCCTGGTGGAAGCCGGTCCCACACCTGCCAGCGACACGCCCATCGCCTCCTTCAAGGTGGCTTGTCAGCAAGCTTGCCCGAACGACTCCCTCATCTTCGGCGATATCGCCGATCCGAAAAGTGCCGTCTCCATTGCTCGCAAAAATCCCCGTCGCTACGAGATGTTTAAATATCTCAATGTCACTCCTCGCGTCTTGTATTTAGCCCGCATCAAAAATCCGAACTCCAAAATGCCCGGCGCTGATCAAGTCGGCATGGCCAATGGTTCCGGACACCATGGTGACGCACACGGCGCGGACCACGCCCCCCACGGAGCAGGGTATGACACACACAACGCCCATCCTCCACACGGCGAAACCCACGCGCCCGCTGGCCACTAACAGCTTACTGACCAATGTCTAACCCGACAGCTACAGCCGAACATCAAGCGCCCCTCACGGCGGAAGATAAACAGCTTATCCGCCCACCACTCGTGCTCAACGAGCGCACGATGGGCTGGATTAGTTCCTACATCAGCTCGATCGTCGAAGGGAAAACACCGACTTGGTGGTATATCTCCATGGCATTCACCGTTCCGCTTATGGTGCTTTGCCTATTGCTTCTTGCTTACCTTATCTCCACAGGTGTAGGTGTTTGGGGAAATAACCATCCCGTTGGCTGGGCATGGGACATCACCAATTTCGTGTTCTGGATCGGCATCGGCCACGCGGGAACCCTCATTTCGGCCATTCTTTTCCTGACCCGTCAAAAGTGGCGCACATCGATCAACCGCGCAGCGGAAGCCATGACCCTCTTTGCCGTAGTCTGCGCCGGCATCTATCCCGCGCTCCACGTCGGACGCGTCTGGATGGCATGGTGGCTGGCTCCCGTTCCAAACGCCAACGCAATCTGGCAAAACTTCCGCTCGCCGCTCTTGTGGGATGTCTTCGCCGTATCTACCTACTTCACTGTTTCCATTCTCTTCTGGTATACTGGCCTCATCCCCGATCTGGCCACTCTGCGTGACCGGTGCAAAACCAAAATTCGCAAATTCATCTACGGCGTCCTCGCCCTCGGCTGGCGCGGTGGCAACCGCCAATGGCGCCATTATGAAATGGCTTATCTCATCCTCGCAGGTCTCTCGACCCCGCTCGTGCTTTCCGTGCACTCGGTCGTTTCCTTCGACTTCGCGACATCAGTGGTTCCTGGCTGGCATACAACAATTTTTCCGCCTTACTTCGTAGCAGGTGCCATCTTCGGCGGTTTTGCGATGGTGCTTACCATCATGATTCCAGCCTGTGCCATCTACAAGCCGCTTCATGATCTCGTGACTGTGAATCACGTGGACAAGATGTGTAAAATCATCCTGCTCACGGGTTCTATCGTTGGTTACGCCTACCTCATGGAGCTCTTCATCGCATGGTATGGAGCGAACCCCTACGAGCGCGCCGCATTCTGGTATCGCGCCTTCGGTCCCTACTGGTGGGCATACTGGGCCATGATGTTCTGTAACGTCGTTTCACCGCAGTTCTTCTGGTTCAAATACTTCCGCACACATCTCCTTTGGGTCTGGATCATCGTTCAATTTCCAAATATGGGCATGTGGTTCGAGCGCTTCGTGATTATTGCCACCACGCTCACCCGTGACTTCACCCCATCCGCTTGGGGAATGTTTCATCCGACTTGGGTCGATGTCTGCACCTTCATCGGCACCTTCGGTCTGTTCGGAACCCTCTTTCTGCTCTTCATCCGATTCCTTCCAATGATCTGTATGTTCGAAGTTAAAGCGGTTCTGCCAGAAGCAGATCCACACCACGGGGAGGCTCACCATTAATGAATGCTGTCGGCAACACATCGTCTCAAGTCTACGGCATCGCCGCTGAATTCCAGTGCGCTCGCGACCTCTACAAGGCCGCCGAAAAAATCCGTGATGCCGGATTTCAAAAATGGGATGTCTTTTCCCCATTCCCAATCCACGGGATGGATGAAGCCATGGGCATGAAGCGGTCGATCCTCGGCAAACTCGTTTTCCTTGGCGGACTAACCGGCTTTCTCACCGCTGTGACTCTGGAATTCGGCACTTCGTCTTTCCTTTACCCGCTCATCGTCGCCGGAAAACCGACCAACCTCTACACAGTTCCCGCATTTTTTCCGATCATGTTCGAGTTGACCATCCTGATCTCGGCTTTCACAGCCGTCTTCGGAATGCTCCTCCTGAATGGCTTGCCGCGTCTCAATCACCAGCTCTTCAACTGGGACCGTTTCAAACTCGTGACAGAAGATAAATTCTTCGTCGCCATCGAAGCCAATGATCCGAAGTTCTCATCCCGCTCGGTTAGTGACTTCCTGGAGTCCCTCGGCGGGATTAATATCACCACTATTCACGACGATTAAACGATCATGCTGAAATACTTCTTCTACACATTCGTTTTGCTGGTTTTGCTCATTGTCAGCGTGGCGGGTTTTCGTGGGCAAAAGTCCAGTAAGCCACCCTTCGAGCTTTTCCCAGACATGGATCGCCAGCCAAAGGTTAAAGCCCAAGTTCCGAGTAACTTCTACGCTGATAACCGTGGCAATCGTGAACCAATTTCCGGAACGGTCCCGCTTGGTTATGCCATGCCGCAACACAAATCGGTCGATGGTTCCACCGGCGCTTCGGAGAGCCCCTATAAGCAGATCAAGTTTTCCTCAGGTGTCTCCTATCCCGACACCGGTCGCTTTGGTAACCAATGGGGCACTGGTATGCCGATGGAAGTGACACCCGAGTTCATTTCCCAAGGCCAAGAACGCTACACCATTTCTTGCAAAGTCTGCCACGGCGACACAGGTGCGGGGAACGGCATCTCAGGAAAATATGGCCTTGTGGGAATCGCCAATCTCCACCAGCAACGCATTCGCGACATGGCAGATGGCGAAATCTTTAACACAATCACTCACGGTAAAAATACGATGATGGGCTACGGCGACCGGATTCAAGTGCAAGACCGCTGGGCCATCGTCGCCTACATCCGCGCACTCCAAAAATCCCAAGGCGGTGCAACGATCAATGATGTTCCACCCACGGAACGGGCAAAATTAGAAGCGCAGACCAAATGAGCGGACACGAACCATCCCAACCCAGCAATCACACCTTCGACTACAAGCATGTCGGCGGTCGCTTCCTCGGTCTCGTCGCCCTTGCCCTTGTCGCCTTTGCCGCAGTGGCCTTCGGGGCTTTCACGGATACGAAGCAGTTCGCATTCTCCTACCTCTTTGCCTTCTCGTTTTTCCTTACGATCTGCATGGGCGGACTTTTCTGGACGCTCGTTCACCACGCCGTCGATGCCGAGTGGAGTGTTGTCGTTCGTCGCCAGATGGAAAACATTGGCAGTCTTCTTGTTGTGATGGGTCTTCTCTTCATTCCGCTCATCTTTGTGGCTCCAAAACTGTGGTATTGGATGACCAAACTCCCGGGGCAAGACATTCTTCTCGATGAAAAGTGGCCCTATCTCACCAAGGAGTTCTTCTGGATTCGCGCTGCGTTTTATTTCTTGTTCTTTACAGCGGCCAGCCTCTGGCTCCGCAGAAATTCTATCAAACAAGACACTTCCGGAGCTGCCAAATACACACTTCTGAATCGCAAGATTACTTTCGGAAGCCTTCCACTCTTCGCCGTTTGCCTCACCTTCGCAGCCATCGACTGGCTCATGGGCTTGGACTACCACTGGTTCTCGACCATGTGGGGCGTCTACATTTTTGCGGGCACTGCGTTGAGCAGTCTGTGTGTGCTCGTTCTCATCATCACTGCCCTCCGCAATGCGGGATATTTCAAAAATGTCATCACGATCGAGCATTACCACATCATGGGTAAGCTTATGCTGGCCTTCACGATCTTCTGGGCCTACATCGGCTTCAGCCAATATATGCTCATCTGGTATGCGAACATCCCAGAGGAAACGATCTACTTCTTGCGCCGGAACACCGAGAGTTGGCAGATTCTGAGCACAGCACTCGTCGTGGGCCACTTCTTCGTGCCATTCCTGCTCCTGCTTTCGAACATGGGCAAAAAGAGCCCAGCCTTCCTCTGCGGTATGGCTCTCTGGATTCTTGCGATGCACCTTCTTGACATCTATGTCGTTGTCCTCCCAGCTCTTCACAAAGCAGGCGTCCAACTGAGTTGGCTGGATTTCGCCTGCCTCGTGGCCATCGGATGCACGCTTGCTGCCGCATTCCTCAAGCGCCTCGGCGACTCTCCTCTGTGGCCACTCCGCGACCCTCGCCTCAAAAATTCCATCGCTCTTAAAAACTGATGCAACCCGCCACCTCTCATCACGAAGTCTCAGCCGGACAGAAGAAACCCGTCTTCTGGATTTTCGTTGCCGCCTTGATCGGTCTCGGCCTTTTCTTCGGCGCCAATAACCTCTTCTTCGGAAAGTCGAGTGCCACTCTGGATCCCGAAGATCCGGCCCGCGATGCCGAGCGCGTCAAAAACCTCGCTGATCTCGTAGCTGAAAATGAGATCAAGCTCAACACTTACGCCTGGGTGGATCAAGCCAAGGGCTCAGTTCAAATACCGGTCGCCGAAGCCATGAAACTTGTTCTCTCCAACTTGAACGACATCAAGCCTGCACCTGCATATCCGGTCTTGGATTCTGCCGGTAATCCTCTTCCCTCTGCGACTCCAGTCCCCAATGCCGCAGGGGACGCGGTTGATAGCCTCCCCAGCGAACCGGTCGCCCCAAGCCAGACTTCTTCCAATGTCTTGGCCGCTCCTGTCGAGTCCGGCACTGCCAAACCGGCAAAAACCAAAAAACCAACCAATCAATGAGTAACGACCAGTCCAGCCACTCGGACACTCTCACTAACCACGAGCGCACAGCTATCGATGCATCGGTGGCCGCTCCTGTGCTTCTATTTTTCGGCACATCTCTCTTCTGGTTGCTTTTCGGTTCCGCATTTGAGCTCATCAGCGCCATCAAGCTCGTGTGGCCCTGCTTCCTCGATGGCTTTGCCTTACTGACCTACGGACGCACAAGTGTCGTTTCCATCAATGCCTTGGCCTATGGCTGGGCGACGCCTGCTGCGATCGGAATCGCCCTCTGGCTTACTGTCCGTCTTTGCCGTGTCCAACTCGCCAGCTACAAAGGCCTTATAGCCGCAGGCATCATCTGGAATATTGGCACTTTTGTAGGCGTGGCAGGCATTTTGGTTGGGGATAATACATCCATATCCAGCCTTAACTTTCCCGGCTACTCGACGCATATTCTCCTTCTCGCGTTTATTTTAATCGCTGTGTGGGCCATTGTTACTTTCAATCAGCGTCAGGCGGGGCCTCTTTTCGTTTCTCAGTGGTTTTTGGTCGCCGGTTTCTTCTCCTTCCCATGGCTCTTTGCTACGGCCAGCAAACTCCTCATCTGGAACCCCGTCCAAGCCAGCGCCCAACCCGCCATCGCCGCATGGTTCACCGGTGGGTTCTTCAACCTCTGGCTTGTCCCAATGGGCTTGGCTGCTGCCTTTTATCTCGTTCCTAAAACAATAGGACGCACCGTTAATAGCAACCACCTCAGTCTTCTGGCCTTCTGGTCCATTCTTCTTTTCGGCGCCTGGTCTGGCACAAGCCGCCTCATCGGTGGCCCCGTGCCCGCCTGGATGGTCAGTGTGGGCGTCGCAGCCAGCGTGATGATGATCATTCCCGCACTGGCGGTTGCTGTAAACTTCCACGCCACTCTGGACGGCCATTACGAGCCAATGAACTGGAGTCCGGCCCTTCGCTTTATTGTGACAGGGGTCTACATGCTTGTTTCTACCTGGATTCTCACTGCGATGAATTCCTTGATTTCTGTGAATGCCGTCACCAATTTTTCTGATGTTATCCGTGGGCTAAACCTCTTAGGCACCTATGGCTTCTTTAGTATGACCGCATTTGGCGCGATTTACTACATCGTGCCACGCCTCACAGGCAAGGAGTGGCCCTTCGCCAATCTCATCTCGTGGCATTTCTGGCTGGCAACCACAGGCGTTCTTCTCGGAGTTTCGGTGCTCCTGATCGGCGGCTTGATCCAAGCTTTCGCCCTCCAAGATGTAGGAGTCACATTCCGGAGCTCGATGGAGTTCGTGAGACCCTTTAGACTCATGGCTGCACTGGCAGTATCGTTTATCATCGGGGCAAACCTAGTCTTTGCCTTCCTGTTCGTCGGCCTCCAGTGGTCACTCCGCCGTCCCGGCACAGCCCCCGCACTCCTTGCTGTGCGGGAAGAAAATTCTCAAGAGCCCGTCGCGGTATGAACAAACTCACACTTCTCTTCACCGGCATCCTTCTCATCTTCGGCTCCGCATGGGTCGGCCTCGTGGCTTACCCCGTGGCTAACCTCACCGAATTGCAACCACTTCCCGACGAAGAGACCGGTGGCGTCTTGCCCCCCACACTCTCCGGGCTTGCTGTCGCGGGGCAAAAAGTTTACGCCGCCAATGGCTGCATGGAGTGCCATACCCAACAAGTTCGGCCGGGACCCCTTACGACGGATGTTGCCAAAGAGTTAGGCAAACGCCAGACTGTGCCGCGCGATGAAATCCGCGAACACACCGCCTTTCTCGGCGAATACCGAATTGGCCAGGATTTGTCAAACTACGGCGCCCGTCAGACGGATGCCGCTGAGATTCACCGTCACCTCTACGCCCCCCAAAGCGTATCGTCTTGGTCAAATATGCCATCTTACAGCTACCTCTACGAACACCGCAAAATCGTGAGCCAGCCATCTGCCCATGCTCTCCAAGGGCTCACCGGCTCACGCGCTCCAAAGCCCGGCTACGAGATCGTTCCGACCCAGCAGGCCGAAGCGCTCGTCGCCTACCTGCTTTCCTTGAACCAAAATTACAAGCTGCCGGAATCTCCGGAGCCCATCGCCCAGTAAAACTGTGACATCCCATATGCCATCGAACGAGCCACCCGACGCTGATAGCCCAGCACCGAATGCTTCTGTCCTCCGTGAAGGACCCGAGCCCACGGAAAAACTTGCTCCGGTTCCTTTCTGGCTCATCATTCTTGCTGCCGCTGTCATCTTTTGGGCAGGCATCCAGATGGCCCTGAATAGCGGTGGATTTCGCGCCGATGTTTACAACCCCTCTTTGGTTTCTTGGAGTGGTGGCGGAGGCGGAGGTCCCGCTGCTCCACCCGATCCCCTTGTCCTCGGGAAACGCCTCTACAACCAGAATTGTGTCGTCTGCCACCAATCCTCAGGCATGGGCGTCGCTGGACAATTTCCGCCCCTCGTTGCCAGCGAATGGGTCGTCGGCGGCGATTGGGTAGGGGATAACCACCTCGTGAAAATTCTTCTCGCCGGCATGCAAGGACCGGTGCAAGTCAAGGGAGCTAACTACAACAACGCCATGCCCCCTTGGTCGCAGCTCAAGGACGAGCAAATCGCTTCGATCCTCACCTACATTCGCTCCGAGTGGGGAAACTCGGCCGCAACAATCACGCCTGACTATGTGAAGACAATTCGCACCGCCTCTGCCGATCGCAAGGATCCTTGGTCTCAGAAAGAACTGAAAGCCATTCCCGCAGAGTCTATTTCTACAGGAGGCGCCACCCCCGCAGCCGCTCCAGCCGCCCCTGCACCCGCCGCCCCGCCCGCCGCCTGATTTGACCCGACTATGAATTTCCTGTTGCGTATCCTTTTCCTCACCGCACTTCTTCTCACCGGTGGCAGCTTCTCTGCCCAAGCCGAGCAGCGCACATCTAACCTCTATTGGGCACCGCCAAATATCACAGTCGGCGGCGAAAAAATCGACGGGCTGCTGAATTTCATATTCGTTCTCACGCTCATCGTTTTCGTTCTTACCCAAGGATTCTACATCCTTTATCTCATCCGCTACCGTCGCCGCCCTGGCCACAAAGCCCACTACAGCCATGGCAACAATACTCTCGAGTTCTGGTGGACCATCATCCCGACTGCCATATTCCTCCTCCTCGCCGTGTGGTCCAACCGCATTTGGTATGAACTCACCGAGTCACCGATTCCGCCAGATGCCATCACTGTCGATGTCGTAGGATATCAATATGGCTGGGACATGCGCTACGCCGGAGCCGATGGCCAACTGGGCGCTGGCGATGTCAAACGCTTCAGTTTGGAAAACAAATTCGGCGTCGATCCCGCTGATGCCGCTGGCAAGGACGACTTTACGTCCACCGAGCTTGTTATTCCCGTTGGTAAGCCCATTCATGTGCTTCTCCGCTCCCGCGATGTGATCCACTCCTTCTATGTCCCGTCCTTCCGCCTCTACCAAGACGCTGTCCCAGGCCGCACCATCAAGTGGATGCAATTCACCACCACCCGCACGGCCGATCTCGAACTCGCCTGTAGCCAACTCTGCGGCACCGGCCACTACAACATGAAGGCCAAAATCCGCGTCGTTCCCGTCGAGGAATACGAAAAGTGGTATGCCGGCAAAGTCGCCGCAGCCCAAGCCGCCGCAGCCTCGCTCTAAGCAAATCCCACCCCTTCCGTCTGTGGAATGTGCCACAGGCGCCTGTGTGTCAGCGTCCTCATCGGTTTCAATAGGTTGCGCGCGAGCAGATAAATCATTCTCCACGCGACCGATTCTCACGCCCCCCTCTTCGCATTATCGCGTGGCAGCACGGGAGAACCACCCCCACGGCATGGCCCAAATATCAGCCGCGATCCGCTCGGAACCACTTTCAGACACCTTCGCCAGCGAGAAGCAACCCGCCCGCCAACCCATCCCGTAAAAAATGACTTCGCTGTCCATGATTTCGTCCCGCTCTTTTCACGACAAAAGAAGGGAGCACGGCCGTCTCGGCCGTGTTGAGACTGGCTCAATGGCACGAACCCCACCCACCTCAAGCATGGTATCCACTGCCTCATACCAATAGCCGATAGCTGTTAGACTCTCGCCCTGGTTACGCCAAGCGTTGGGCGCATGGTCTCGGGGAGCGCACGCGCCCTCGCGGGCCAGAAAGGAAAAAAATGCGGCCGAAGGCCGGTGAAACCTCTCCATGTCGGGCGCGGGGCGCACCCGACGGCAACCAAGGCGGCATGCGCGTCCCCGAGAGCGGGCGCTACCGCGCCACTTGGACAGATGATTTCATTTTAAAGGGAATATAATTTGCATATAAGCAATATCTTTGTTGTTTTAAAAGGTATGCTTTCTGTTTTAGGAGATGCTGAGGCATTGGAAAAATTCGGGGTTCGGCTCAAGGCGCTGCGGTTGCGGCGGAATTTGTCGCAAGGGTATTTGGCCGGGGTCGTGGGGGTGTCCGTGCCCACTTACCGGAAGATCGAGCAGGGCGACGGGACGGTGGAGTTTCGCCATGTGGCGCGGGCGCTGGGGGCTCTGGGTTTGGCCGAAGCTATGGGGGAAATGATTCCCGAGGGCGAGCCGGAATGGCGCTTGAAAGACCTGCTCCGCCCGGAGCGCAAACACGCCTCGAAACCCAGGAGGAAGGGCTGAATGGAAAAGCGGCTGAGAGTTTTATGGTGGGATGGATCGACGATCGGGCATCTCGTGCTCCGGGGACCACTGTATTTTGCCTATGATCCGGAGTGGATCGCGCGCGGGCTGAACCTCTCGCCGATCAGCCTGCCCTTCCGCGATGTGGCCTTCAACGGGGCGAGGGGCGTGGAGGGTTTGCCGGGGGTGTTGGCGGATTGCCTGCCGGATGCCTGGGGCCGCAGGGTGGCGCGGGCGGAGTTTGCAAAAAACCAGTGGGGCGAGCCGACGCCGATGTCGTTGCTCGCCTGGCGCGGGAAGCGCGGGCTGGGGGCGGTCTTTTTCGAGCCGCCGCTGGAAGGCGGGAATCCGGCGCTGGAAAAAATCAGCACGACCGCACTTGCCAAGGGGGCACTGGAGATCGAGCGCGGCGAGCCCTGCGAGATTCTGCCCCTGCTCTCGCGGGGAGGCACAGCGGGTGGCGCAATGCCAAAGGCGCTCGTGCTTTTGTATGCGGATGGGAGCCTGCGCGTGGGCGAGCCGTCAGGCGATGGCGGCTTGCCCGGCATTCTTAAGATTGATCTCTCTGCCGATGGCGCGGCTGCCCGCTGCGAGCGGGCGATCACGCAAATGGCCCACAGTGCCGGAGTGCGCGTGGTGGAAACGCGATTGATCGACGAATCGCCGGGCTCGCCGAGGGCGCACTTGTTCGTGAGGCGCTTCGATCTCGTGGAGGGCGATCCGCTGCGGCGTGTGCATTTCCACTCCGCCGCCGGGCTCCTGCACAAAACCCCCGATGCGCTCGACTACCGCGATCTCTTCCGGCTCGCGATCCAGCTCCACACCCCGCTGGAGGATATTCGGGAAGTCGCGCGCAGGATGATCTTCAATGTTCTCGCCTCAAATCTCGACGACCACGGCAAAAACCATGCCTTCCAACTCCACGAGGCCACCCGCGCGTGGAGCCTCACTCCCGCCTACGACCTCACTTTCTCGCCCGGCATCCTGCAACGCGGCATGACAGTCGCCGGCGAGGTTTGGCCAAGCGGCAAAACCATGGAAGCCCTCTGTCTCGATGCCGGCCTGACCGCACAAGAATACAAGGAAACCGTCCAAAAAGTGAACGCAGCCACGCTGGAATGGGAGCATTTCGCCAAAGAATCCGCCGTGCCCGCCGCTCTCGCCAGAGAGGTGGAACAACGCCTGCAGAAAATGCGCCAAGAAGCCCTCGGACACGGATCGAAATAAACGGAGCCGCCAGCCTGCACGGTCGACGCCTCCAGCTCGTAGAGCCTACGGGTCGGAAAGACGACCATGCTCCTCTCCTTCGCGCTCCCGCGCGATAGCGCGATCGTTCTCCTGGGATGGCGCGCTCTCCGAGGCGTAGGCTACGAGCCGGAGGCCGTCGCCGTCCGACGTGTGCTTCCTTCGGACTTTCCGCCTCCGTTCCCTTGGGGGGGCGACGCAATGTCCGCGCACAAGCCTCAGGCGCAACCGCGCCATTATACCATTTGCGAGAGGAGCGTTCGCAAGGGGACTATAACCGGGGTGGTGTGTGCGAAACAGTTGATCGATTCGTGTGGGAGGTCGAGGACGGCTTGAAAAGCATGCTTGGCCCCTGTTTGTTTCTGGAAATGGAAAAGATCCCGCGAGAGGGTCTCCCTCGATGTCTTGACCTCAATCAAAATCCACGGCTCGCCGTCGCGGATGATCGCAAAATCCACCTCGCGCTGGAGCTTGTCGCGGAGGTAGCGGAGTTCGAAACGCCCGAGGCCGAGGTCGGTCCAAGTCTCGACCGCCTTGAGCAAATGACAGGCCGCGAATGTCTCGGCCCGCGCGCCGGGATCCGCGATTGCCGACCAGTCGCGCAGATACCACTTCGGCTCTTTGCGGAGCGATTTCGCGACATTTTTAAACCACGGCCGCAACTCATATCCCACATAGAGTTCTGAGAGTATCGCCACCCAACGCCGCACGGTGTCCACGCTGGCCGAAATTTCCCGGGCCAGATTGCTGAACACGAGTTGGCCTCCGGACCTGGCTGCGAGCAAATGCCCCAGTGTTTCGATGCCCCGCAGTTCCTGCACCCGCGTGAGGTCGCGCACATCCTCGCGCAGGAGCAAGTCCATGCGTTGCGCCTGCCATTTTTTAAGAAACGCCGCGCTCTGTCGAACCATCGGCTCGGGAAATCCCCCGAAGCGCCACAGGGTTTCCCACGCGTCCCCGTCGATGGCCATCGACTCGCAGAGGGGCGTGGCCGGTGGCTCCGGGCGCAGGATTTCCCCCACGCTGAAGGGATGCTGGCGATAAAGAAAATATCGCCCCAGCAGGCTGTCTCCCCCCTTGCGGAAGATGTCCATGCGCGCGCTGCCTGTGGCTAGAATCCTACACCGCGCCCCGTGCACATCGAAAAACCCCTTAAGCAGAGTCTTCCACTTTTGGAATTTGTGGATTTCATCAAGCGCCAGGATCGGTAACCGTTCGCGCGGACGGTCCAACTCAGCTCGCAAGGCCAGCGCCGAAGGACCCTTGAGGATCACCGCCCGGTCATCCAGATTGTCGAAGTTTAGATAAACATCCGCCAGCCTGCGAGCAGCCTCGGTTTTTCCAACCTGACGCGGCCCCGCCAGAAATGCCATTTGGCGATTCTCTTGAAAATGAGTCGCCAAGACGCGATCATAAAGACGAGGAAGCATCGGTCCAAAATACATAACATCGTAAAATAGTCCAGACCATTTGACGATGGGGCTGAAAAAAGTCCTGCCCTATCCTCCGCTTGGAAAATTTGCCGATAAAGCACAACAATGTCCCGGGGAACGGGCGCTACCGCACCACTTGGGAACGCCAACGTCCCCGTTGGCCTCGCTTGGCATGTCTCTCGGGCCGAGGAGGACCTCAGCGTTCCTAAAAGAAAGCCGCTTTCGGAAACTGCTCCTGTTAATCCTGTAATTCCTGTCTAAAAACTCTTTTCGGTCTTATTCGTGGTTATTCGTGAGATTGGTGGTTCAGAAAATAAAATTTAGAGCTTGCACAGTGGTATGATTCTCCAGCGGGATTTGACTCAAAAACGATTGCCTGCAGACCAGTGTCTACGCAGCATGCAATGCTTCGAGCACCACGCGCGGGTGGAGGGCGGTCACCATCAGCAAAGCCTTGGCCGCTCCCTCTGGTTCACGGCGCTTCTGTTCCCAGTTTTGCACCGTGCGAGGACTCACGCCGATCAATAGCGCGAATTGCTCCTGGCTTAGCCCCAGGCTTCCCCGGATCTGTTGCACATCGGGAGCCCCGATCAAGGTCCGCTTGGCGTCACGCTTCGCCCCCCGCCGGATGAGCCCTGCCTGTTTGATGCTTTCCACCATTTCGGCAAACATTTCTTCCTTCATTCGAATTCCTCCTTCACCAAGTTGCGGAGAACCCGTAGCTGGCGGCTATCGAGATTCTCCTGTTCGCTTTTCGCATAGGCGAAGAGAAAGGAGATTTCCCCTTCGTCCACCAGATAGTAAATGACCCTGATTTCGCCGCTTTTGCACCATCAACTCACACGCGACAGGGACAGCTTCAACTCTCCCTTGGCGACCATGTGCAGCACGCTGGCGGCCAGTGTCTGGTAGGGTAGCCCGGCTTCCTCCGCCCGCGCCCGCAACCCAGCAATGGTCTCATGCGTGGTGCGGATGTTGATGCGTGCTGGCCGTGCCGGCTTCCGCACGACTTTCATCTTCGCGGCTACAGAGGGCTCCGGGATTCCCAGTGCCTTTTGCTGGTCGAGGTCGAGGGCAGACCCCGCAGCGAACTTCCACCCCTCACCGGCGGGTTCTGCTGTGTAGTTAAGTTTTTTGGTTTTCATAGGCGCTCTTTTGTTTCCTCCAATATCCAGCACCGATCACGCGCGCGGGATTCGCAACCCGAAAACAGATTTTGGAGAGGATGAGCAGGAGGGACAGGAATGTCTGAAGGGTGTTGGGAATTGAACAAGCCACTGGAATTAAATGAAATTGCAAAAAACTCATTATCAGTGCTCTCCGTGTTCTCTGTGTTCTCTGTGGTTAATCATGCTGGAATCGGGATCTTCGAAAACCCGCAGGACCGTGGAAAAATCCACGCCATGCTTGGCCAAATTGGCCGCTTCTTTGGCCGGGTCGAATTCCAACTGCATGGGTCTAATGTGTGCCGTATAAATTCACATGTCAAGCCCTCCTTGGGTGGATTACCAATCGGGAACGCCAACGTCCCCGTTGGCTTCGCTCGGCATGTCTCAGGGCCGAGGAGAACCTCGGCATTCCTGAAAAAGCGGTTCAGAGCGAGGGATTTTCTTTAACCACGAATAGCACAAATTGTCACGAATGGGGAGCGGCTTCGCCGGAGAATGTTGTTTTCGGTCTTATGCGTGTTTATTCGGTAAATTTGACTCAATCGCTCCCGCTCTTTCGCCCTTCGGGCCAACCATAGGTTGCTCCACCTCATGCCCGCCCAGGCATTCGGTTGTGGTTTAAATGTTCAGTGCCTGAACATCCGGGCAGGACGGGCTCATTCGTATTCCAAGCGGATCGGGTTGTTTGCAAAAATTTGCTCCCCGGAAACATAAAGCTGGAGCGCTGTGCGCGAAAAAATCCTGGCCGTCCATCCCACCACACGCGACAGGGACAGCTTCAACTCCGCCGAACGCGGAAGTGTGGAATGAGAGGAATGATTGCAATATGGTGTTGAATTTCGGATAATTCGACGTTTTAAATAGTGATATGCCGAAGATTTCTGAGTGGGGTTCGATCTCCATTTTTATCAACACCCGGGGAGAGCACAATCCCCCTCACTTCCACGCAATGAGCGCGGAATGGGAGGCCAGCATTCGCACTTCGGGCTTATGGCGGGAAAACTCCCTCCCCGTCAGCATGGAGAAGTAGTCGAGTGGGCTGCCTTGCACCAAAATGAGCTCATCGAGCAATGGGAAAATATGAGAGCCGGCCGGGCGCTCGGAAAAATCGGAGGATTAAAATGAGAGTTTTAAAAGTCGCGGTGACCGGGAGTTCCCAATTACGCCTCCTTTTTTCGGATGGTTTTTGTGGAGAGATTGACTTGTCTCCATCATTTGAGCCGGTGGACCCGCTGCGTGACGCAAAATTCTTCGCGCAGGTTTCGACAAATGGTCTGACGGTCGAGTGGCCGGGTGGGATTGATTACTGTCCGGATACCCTCAGAGCATGGTGCGAAGCGGGTCGCGTTCAGCCCGAGCATCAAGGCACTTGCACTTGACGGGAGGGGCTTCCTTTGCCTTGCTCGCGCCTCTCCGAGTAGGATGCCTGCTTGCTGCGCCCTTCGGGCCATCGGCGATGTGCTTCCTTCGCACTTCCCAGTGCTTCGGTTGGCATGGCTCAAAGATACGACTTCTACCCTTTCCGGGCGTTGCCGCGCTCCACGCACCACGGCACAAACAGCTTGGCGGATTTCCGCGAGCTTTCTTTCCGTGATGTGGCCAGCCACTCGGCGAACGATGCTGCTACTGGCCGTGACCAGCCTATGCGGCAAAAGGAAACTTTGCTTCGGCAATCCACCCGCGAAAAAATCCGATTCGTGGATAGGTATCGCATTTTTATGCGTCAGGGGTTGGCTGGTGATTTGGCAGAGCAGCACATCCCCGCGGTCCAACACAGCCAGAACAAGAGCGGGACGAACCTTTTGGCTACTGAAATCCGTAAATGGGAACGGCACAGTCACCGCATCGCCTGCTACAAGTCCTTCCATGCCTCGTCCTCCTCGGCCGAGGTCCAATCAGAGGCCCACGCCGTTTGAGCCAGAGGCAGCATGGAATCCTCCCTTTCAGTTCCGGCAGACTGTTGGCTTTTCAAGAACTTCAAAAAATCCCAAACCTCGCGCCGGATTTCCTCCGGGGCGCTTTCGATTTCCGAGAGCAAGGTTTGCGAGCTCATTGGTTTTTTCTTAATGCATCCCGGCATGATTTTCCAGCTGAATTTGAACCTGCACCTGTTTCCTGCAGACCAGCGTCTATGCAGCGTCCGCTCCCTGAAAGTGCTGTCGCGCCACTCGGGAACGCCAACGTCCCCGTTGGCTTCGCTCGGCATGTCTCTCGGGCCGAGGAGGACCTCAGCGTTCCTAAAAGAAAGCCGCTTTCGGAAACTGCTCCTGTCTAAAAACTCTTTTTGGTCTTATGCGTGTTTTTCGTGAGATTGGTGGTTCAGAAAAATAAAAAATTAGCGCTTGCACAGTGGTATGGGTTTCCTGTTTACTAGTAAACGCCTTGCTCTGATTTTGCTGTGTTTGAAAAATCGGATCCAAGCAAAACATCTGTCGGTCACTGAAAATCCGAAACTCCGTTCGGGCTGCAATCCAGATCCAGTGCGGCTCTCAGGTTGTTCCGCAGAAAGAAAACGAATCACGCCATGAAGAATAATTCGCTGAAAATTTCATCCGCTACTTATGAGGCGAAGACCCCGCTTGATTCGGCCCAACAAAATATTTCGACCAAGTTAAACGCCAAAACTTCATTTCTTCTATGAATCATAAATCCCGATTATCCGTATTCCAATTTCTGTCTTCTGCATGGGCGGTTGCGATTTTTTGCCTGCTCGCCATTTCCTCCGTAGGCAGCGCGGCGAATCTCATTTGGAGTGTCGGCAACGGCACTTGGACTAGCAATGCCAGCTGGGATCTCAATCAGCAACCTGGAAGCGGCGATGGCGTCATTTTTAATGGTAGCAGCAGCGATTACACCAGCACACTGGGGGCGAACTACACGATTTTCCGCCTGACCGCCAACGGCACTGCGGGCGCCGGAAACCTCACTATCGCGCCCGGCGGAAACAACATACTTACCCTCAGCAAATTTGACGGTGACGGCAGTCCTTCTTCGATTCAAATCAATTCCGGCGCTGGAGCTGTCCTAATCCAGTCGGCACTGAAGCTGGATCCCAATGATGGCGATTATAACTTCATTTCCGTGGAGAACGCAGCGGGGTTAACCCTTACCCAATTTGCTACAGGCACCGATGGGTTCACCAAAGAGGGCAACGGGACCCTCTTTTTAAATCTTTCGGGGAATAACACGATTGCCAGATACACGGCGATCGAAAGAGGAACGGTGGAACTTGCCGCAGGAAATCTTCTCCAAGATTTTAATATGGGCGTTGCCTACTCTGCGGGTTCGAATGGCACTTTGAACATTCAATCCGGGAGCATGGAAGTAGATGGTTCTTTTGAAGTCGGATACGAAGGTTCGGGCGCGGTGAATATGAACGGCGGAAACTTGACGCTCGCAAACCAAGTCGACATCGGCAGGGGAAATGGAACAGCCGTAGTGAATCTAAACAGCGGAAGCTTACGCCAAACCGCCGGTTCGTCCTCCATGACCATTGGCGGAGGGTCAGGGAGCGGAGAACTCAATATGGCTGGCGGAGAGTTTGCTACTGCGGGTTTTTTCAGAATTGAACAAAATGGCACGCTGAGCGTTTCGGGCGGCAATGCTACCATAGGAAATCCCACAGATGTGAATGGAGGATTCCAAGCAAGTGGAGGGAATACCGTCATCAATCTGACGGGTGGCACCATCGCCTCTGGTCGTGTGGTTCTGTCCAACGGCGCCGCCTTCAACTTGGGCAACGGCACAACGGCAGGTAGCGCTCAAATTTTAAGTATTTACACGAGTCAGAATGATAATGGCACCCTGAACTTGAACCACAACAGCGAAGCCACCTTGGATTCAAACATATCCAATGGCATTACCATCAACCAAATCGGAAGCGGCACGACCACGCTCACGGGTAACATTGATGTGACCAAAAACGCAACCATTTCCTCCGGCACATTGGCCTTTGGCGGAAATTCCAGTAACATATCGATCCCCTCCACAACCAATAATGCCGCCCTGGTCTTCGCGAGCTCGAGCGCGGGTGTCTTTGCCGGAAAGATTTCCGGAATCGGCTCGGTCACGCAAAACGGTTCCGGGATGACCGTTCTGGGCGGCAACAATACCTACACTGGGCAGACACTTGTGCAAAATGGCGCGCTTTCCATCTCATCGCCGCAAGCACTCTACAATGGCACAGCATCGGATTGGGTTCCAGCCAATATCAAGGTCGAAAGCGGCGCGACACTTGCCTTCGGTATTGGGTCAAATTCCTCTTTCAGCACCAACTCTGTAGAATCCCTGCTCACGGCTCTGGCGAGCAATGCAACATCAACCGGCGGATTCCAAGCCGGCTCCTTTTTTGGCTTCAACACGCAAGACGCCAACGGGTCCGCGCTCACGCCTGGTAATACTGTGCTTGAGTTCGGTATCGCTGACAGCTCGCAGGGCGCTCTGGGAGTGTCGAAAATCGGCAATGGCCTCCTGACCCTGAATGCATCGAACACCTACACAGGCGACACGCGAGTCACTGGCGGTAGTCTCAGCCTTGGGAACGGTGGTTCCCTGGCCTCTGGCAACCTCTCCGTGACCGGTAGCGGATCCATTTTTGCACTGGATTATGCAAATGCCGGCGTGACCTTCGTCAACATTTCTGTTGCCGACGGCGGGCAAATCCAATCCAGCTCCGGCTCGGTAAATTTCACTAACTCCGCCATTGTTTCCAGCGGCACGATCGCCGCTCCAGTTGGCGGCGCGGGATCTTTCCTGAAAACGGGCAATGGCTCGGCCGTGATCAGTGGGAACCTCACCCACACCGGAGGCACTACGATTGAGAACGGAACCCTCCAAATCGGCGCGGGCTCCACTTCCGGCACCATCTCCGGCAATGTGGCGATCCTTCAAAACGGCACTCTCGGGTTCAACCGCTCCGACTCCATTACCGCATCCAACGCGTTCTCCGGAAACGGGGCCATATCCAAGATCGGCAATAACACGCTCACCCTTACCGGGAACAGCGCCGATTTTGAAGGCGCTACCACCATTTCCGCTGGCACGCTCCAGATTGGCAATGGAAGCTCCACCGGTTCCCTTGGCGGAAATATCACCGCATCCACGGGATCCACTCTCGCCTATAATTCATCGAGTGAAGTCGCGCTCGACGGGCTTTCCGGCAACGGCACGCTCATTCAGGCGGGCAACGGCACACTCGTCGTATCCTCGAATGTAACCGGGTTCACTGGCTCCACTCGGATCCAAAGCGGCACACTCCAACTCGGCAATGGCGGCACCACCGGTGGACTATCGGGAAATATCACCAACAACGCCACGCTTGCTATCAACCGCTCGGATGACTTCACCTTTTCTACAAACTCTACTGGCACCGGCAAGCTCCTGAAACTCGGCACAAATACGGTGACTCTGAATCGCACGCAGTCGAATACGGGCGGCACGGTTATTGACTCCGGCACGCTTGCTCTCGCCGCGAACAACATTCTCACCACCACTGGGAACCTTGTGGTGAACGAGCTTGGCACCTTGAACCTCGGCTCTAACAACCAAACCCTCTCCACAGTCACTCTCAACGGCGGCAACATAACTGGCACCGGCAAGATCACATCAAACTCGAGCTTCGCCATCCAAGGCGGGTCGGTTTCCGCCCTGCTTGCCGGATCCGCTGGATTGGTCAAATCCGGCACCAGCAACTTTGCCATCACTGGCAACAACCTTTATAGCGGCAAGACCGTGGTGGCCGACGGCACAATTTCCTTCGATACAACGAATGCAAACCGCACGGCAGCCCAGGCCCTCGGCACCAATGCGGACTTCGATCTCGGCGCGGAACTCTCGACCTCCGGCACCTTGAACTACACCGGTGCCGCTGCCACATTTGCAAAAAATATCAAAGCCCTCGGGGCTGGAAACAATACCATCCAGAACAGTGGCAGCGGCCTCCTTACTCTAACTGGAAACCTTACGAAAAACGGCACCATCCTCGTTCTGGCAGGTGGAGCAGGCGGCATCCAAGTCAATGGCGTGATCGCTGGATCCGCCGAAAATTCCGACCTCGTTCTCAATGGAGGTAATATCACGCTCAATGCGACGAATACCTACAACGGCCCCACCTATCTGAACAACGGTGCGACTCTCACCCTCTCGGTCGCCAACGCCCTTCCCGGCGACTTGATCATTGATGCCTCCTCATCGGTAGCTTTTGGCGCGAACCAAACCATTGAAGCCCTCTCCGGTGTCGCCGGGTCCACGATCGATATTGGCTCCTATACCCTTACAATGGGCTCGAATGGCACGGACTCCCTCTACGAAGGCGGCATCGTGGGCTCTGGCAAGGTGGTAAAAACAGGCGCGAACGCCATCACCCTCTCCGGCGCGAATACCTACAATGGCACGACCACAATCAATGGCGGCGTCCTTGTCTTCGGGACGCCAACCTCGCTCTACAACGGCGATAATTCCTCATGGACTGGTTCGAAAATCATAGTCAATAGCGGCGGCGCCTTCGCTCTGGCCGTGGGAGCGAATGGTTCGTTCACCGGCAACCAAGTCACGGAAATCTTCGACTCCCTTTCTTCAAACTCGACTCCAGGCGGCATCCTTGCAGGCGGCAGCTTGGGCCTCGATGTCACGGGAGAAATGGAGATGCAGCAGGTAGCTTCTAATCGCCAAGGTGGGGGAGCCATTGGTTTCGTAAAACTTGGCGACGGCACGCTCACGATAAGCGGCAACAACACTTACACTGGACCCACATCGATTCGCGGTGGCACACTGGCCCTTGCCTCCTCGGACCTCCTCGTCGCCACAGGAAACCTCACAGTTCAAGGCGGCACGCTCGCCCTCGGCTCGAACAACCAGACATTCAATCGAGTGACCCTGGCTGAGGGCTCGATTACCGGGAATGGCGGCGTCCTCACGGCATCGAACTATGCCATCCAGTCCGGCACCGCCATTGCGAATCTTGCTGGCAATGCCACGCTTCAGAAGACGACCAGCGGCTCGGCCATCCTCTCGGGAGCGAACACCTACACAGGCAGCACAACCATTTCAGCCGGCGCGCTCACTTTCCTCACTTCCACATCCCTCTACGGCGGCAATACCACTCGCTGGAACTCTGGCAATATTTCTGCCGCGTCCGGCTCCACAATCGCCTTCGGCTTGGGACTCGGTGGAGGTTTTTCCCCAGATAACATCACCAACCTCATCACCAACCTCACCCAAAACCAAACCACCTCGGGCGGCATCGCGGCAGGGGCTAAAATTGGTCTCGATACGAGCGGAGACAACGCCACTATCTCTACGGAGTTTAAAAACCGCACCGGCACCGGTTCAGGCACCCTCTCCCTTGTAAAGCTCGGCGAAGGCACCCTCACCCTCACCGGCAATAACTCCTACACAGGAGGCACCTTCATCGAAACCGGCACGCTCACAGGAAATAGCCAAGGCCTGAAAGGAAACATAACCAATAATGGCACATTGTTCCTGGGCACTTATGGGACCTACCAGGCCGAGATTTCTGGAACCGGAAACCTCCTCGTCGGCAATGGGGCAAGTGTCATCCTTACAGGCAACGCCACCATGACCGGCGGCACCACCATTCAATCCGGCACCTTGACCATCGGCGGAGTCATTGATCCCACCAACCCCTATTCCGCATCATCATACAGGGCAGGCTCCATCACGGGCGATATCGCGAACGAGGGCGGTCTTGTCTTTGATCTCTCTTCTCTTGCAGGAACGAGAACCTACAGCGGCATCATTAGTGGCAATGGAAGCCTCAGTGCCACATTTACTTATCCCCACTACCCGTCGGGAGCGAACGGCACAATTCTTCTGACCGGTAACAACACTTTCACGGGGGGCACCACCTTTTCCCACGGAACTCTGGACATCTCCGGCGGCTCGTTGGCCTCCACAGGAAATGTCACTCTCACCGGCGGCACATTCGACATCGGCGCCAGCAACCAAGAGATTGGCGGTTTTCAAATCAATGGCTCCCAATCGACTCTGGCCGGCGGCTCAGGCACCCTCACTGCATCAAGCTACGATTTGCGTCAGGGCACAGTTTCCCTTTCGCTCAACGGCACAGCTGGACTCACCAAGAATTCGACCGGGGGCAGTGGCTCCAGTTACGCGAATGGGGTCGTCCACCTCTCAGGAAATAACACCGCCACAGGCAACATCACGGTCAATGCCGGCATTCTGTCCTTCAATACCATCCAATCCCTCTACAGCGGAAACAACGGCTCTTGGACGCCGGACAAAATCACCGTCAGCTCCAACGCGACCAGCCCGTTCACTTCCACCCTCGCCCTCGGCACCGGGAACGGCGACAGCCCCACGGCGGGATTCAACAACGCCCAGATTGAGGAAATCTTTACAAACCTCACGGCAAATGGCACCGGCGGCCTCACGGCCAATTCCAGCATCGGCTTCAATGTCTCCGGCGAGGGCTTCACGCTCACCACCACCATCACCGACCGGCCGGATCTTGGCGTGCTCGGCATGGATAAAATCGGCGCCGGTGTCCTGATTCTCGGCTCTTCAAACACCTTCACAGGCCCCTTGAATATTTTCGAGGGTATCGTTCGTGCCGGCACAAACAACGCGCTCTCAACTAATTCCAGTCTCGTTGTCACAAAAAACAACATTAACAAGCCTTCCAACTACGATATCGGAGATTTCAATCAGCAATTTGTCAATGTCACGCTCCTCAGTGGCAGTCTGAGTGGTGGCAATGGCACCATCATCGCAACCGGCAACTACACAATGGTTGATGGAGACTCCACCGCGAACCTCTCCGGTGTGGCTCCGCTCAATAAAACCGGCTATGGAATCGTCTTTCTCTTCGGAACCAACTCCTACACGGGGCATACCACAATAAATGGCACATTTTGGTCGAGACCGACTGTCTCCGACTCGAGGCTCCAGTTCCAAACTCCGGGGTCGCTCTATACTGATGATGCCTCCAAATGGAACGGCGGCAACATCACGGTCAACCAATACGGCATCTTTTCCGTGCGTGCGGACGACTCCGGCGTGCAAGGCTTCACCGAAAACCGGATCTCAACCCTCATCACCAATCTCATTTCGGCAAACCGCACCTCGGGCGGCTTCCTCGCTGGCTCGGCCTTCGGGATCGATACCGCCGGCACCAACATGACGCTCTCCACTGCGCTCACGGATTCCACGGGCCAGGTTGCAGGCGGTGGCGCCATCGGCTTTGTGAAATACGGCGCCGGAACGCTCACGCTCAACGGCACAAACAATACCCACAGCCTCGTCACATCCGTCACAGGCGGCACCCTCGCTCTCGCTCCGGGAACCACGCTCTCCGCATCCACCGCCAACCTCTCCGTTCAGAATGCCTCGCTCGACCTCGGCTCCACCAACCAAACCGTGGCGCGAGTCGAAGTCTCAAGCGGCTCCATCCTCGGCAGCGGGATTCTCACCGCCACTGCCGGCGGCTACTATTTCACCAGCGCCAACATCTCGACCAACCTCGCTGGAAATGTCGGAGCCAGCATCTCTTATCCGGGCACCACGACCCTCTGGGGGAATAACACCCACACCGGCGATACGGCCGTCTACTCGAGTGCAGTCTTGAGTCTTGCCAATCTCAATGCCGTGGTCGCCTCGACATTGGTCGCTGATTCGGGATCAAGCACCCAATTCGTCGTCGCTGGAGCGAACACCTACAACCTCGGCGGCCTCGGCGGCACAGCAAACATCGCCTTCGGCAACAACACGCTCTCCATCGGCGCGAATAACCAAAGCACATCCTACGGCAGCTCCACCGGCAGCCTCAGCGGCACAGGCGGTTCCATCGTCAAGGTCGGCAATGGCACGCTCACGCTCAGCGGCAACAACACCCACACGGGCGGCACCACCGTCTCCGCCGGCACACTACAGATCGGCAACGGCACCACCACCGGCTCTGTCACCGGAAACATAAACAACAACGCCAACCTCGTCTTCAACCGCTCAAACAACTATGACTACTTCGGTGTAGTTAGCGGCATGGGCAATGTGACCCAGGCTGGCAACGGCACTTTGACTCTCGGTGCCAACCAAACCTATAACGGCAGCACCACCGTCATATCTGGCACGCTCTGGCTCGGCGGCAGCGCCACCCTCGCCAGCACAGTGGTTAACATTGCAAGCGGTGGAATGTTTTACGACTACGGCAGTGGACTCTCTCAGAATACCGCAGTCCAGAATTCCGGGAGATTTGATCTCGGCAGCCTTGACGAAACGGTAGGCTCCATCTCCGGCAACGGATCCATTCAGCTTGTCGGAAACCTTACCACCGGTGGCCTCGGTTATGACGATTTGATTGCCGGTAACATCACCGGGTTTGCTGCTTCCTCCCTTATCAAGGTGGGCGCAGGCACCCTCTCCCTCACTGGCTCCGCCACAAACGGCGGTGGCCTCGTGATTTCCAACGGAATCCTCTCCATCGGCAACGGCAACACGACTGGCTCCGTCACCGGCAACATCACCAACAACGCGGCTTTGGCCTTCAACCGTTCCAACGAATACACCTACAACCGCATCGTCTCCGGCGGCGGTTCCCTCGAGCAAATCGGCACAGGCACGACGATCCTCGGAGGAAACAACACCTACAGCGGCGGCACCACCATCAGCGCTGGCACCCTCGCCCTCGGCAGCGGCGGCACAGCCGGCTCCGTCACAGGAAACATCACAAACAACGCCGCCTTGGTCTTCAACCGCTCGGATAATTCCACCTACTCCGGCACCGTGAGCGGCAACGGCTCTGTGACCAAGAATGGCGCCGGCCTGCTCACCCTCAGCGGCATCAGCACCTACACCGGCAACACGACCATCAACACCGGCACCTTGGGCCTCGGTGGCACCCTCGCCAGCACCGCGATCTCCATCGCAAGCGGCGCCGGTCTCAACACCAGCGGCGGAGTCTCCGCGAACGCCGCTGTGGCAAACGCTGGCAACTTCACCGTCAACGCCGCCGACACCATCGGCTCGCTCTCCGGCTCCGGCAACACGATCCTCAACGCCGCACTCACCACAGGCGCCCTCGGCCAACCCCACAACCCCGATCAGATCTCCGGCATCATCTCTGGCATCGGAGCAATAACATTTAACTCTATCCCAAGCGCCAATCGAGCCAGCGCACTCACTGCAAACAACACCTACACTGGCTCGACGACGGTTAGCAATAGCACATTGATCTTGTCCGGAAATGGCTCCATTGCGTCGTCATCTGCCCTTACCCTTGGCGCTAACGGACGCTTGAGTATTGGCTCTGTGACAGCGAACAGTTCCACAGTCAATAATTTATCGAGCCTGGATTCAACGGCCACCATTTCTTTGGCCAGTAATACCCTCATTAATATTGCTACCGATAATCGAACATTTTACGGCACTATTGGAAGTGGCAACCCTGGAGGCTTCACCAAACGCGGTAATGGCACCCTGTCCCTCGCCGGTAACATGGACTATTTCGGAGCGACTTCTATCGAAGAAGGTGTTTTATTCGTTTCCGGTTCTTTATTCGGCACATACTCTTCCGTTGCCCCAACAGCCGTTTCCGTTTCTTCGGGAGCCACCTATCAGCTCGGCAGTAACGATACTGTGGGTTCTATCGCCGGCGCGGGTTCGATTAATTTAGGTAATTATTCACTCACATTGGGCGTTAACACCACAACTGCAAATACAACTTTCTCCGGCGTGGTGTCTGGGGCCAATGGAAGTTTGACCAAAGCCGGAACCGGGACCCTCACCCTCACCGGCAACAACACCTATACGGGTGGAACATTCATTACTTCGGGCACGCTCGAAGGCAATACCCAGAGCCTCCAAGGCGCTATTACCACAAATGCCAGCGTGGTCTTCAACCAAACCTCAAATGGCACTTACTCTGGTATGCTCAGCGGCTCGGGTGAATTTGCCAAAACAGGAGCGGGCACTCTGACTTTGACCGGCAATAGCAGTTCCTTCAACGGCACTGCAGACATCAACTCCGGCACCGTATCCCTAACCGGCAGCATCGCTAACGCTGTCACGACCATTAAAAGCGGCGGAACGTTAACGGGCAATGGAAGCCTCGGCGCTTTGACGATCAACTCCGGCGGCTCCATCAACCCAGGCAACAGCCCCGGCATCCTCACCGTCGGCAACAGCGTCTGGAACGGTGGCGGTATCTACAACTGGGAACTCGCTTCGGCCAATGGCGCAGAGGGCACAGGTTGGGATCTGATCGACTCCAGCGGCAATCTTACGATCAACGCCAACGTCAGTAACCAATTCATCATCAATGCCAGCACCACAAACTCCAGCGGGTTCGATCCAAGTGTGAGGAGCGCAAGCTGGAAAATCGCAGATTTCGCCGGAGGCATTTCAGGATTCTCGGCCGATGCCTTCTCTATTAACACCACAGGTTTCGAAAACCTTCCGGCCATTTATGGCTTTGGAGTCAGCTCCAACGGCACTGCCCTCAGCTTCAACTATGTCACTCTTGCCACCTGGATTGGCGGCACCGGCAATTGGACCAATACCTCCAACTGGGAAAACGGAGCCCCACCGGTCAATGGCGTGATGGTGGACTACGCCGGCAGCGACGGAACCAGCACAAACGACTCGACAGTCGGAAATATCAACTCGCTCGTCTTCACAAACAATGCCACAGGCTCGTTTACGCTCACGGGAGGGAACCTGACAATCGGTGAGGGGGGAATCGCAAACAATTCGAACAGCACTCAAACCGTCGCTATCAGCCTTAACCTCGGCGCCGACCAGACCTTCGCCGCAAATACCGCAAACCTCGCAGTCTCCGGCAACATCACTGGCGCCTACTCGCTCACCAAGGAAGGTAACCAAACCCTCACCTTCGCTGGCGCCAACACCTACACGGGCGAAACCAACATCGATGCCGGCACGCTCGCCATCGCCGCAGGCGGATCTCTCACCGGAACCTCGAAAATCTTTGTCGGAAATACAACTTCCAGCAACAATCTGTCGATCCTCGGCGCGGTGAGCACCGCCGATCTGACACTCAGCCACCAAGTCGGCTCAAACAACAACACCGTCACCGTCGGCGGCGGCTCCAGCCCTGCCTCGCTCACGGTTGCCAACCTCCTGAATGTCGGCTTCGGCGGCACGGGCAACACCCTCGACATCCTCGGCAACGGCACCGTCACCGCCGGGTCCACCGAAATCGGCGGCTACGGCGCGAACAACAGCCTCAATCTCACCGGCGGCGTTCTTAACAGCATTGGTTATCTGGTCGTCGGCTACTTTGCGGATGGCAACGCCCTGAACATCACTGCGGGTGGCAACGCCACGGTCGGCTCGATCACCGCCGGCCTCGATGCCGCCTCAGCCAACAACACGATCCTCGTCAGCGGCACCGGCTCGGCCCTCCACACAGCCGGCCTGATCTATCTCGGCGAAAATGGCACATCGAACAGCCTCGTGATCGAAAACGGCGGCAAGGTCGTTTCACAAAACGCGGACGTCGTGATCGGCTTCAACGCAGGATCAAACGGTAACGCCCTCTCGATCAACGGCACGGGTTCGCAGTTCACCAACAACGGCACGCTCTATGTCGGCAAAGGCGGATCGGAAAACACCCTCGCCATCGACAATGGCGGATCACTCACCACCCGCAACGCCCGCATCGGCCACGACGCCACTTCCTCGAACAACACGGCCACCATCTCCGGCACCGGCTCCACTTGGACCAACACTGGCACCCTCCGCGTGGGTTCTGCTGGCTCTGGCAACACCCTCGCCGTCACCAGCGGCGCCAATGTCACCGTCGCCGGCAACACTTTCATCGGCCACGGAGCCACCTCCGCGAAAAACCTCCTCAGCGTGGAAGGCGCAGGCTCCACCTTCAAGGGAGGTAACCTCACGGTCGGCCTCGACGGATCCTCGAGCAACCTCACTGTATCGAACGGCGGCAATGTCTCCCTCGCCGGGGCATTGGCAATTGGTTACAATTCCGCGTCCTCGAACAATACCGCTACGGTCTCCGGCGCTGGTTCTGTCCTCTCCGCACAAAACATCCAGATCGGTGGCGGTGCTGACAACAAACTCACCGTGGCCGATTCGGGCCTCGTCTCGACTGCAAACATCGCTCTCGCCGGAACCAACGCCACGCTTCAGATCGGCGAAGGCGGCGCTGCTGGCAACCTCTCCTTGACCGGCTCCATCCTCACCACTGGGACGGTTATGGGCAGCTCGGTGCTCTTCAATCACACAGATTCCGCCTATCAGTTCGCCAGTGCGATGAGTGGCGACCTCTCGGTCAGCCAAATCGGCACCGGCACAACGATTCTCACTGCCAACAACACCTACTCCGGCATCACGACGGTCAACAACGGCACACTCGAAGTCGCTACAAGCGGGTCAATTAACAACGCTTCGGACATCTTCGTTGGACTTTTAATTGGGGATAATGGCACCCTCCATCTCAATGGTGGGAGTGTCAGCACTGCGGTTGGTAATCTTGGAACTCAAGTCGGCAGCTTTGGCACCGCCATCGTGAGCGCTGGAAATTGGACGAATAGTGCAGATCTCTTTGTCGGCCTTGGGGGCACAGGAAGCCTCACGATCAATGGCACAGGCCATGTGACAAATGAAGATGGCTTCGTTGGCCATTTCTCTGGCAGCACCGGCACGGTGGGCGTGAGCGGGGGCACTTGGACAAACAACATTAACCTTTTCATTGGCAATGAAGGCACTGGTAGCCTCACGATCAACGGCACGGCTAATGTGACGAGTATCTTTGGCTATGTAGGTAATGCAGCCAGCGGCAACGGCACGGTGAGCGTGAGCGGAGGCACATGGACAAACAACCTCGACCTTTCCATTGGCAATGGAGGCACTGGCAGCCTCGCGATCAACGGCACGGGTAATGTGACGAATGAAGATGGCTATGTTGGCACTTTACCCGACGGCAACGGCACGGTGAGCGTGAGTGGGGGCACATGGACGAACTCCAGCAGCCTCACCATTGGTATAGGAGGCACTGGTAGCCTCACGATTAGTGGCACGGGTCATGTGACGAGTATGTTTGGCAGTATTGGCAGTTTACCTGGCGGCAACGGCACGGTGAGCGTGACCGGTGGCACATGGACAAACTCCGGCAACCTCGACATTGGTCTAGGAGGCGGAGGCACTGGTAGCCTCACGATCAACGGCACGGGCACCGTCATCGTCGGCGACACCCTCTCGCGCGGATCCAATGGCACGATCAACCTTGCATCTGGAGGCACACTGCAGATCGGCACAGGCGGCGATACCGGCACGCTGGCCACAGACCTCACCAACGACGGCACTCTCCTATTCGACAGATCCAGTAACTCCACATACTCCTCTGAGATCAGTGGCACGGGAACCGTCATCAAAAACGGCGCTGGCACGCTCATCGTGAGCGGCAGTAACACCTACACTGGAAATACCTCGGTGAACGCCGGAACGTTCGAAGTAAATGGATCAATGGCAAATACAGCCACAACCGTGAACTCCGGCGGCACGCTCGGTGGTAACGGCACGCTCGGAGATGTGACGATCAACTCCGGCGGCGTGATCGCCCCTGGCAACTCGCCCGGCGCGATCACCGTCGGCAATAGCATTTGGAACGGCGGTGGCATTTACAACTGGCAACTCGGCAATGCCACTGGCACGGCGGGGACCAACTGGGATCTCATCAGTTCGACGGGAAGCCTAGCGCTCAATTCGACCTCAGGTGACAAGTTTATTATCAATGCTACGGCGCTCGGCGGCAGTGGGTTCGATCCGTCCTCGACCAGCTACAAGTGGCAAATTGCGAGCTTCTCAGGAAACATCACCGGATTCTCAACACAGAAATTCGCCATCAACACTAGCGGGTTTGATTCACTGCCCAGTATCCATGTGTTCTCACTGTCTGCAAACTCCACAGAGCTGAGCCTCAACTACCGAACCCTCTTCGTGTGGGATGCTGGCAATGGCACATGGTCGACGGACACAAACTGGCTGGACAACGCCCTGCCGGTCAATGGCGCGCCGATTGAATTCGCAGGCCTCGGCGGCAACAGCACGAACAACGATTATCTGACTTCGATCAGCGGACTCACCTTCACGGCAAACGCGACGCAAGGCTACACGCTCGCCGGCGGCAACCTGTCCATTGGGGCGGGCGGCATCGTCAACAACTCAGACTACGCTCAAACCTTGGGGCTGAATATCGCCCTCGGAGCCAATCAAACCTTCGCCGCCAACACGGCGAACCTCATCGTCTCCGGCAACATCTCCGGTGACGCGTCGCTCACGAAGGTAGGCAATCAAACACTGGTCCTCACTGGCACGAACACCTACTCCGGCGGCACAACGGTGAACGCTGGACTGCTCGTTGGAACGACCTCGAGCCTGCAAGGGGCGATTGCCAACTCGGCAACGGTCGCATTTGATCAAAGCACCAACGGCACCTACGCGGGTGTGATGAGCGGTAATGGCGTTCTTGTGAAGAGTGGCACTGGCACAGTGACGCTGAGCGGAGCGAACAGCTATAGTGGAGGCACAACGGTGAATGCTGGAACATTGTCGGTCGTTGGAACGATCGGAGAGGTAAGCAACAACGCGACATTTGCGGTTCAGTCTGGCGGCGTGGCGGGAAGCGTGGACAACCTGCTTGGCGCAACTGGCACAAACAACGGAACGGTGGCCTCGCTTGCGAACGCAGGCACATTCACCAACGGCGGAAACATCACCGGAAGCGTGACCACTAATGGCACTCTTGCCAGCAATGGTCTGATCGGCGGGACATTGGGAGTCAACGGCGGATCGGCAACGATTGGCAACGGTGGCCAAGTATCTGGAGCCTCGACAGTTAATGCCGGAAGCATGGTAGTCGGCGGGACGGTGGCCGGTGTGAGCAACAACGCGAGCTTCACGGTTGAGTCTGGCGGCGTGGCGGGAAGCGTGGACAATCTTGCAGGCGCAACCGGCACGAATAATGGAACGGTGGCCTCGCTTGCGAACGCTGGAACCTTTACCAACGGTGGAAACATCACCGGAGGCGTAACCACCAATGGCACATTGACCAGCAATGGTCTGATCGCTGGAACATTGGGAGTTAATGGCGGATCGGCAACGATTGGTAACGGCGGCCAGGTTTTGGGAACCTCGACGGTTAACGTAGGCACCTTGAATGTCAGCGGCACGGTGGCTGGTGTGAGCAACAACGCTACCCTCAGCATCCAGCAAGGCGGCGTGGCGGGAAGCGTGGACAATCTTGCAGGCGCAACCGCTACGAACAATGGAACGGTGGCCTCGCTTGCGAACGCAGGCACCTTCACCAACGGCGGAAACATCACCGGAGGGGTAACCACCAATGGCACTCTTGCCAGCAATGGCCGGATTGGCGGAGCCCTTGAAATCAACGATGGCTCGGCAACGATCGGCAACGCTGGACAGGTATCCGGAGCCTCGACAGTGAATGCCGGAAGCTTGGTAGTCAGCGGCACGGTGGCCGGTGTGAGCAACAACGCGAGCTTCAAGGTTCAGTCCGGCGGCGTGGCGGGAAGCGTGAGCAACCTGCTTGGCGCAACTGGCACAAACAATGGAACGGTGGCCTCGCTTGCGAACGCTGGAAACTTCACCAACAGTGGAAACATTACCGGAAGCGTCACGACGAGCGGAACGCTTTCGAGCACCGGCTTGATCGGCGAAACATTGGGAGTTAACGGCGGCTTGGCAACAGTGGGAGTTGGCGGCCAGGTTTCTGGAACAACAACGGTTAACGCAGGCATCTTGGATGTCAGCGGCACAGTAGCTGGCGTAATCAACAACGCGAGCTTTACGGTTCAGTCTGGCGGCGCGGCGGGAAGCGTGAGCAACTCGGCCGGAGCAATCGGCACCAACAACGGCACAGTCGCATCGCTGGCAAACGCTGGAACTTTCACCAACAGTGGAAACATTACCGGAAGCGTCACGACGAGCGGAACGCTTTCGAGCACCGGCTTGATCGGCGAAACATTGGGAGTTAACGGCGGCTTGGCAACAGTGGGAGTTGGCGGCCAGGTTTCTGGAACAACAACGGTTAACGCAGGCATCTTGGATGTCAGCGGCACAGTAGCTGGCGTAATCAACAACGCGAGCTTTACGGTTCAGTCTGGCGGCGCGGCGGGAAGCGTGAGCAACTCGGCCGGAGCAATCGGCACCAACAACGGCACAGTCGCATCGCTGGCAAACGCTGGAACTTTCACCAACAGCGGAAACATCACCGGCAGCGTCACGACGAGCGGAACGCTTTCGAGCACCGGCCGGATCGGCGGAACATTGGGTGTGGACAGCGGATCGGCAACGGTGGGATTGGGTGGCCAGGTTTTGGGAAACTCGACGGTTAACGCAGGCATCTTGGATGTCAGCGGCACAATGGCTGGTGTGACCAACAACGCCACCTTCACCGTCCAGCAAGGCGGCAATGCGGGCAGCGTGAACAACCTGTTTGGCGCAACTGGCACCAACAACGGCACGGCCGCCTCGTTGGCGAATGCGGGAACTTTCACCAACAGCGGAAACATCACCGGCAGCGTCACGACGAGCGGAACGCTTTCGAGCACCGGCCGGATCGGCGGAACATTGGGTGTGGACAGCGGATCGGCAACGGTGGAATTGGGTGGCCAGGTTTCAGGCACAACAACGGTTAACGCAGGCATCTTGGATGTCAGCGGCACAGTGGCCGGCGTGGCGAACAACGCCACCTTCACCATCCAGCAAGGTGCCGTGGCGGGAAGCGTGAACAACCTCTTGGGCGGCAGCGGCACAAGCAACGGCACAGTCGCCTCGCTGGCGAATGCAGGAACCTTCACCAACAGCGGAAACATCACGGGAGACGCCACAACGAGCGGCACTCTTTCCAGCACCGGCAGCATAGGTGGGGCATTGTCAGTGAGTGGGGGCGTTGCAACAATCGTTGGCACGGTCACTGGACCGACTGCTCTCTCAGGCGGCGTCCTGCAGGGAACCGGCGTCTTGGGCGACGTGACCATCAACTCTGGCGGTGCAATCGCTCCCGGCATCGGAGCTGGAGTCTCCGCCATCACGGTGGGCAACAGCGTTTGGAACGGCGGCATTTACAACTGGCAACTCGGCAACGCCACTGGAACCGCAGGCACCGATTGGGACCTCATCAGCTCAACCGGAAGCCTGACGATCAACGCCACCAGCGGTGATAGGTTTGTGATCAACGCCACGGCGCTCGACGGTAGCGGGTTCGATTCGTCCTCCACCAACTACAAGTGGCAAATCGCCAACTTCTCCGGAAACATCACTGGATTCTCAACGAACAAATTCGACATCAACGCCAGCGGCTTCGATGGAACGAACGGCATTGGTGCATTCTCCGTCTCGGCAAACTCAACGGCGCTCAGCCTCAATTACCGCACCTTGTTTGTATGGGATGCCGGCAATGGCACATGGTCCACAGACACAAACTGGCTGGATAACACGCTGCCGGTCAATGGCGCGCCGATTGAGTTCGCGGGACTCGGCGGCAACAGCACGAACAACAATTATCTGAATTCGATCAGCGGACTGATCTTTACCGCCAACGCAAAGCAAGGCTACACGCTCGCAGGCGGCAACCTGTCCATTGGGGCGGGCGGCATCGTCAACAACTCAGACTACGCGCAAACCTTGGGGCTGAATATCGCCCTCGGAGCCAATCAAACCTTCGCCGCCAACACGGCGAACCTCATCGTCTCCGGCAACATCTCCGGTGACGCGTCGCTCACGAAGGTAGGCAATCAAACACTGG
>Ga0247837_1002165_pt1 | contig 38065 bp, 28 predicted proteins | sample LaCtaG_2_FD_187115 | JGI IMG/M metagenome (GOLD analysis project Ga0247837, IMG submission 187115) | Freshwater microbial communities from meromictic Lake La Cruz, Castile-La Mancha, Spain - LaCruzMarch2015_14.5m | ecosystem: Environmental > Aquatic > Freshwater > Lake | place: Spain: Castile-La...
ACTGCAACTCATTCGAGTCATGCGGAGCACTCGCTTCGAGGGCTGCCAAGGACCTGTCCAATTCGAAAGCGACTCTAACGACATTCGACCAGGAGAGTTCAGTGTGATAAATGCCCATTTGATAGGGAAAAATGATACTTTGGAACTGGTGGAAGCGGCTATTTACTCCCCTGAGAGAGTTCAGGCTTATACCATGCTTCCCAACCTTCAATTCCCAGACCAGTCCAATCACTCTTTCCCTGACTCCTGGGAAATTGATGCAGACTGTCCCTACCTCAGCAAGGACATTCGGGACTTTCCGCAAGGACAGCAACTAGCTATTGGCCTCTGCTTCAGCTATGTACTGTTAGTAGCACTGCTCGCGTGTGTGGGTGGCAGGCGATTGTGGACTGCAAGAGTACCAGAATTGACTGAAAAAAGCACTTTCACCTCTCAAGATGGGTACTTTATGCTGTCGTTTCTGGTGGAGTTTCTGCAGATTTTGGAGTTAGGCCCAACAATCGGCTTTCCGCACAATGTGAGGAACACAGTGAACATATTGAGTCTGAACCTATGGGAAGTGGTGCAGTTTTCGAAGGGTGTGTTTTGGGGGGTGGAAGGGACAATACTGGCAGTAATTGTGCTGTATATATCTCTGTGTGGGGTGCGATTGAGCAAGTTGGACTCGAGACTCAGCCACTGGGCAGTGTGCAGAGGACTGAGCAGCTGGATAGATGTCCTCTCTCCTCCTCTCAGCAGTCTGTGCTTCCTGTCCATAGTCTCCACTGTCATGACAGTCTTTGTGTGTGACAGAGCCACTGGGCCTGCCTTCACTGCTAGTTTCCTGGCAGTGGACTGCTGGGAAAGGTGCTGGAGCGGGACTCACCTGCGTCTGGCCCTAGTCTCAGCAATGCTGTTGTGCCTTTATGTCCCGTTGGCTGTATTTACAAGGCCTCTGTGGCAGCAATGTCAGTCCAGATTGCATATCAAGGCCAATCCTCGCACTTTCCTCGCCAAGTCAGCGCTGCAACTCGTCCTCATTGCCGCCTACGTGACTCTGCCCCCCAACTACCCTGCGCTGCACGCAGGCCTCTACCTCTCAGCAAACGCTGCTTACACAGTCTTTTCACTCACTGTGAAGCCCTACAACTATGAGCGAATCAACCTGTGGGAGCGACTCACTCTCCTATTGGTCCTCATTTACAGTGTATTGGGAGTCCTGAAACAGGCGAATTGCACGGATGTATGGCTGATTCTAGCCTTCCTATTAGCAGTTTTGATACTATGTGCGTTGGGACTAGCACTTGAAGTCCTAGTTCCCAGGTATCGGTCCTTGCTAGTGCGGCAGAGGGATGACAGATACGACATCATCCAATTTGCGTTCACATTTGGACGAATTGCGCAGTTGCACCTGCAAGCCTTCCGAGCCAAGCACAGATCCACTCACGAAGCAATGAACTCTAGGGCCTTTGAGTCAGTTCAGCAGACCATTAGACGGGTTCCTCTGCCCAATTTCAGCTGATTTGCAGGGAAATGCACTGTTTTCACCTGCTGAGTTAAGTAGTTACTATATAATCAACATGCATTGATGATATACTTCCACGTAATTCTTTCTTACTGAATATCTGGAAGCACTTGCAGCGAATTCACTGGAAATAGCATTAGCAAACTAAAGCATTTCCCACGATTCTGCAATACCCAGTATTCGGTTTCCTCCTTTATAGCCTAGTTAGCTCGAATCTCGACGACTCCATTCACTGCCACACAGCGAGCCCCTCTGTACGCAGACGTCGTCTCTCCCCTAAACGTCAACTTCTCCACTTTCGTCCCTGAGAAGCTGTGTGGAATCGACTTGAACTCCGCCTCCAGCGGTATCAGCACCTCTGAAACGCCCACAAACCCAGGTGCAATGCCCGCCTTGCAGATCAAATGAGCAGTTCTTTCCGTGAGCGCCCCAATGCTCCAAGCGCCTTTGCGATTGTCTTCTTGGTAGATGTAGGAGCCGGAGTTGACAGTGACGATGGGCTTGACCAGGCCTGCAGGGAGAGTGAAGGTGATGCGGAAGTCTGTTACTGAGAGTCGCTCTGCGAGGACCATTTTGTTCTCTGCGGCTATTTGGAAGTCCAGTCCTTCGCTGCCGTATACCACTACAGGAGTGACTTTGAAGGGTAAGGTTGGAGTCAAGTCGGCAACAGTGTAGCGGAAAAGGATAAAGCGTCCATCAGGAGGAGTGAAAATAAGCACGTTTTCCTCCTCATATCTCTTGCGCCGGGCCATTGCGCAGGGGTGGAAGTGGTGGGTTAGGAAGCGTCTGGGCGTGTTGAGGAACAGAGTGACGTCTGGCATGCCTGACAGGGAGTTGTTCACGCTGATTTCGCCCTCTATGTCACAGCGCAGGAAGTTGCTGTGGCGGTCTAGAGTGCAGTTCAGCTTCTCAACCACGTCAATAAGGATCTCATTTACAGTGTAGCGCAGACCTCGAGGCCGCCAAGGGTTATCCGCCAGCTGTTCATTCCCAATGGACTCCTCAATATAGTTGGAAGTGCCAGTAAAGCTTTGCTTCATCTTCTCAAAGAGAGTTTTAGGCTTGAGCAAGTGCATGACGATGTGTCTCTGGACATCGAAAGGAGCCCCGAACTCCACCATTTCCTCAATCGCCAGGATAATGTCAGCGAAGTGCTCCCTCACTACCTCAGCGTCGCAGTTGGTGTAGGCCGCTTGGATGAAGTCGGCTAGAGTGCTGAGGAGCTCGAAGACGACGGCTACTTCGGTTTCACCTGAGAGGATGGCTAGGAAGCGCAGTTCGCCGCGAGTGATGTGGGCGCAGAGGTGGCCTGAGACTTCGCAGACCTTCTCTTGAGCCTCGCTGGTCCTTAGAAACAGGTCAGCGACTGCTCGCAGAGGCTTGGAAAAGTGGCGCTCCAGCAGAGTGTCTCCGTGTATGCTGAGAACAAAGAGGCTGCGGAGCATATATGGCGTCCTAGGCTTACTCCTTAACGACGGTAGTGCGCTCGCTGACGTAGATCCCGTCCAGGAACTTGCGGATGTCCTTGTTCGTGACTGCGCAGCTCTGCTGGATGAGAGCAGCGGACTGGGACACGTACTCCACGTCGTTGCACTGCAGGACCAGTTCGTCCTTCTCAGTCTTGCTGATAGTCACTCCCTCGAGCATGCTGATCCTTCTAACGATCTTTTCGCCGAGGTAGTTGCGGATTTCCACGGCACGGCCTCCGGCGGTGATGCTGACATTGATGGGGAAGTGCGCGTACACTAGACGCATGTGGTACTCGAAGCCGATCATCACCCCCTTGATCATGTTGGCAATGTGAGAGCAGATGGTTCTGACGGCTGCAGCTTGCTTGCGGCCTGCGAACCAGCAGTCGACCTTCAGGACGTTCTCATGGAGCTGGATGTCAACGTTGAGGTGGCGGAAGTTGCGAGTGAGGGTGCCGCGAGGACCTGTCACCGTCACCACTCTGTGTGCGACGCTGACCTTCACGTTGGCAGGGATCTTGACAGTGTCCGTCTTGAGAAGCAGCTTCATGCACACCACACAATCTTAATATGGAGGCGCCGTCCAGGCTTGCGGCCTCGCAGCTGCTTTCAGAGTTGGACCAAGAGCTAGCACGAACTCAGGGACGCTCTGTGCGAGTGTCACGGATAACTAGCATCGGAGACTTCCTAGGAAGTCAAGGACAGCCCGCCAGTCCCTATCTCCCGCTGAGTCCCACCCTTCCCAGCTCAGCAGAAGACCTGGCCCAAAGCCTGCTAGAGCGTCTGCGCGCCCACAAAGTCCAGTTCCTGCAAGGCTGTGACCGCATTGAAGCCCGACTCAGGTCTTTTCAAGGCCCTAGCAAGCCTTGACTTAGCCAAAGAACTGTTCTAGTTGTATGCGCTTTCTAGGGAGCATTGTAGGCTAGGACTCCTACCAACGCATATATAGACTGCCTATTTCAGTAGTGTATGTATGAGAAAGAGACCTGGTTAGCAATACGACTGCAGCAATAGGCTCAACAGGACTAAGTAACTGGGCGAAACGGACCTTCCCAGTCAATTTGCTCCGCCAAGAGGTCTCTCTCAGTCCTCCTAGGCTTCATCCTCGTCATCAAAAGTCGATGATCGATCTCCAAACTAGTCAAAGTGCGAGGCTGAAAGCAGGCCAAGTCAGTCCCAGGGACAAACTGCCTGCTTTCAAAGTGCCCCGCCACCCCTAGTCCCCACCCCCACAGCTTGCCCATTTGCCCGAGACACAGTACGAAGTTCTCCCCGCACACTAGGTCCAGCACCCACTCAGTCTTCAGACTGATCAAGAGAGTGGGGATGTCTGCCCGTGTGACCCTGCTGCCGAGGCCGAGTTGACCTTGGTCCCCATTGCCCCAGATGAAGACCTGTCCGGACTCGGTTAGAGCGGCTGAGAAAAGAGCGCCTGCGGATATTTTGACGATTTTGGTCTGGCGAAGTGCGCGGATTTCCCTTATTTTGTGCGTCATTTGTCCATCCGCAATGTCTTCAGGAGGAAGGCCCAATTGGCCGTCCTCTGCCCAGCCAAAGGCATACGCCTTTCCCTCCATATCCAGCACTAAAGTGTGCGCTTCCCCACAAGCCACAGCTTTCACCTTCACTCGTTTCTTCCGGAAAGTCTCCACTCGCTGCGGCAGCAAAGCCACATAGCCCATATCGTCCTTGTATAAATCTGAAAACGGAATTCCCAATTGATGCACATCTGCTCTGCCCCAGGTGTACATTTCCCCGTCTTCACTGACCACGGCAGTGTGATAGCCTCCACATTCAGCATAGATAATAGCCTTGGCTCTCAGCCTTTCTACGAGTCTGGGGAAAGTCACTGAGGTGGTATCGCCATGTCCCAAACACCCGGCAGCTCCATGTCCCCAGGTGTACACCAGACCTTCAGTCGTCACTGCCACATTGTGCTCGAAGCCGGAAGTCACCCAGCGGACTTCCTTCTTCGCTAGGTCTTTCAGCAGGGAAGCAGAGCAAAGTCGGCAGAACAGCAACTGACTGTCACGGTCGTAGTTGATTCGACTTGCGGTGTTTTTGTGTACGTTGGAAAACTCGATCCTGGGAGAGTAGTGAAAGCCGGTGCATGCACAGGCCCAGATCACATCTACTTGCTTGACTTCAAGTCTCGATTCTCTGCTTTCTATCAGTCGTGTCGAATTGTGCTCTTCGCAAAAGACCATTTTCCGGTACAAGGGCGAGTCTGGCAAGGGACAGTCCACTGCCAGCCACAACTTGGAAGGAGTTTCGAGCAGGGTGGAAGTGAAGGTGACGGAGTTGGGAGGGAGCACTTTCGGGACCAGTTGCTTGAGTTCACAGATAGGCTTGCTCGCATGGATCAGCACATTCTTCGAGGCTTGAGTATCTGAGTAGTGCACTGGACGGCCTGTGACTCCTTCCTCGACCTGCATGTCCTCCTCAGACCCAGGACTCGGGTCTTCGTACAGTCCGCCCAGTTCCTCGCCCACCTCCTCTTCAATACTCTCCCCAATGTCCAGACTACTCGCAGGGGTGATGGAGTGCAAGTGCCAGTCGTCTCTCCTTGCAGAGGCGTACTCCCTGTGCACTGCCATTATTTGCTCCCGCAGAGCCTGGGTCATCGAGTCCTCCGAGTCACGCCTTTGAGAGCTTTGCTGAGACTCTAGTTCGGCTTCGGAAATTTGCTGCTGAGACCGATAGCTGGGACTGTTTACAGGGATGGACTGCGCGCCTTCGGAACTAGGCGTAGTGGAGGGGAGATCTCTGAGTGTTTGAGAGGAATTGCCGCGGCGGAACGGACTCGTCTCATTCACCAATATCAGTGCATCCTTTATCCTGACTGTATCCACTCGCGTGAAGTCCTTATCGTACAAGTCACTTTTTTTAACCTGCGCACACGCAGGGAAGCTCAAGACCGGGTCAAGGGGAAAGAGGGAAAAGCGAGTGCTGCGAGGGAAGGAGTAGCTCGAGCGCCTGTGCAGGATGTAGGCAGGGGGCAGCGGCCTGCGCAGGTCTCTTGACTTGCTTTCTTCCTGCTGAAGGAAGGAAGGGATGTCTGCGGGGGGACTCTTTTGAGCCATAATGGCCTATTAGGGAGTCTAGGAATGCGAGTGGGGGACTTGCATTAGAGTTGGAGGGAACATTTAAACCTCTAGACTTTATGAAAGTATCGAATTAGAGCATTACTTCTGTCTTAATTGTAGCCCTGCACCTCCCCCCTCGCTGAAAGGGCCAGAAATACTGGCAACCTGCTCGACCCCTCGTCCCCACTGCCCTTGCGACTGGGCCGGGCGCTGGTTTCAGGCGTGGAAGGGGCGGTGTTGGCGTCTGTGTGCAGAAACTGACAGCGACTGCCATACATGCACACACCCAGTTCGAAGAACTGCTTGCACTTCTTGGTCTTGTAGTTACATACGTTTGGGTTTTTGTCGCGGAGTTCATCAGTTCCATGGGCGAAAGCGCACTTGTCCCCGAACTCGCAAAAACCCTTTTCCCACCCTTTGCAGATTTCGGTTTTATATTTGAGTTTGAAGTCGATTTGCCGCGCTGGTCTTCGAGGCTTGCCCTTGGAGTCTAGGACGTAAGAAGGGCCTCGCCAATCAAAGGATGTTTGGAAGTCTGGGATCTGACTGCAAGGGTCACAATTCATTATAGATATTACGTGTCAGACGGTGACTAAGCCATTCTGATCAGACTTTGCCAGAACCTTTTGCTTTCTTACCCAGCAGTGCAACAGTTAGCACACAACAAATCCTCCTTCCAGCTCTCCTACCCATTTCCTAGGCACCCTTAGATCTTTTCCTGCGAGCGTCTTTACGGTCATCTTCCGGAGCCACGGTTTCCCTCGTCTGCACCATTTTGTTGAACTCCTCGAGTCCGAGGTCCCCCTGCGAGTCTAGCGCCTTGTCCCCCTCCCTACTGTCCCCGCCTTCCTGTGCGCTAGTCATTCTCTCAGCCTCGAAGTTCCTCACCTCCGCTAGTCTCAGTTTCGGCACATTTGTAGGCTTTTCCATGCTTTTCGCTGGGCCAGTTGTGATGGGCTCCAAGTCCTCGGCTTTGCTGTTTTCCAGGCTGGAGAACAGGCGCTCTTCCAGTTCGTCGATAGGGAAGCCGCGGTCCCGCATGCGCTGCACTAGGACCTGCAGAGTGTCTGCTTGGGACTCCGCTACACTGACTTTGTGTCGAAGCCGGCGATTTTCTTGGTAATAATTCTGATTTTCGACGATTAAATACTTCCACGCCTCCTCACTTTTCGGAAACTCCGCCAAATCAATGCTTTTGATGGTTTCCAACTTAGCCTTCAGCTGTTCGTTTTCCACCTCTAAATCCTCTATACTTTGATTCAACTCCACTGTTTCTTTGGACAGGTTTCCAATGCGTCTGAGCATCAGCTTCTTTTCCTCACTGCACAGCTTCAGTTTCTGCCTGGCTGCTCGCAGCTGCTCCCCACATTGCTCGAACAGCTGCTCTGAAGCCAGGTTTTGCCCGCTTCTGGAAAAAGACTTGAGCCAGGACTCGTAGAAGACCTTGATTTTGATGAGGAGAGAGCCGAATTGGCGGTCACGGTCGATGATTTCTTGGAAGACTTTTTCGTAGATGGGGAACTGGGTTTCGAAGCTGGTGGGCAGAGTGGTGCTTTTGTTGAGGGTTTTCAACTGCTCTGTCAGCTTGAGCTCCAGCGAAATCACCTGACTTTCGAACTGCTCCCTATGAAAGTCTACCAAACTGTGCACTTTGGGCGTACTCTTTATCGAGCTTGTTTCCGCCAAAAACCCCTTGAAGCGAATATCCGTCCTCGGAGTTTTCCCTGAATCCGGCCTAATCGTCGATAACTCTTTCGACGAGTCAATCTCGAAATTCGCCTCTTTCAACGATATCGAAATAGACTTGGACATCTTCAGGCCGAATTTGCGCGATTTGCCGACCTTCGGACTGAGTGCAGTTTTTACGTGCTGATGTCTGGGCCTTGCTTGCGGCTTGAGCAACTTGCCAAGCAAGGACTTCGCAGCAACGAAGACAGGCTGGGAGGAGGCGTTGCTGGCTTGTGAGAGGGACATGGGAGTGCGATAGGGCAGGTCGGGAGAGGGCAGTTGGTTGATATGTGCGCCTGGACTCTTGGGAATGGGATGTCGACGGGAAGTCATAACTAATTATCAGGAAGTACACAGCAGTGGGTGCAGCCAAACACTCGATAGGCTGCTCAAAGCTGCCTCTTGGTGCATGCACTGGCCCGACCAAATGTTCAGTTCATCGACTGCTATTCTTCCTACTTATAGACAACAACTCAACGCAACATCCACGTACGTCCCTCTTGCATGACTTTGAGAAGGCTGTGTTGACTTCGAGGACAGACACAGGCAGGCCTGCAGACCAGTCCAGCAGCCAGCACTTGGAAAAACCTCTATGTGGCACTCACTGTCAGCAGCACCAAGTCAGTCCCAGTCGCCACGTTGCTTTGCGGAGAAACAGGGTCCGGTACCTGCAACAGCGGGTAGTCAGTAGTAGGGTAGGGCTGAGGGTCGAGGGAAATAGGGGTCAAGTAGGCGCATTCGAAGGCGTAGTATGAGAAAAGCCGGGAGAGGGATTGGGCTGGAGAGTCGCAAGGCTCTCTTTTCATATGTGCTGCGACCATCAAGAAAAGCGCATAGGGACTAAGTCCGGTCACCCAGGCTTCCGAGTGCTGGTAAATCTGTTTCACCGTCACAAACACAGGCCGCAAAAGCGGCATTTCCTCCAGTAAACTCCGCATATTGTGTGTGCATTTCAGTCCTCGGTACCGCCCATCCAGCGCTGTGACCTTCAAACGCACTTCCACTCCGTCACATATCAGCACAACCCGCAGGCAAGGCAGGACTTCGCTCTCGTCCACTACTGCGCCTACCATGTTTCTCTCCAACTTGCAGGCTTGCTCCAGTCGCTTGAGTGTCTTGGTACTGTTGAAGGAGGACCGAATTATCACTAAGTCCACTGAGGAGGAGGGCAGGTGCAGCTGAACAGCCACTGAGCCGTACACTTTTACCTGAGTGCCAGGGAGGATTCGCGAAATGAAGAGTCGCCATTGGTCGATGGCGCGGTTGAGCACTGGAGACAGACTGCTTTGCCACTGGTTCACTTCGCTCAGCAGGCAGGACATGTCGTTGCTCAGAGCTGGCAGTCGGTCTGCTTCGGAGAAGGTGATGGGGGAGCGCTGGAGAGCGATAATTGGAGGGAAGGGAGAGAGATAGGCTGTTTCATACTGTTCAAGAGAAGCAGTAAAGCCGCTAATACTGTCGATTTCCTTCTTTAAATATGCAGTTTCCTGGGCTAAAAGCAGGTTTTCCTCCTCTCGCAGTCGCCTTAAAGCCACGATTTCCCTCAATTCCCTTCTTTTCAGCTCCAAGTCTCTGAGAAAGTCCTCAAACCTGCCCTCAGTCTCCGTGCCTTGGTCACTTACCGCATTTTTCCCTGAAGACTGACTCGACCCCGAGCCAGTCTCCAACTCTTCTCCGATTTCCGGCCCAGCGACCAGCACTTCCCCCACCTCTTCCATCCTCCTCAGTTCCTCCTTTTCACTATTAGTGGGTTGGCTTCGAAAGCAGTCCACACACAGAATTTGGTTGCAGGCGAGGGCTAGAGCCAGGGCAGTTTGGTGGTGGTTGTCTTGGAGGCCTATGAGGACGTTGCTGCGCAGTAGAACCTTGAGGGAGAGGGCGAGACCGCGGGAGGCAGCGTAGTGCAGGGCGGACTTCCCTTCGTGATCTCTGGCGTTGACATCTGCTCCGTGCTCAATTAGCATTTCCACCACATCGCCATTGTCTCCGCGGACTGTGTCCACTGCGTAGTGGAGGGGCGTTCTGCCGACTTTGTCGCAGTCCTTGACCTTCGCCCCCCTCTCCAAAGCCAGCTCCACCAGCTGAATCTGTCCCTGCGCACACGCAACCATCAAGAAACTCGTCCCACTCCTCATACTCGCATGCACCGACGCCCCAGCCTGCAGCAACGCCTCCACACATATCAAGTACGCAGAAGCTACAGAGCAGTGCTCAGCCGCACTCAGCAGCGCTTCATTGAGTCTGACTCTATCAAACACACGTTCGTCCAACAGTTCCTGCAGACTTTCCGCGTCCCCGAGAGCAGCTGTGCGAGTGAGCAGAGCGAGTTGGTAGGTGTCAGGTCGCTTACTCATGTGCCCTTATTATATACTAAGGGAGTGCTGGGCTAGGGCTTAGAGGGGCTTGGGCGGCTTGGGCCTTCAGAGCACTCTCCAGCTTGTGCACAAACGTGTGAAGTCGGTCAGGCAGAGGGGGGAAGGAACTGCTGAGACTGCATTTCTTCAGGAAGTCATATACATAGATATCAGCCAAAGAGGTGTTTTGCCCTACAAAATGGACTCCGTCAGGACCTAGACGCCGCTCTAAGGCAGGGATAAGCATAATAAGGCCTTCCTCCCGCCCCTCCGCAACTAGTTCCCATAAGTCTTTGACCTCTGCCACCATAGACTCAATGTAGTACAGCTGCACTGGGTCCAGCTCAGCTGCATAGAAGTGTTCTCTATAGGCTACGTACTGCGCAATAGCGAATTCCCCACTCAGTGCCTTGCCGTCATACTCGAGGATTGGGTGGTACTGGAGACTGGCTTCCGGCAATTCACTTGCTGGAGTCTCCTTCACGATTAGCGATTTCCTTCTGGTTTCCAGCATAATTCTGAGGATTCGAGTGAGTCGGTAGTCCTGCTTGGAGTTGAGGACGTGCAGAGTGCCACAGACCTTGGGCAGGTCGCCATTGCCCAGGGTGTCTTTGAGGCCTCTGTCCCTGGCACTGCAGCAGGCGCCCATATATCTAACTAACTGGAACTAAAGGAAGTAGTCCGGAGTTCTCCTCGTGACGTGAGGTTCCCCTCGTCTGGGCGCCGGGTCGAACTGCAGAAAAGTATACTTCAAGTTCTCATCCACCTCCATAATAGCAGCCTGGTTCCCACACCTGTAACAGTAGTTGGGCGCAGAAAAGACAGTAACGACGTTTCGGTCGTGACACCAGTTGTACCCTTCCATCACCAATTGATGTGCGCGGGAGACTAGGGTGAGGTTGTTCGTGTGGTTGAACTCTTGCGAAATGTCCTGACCGAAGGTGTAGCCTGCGCCTCGAGGGGAAATGCCCCAGCCGCTCTTGTCCTCAGGGTCTGACCAGAGCAAGTCACACATAGCGCCTTCGTGGGGGACTTCCTGCACTCTGTCCAGCTGCCGAATGTGATCCAATGAGTCCAGTGAAGGGGAAAGTCCGCCGTGCAGACAGAAGATTTGCGTCTCAATGAGAGCTGTGAGCGGCAAATAGTCAAATAAGTCAGTGAAGTATTTCCACACATTCGCATTCCCATACTTGCGCATGCACTCGTCATAGAAGCCGTACACCTGCGTAATTTGCCTGCTCTCGTGGTTCCCTCGAGTCAGCGTCACTCTCTCCCTGTACCTGACCTTCATACACACTAGCAGAGATACGGACTCCACGGAGTAGTACCCGCGGTCCACGTAGTCCCCCATGAAGAGGTAGTTGGTGTCTGGGATCCGTCCACCTATTTTAAACAGCTCCATGAGGTCGTGGAATTGACCGTGGATGTCGCCACATACAGTCACGGGGCTGTGGACAGGCTGCACGTTTGATTCTTCAGCAAGGATTTCGCGGGCTTTGTCACAAAGCGTCTTTACCTCTTGTTCAGGCAGCGGCTTACACTGCATGAGCAGCTCTATCTGTGCGTCTAGGTTCTGGATGTCAGTCAGAGTCAGAGGCAGCGCCATACTTTTATTAGTGTCGAGAATGCCTAGGACTTAAATGACCTTCTTGGCCCGGAAGACTCTGCGGAGGTAGACGATTTGGACGAGAGCCAGGACCAGTAGAAACAGCAACGTGCATATGCTGTAGCCAATGACACGGTTGTGAATAGTGACATTGGTGTTCCTCATCTCTTCCTCCCGCTCCCTCAAGTACTGCACTTCCTTGTGAATCTGCGCAGTTCTGTCCTTCATGCGCTGTATCGCCAACTCAGTGGGCTTCAAGTCTTTCGTGGAAGCGATGTTGGTGTAGTCCTTCGCTTCAATGCCAATACTCATATCGAAGCCCAGCTCCACAGGCTGCGCAGCGAAATTCGCCAAACAGAATTGATGCACGCCTGCATCCAGTGTAGTGAAGGAAAACTTGGCATAGGAAGCCTGGTCCTTCTCGAAGACAACCACACCCACACTGTCAATTACAGTCACCTTGAGAGCTGCGGGCACTCGGTCTCCAACCAGTATTACTTCGCCCACGACTAGGGTTTGCTGGCTCAGTTCTTCGGAGAAACACAGTTTGTCGCTCGCTGCGAGGTCCAGGAAAAAGCCCGAGACAGCGGGTAGAAGCACCAGCGCCTGCCACATTATATGGTCCTATAGGTCTATATTGACGTCCTTAGGTACCTCCCACGGCTGGTTGAGGTCGTCTTCTCGTGATCCCAGCGTGCTACTGCGTTGGTATATGGGTCGCTGCAGCTTCATTTCGTGCATGAGACTGTCAGGCCGCAGGTCGAAGTGGCTAAGCACTCCTGACAGCAGTTCGCTATCGTCTTTCCCCATCTTACAGGTGCCGAAAGTATCCAGAGCCACTGAGGCCAGTTCCCTGCCTGCGTAGGCCACTTGGAACTGCGCTCTGTCGCAAAGATGGGACTTCACCAGGCTTTTGGCCACCCATCTTGCAGCCAAAGCGCCACATCTGCCCACTTGTCCAGGATCCCGTCCAGCCCAGACCACTGCCTGACTGCCCGGACTCTCCAACGCACTTTTCCTCCCAGACACTCCCACCTCCCTTCCCTGTGTATACTTCCCTTGCGGGTTGAGACTGTAGGTCGTATGCTCATCCAGCAGCTGCGCTGGAACCACAGGCTTGACCACGTGTTCTTTCAGCTGCAGCCGTAGCTCTTCCAGAGAGATTTCAGGGTCGTGCTGTGCAGTTAGCAGGACTGAGTGCAGTCTAACAGCCACTGCTTTGTCTTGGTCCTGCTTATACTCAATTGTCACCTGGGCCCTGCCGTCAGTGCGTAGCCAGGTGCATAGGCCGTTTCTCCGCACTTCTGTTAGTCTGCTTGCGAGTTTCCAGGCGAGACATTGCGGCAAGGGCAGAGCCTCTGCAGTTTCATTGCTCGCGAAGCCAGTACAAACGCCGCTGTCCCCAGCAAATACCCACTCCTGCCTCTTTGTCATTTGAAGAATGATGCGACAGGTGAGGAAATCCAGGCCTTTGTCCTCTGAATCCAGCCCCAGCCGCTTGAGAGTCTCACGCACGACTTGCTCGATTTCCACTTGGGCATTGGTCTGGTAGTCTCCCTGCACGAACAGCACTTGTCCCTTCCAACATACTTCGCAGGTCAAGCGTGAGTTCGGGTCCTGCGCCAAACAAGCATCCAAAATAGCATCTGCCACTTGGTCACACACCCTGTCCGGGTGGCCTTCACTGAGACAACTGGCAGAGTGCAGGAAGTGCCCATTGGGCAGCGACAGCACTGCAGTCGAAAGGGCCTCGACCATTGCTATGTCTGCTGCTGGATACCAGCGAGGCACAGCGGCTGTATGGGCAGGAACAGGGCGTCTCCTTGACCTACGAAAGCGGCTTTATCCAGAGAGTCCGGGAAATGGTCCGGCAGTGCTGCGAGACTATGGGGGTCGAGGAAGCCTGCAGCCAGCTCAAATTGCCACGAGCCATTGGGGACTATTTGACTGGCAGCTTTGACCAGCCAGCCGAACCCAAGGAAAAGACCCCAGACGAGCGGGAAATCGAGATCTTGTCCCTGTCCGAAGAGGACAAAAAGCTAATCGTGCAGATGTACCTGAAGGGAATCCGCATCACCTACATAGCGACTTTGTTCGGAATCACCAATGCGAAGGTGATAAACAGCTGGGGAGACTGGAGAAAGCGGCCGCGCCTGGAAGCCCAGAAGTTCCTCGAGAGAAGAGCCCGCATCCAGCAGCACCTCGACCAGGGCATGTCCGTCAAAGAAGCGAGAGACGCGTACAAACTCACCAACAAGGCTTACCGCGAGGTAATGGGCATCCCGAGACACGACCCTTTTCCCCTGGAAACGTATGAAGAGGCAGTGATGCAGCTGCAGCAGTGCAAGTCTGCAGCTGAGGTGGCACAGAAAATCCAATTGCCGACCTACCTTGTGCAGAAGTGGGCGCAAGGGAAGGCTGTCCCTCAGCGGCCTGTGCTCTTTACGGACTCCGAAGGCTCGGCGGATACGAAGCTCGCAGCGATAAAGAAATTCTACGAGACTGGAAACAGGCAGCAGGCCGCTGACAGCACAGGTGTGAGTCCGGAGACAGTGGAGCAGTGGGTGATGAAGTTCCAGAAGACAGTGAGTGACCAGGAGACTAGGCTGTAATATGGAAGCGCTCTTTGCCAGAGTCGCCAAACTCAGCATTGACCTGTTCAAGGACCCGGAACAGACTGTGCAGATGGAGGAAACGGGGAAAGTCCTGGCGAGTGCGTTGGAAGCGTTGGAACAAGAGCTGGTTTCTGCGCTTCGAACGCACAATTCTGCGTGTATATTTGATGAACTGCCTTCGAGTGCTGAGACTGCGGAGATGGCAGCGTTGCAAGAGGAGCGGGACCGACTTCGAGCCGAAGTCCTGGCAAACCGCCTGCGGCTTAGTCTGCTTTTCGCGCATTTGCAGCGCAACAGTGAGTAGCCTAATTGAATAGCGATTGCCTCAGATATCCGATCGCTGTCTTGAGACTTCCCCGTATATAAAACTGACCTAGCTAGGCAGTGCTATAATGTGGCAGAACAGGTGCTATTCCGCTTGTACTTTACCTACCTTCCTTATATGCAAGACTACATCACCTACTCGATAACTCACAGTAAAGTGTATATAAGCACATACATCTAATAGATGAAGTACAGCTAGCCTCTTAATGATCGGCATGCAGCCTTAGCAGACATAAGTTCTACTTAGACCTGTTCAGAGTCCCTCAGGACCAAGGCCTGCTTGGAACTCCTCGGCCTCTGCACTTCCACGATCACTGGCAGTCCGTCTGCGTAGCGGTGCACCCAGCCGTCCTCTGACTCCATCAGAGCGTCTCCCCGCGTCACATCCACTTCTTTTGCGAAGTTGCGGTGAGTCTTGCCTTCGTACAGCTTCGGCTTAGCGAAGGCAGAGTGCTCCATCACTCTGCGCAGCACGTCTCTGATGGTGTCTTTGCGCTGGGTAGGGAGTACTGTGACGAAGACCAGGAAAGGGTCAGCGGCGGGCTCGTTGTCAGGGTACCACACTGAGCAAAACACCTTCTGACATGGCTCTTACTTTGCTCTCAGGAGGACGGTCTGGGACTAGGATTAGGGCAGGCAGGCTTTGGGTGGAATTGGCAAGCTCATATAGATTGGAGTTGTCACGTAACTCCTCTGTGAATGCCTTTTGCCGCAGGTTAATGACCACTGATAGCAGCGAGGAACTGCTTTTTCCATTCAGTTTCCCACTTTCCAGTTCCTTGACTTTCCGCCACACCGCCTCCCTGAGGTCACTGGCCACCGCTCCTCGCTTGAGCAACTCACAGTAGTGCTTGGCCCACTTGAACTCCGCGTCCACATACACACACTAACTGGCACTTACATGCACCAAGCACCCCGCCTTCACCTTAGGAATGGGATATTTGGTCAGGTCGAAGTACACTTTGCCCTGAGCAGTCGCAAACTCCATCAACCGGCCTGGATCCACAGTCCTATTCGTAGCATCCGGGAACTCCAACTCCTCAAATCGCCTGAAATTCGCATTATGCTCATATAACTGAACGTGTTCCCAGGTGATAGACTTCAGAAACGGCTCGAAAAGCGCTGCAATTCGCTCCATTACCTGTTTTCTGGTACTTCTCAGGGACATTTGCAGTCTTCGTTCCTGGTCCACGCTATGGTCGTCGAACAGTTCCCTCGAAAACGACTTAAATGGGTAATATTCGAATTTGTCATGGTAGCAGAGCTGGATACTCCCCATGTCCAGCAGCAGTTCCAAGTAGTCCTGCGGACTTTGGTAGTTTTCTGCCCGCGAAGTCGCCTTTTCCCCGATAACCACGTCGCCGGCCTCTAGCAGCACTGCCCCTGTCCTTTTCACTGTGCAGAAGAGAGGGTTTTCCTCTGCGGAAATGCTGATTACTAGAGGCCGGAGGGAGTCGGACTGGGAGTTGCATTTCTCAATGTAGAGGTTTACCTTGTTTTCAGGACTGCGGACTTCTTCCAAGTAATGATAGTAAATATTGTCCCTCAGCACCTCAGCCAACACTTCCCCGCTGATATTCATACCTGAAATCAGGGACAATGCAGGCTGGCCGTCAGTGCATTGGAACCACTTGTAGAAGATTGGCACACTGTTGGACACTGCCAGGGGCTCACACAGGCCGTTTATTTCCGTTTCCAGTACTGCTGTGGAGTCGCTAGACCCTGCGTCTGAGTCGGAGTGGCCCTCTGACGCTGCAAACTCCCATATTTCTCCCTCTGTTCGACTGGACCTGCGGAAAATACTGAGGGAGTTGGGGACTTCGATGTAAAGCGCTCTGGGGACTTTGTCAAATTTGGAGTCGAAGACCACTCCTACAGTTTGACTGTAGACTAAGGGCTCGAATTTCCAGTTCAAATACCCGGGGGTAAAGAGCCACAGGCGACATTGAGTGCCTTGAAGTCGCTTCTCCAGCCTTCGCTTAACTGCTGTGAGAGACAGTGATTTATCCAAATTCCACAAATACCGGCTTTCCACCGACTTGCTCATCGGTATTTTCGCATAAGTGGGCGTATCGCAGGGTGTTAAGCCCGCTTTATTCCAGCCTCTCAGCATTTCCAGGGTCACAGTCATCACATTGCACGTCTGTCTTCTCCGTAAGTCCTGTTCCCTCATTTGTTCCCGAACGTTCTCTTCCTGTGTGAACTTCGTTTCTAGTCGTTTAGGGATGTCTTCTCGGTTCATTGGAAAAAGAATGTCACTCGCTAGGTCTTTTTGGATGTACACAAGCATGTAGGCGCTCATATCATTGCGGACGGATTTCGCCTCCACTCCACTGCTGTCGTCCACAGTAAAGGTCTGCAGCTCTCCTCCAAATCCGCACACATTCACATACTCCCAGGAAACTCTCTCGACCGATTCATCATTGAACTTGTACCAGTCTCGTAACTGAGGACGCAGGAAGGCGAAGTAGTGGCCTGCGGCTGTAGTCCCAGCATGAATCAGCACACTTAGCAGTTCATAGACATGACTGCTCGGGTCCTCGGGCAGCAGGCTGGACAGGTCCAGAGACGCAGGGAAGGTGAAGCGGTCGTGCACTTTCCCCATAGCGTCGGTTTCAGGGTCGTATTCGAAGCGTTTGAGTTGCAGTTGCAGGACGGGAGGGAGGCGATGGAAGGAAACGCCCTTTTTGGCTTCTTGCTTGCCGTAGCCTTCTGCGTCGTAGAGGTCGTCGCCTTTGAGTTCCTCCACTTCTAGGTACTTCCTGAAGCTTTCCATTAGGTCGGAGCAGCCCTTCACATTCAGCTGCAAGTCAATGAACTTTTCTTCTCTCGTGGATTTGTACTGAACATTCAAACACTCAATGAAGTTGGTCATAACTCCCTCAAACAGCTTCGCACAAGTCCCCTCGACCTCCGTCCCTTTCATCTTCCTCTCCAAAGTATCCGAAAGCACACAGTTGAATTCCTGCACATCATGCTGAGTATTGAGTTCCTCCAGTCCCCAGCCAAAGCTAGAAAGCAGTTCCTTCGTCGACACAGCCTGGTCCTTTACTTGCAGACTGTAAAAGACTCGCTGGAGACAGACAGGAATGGTGGCTGTTTCGTCTTCGGCGGTAGGGAGGAGGTAGACGGCCTTGCGGAAGGCGGTGATGTGGTAGAGAGTCTGCAGAAGGGAGTTGAGGTAGCAGGTGGTGCCTTCGTTCACCATTCCCACGTACCCGAACTTCTCCCTGCTGGCCTCTGAGCTGAACTCAGGCCGGACAGCACACTCAATAATGAGCTGCTTGGAAAGAGCTGGCTTGTAGTCAGCTGCACTGAGCGCCTTCTTCCAGCCGTAGTTCTGGTGGTAGTAGTCGAAGGTGTTGTGCGAACTGAACTGCCGTTCCTTGGTGAATTTCCGCGGGTATATCTGCAGGTGGAGATCGAGGGAAAAGCCGATGGATAGGGGGATTGAAATGGTGGGAGTCTCCAAGAAAACGCCTACCCAGCCCAGACCATCCATGTTCGGGTACACCACCACTACCCATTCCTGACAATTCCCTGTGCAAAAGACAGGCGATTGAATCTACATAGACATTACTCTGACCCCCGGCTCCGTACTCTCAGTCCTCGTAGCCAGGTCCGGAATCACCCAGTAGACCTTCGCCCAGCCTTGCTGAGTTAGCGCGCAATGGAAGTCTCCGAGTGACAAAGACTGCGCGGTACTAGTTTCGTCCTCACTGGAGTCTACATTGATAGGCCGTTTGCGAGGACTAAAGGCAGAGTGTGGATCGTCGGGAAAAGGACGTTTGAGGGACTTGGGGTCGCTGTGCGGAGAGTCAAGAGCCATTTTGTTGTTAGCGCGAGAGCTTTTAGCGGGAGGGACTTTAGCTACTTCCACGTCTTCATACGTACTGCCCTGGCCAGCGCATCCGAGGCCATCTTGTTGTGCTTGGTGGTGTCGCGTCTCAGGATCTGTTGCATGCTCAGCCCCGCCTTCCGCTCTGGCTCCTCACTTATCTTGAGTCCTGTGCACAGAGTCGCTGGCACAATCTTGAACAAGAAGTTGAACACCAAGATGCCCGCTCCAATCAGCAAGCAGTAGCAGTGTTCCTCCCACGTCAGTTGCGAGCAGTTCAGCCACGGTCCTCCGAACTGCACAATGGCGAACTGTCCCACAATAGTGATCACTAGGATCAGCAGGAACAGCGAGTTGTTGAAGAAGCCCTTGAACACGTTCCACTCGTTGCTCTTCAGTTTGCGGCAGTTTATTTCGTTGAAGACTTGCATGAAGACGAAGGCGTTGAAGAAGATGGTGAAGTGACGGCCGTCTTCCTGGTTCCATTCCTTGGCTTCCCAGCCGCTCTTGACGTCGAAGATTTGCGGTCCGAGGAAGAGAAGCACCAGCAGCCAGCAGATTTCATAGATAGACGCACCCAGGATATTTCTCTTCATTTCCGCGTTGATGATGGAGTCCTTCTTGCCATACGGCTTGCGCTTGAGCAGCTCATCCGAGGGCGGCTCAGTCGCCAGGGCCAGTGCAGCGAAAGTGTCCATGATGAGGTTGACCCAAAGCATCTGCACAGCCGTGAGTGGAGAGTGGTGCAGCACCACCGCTCCCAAGAAACTCATAGTGAGGGCAGTGATGTTGACTGTCACTTGGAACTGGATGAACTTGCGGATGCAGTCGTAGATGTTTCTGCCCCACTTGAGAGCCGTCACAATACTTGCGAAGTTGTCGTCGATGAGGATGATGTCAGCCGCATCCTTGGCCAGTTGAGTCCCTGCGATGTTCATAGCGAAGCCTACGTCTGACTTCTTGAGTGCGGGGGCGTCGTTAGACCCGTCTCCCGTCACAGCCACCACTCGGTCCATTTGCTTCAGTCCAGTCACCAAGATGTACTTGTGCTCTGGGGAGGACCGCGCCAACACGCTCAGTTCTGCTGCGATTCTGCGGAACTGGAACAAGTCGCGGACCACTTTCCCGCCCGACTCCTTGTCCTCGACCAGTCCTCCGACCAACTTTTCGAACTGGTTGCCTTCCATCACCACGTATTCGTCAGGCTTTCTTTCGAAGTTTTTCGCGAGGATCCCACAGTCCTTGGCGATGCTGATAGCGGTTTCGATGTTGTCTCCAGTGACCATGCGGACCTTCACACCTGCCTTCTGCACACGCTTCACAGCCTTAGGGACTTCCTTGCGGATAGGGTCCTTGATCCCCACAATGGATAGTAGGACTAAATCGCTTGTGATGTAGCTGCTGTTCGGTTGGTCGTTTTCGAAGAAGTAGTCAGCCTGGAAAGAGCCGACTTTGTAGGCGAGGGCCAATGTGCGCAGTTGCTTCTTTGCGTAGGGAGTCACTACCTCGTCTATCAGTTTCTTCTTGTCATCCTCGGACAGAGGCACGATTTCCCCGTTCACGTATTTGTACTGGCAGAGTTCGATGACATTTTCAGAGGCGCCCTTGACCATGATCATGTCCTTATCACGGACATTGGACAAAGTCGCCATCCACTTCCACTTGGAGTCGAAGGGAACTCGGGCCAGAGCGGGACTTTCCTGGCGCGCAGTTTCATAGGAAGTGCCCCAGCGCTTGGCCAGGCCGATTAGCGCGCATTCCGTGCGGTTGCCCTTCTGCTCGTCCATTTCCCCCACCTTCGTAGCGGCGACAAGTGTAGCGTCACTGTTGAGACAACAACTGCTGATGAGGAGTCTTCTGAACTCTGAGTCTCTCACTTCTGCGAAGCGGATTTCCTCGACGTTGCTTTCATTAGCGTGGAACTCCACCACTGACATGCGGTTTTGGGTCAAAGTTCCAGTCTTGTCGGTGCACACATCCGTAGCCCCGCCCATCGTTTCGCAGGCCTGCAAGTGTCGCACGAGGTTGTTTTCGTCCTTCATCTTCCCCACAGAGTAAGCGAGGGACAGAGTGACAGCCAAGGGAAGGCCTTCGGGCACAGCCACGACAATGATAGTCACAGCGATGATGAAGCTGGTGATGATGCCGTGCCAGTTTTCCCCGTCCCAGGTGTTGCGGTTGATAGCGTCGATGACCACATAGACGACCAGGACAATGAAGGTGAACAGGGCTACGTAGAAGCCGATGGTGCCGATTCCGTCGGCGATTTTTTCGAGCTTGCCTTGGAGCGGGGTCTCTTCGGAGTCTTCCTGCAGCAGTTCTTCGGTCTGGCCGGTGCTGGAGTGCACACCCACTGCGCCTACCAGCATCCACCCGGTGCCTTCCTCGATCTTGGACCCGGCCAGCAGGAACGGTGACGCCTTCGGTTTCGCTTCATCCTTAAACGGTCCCTTTGTCACCAAATCCGACTCTCCAGTCTTCGAACTTTCATCCGCCTTCATCATATGCGCTTCCAAGACCAGCCCATCAGCCGGAACAATACTCCCCGTGGACACCTTCATCAAGTCCCCCACCACCAGTTCATAGGTGGATATGTCCAGTTCCTTGTGACTGCGGACTACTGTGACTGTGACTTCGTCGGACTTGGCACTGAGTTTGCGGAATTGCTTTTCCTTGAGGTAGTCGTTGGTGGCGGTTACTGAGACCACTATCACCACTGCGCATAGGATCGCGACGCCTTCGAGCCAGCCGTCGGTCGGGTCTTCGATCAGCCCCACGATGAGAGAGACGAAGGCTGCGCAGATTAGGATTCGGAGAGTAGTGTCTTCGAGGGCGTCACAGACTAATTCGCAGAAAGTAACAGCCGGCTTTTCCCTCGGCTGGTTGTCGCCGAAGACTCGGAGTCGATCTTGAACCGAATTGCCGTCAATGCCGTGCTTAGCCGAGGTCAGCAGCTTCCTCTCCACAGCCTCAGTCCCTCCCAAGTTCTGCAGAGCCCTATAGCTAGTCCCGTCCTGAATGTTGCTCTGACGGAACAGCCCCTTTAGGTCTTCCAGGGAAAGGCCGAAGCTCTCGTCACTGCTAACGAGCGGCACTGAGAGCGATTGATCAACCATTATTATCGCTCCACAGGAATTACGAGGCTATGGCGAGGGGGGAGGGGCAGTGCTACGGGCTAGACGGACTTCGGGCTGGACCATTTCTTTTCTGGACCATGCAAATGGCAGGCGGCACGAGGGACTAATAGAGCTGGACTCCTACCAGTTCAGGGAACTTAGAGCAGTGGATTTAGACAGGGGATGTAGGCTGGTTGTATTGGCACTGATTTTGCTGTATAAAGCCTGAAATCGGTCTGATTCTTGGCCGGATTCCTTGTGCCTACTTTTGTCGCAACTTGCGTTTCCTCTGGTGTCTCGACTCTGAGTCCTGCGGCAGGATATTGCCTCAGACATAGCGGTATAGGTTAAAAGGGAAATAAAACAAAGGCGCCTATCGAAGCTTTGCAGAGGGAACATTGCGAGCGAGGGGCCGAAAACGCTCAAATTCAGTGGGATCTCGACTTTTGATATATGTGAACTAAGCAATCTAGCAGTGCATGCACTGAAATCGATTTTAAGGCCTTTTACGACGATAGAGCATCACCCAAGTATCGGATGCTGGAGCGGCGCTGCTTGAATTCACATATGACCATAGTACAGCCTCGCACTGTGACCTTAGTCAGAAAGTACATTAGTGGGAACTAGTAGACAACAGGCCTGTGTCGAATTGCCTTGTTTTCACGTGAGCGAAATCTCAATTGTTCCACTTCGTCTCCAGCACTTCAGTCAAATCTATTCCAGATACCTGAAATACATCAACTCAGCCGTCCTTGCCCCACCAGCTCTAGTCACATATAATATGGAAAGGAAGCCCTCAGAGTGTACGGACCTCGCCCTGCGTCCTGACCCCAGTGTCCTGCTTTCCAGCCTCACTCTTTCAGACTCTTCCTTCAAGCAGATTCGGACCACGCTCAAATTTTTGAAGTTGAGTGATGAACGCCCACACTTTAGAGGAGCGAAAAAGGCGAAAAGACGCTATCGACTGCCGCTGGACATGTGCACTCGGCCTGACCTGGTTCGCTCCGTAAGCGCTATTTAGGCCTTCGATTGGACTCGGTTCGGAGCAAAGTTCAACCTAGATAGGTGATAATTGGTGGGCATGCAGTCAAATGACCAGTCCGATAAGAGACCTATTCCACACAGGTCTGCTCATTTCTCAGTCCCCAACCGACCAACTTCGCCTCCAAGTGGAAATAGAGACAGGCGCAGTCTCCTGCCCCCTGAAGCAGTCTTTACTAGCAGCGCTGGAGCGTCTGACAGTGACGGATTTGGGGGTAACGCCTGCGTTCTTTGCGTCTGGAGTAATTACGTTTGTGACGATTCACAACTCACAAGAGTTCTGGCTGGGCTTCTTTTGCATGCCTGCTGGGACTTTTTTCCCACTGCATGACCATCCTAGGATGATCGGATGCTCACGGTTGCTAACGGGACGGATTCTCTATAGAGCCTTAAACGTGGTGGGAAGGACGGAGGACGGAGGCTATACAGCTGAAGTGGGTGCGGAGTATGAGCTTGTGGGCTGTGGGACGGAGATGCTAACTGGGAATGTGCGGAATGTGCATGAAATTGCAGCTGTGGACGACTCTGTGCTGCTGGATTTCTTCGTGCCGTACTACGACCCTACCCGGGAGTGCAAGTACTTCCGGGCTACGGAGCAGCGGGAGGGACTGGTGCTGCTGCGAGAAATGTCCCAACCCAACATTCCCTGCAGAGTCAAGACCTATCGAGGTCTTCCCATCCACTAGGCTAAATAGCCCACAGTCGCATTTCAAGTAGAACTAACCCAGGCTGGAATCACTACGACATCCCCTCAGACAGTTATATCGCCTAGGCCTACTATATCTACACCAAATAGCGCTGACTGCTATCTCGCCTGAGACTGTCCTGTCTAGAGATCAGGACGTCCACAGGACTTTTCCTGTAGCTGCTTCTCCAGGTCACCTGGATGAAATCAGGCAGTAAGGCCACCAGAGGGGTCACTACGATGACAATCCAGACCTTGCCTATACTCAGCAACTGCAGGAACAGTTGATTGAGCTGCGGCTGGAATACACCTGCCACCGGACTACTATTCAGCACCAGCACTGACACATAGTACACCAGAATGCTCGCCACCCCCGCCAATCTGCATACCACTCACATGTTTACTTTCGTCCAAAGCACCGACTCCAGGAACAACTTATACGTGACGATGTGAATCACCAAAGTGAAGGATAAAGTGGAAGTCAGCCACAGGCCGGTGTCAGACCCGTCTTCACTAGAGGCGGAGCCGAGCCCTGCACTGGCCACCCAGAAGCACAGGACTCCGTGGAAGATGCCGAGACTCACCCATCTCCAGAAGGTTTTGAAGGTGAAGTAGAGACGCCGCTGGCCGGCTCCGTAGGCGATAGGGAACTTGAGGGAGTTTTCAGGGGACAAATCCCGCTCAAAGATAAAGGTGAGTATGCAAGGCCAGCTCGTCCACAGCGAGTTATACAGCTGCGGCAGCCAATCCGCGAAGTAGATCTGTCCACTAAATCCATTGAAAAACGCGAACCAAATTTCCGTGAAAACCACCGCAATGTTCTTATAGAAGTAATAGCAAATAAACCAGGACACTCGCCTATAGCTCCACCGGCCATGCACCAGCAGCAGTCTTTGCAAAAAGCGGAATTGGCTGAAGGCGAAGTCTGAGGACTGGACAGCCTGGGCGCCTTCTTTCCCTGCTATGCCCACACCGATGTGAGCCTCTTGGATCATACTCACGTCGTTGGCTCCGTCGCCGATTGCCAGAGTCACCCAGTTCCCATGGTCCTTCACCAGCTTCACCACTTGCATTTTCTGAGCAGGGGAAACCCTGCAGCAGAGACAAGAGCGAGATACGAAGCCCAGGCGGAAGAAATCAGTTCTGAACTCTGACTCAGGGCTTAGCACCCATGTGAGTGTCGCCCCATTAATCACTATCCCCAAGTTCGTACCCTGTCCCGCCAACTCCGTCCTCACCTGATTGAGCTCCCCAAGAGAAGCAGCCACGCAAGTAATATAGGCCTTGGTGAAGTCCTGCAGTTTAGTACTGAACTCCTCTTTCGACTGGGAACTCAAGTCCAGCAGCTGCATGTCTTTGCTGAGGAGTTGGCAGGTGGTGCCGATTTGCACTGCAGTTTCCTGCTTGTCGCCGGTTAACACCCAAACGCGGATTTCTGCGTCTAGCATGAGTTTTATCGTTTCCGGCACTTTGTCCTGCAACTGGTCTTCGATAGCGGTGATTCCCACTAGTTCCAGACTCTTTTCCAGTCCTTCCGCGTGCAAATTGAGCAAAGTGTCCTTATTCGGAGAGGTCGAAAGGGTCAGTTCAGTCCAAACTTGCAGCCACTCCATAGCTTCGATCTCCTCTACGTACCTTTGCGCAATCACCAGGGTGCGCAGGCCCTCAGAAGCGAAGCGATTCAGGTGTGTTTCTGCAGTGGTCCGGTCCTCATCCACCCGCAACCGCTCGAATAGGACGGAGTCCGCGCCTTTGCACAGCAGCAGAATGCGGCCAGTGTGCGGCTCTTTGACGAGCATTGACATCCGCTTTCTGGTGGAGTCGAAGGGGAGGTCGGCCAGCACTTCCCATACGTCTATGGGAAATTGGGCATATTGCAGTCTGATGAAGTTGTCCTCCCGCTCTAGAAACACAAACCGCATATCTGCACTGCACTGCACGAGTGCCAAGTCGTCAGGCGAGGCGGCCTGGTACTTCCGCACTCCTGGCTCCACTTCGGCTGAAAAGACAGCATGGCAAACCGCCAACTGTGTGAAAAAGCGCTGAATCGCGGCTCTATCCGGGTCCGCCATCGGCCTGCTTTCCATAATCGCAGCAGGAGCAGTGTCCCCCGACACCCCCACAGTCCCCACCATTTGCTTTTCTCCCCCATAAATAGCTCCATTAATCGAGCATTTCCGCAGTTCCATCTCATTCCTCGTAAGTGTGCCAGTCTTGTCACTGAACACGAACTCCACCTGGCCCAGTTCTTCGACCAAGTCTGAAGTCCTGCAGGAAGCCCGTCGGTCGTCTTCCTCGTGGTACATTTCCCTGTCCTGACTGATCAAGTACGCGAGAATCAGCTTCAACACCTCCAAAGCGACATACAGAGATATAGGAATCATGTGGGAATAAGCCACGTAAAAGGTAAGAATTTGGATGAAGTAGTCCGCAGCCTGGACTTTACTATGAATATCAGTTATATATCGAGAGTGGGAAGCTGCGTTTGCAGCACTCCAGTTCATGTACAGTCCTGCGAACAGGAAGCAGATGAGGGCTTGGAAGGCGAAGACGGTGTAGAGCATTTTGTTCATGATTTTGAGCACGTTGCTGACTTTGGAGGGCGGGGCTTTGCTGTTGAGCATCACTTTGGTCTCTGCACCTGTGTAAATCACTAGGCCTATCACAAACATCGTATTCTTGAGTACACAGCCCCGCAGTAGCAGTTGACTCGTAGACAGCGGGAAATACGCTCCGCCCTGCAGCTGCATCTTGCAATTCCACGAAATCAGCGAAGCGTCGGGAGTGTCGCACTCAATTCTCATTCCGCCGCTCAGGATTTGCTTCAAATCCAGCCTTTTCGTATGCTTATGTGCGAACTTTTCCTTCAAATTGGTCTCTCCGTCCAAATTCATCGTATTCAGATAAGCCACTCCCTTCTCATCCGAGGACGACAAGAGTATCAAATCCGCAGGCAAAGCCTCGTTTTCTCGCACTTTCACGAAGTCACAGACCTGAATAGAGTCCGACTTCACATCTTCGAAAGCTTGCATCGACTCGCTGAACCTTTGTGTAGGTGTACGGTTAACCGCTGCATCCGCTCTATGCCTTTTGTAGTCCTCAAAAGCCTCTTTCAGCATCGTAAATACCAAGACTGCAGCGAAGGTTCCCACCATGGACACTGGAGTTTTTGGAGAAAAAGTCATGAAGCTGAGCACTGAAATGACGAGGAAGTACACATTCGCAGCTCTCCGGAACTGCTGCAGCAGGCTTTTCGGCGCCCAGGTCAGCACAGTGTACCTCGAAGTAGTGATTTTATTGGAGCAGTGCTTGTGCAAAGGGGCGTTGGCCCGGATGTTGAGGACTCGGACGGCTTTGGACTCAGGCAGGACGGAGGCCTTGGTGGGAGTTGGGTTTAGTTTGGTCTCTTCCACGTAGGAGGAACGGTCTGCGAACTTAGCGGAGGAGAAGGCCTTGGGGTCGTCTTCGCGCTCTGAGACTGCGAGAGTGTCGATGTGCTCGCCTGGGGTTTTGTGGGGAACCACGTCCATCATATATAATGGGAAGGGGAGGGAGTTTAGGCTTAGGTGTAAGCTGAAGACAGACGTGAATTGTCTTGATTCCTTAAATTGTGGAGTCGGTGGCTTTTTAAGCTCTACTTCTTAGGAATTCAGGCTTTCCAAGGCCGCGCGAGGTCAATCCATAAGAGAGCCAACCTCTGAAGACGGAGTTTTACGCTAGAACTGCTATCGAAAAGCAGCTATTTGCGTCATAATGGACCCAGGAGCGTAGCTATGAAACTGCAATGTCCTCTATTATATGCAAACTCGACCGTTAACACCTAGGAAGTAGGGAGCTTGGAACTGACATACACCCTGTAGAGGAAAATGCAGCTATAGTCCTATAGAGGGAGGAATGGCAGGGCGAATATATGTGGAGTGCATAGAACACTCATTTCCTCCAATTCGCCTATTTCCTATGTACCTCCCAACTCTCTGATCCGAGCATTAGCCCCTGTGAACGGATTTATAGGGGAAATAGTGTATGTTTCGAGTCGAAACAATCCTACCAGCAAAGCTGCAAAGCCTCACATAAGCTATTTACTTCCTTCCAAAGTCTATCAAAGTTAGCCAAACGAACTGTAAACGAAATCGCAATTTCCAGCTTTATAGAGACGGTTAGAGGCTAAATGTAAGTAAATGGGATGTGGACAGACCAAGACTCGAGGTGTGAATTCGCCTAGAGACCGACTCACCGCGAGCGACATAGCCTGGGAAGCGAAGGGGAAAATCCCAATTGTAGTCCTGAAGGGCTGGGCCAAATGTATGGGAATTCCCTATATTAACCCGAACAGACGGATAGCTCATGGGAAGAAACTGCCCTTTGAGCCTATTGACGAGTTGGATCCGCGGCCGTATGACATGCAAATCGCGCATTTCAGCCCTGACGCTTTGATGATAGACAGCACTCACCACAGCTTTCCTCCCAACGTCGACACTGTGCTGCCCACAGAGCAAGCCGAGGAACTGCCTGAGCAGCCTTTGCCTGCCACTATCTCCCCCAATGTATCCCAACTCGCCCAGGAAGACAGTGACTCTGAGGACCTTTACCAGGGGGATACGGAGGGCAGAAGACTGGCAAGGCTGGAAAGGGAAAAGGCAGCAGAGGAGCAGGCAGCCCGAATTGCAGCTTTGGAGCGAGAGACTTTGGCTCTGCAGCAAAGGGCGCAATCTGAGCAGCTAGACGCACAGACGCACCTCGCAGCTGCGATAATGGCCAAGTACTCTTAGAACCCTTAGCAAGCACTGCTAACTGTATAGTGCTTTCCCTCTGTCTCGACTGGTTGTGGACTGGGAGAGGAAAGGCTGCTTTCGAATGTGCGCCCGGGCTAGCGACCCATTCAAATCAAACGTATGAAAGAACCTCCATTCTTGCATCTTACGCACTTTACTATTCAAATGACTTCCTTGTATCAAGACGCCCCGCACGAACTCCGTTGGAAGTCTCGTCGCGCTCCAGCCCTATCCGACCTGCAAACTCGCACTCCCTCCCCCGAAGCAGACTCCCTGCAGGACTCTCAGCCTGACCACTCCTCTCGCAAACGCCAGCGGAAGTCCAATGACCAAATTCAGATTCTGAAGGACGAGTTGGCACAAAACCCTGTCTGGTCCAAGCAAGATATTGCGGACTTGGCGAGACGCACAGGACTTAGTGAGTCGCAGGTGTATAAGTGGAGTTGGGACTTTCGCAAGAAGACACGAACAGAGCCGGAGAGAGGGCAGCAGGTGGACACTAGAAGTCTGGAGTGCGAGGAGCTGCTGATACCGGTGGTGCTAGATTCCGGACTGTATGAAGTGCAGAGAGCGTACCGCTCCGACTTGAACCACTTCAGACTGAGCGGCTGCACCCCTTCCCGCTTCTTAGTGGCGCCCGTACGACTGGTCTTCCCGTAGTGTAACCCTAAGACCAATACATTCGCTGAATATAAGCCACATTGTCCTAGAAAATGCTAGCTATAGCCTGGGACTGAGGCCTGACTCGTTGAGAGCCGCCTGTCTCAGATAGGAATCAGTCTGAAACACTCCCAGGGTCGATACAGTCATTGTCTCTGCCTGGCGCTCCCGCACTCCCCTCATCTTCATGCAGGTGTGAATTGCTCGAACCACTACGATCACTCCTTTGGGCTGCACTAGTTCGTCTATGCACTTTGCGATTTGATCGGTCAGTCGCTCTTGCACTTGCAGTCGTCGGCTGTAGATGTTCACCACTCGCTTCAACTTGCTCAGACCGAGAATCCTGCCATTGGACACATAGGCAATGAACACAGAGCCAAAGAAAGGCAGCAGGTGGTGTTCACACAGAGAGCACATTTCTATGTCCTTCACAGAGATCCAAGTTTCGCCGGGGTGGGGAAAGATTCCTCCGTTTACTTCCTTTGCTATGTTCATGGTGTAGCCGGAACAGAGGTCTATCATGGCTTTAGCTGCTCGAGTTGGAGTCTTTTCAACGCCTTCATTTGTGAGGGGCAGCTGCGCTAGTATTTGCTGGTAGGAAGTCTCTAGTGCCTTTTGCATCATACTTTACATTGCCATACCTGGCGAATAACTTGTCCAAAGGACGCCACAATATGGCACACACCCAAAAGACCTACTATGGGACTTACCATATGAATTTCGCTCTGCAGGAAGTGGAGCTTGAGAGAACTGTGCTTTGGCAGAGAGAAATGTGATTGCTGAGGGAACAACAAACATTCATAAGCTTCCAAGACGGCTCTCACAATTACCACTCTAGGCTCCTACCTACCATAATCCCGCCCTCTCCTCCGGCAGCTCCCTAATACTCACCCTATGTCTTCTCCCTACATTCCGCAAGAACTTCTCATCCGCCTCATTAGCCAGACTCACCGCCACTCCCCGACTCCCATACCTGCCACCCCGCCCCACACAGTGCACATACTCCACCGCACTGCCCAGTTCATACAGCACCACCACTGCTATATCCGCCACGTCCAGGCCTCGAGCCAATAGTCCTGAGTTCACCAACACGATTGAGCCTTTCTTGCGGAAGGCGGAAATCGCCTTTTCACGTAAGGACTGGGACATTTCAGCGTGGTGGAAGTGGATTTCCAGGTCGGTGGAGAGGAGCTTGGAGTTGAACTCAGGGGAAATGGACTTGCAGAAGACGAGGACTTTCCTGCCTTGGAGCTGACTAAGGAGGGAGAGGAAGGTGGGCAGGCGGTCTTCGTTGTGAGTTAGGGGAATAAAGTACTGAGAGACGTTCTTTGGGAGTAGATTCGGAAGAGACTCCGGGATTTTCATAGGGTTGGACATGTACGACAGAGCGAATTTCTTGAATTTCTCCGGGAAAGTAGTCGAAACAAAGGCGATTTGCGCCTTTTCCGGCATTTCATCCATGATGTAGTTGAAGTGATGTCGGTACTTCTTGAGTCCCAGCATATCCGCGTCATCCACGACGACCAATTTGACTAGTTGCGCCTCCAGTCTGCCGTGACTGAGCATATCATATACTCTGCCCAGTGTTCCGACCACTACCTGCACTCCCTCGCTCAGTGCTTCGATGTCTCCGTGCACATCTGTCCCTCCGTAGCAGGCCCTCCACACTACCTTCATAGCGTCTCCCACCTTCCCCACAAGCTCCCCTATCTGTATAGCCAGTTCATGCGTAGGCGCAAGAATTAGCACTTGCGGCGACAACTCCTCCAGGTCAATAATTTGCAGCGCTGCTAGGACGAAGGCCAGAGTCTTCCCAGTGCCAGCGCGAGCCTGTGCAATCAGGCTCCGGCCTGCTATGAGAGGGGGGAGGAACTGCGCTTGGGCTGGACTGGCAGAGGAGTAGCCGAGGGACTGGAGGCTGAATAGCAGTTCGGAGCGAAGATGGAGACTAGCGAAAGAAGTCATTACGGTCCTAACGTTGATATAGAGGGAGGTGCAGGGCATAACTTCCAGTCAATTAGTACCCCTGCCCACACTTGCAAGATGGAAGCCATCCCCGAGTCTCCCTCCTCTGTGCACTTCTTCAAACTGCTGGAGTTGCTTGCTCCCAACAACGCTGTGAGGCCTACCTAGCTGCGTCTGCGGCCCCCGCCTTCCATTCTATATGGATTTCAGATGAAGGGACTGGTTCTGATGCGAGTCGTGAAGTGCAGACTGCGCTTTGAGCCGATTAGGGAGGTGGAAGCGGGACTGCAGGCACTGAGACTGTACAGTGAGGAGGACAGGGGAGATTTGCCGCTCTTTATAGTCAAAACTCACAGAGGAAAGCTGCTGGTTAGGGCGGTGGCCGACCTTCAGTCCTTAGTCTCTCAACTACGCTCTCAGGGCCGTAACCCCTACACAGAAGACTTCATCCTGCAGCCTTTCCTCATCTCCAGTGGGCGAAAAGCCAAAAGAGTGGAGATTTCCTGGGACTCTGGCAAGGGCACAGCCCTGCTGCTGCGCCAATCCCCCTCAGAAATGCGAGGAACCCAGTCCCAATCCTTACTACTTTGTGATAATGCGGAAATCGCACCTGCGAAGTCGTCTGTTCGCACTGACCACCTCGAAGATACACTTTTCCTGGTGAAAAACATCATTGAAAAGGCAGCGTTCAGGGGGAAAAAGGCAGCTGTTACGGAGTTGCATATCACGATGATGCAGGATTGCTACAATTGCTGGTACTTCATTAGCCTGAAATCCTTCAAAATCGCTCATCAATTGCAACAAACAAAAACTCGAATAAATTCCCCAGACCTTTCTCGTGCCTTTTCCGCCTCCTTCAGTACCAAAAGACCTCTCCTCGTCCCTTCCCACCCCCTCCAGTCCCTTCCCACCTGCACTAGTGACTCCCTCAAGTACCCTCTCCAGTCCCCCCGCAGTCCCCAGTCTGTCCACTACTCCAAAGCCTACTTGCAGCAGTTGGAGGTGGAGCAGGAAGTGTCGAAGTTGCTGCAGAAGGACAGGTCTCCGATATCCAATGTGACGTATTCAGCGTGGAAAAAGCGCACTGAAGGGTCGAGTCGACTGCTGTTGGTGGATAGGATGTATGCGCAGGCGATATGCAAACAGCGACGTTTTGTCAGTCGCGAGGCTCAGACTACCCTAAAGGAACTACGAGACTTGAAGGAAAAGATTGCGCTTGACGGAGAAGAAGCCCTGTTCAAAGCAGAGATGGAGGCGAGAATATCTGGCTCCATTGCAAACATCGAAACAGCCGACTTGGCGCAATTCACCCGCTTCGCAAAAGCCAGAAAACAGAAACTGGAGCGAACGAAGTCGCTGAGGATGCAGAAAGACGGGATAGAGCGAGTTTTCGAGGACTCTTTGAGACAGTTATCGGCTATGATGGCTAGAGTGCACGCTACCAAGTTATCCGCTCTCTCTACATCAGCAGACACCTAAGGTTGCAAGCCAGCGACCCAAGCGGGTCTCTTTCGTCATCTCTGGAAGAGGCCTGGCGCAGGTGCGGACAAGGCTCGTTCGTCACTGTCATCCGTAGTTTCTTCCTCCTTTCTCGCACTTCGCGTTCTAGCAACTGGACCGTCTTGCTTTCCTCCGCTATACTATTGACCAGCGCTTGTGCTTGGGAGTGTAGCGAGATAAGTCGATTTTGAGTCTCAGCGAGGGAGCCGGAGTGGAGGGAAATGGAGAGTTGTAACTGGCTGAGGAAGGGGGAAAGTTCCTCGTTGGAAGCCTTTGCTAGTTGCACTGAAGTGAGCAGGGGTCGGGTGTGAGCTGAGGATGTGAGTTGGATATCAGAGAAAAGCGCCTGTTTCGAATCGATTTGATCAGAGAAATGCTCGATAGAGGCTTTGAGGTGGTAATTTTCCGCAGTAATCGCCTCGATGTTAGCCTTCGTGGCGACCATTTCGGCTTTAATTTCCTCCTTTGCCTTTTTCTTTGCCTCGAGTTGTTGGCAGTGCTCGCACACTCTGGTCTGTTGCTCTGCTGTCCTCGTCGTGGAGTGCTCCCCACACACTGCCTTCACACACACTTTGCATCGATGCGGTCGTCTCCACGGCTGCTTCCCCAATCTCACCTCACAGATACAACAGTACTCAGCACTCAGGCGGAAATTCGCCTTGCAGCTCTGCGCAGTGTCCACAGAGACAGCTAGCACCCTTGATTCTTCGTCCGAGGAAGAGTCAGTCCCAGATAGAGAACTGGAGCAATTGTTGACTTTTTGTGTGATCATTTGCTATATATGGCTGAGAGGGACTGAAGAAGTCAGCAGTGGAAATTAGCTGCACTGCTACTAGACTTGGCAGTGCAGAAGATTTGAATAATTGTGACTTCCATGTTGGTACCTACACGAAATCGATGCGATTTCTGCTATTTTAATATATCGCTGGGCCTTGAGCCGCCTTCTGAATCCACTCTTTCATTCTTCGTACGGGAAAAGTTAGTACTCGTCCTGGATATTTTGGTTCCGGTTTCCGCTTTCCCAGGCTTCTTCCCGCCTATTGTGATTTCCGGCAAGTTCTCCCTCTCCTTGCTTTCCTCTCCTTCCGACAGACTCAAAGGACTGCTCACTCCCGGGAAGTTGAAATCCATAGCAGGAGTATCAGTATCAAAGGGCCTTTGAGGCGCTTCTCTCGAGTATCTCAGCCAACTTGTGAAGATGGACTTGAGGAAAATCAGCTCGAACATAGGCATGTCTTTGTTAACCCGCGTTATACGTTTGGCGACTGCGGCTAGTTTGTCTGATTGGACGATTTTCCGTATTTTCTTCGAATGGAAAACTTCTTCCATTTCCATGAGTTTCTTATGTATGCGATTCGCCAGATTCTTATGCACTCCAAACTTGGCCCGAAAGTACCTAAACAGCGCATCATGATAGTACACAAATCCGGCCTCATCCGGAAAGAGTCCGAATTTGATCAACTGCTTCTTTATCGCGTAAACATCCATATCCTGTTTAACCTCGATTATATTACCCATTTCATAGGCGAATACTATCAGTCCATCAGGGTCCATTTTGGACTTATCATCCGACGCAATGGCGTTATTCCAAGCCGTATTAAAGGCCAAAAGGTTTTCCTTGTATATCTTGAAACTGCTGGTTTCAGGGTTGTTATGGTAGCTGTCGTACTCCTGCAGCATCACCATGATGCACATATTGAACATGATGAAGGTAGTGAGGGAAATGAAGGTGAGGAGGAAGAGAGAGGAAACGTAGGGGTTCACGTGGGTGGATAGGTCGGTTAGGAGGTAGTTCCAGTCCTCGCCTGTGCTCACACGCACTAGGATTAGGACCGCTCGGCCGAAGTCTTCGAAGTTGTTATCTTCATCCACTATTAGTCCCTCAGTGACTCCATTGAACAGAAAGACTCCCAACACTCCATATATCATAAACACCAGCACCACTAACATGAACACATTTCCCATAGCAGGCAAAGACAGCGAGATCATCCCTACCAGGTCGTCTATTATGTGCAACTTCTTTATCAGTCTCAACAGCCGCGACACGCGCAATATGCGCAAAACTCGCACTAACTGCGGACCCACGGACATTATTTTGCTGCTGGAGCGGCCTTGAAGCACTGTCCGCGACAAAACCAGGTCAAGCACAGGGGCCACGGTCACGAAAAAGTCGAAGCAGTTCCATCGGTCTCGGAAGTACCCCTTCACTGTCAATCCAAACAGCTTCAAAGCTGCTTCCAGGACGAACACGCAGGTAAAGCACAGGTTGATATTGTCCAACACTTCGTTGTATGCGTCTGAAGCCTGGTCATAAGCGATAGCCATCGCCAGCATATTCGCCAAAATGCAGAAATAGACGACTGCTTCAAAGCCCCAATGCGAAATGGCCTTAAGGACAAAAGCCCTGGGTCGGGAGGAGACCTCTGCCTTAACCTTCACTCGCTTAGTGCGAATTATATACTTCATTAGTTCCACCCACCGCAACTGTTCGTTTTTCAGCAACAGCACCGCTATTGACGAATTGGTCTTCTTCGCTTTTTCGAATTTGTCGAACATCACAGCAAGCACCAAATTGAGGAAAAATATGTTCCCAATCATTACGAAAATGACGAAGAAAAGCGCCATTATTGGGTTTGCGTCTTCACTCATAGCGATTCCCTCGCCGACCGTGTCGATGCCTTGGTACATCTGGTCCGGCCAGTTTTCCTGGGAAGTGATGTCGAACAGGGCTAGGTAGGCAGACAGGACGTTGTCGTAGTGGTAGGGCGAGTTTTCCCACACAAAGCCGTAGTAGAGACACAAGGACTCAGTGGCAAGGGCGGGATTGGAGCAGGTGTACATTTTCCCTGCCATCAACGACACTCCCAGAATCGCGAATATGAGAAAGACAATCAACACGACGACTGTCACATTGGCGAGCGCTCCCAGCGACTCCACTAGTGCACTGACAATAATCTTCATTGACTGGTTGTGACTAATGAACCTCAGCGGCCTCAAAACTCGCAGCAGACGGAAAATCTTCACTATTGGGAAGTTGAAATCGGGCAAACACAGGTCGAAAAGGGACGTTAAGACGATGACGAAGTCCAGTTGGTTCCAGCCTTCACGCATGTAGGTGCCTTTGTCCATTATGAAGCCTTTGGAGATGGACTTTAGCACGAATTCAGCGGTGAACAGCACTGTAAAGAGGATATCGAGGGACTGGGATACATATGTCTTCGTGGAGTCCGCGGGTTCATTGATTAAGTACGTTTCCCAGATCAGTTTCAGCGAAGAAACCAGAATTAAGAGCACAATGAACCATTCAAACTGCATAGAATTGGTCAAATTGTAGCAAAATACGCGCACTTTCGAAGTCTTTGAGAAGACATTCCAGCTCTTCATGCACTCTTGGTCCTCCAACAGAGTCCTCATCTTCTTAGCAGACAGGAAGTCGTCCATAGAGCCTGAGGCTGACTCGGAGTCCAGCGAGTGTTGCCGGTTCATTTCCTTCAAGAGGTGACTTAGCCTGTTTTTCTTCGCAGAGCTGATATCCACTAAGCCTTCTTCCAGTAGCTCTCCAGTGTCCCTGTCGAACTCCTTTTCCTTCATAGTCTCCACAAAGCTGTTCAGCATTATCGCGAGGAACAGGTTCAGCAGCACGAAGTTACCGAAGAAAATGAAGACCATGAAGTAGAGTGCGGCCCAGTAGCCTAGGTCCGTCCGCATGCCGCTGTGCAGCACCTGGAACCAGTTCTCCATCGTCAGCAGTTGAAACGACGTCAGAAACGCATGGTCGAAATCGTCGAAATTGGCCCTTGGGCGCCCGTCCTGGAAGTCGAAGTGGCCTCCGAACAGCTGCATGCCCAGTAGGGAGAAAACCACTAGGAACAGGAAGATGAGGATGCCCATGTATATCAGCGTCATGATGGACTTCTCAATAATGCGCATGAGCTGGTGCAGGTAGAGAAGGTAGCGGAACACCCGCGCTACCCTAAGCACTCGAAAAGTGCGCAAAACGCGAAACGCGCGCAAAGCCGACAGTCCACTCCCAGACAAGAAAGTAACCTCTACGAGACTGAGCGACACCACAATGCAGTCAAAGAGGTTCATGTGGGAGCGGAAGTACCGGACTAGGCCGAGACCTGCCATTTTCAGCATCATTTCCACTGCAAACAGCACTGTAAAGAACAGGTTTATATTGTCCAGAGTCAGTTTCAGGACTGGGTCGATTTTGTAGTGGTAGATAGCGAGCACTATAGTGTTGATAACAACTGCAGTGGTCATGCCTATGTTGAAGTACTTGGATTCTATGACTCTTTCCACAGTCCAACTGGCCTTTTCCAGGCCTCCCCGGAAACCACTCTTCCAGCGTATATATCTGAGTCTGTTCAGATCTTCCAGATTCGCCTTTTCTTCTGGCTCATTTGGCAGCGATTTCACATCCTCGCCGGACCACTCGCCTTCCACAGTCCTCCGCAACAAGTCGCTTTTCTAGGTGGGAAATACGAAGCGTGTTTGGACGAGCTGAGTAGCAGTGGGAAGCAGCTGCAAGTAGGCCTCTTTCGAGGTGTAGCGCAGACTCAGTGCTTGAAACCGGGGAAAACCAGGACTTCCTGCACATATGTCTCCCCTAGTATAGCAAAAAGACTCCTGTTGTGCCTTGACTTCCGGGGCTGCTGGTCCCTGCAAGTCCAGGACATCCCCCCGACTGCTCAAAGGCAAGGGCCAGCACTCACTCACTCCAAAGGCCAAATGTTTTTTCTTCACCAGTTTCTTCTGAACCAGTTGTCTGAGAATGAACGGAGCTCTGGAGAGCTGCAATTCGAGGGTGGGAGTCTCCACTTCCTGCCGAATTATCAAGGTTTGGTCTACTTGACTAGTCATTTGCAGGGAAAGCGGGTGGTCTGTGGACACTGCCGTGGTGCTAATCACCCCGTCCTCCCGGGTGTAGCTGCCTTGCACTAGACGGAAAGGATCAGTGTCGTTTCTCCATATGTTTTCGGGGGCAGAAGGACCGGTAATGGGACTTTTGCCTGGGTCTTCCCTCGAATCCAACAGCTTTGCGCCTGATTTCAAGCGTGTTGATTTTTTGTGTTTAAATGTGGTCTTACTCCCAGCCAAGTCTTTACTGCTATCCCACATATCTGAGGAATTGGAAAAGAGTGGAGCTTCTGATTGAGACTTTAAGTTGCTTTCTGAGAGTTTTGAGCCTTCTTTGGGCTCAGGTGAATCGGGAAATTCGCTTTCTTCCGAATCTGTATGGTTCAGTTTTGTTTTCTTTTTCTTCCTTTTTTCGTTTTCAGCTAGTAGAGTAGCAGTGAACTGAGTAGGACTTACGGCTGATTTCATGGCTATGAGCAGCATGTTGTTGAAGAAAAACGCCCCTAGGAAGACCATTGGGATGTAAAAAATTACCGAAAAGATGCTGAATGTCCGACTTAGGGCCACCATAACATCTGTCCACCCTTCCAGCGTCACACTTTGAAAAATCGTAAGCATCGCCATGAGCACATTATCAAAGTTAGTCTTCCCATAGTTAGTATTATCCAGCCCCTTCACACACACCTGCCCCGAACCGCAGAGCCTATTCCCACAGGTGACATCCTCCATATAGCCACTTTCCACATTCATGCAGCGGTACTTGAGTACACCCATGAAGAGTTGGAGAGCTGCAATGGAGGTGATGAGGTAGAAGAAGAGGAGAAGGGCGAGACTGCTGAGTAAGTCCTGGACTGACCTGATAAGGGAAAGCAGGATTATCTTCATACCGTATATGCGAGTAATGGACCGTAGAGGCCGCAGGAGGCGTAGAGCTCGTAG
>Ga0247837_1002172_pt1 | contig 38008 bp, 43 predicted proteins | sample LaCtaG_2_FD_187115 | JGI IMG/M metagenome (GOLD analysis project Ga0247837, IMG submission 187115) | Freshwater microbial communities from meromictic Lake La Cruz, Castile-La Mancha, Spain - LaCruzMarch2015_14.5m | ecosystem: Environmental > Aquatic > Freshwater > Lake | place: Spain: Castile-La...
CGCATGCAGGATGATTGAAACAATGTGGTAACCCGTGGAATCCAGCCCAAAGAAGCGCCACTGCAGCCAGAGTGCGCTCATCGTCAGCGGGAGGTAATCCGCCGTCGCCGGCGCGAACCACAAGCTGGCGAGCCCGTCGGGTGACTGAACGACTGGGTTGTTTGTCAGGAGGTAGTCATCGTCCCAGAGCCACTCGCCATGGTAAACGGGCGAGTAAATCCAAAAGCAGGCCAGAAAAATGACAACGGCTTTTCCAAGCGCTGTCATCCACTGAGTCGTTGTGAGGGGCTTGGACACCATTAAGAACTCCCAAAAACGAGGTGCCATGTCATGAAAAAACCTGATGGATCGTGGTGCTGGAATCGCTTGCGCAACCCGTGTGGAGACCGGATATTTTGCGCATGAACGAAAATCAAGGATCGGCGGGCAATGTAATCGCGGCTGTTTGCAGCTTCTTTTTTCCAGGCTTGGGCCAACTGGTCCAAGGTCGCTTGCTTGCAGCGCTCCTCTTCTTTGTGGGTGCTGGCGTCGTTTGGTTCGTCAGTTTCGGCATGCTGGGTTGGACGATCCATATCTGGTCCTGCATCAATGCCGCGCTTTGGAAACCCGGGAGGATGTCATGAGTCTGAAAAACTATGTGAACGGTGCCTTCGTTGCCGCGTGGAACGGGAATGTGCGGCCGTTTCACAACCCCGCCGACAATTCACAACTCGGTGAGGTCGCCGAGTCCTCGGTGGAGGATGTGGACAAGGCAATTCGCGCCGCCCGCGAGGCGTTCGACAATGGGCCATGGACGCGAACTCCCGCTTCGGAGCGGGCGGCCCGTCTTTTCAAACTCGCTGATCTCATCGATGCCCGCGCCGCGCAATTTGCCGAAATGGAGACGCGCAACTGCGGCAAGCCCCTCCGCGAATCCCGCTTCGATGTTGTGGATGCCGCCGCCTGCTTCCGCTACTACGCCGGGCTCGCCACAAAACCGCAGGGGCAGACCTTTGAGGTGGGTGATCCGGGCATCGTCTGCCAGACCGTGCGCGAGCCGATCGGAGTCTGCGGGCAGATCATTCCATGGAATTACCCTCTTCTCATGGCCGCATGGAAGCTCGCTCCCGGCCTTGCCGCAGGGAACTGCTGCATCCTCAAACCTTCCGAACTTACACCCCTCTCCGCCTCGCTGCTCTTCGAACTCATCGACGAGGTGGGGTTTCCTCCTGGCGTCGCACAGTTGCTCTACGGGCCCGGCGCGCCCGTCGGGGCGCGACTCGCCGAGAGTCCGCTGGTCGATAAAATCGCCTTCACTGGTGGCGGTGAGACCGGTCGTAAAATCCTCACCGCTGCCGCTTCGAATTTCAAAAAAGTCTCGCTCGAGCTCGGTGGCAAGAGTCCCAATATTGTCTTCGCCGACTCCGACCACGACCGCGCTTTGGAATATGCGCTTTTCGCGATTTTTGCCGGTCAAGGCGAGGTCTGTAGCGCCGGCTCCCGCTTGCTCCTCGAGCGGAGTCTTGCAGACGATTTTCTTCCCCGACTGGCCGCCGCCACCCAGAAAATTGTCGTCGGCCCAGGGATGGATGAATCCACAGAAATGGGTCCGCTCATCTCCCGGGCACACCAGAAAAAAGTCCTCGACCACATTCAGAGTGCCTGCTGCGAAGGGGCCGAACTCCTCACTGGCGGCGGAGCCTACAACGATCACCGCAGCGCGGGGAATTTTGTGCAGCCCACCATTTTCACCGCTGTGAAACCCTCGATGCGCATCGTGCGCGAGGAGGTTTTCGGCCCGGTTCTCGCCGTTCAGCTTTTCGATACCGAGGAAGAAGCCATCCGCCTCGCAAATGACACCATCTACGGCCTTGCCGCCGGCGTCTTCACCCAGGACGGCGCAAAGGCCCAGCGCGTCGTCCGCCGCCTGCGTGCAGGCATCACTTGGATCAATACCTACCACCCCACCTTCAACGAGGCCCCGTGGGGCGGTTACAAGCAGAGCGGCATGGGCCGCGAACTCGGCACCTACGGCTACGAGGCCTACACGGAGGTCAAACAGATCAATCACTGCATCAACCCGCAGCCGCTCGGGTGGTTCGGCTCGGCGCCTTGATTCTCCGTGCGAATCCTGACCCTCGTTTTTTTTCTTTCGATTCCCGCTGCCTTGGCTTGGCAGTCCACCGTTGCGCCACTTGCCGCCGAACCATTCCCTGAAATCCAGCCATTCCTTGCCGAATACCGCCTCGGCTGGGCTGAGATCGAAGCCGCACGGGCCAGCGCCTCCATTTCCTACAATGGCAAAACGGCCACCCTTATGAGCTCGGGTGCCACCACCGGATTTGCCCGCACCCTCTATCAACTCAATGCCTCACTGGATGCCGCCGCCGATCGCGTGACTCTCCAAACAATCCATTCTACCCAGCTCGAAAAATACAACACCCGCACGCTCTCGACTCGCATCGAAGGCAAAAACGGCACCCTCACGAGCCGCCGCGAATGGATCTCGCCAGGTTCCAAGCCCTCCAAGTGGAAGCCAGTCAAAATCTCCCCCATCCGAGACCTCTTCGCCGCCTCCCTTTTCATCCGCAGCCAATCCCTCGCGAAAGGCGAAAAAGTCCGCACGCTCGTCTTTCCTGGGGGATCGCCCTTTCTGGTCGATATCGAATCCCTCGGCCCCGAGACAATCTCCATCGCCAACTCGCCGCGTAAAGCCCTGCGCCTCGACATCAAAATCCAAAGCGTGAATACCAAAAAAGGCAACGCGCTCGAACCCCACCACAAATTCCGCTCCGGCACCCTCTGGCTCAGCAACGACTCCACGCGCATCCTCCTCCGCGCAGAGGTCCAAGTCTTCGTCGGCTATGTCTTCGCGGAACTGGCAGCATTCCACCCCCTCCGTAGCATCGCTCCTCAGCGATAGCCCTCCTTTAAATCACCACGACCCGCTCCGGAGCAGGTTCAGACATCCTAACCACCACCCATGACCTTCCTCATCGCGGGGTTGCCGGATGACCCCCGTTTTGCCCAGAAAGCCATAGGCATTCAAAGATCAACAGCGGCCGGACAAATAGAATTTCTTCAACATACCTGAAAAATCGTTCTATGTGACTCGCTCGATCATCCTCGTCAATGTTGAGTCGTTTCCTTCCGCTCATCTCGCCCCGGAAGGGGCTGCCTTTGGCACTCTCCCGCGCGGCTACCCTCGCCGCCTGGCTGCCCTTCCGGCCAACTTTTAGTTGCTCTTCCTTTAGCTTTCACAAGCTTTAGGTTCTCGCGCCTGCCCCTGCGGTTGATGGTGTTTAATTCTCCGGGACCATCAGTCAATCGAGGCAAATTTTCACTTTGCCCAAGTTGATCCAGCGTTGGCCGTCGGCATCGGTTTCTTCGGAGCCGGGTTTGAGGCGGTGGTGGCAAATGCGCAGATCTTCATCTTGGATTGGAATCCACTCGACGATCCCACTCGCGCGGAGCAGTTTCAGATGGCGGGACACAACGCTGGGGTTTCCTTCCGAATGGTGCGCAAGACCTTGAACACTCATGCGCCGGCCGCCGTGCAAGGTGGCAAGGATTTTTAAGCGGTTGATCTCGCCGACGATGCCGAGCAACGAAGACAAGTAGGCGAGGGAGCTCTTCTTGAAACGCTTCTCGCGTGAAGTGGCGGAAGAGTCTGGGATCGGGGCATCGTTGGTTTCGGACATATTGCGAGATTGCAAAATTCGTTGGTCGTGTCAACAAATACATCCAATTGGCTTCTTCGTTACGAAGTTAACGCCGTAGAGAAGTCGGAATATGTTCATTTTAACGAAGCCAACGCTGTGAAGAAGTTGGAATATGTTCATAATAACGAAGCCAACGCTGTGAAGAAGTTGGAATGGCTTCATAATAAAAATGCAAATGCCGTAAAGAAGTCGGAATACATCTCTAGTAACGAAGTCAATACCGTAAAGAAATTGAAATACGTTCATAATAACGAAGTCAACGCCTTAGAGAAGTCGGCATAGATTCATAAACTCGAAACCAACGGCCTAAAGAACGAGGTGCGCCAAGAAAAATTCAATGTCAGCGTCGTAGGAAACTCGACCCGAGTTGAAAAAACCTATGGCCAGAGCAAAAAAAACGAGGTCCGCTCCGGAAAATGCCTCGGCGACGCCGAAAAATACAAGCATCACTTCGAAAAAATTGAAGCCAGCCTCGTAAAAAATGAGGCCCCCCTTGGAAATTTCAAAGCGAGCAACATAAAAAGCGAGGCTCTCCTTGAAAATTTCGAGAGCGACGCCTTAAAAAAGCCAACGCTCCGGCACGGCGTGCCAACACTCCGGCATGGGACGGGAAAAGTCCGATAGTTGGTGACACTCGCAAAATCACGATGACACGCGCAAACGCACCAAGAAAATTTTTGCAAAAAAATTTTCCATCCCCAGCGGATGTCCGACCGGCGTTGATAAGCTCTCCCTCGAAATGATCACCAAAATCTTATTCGCCATCCAAGCAGCCACGCGCTGCTTCCGCCCGCAGACTCAATTCCCAAGCCGCTTTGCGCGGCAGAGCGTCAAAGGTCAAAGGGGTCGGGCATTAATCAAAGGGGTCGGGGATTAATTATTGACATTTGGTCAATTTGAGGAGGGATACCAAGTTCGGCAGGAGCAGCAACGACCCGTTGGCTTTGCTGAAGTAGAGGTTATTTTTGTAGCCACCCTGACGAAAGGCGCGAAGATCGGCAGTCATAGACAGTCGCTACAATGCCAGCGATCAGCGCAAGGGCCCACACATTCACATATTTCGACGCATTTTGGTTTCATATAGTATCTTGATTCCATTTCCCCGTTGCAGTCCGAAGTTTACAACAATCGCTAAGAGCGCCAACGCCCCCGTTCGCATCGATTATCCAACTCCCGCCGAGGCGGACCTCAGCGTTCCCAATAAAAATGTCTCTCTCAACTACAAGTTTGTCCTATTCTCCAAAGTGTGCCAGAGATTTTTCGACATCATGGTTACAGGTTTTTCTTTTTCAGCCGTGAAGCTGAAGAGCCTATCCATGTGCATATTGAATCTGCTGAAAAATATGCGAAATTTTGTCTTGATCCAATTTTGTTGGCTGAATCCCATGGATATTTAAGCCGACAACTCAGAGAAATCCGTGAGCTAATCCAAGAAAACGAAGATAAAATTAGGAGGAAATGGGAGGAGCATGTTACTAACCACCGTCAAAGTCAAAACTGATGCAAGGGCAACAGGGGTCGAAATCGATTCTGATTCGCTCCATGTCTCGCTGGCAGATGGGAGAATTGTTTCCGCGCCGCTGGAATGGTTCCCCAAACTAAGAGATGCCCAGCCGGAACAGATAGAAAACTGGCGCTTGATTGGGCCCGGTATCGGAATTCATTGGGAAAGTCTTGACGAGGACATCTCAGTCCAAAGTCTTTTGGCAATTCAGTAGGCTTCTTTCCCTCATTTGTGATTTCTCAGTCAAAGGGGTCGTCAAAGGGGTCGGGCATTAATTATTAACATGGGAAGGGCCATTCCGACATATTTCGTAAGCCTACCCGAGCTCTGATTTTGAGTTCTTACCCACCGTTGCCGTGGCTGTATCAAGGTCTTGCTCCGCAGCACGCGACCGCCAACGTCCCCGTTGGCCTCGTTGAAGTCAAAGGGGGCTTAACTTAGTGCCATACCTCACCAACAGCCATTTCGAGGGTCTCTGCGCCTCCAACCCAAAAGCCAAACACGGAAAAAACAAGCAATACCGCAACGACTGCCGTCAAGTCGCCGTGGGCATCGCCTTTAACGAACACGGTTTCCCGCTCTCTCACGAGACCTTCGAGGGCAACATGGGCGACACCAAAACCCTGACTTCATCCTCGATCGACTCGCCCGCCACGAGCAAGGTCTCAAGCCTGTGGTCATCCTCGACGCTGGATTCGCCTCGCGCGCCAACCTCTAGCACTGCTCAAGGAGCGAGGCTATTCCTACCTCGTCAACATCACGCGCAGTAGCCGCACCAAGTATGTCGACGCTTTTGAAAAAGAGACCTGTGAGGCTCTGCCCGGACGCTCCGACGGCGAAAGCGTGGAGGTGAAAAAAATCACCGATCCCGAGGACCCCGCCAGCCAACCCGACAACAAACAAAAACGCGTCTACCAAATGCTCGGCATCGAGTGGGAATCCACACTGCCGACCAGAGAAACCGAAATCCCAGACTTACGAGATTGTAGTGCTTTTGGAACGACCCCTAAGGTTCTATGCGGGTTTCCGGTCGGCCATGAGAAACTTGGGCGAAGCCTCTCCGATTCCGACCGCAGTGCGGACCCGCTTCATCACTCGGTTTGAGACCTCCCGTGCCTTCGCGGCACCTTCGGCGAGGACGCGATCGACGAGTTCGGAATCCCTCAGGATTTCCTCACGCCTCACACGGAAGGGCGCGAAGTATTCCCAGATTCCGACGAAAAGACGCTTCTTCAAATCTCCATAACCGGTGCCGCCATTGCAAAAAGCACCAACCATTTCTTGGTAATCCCCCGGCGAGGCAACAAGTTTGTAGAGGTCGAGAATCACGGATCCCTCGGTGGGCTTGGGCGACTCGACCGGCGTGGAGTCGGTTTTAATGCCCATGATTTTTTTGCGTAAGGCCGCCTCGGGGGCGAAAATCTCGATCGTATTGTGGTAGCTCTTGCTCATCTTCGCCCCATCCAGACCTGGCACCACAGCCGTCTCGTCACGAATGCTCGATTGCGGGAGTTTAAAAATCTCCCCGTAGGTCTCGTTCATCTTCACGGCGATATCGCGCGTGACCTCCAGATGCTGTTTCTGGTCTTTCCCGACAGGAACGAGATCGCTGTCGCAAATCAAAATATCGGCGGCCATGAGCACTGGATACGCAAATAATCCATGCGAGGCTCCCAAGCCGCGCGCAGTCTTGTCCTTGAACGAGTGGCAACGCTCAAGCAAACCCATGGGCGTGATGGTGCTCAGAATCCAGGCCAACTCGGTGACGGCAGGAACATCCGATTGACGAAAGAAAACGGCCCGCGCGGGATCAAGCCCGCAGGCCAGAAAGTCCACTGCCAACTCCCGCACGTTGGCCCGCAGTGTGGTGGCACTGTGCACGCTCGTGAGGGCGTGGAGATCCGCTATGAAATAGAAGGCCTCACCCTGCTCTTGAAGCTCGATAGCAGGCTTCATCATACCGAAGTAATTTCCCAGATGAAGGGTCCCCGAAGGTTGTATGCCGGAAAGGATTCTCATAGAGGGTGAATACCATGTCCGCCCGACGGGGAAATCCTTCTTTTTTGAAAAGGGTTTGAATCGGCATACCCTGTGGATATCGTCCGTCGCACATCTGCTTTTTTGCCACAAGCGCAATGAAAAAAATCATCACCACCACTCTACTCGCCGCTTGCCTTTGGTCCTCACAGGCGGCGGAGAACTACATCATCATCGACAACCAGACGGGAACGATTCTGGATTCCAAAAACAAGGCCGCTAAAGTCCAAGTCGCCAGCCTCACCAAGATCGCCACCGCTCTCGTGGCACTCGACTGGGCGGACCTCACCAAATCCGACCTCGCCGCGCTCGCTGAGGTTCCCGCCGGTGTGGCGAGTGACGGGATGGTGAGTGCCATAGGGCTTCAACAGGGCGACTCCGTAAGTCTACGCGATCTCATCTATTGCGCGCTTCTGGCCTCAGACAATGTCGCCGCCCACACACTCGCCAACCACATCGGCGCACGGGTCGCAAACCCCGAGGGGTTGAACCCTGCCAATAACTTTGTCGCTCACATGAACGCCCTGGCGCGAACGCTCTTCATGAAGCGAACACTTTTCCTCAACCCGTCGGGAATGGATTACCGCACAGATATCATCGCGCCTCACTCGACGGCAGAGGACCTCGCGCGCCTCGTGCGCCATGCCTACAACAGCGCGGGCTTTGCATTTTATGTGTCCCAGAAATCCCGCGAGATACATATTTTCCGTGGAGGCATCGACACGCCGATCCAAATCCACAACACCAACGAGCTGCTGGGCAAGGACGGCATCGACGGAGTCAAAACCGGCCGCACCCGCCGCGCGGGGGATTGCCTCATTCTCTCCTCCCTACGCGCTCCGGAATCCCAGCGCGAGGGCGAGACGGTATTCATCACCCCCCGCCGCATCAATGTCGTGCTACTGGATTCGCCGAACCGCTTCAGCGAGGGGCAGGCGCTTGTGGCGCACGGCTGGGGCCTCTACGAGGCCTGGGCCGCCGCAGGCCGCCCGATCAAGAAGTCGACCAGCCTTTAAGCCGCCTCCATGGAGCGCAAACGCATTGGAATTCTCACCAGCGGCGGCGACTGCCCCGGCCTCAACGCCGTGCTCCGCGCCGCGAGCCGCGCCTCCGAGAAACTCGGCTGGGAGCTCATCGGCTTTCAAGACGGCTTCGAGGGGCTTCTCGCGCCCATGACCCATATCGTCCTCGATCGCCATATCACAGCAGGCATCATGCATCTCGGAGGAACTCTCCTCGGCACTGTCAACAAAGGCCAATTCATCTCGCGCGGCAATGGCCGCCAAGGCTCGTTCATCCCAGCAGAGGTGCTCGGGAAAACACGCCAGACATTCCAATCGCTCAATATCCACGGCCTCATCGTCGTCGGAGGGGATGGATCCCTGAATACCGCGCTCCAGATGCACAACGCGGGTTTGCCGGTGGTCGGGGTTCCCAAAACCATCGACAACGACCTTGAGGCTACCGACATGACTTTTGGCTTCGACTCGGCTGTCGAATGTGTCGCCAGCTCTCTCGACCGCCTCCATACCACAGCCACCAGCCATAAGCGCGTGATGGTGATCGAGGTCATGGGGCGCCATGCCGGCTGGATCGCGCTGCATGGCGGCCTGGCCGGTGGAGCCGACATCATTCTCATTCCCGAGATTCCTTTTGAGTTTTCCAAGGTGGCTGACGAAGTCTTGCGCCGCGAAAAGGAAGGGGCCAAATGCACGATGGTCGTCGTGGCCGAGGGAGCCAAGCCGAAGGATGGCAGGGTCTCCCGACTCTCATCACCGAACGGCGAGAACCGTCTCGGAGGCATTGCTGAAGTGGTGGGCCGCGAAATTGGCAACCGCACCGGAAAGGAAGTGCGCACCTGCGTGCTGGGCCACCTCCAGCGTGGAGGAGCCCCCACCATGCTCGATCGCATCCTCGGCACGCGATTTGGCATCAAGGCTGTCCAACTCATCGAGGAAGAGAAATTCGGCTTCATGGTGAGTTACAAAAACCATTCCACCTGCGCCGTCCCGATCTCTGAAGCTGTTCACAAAATGCGCCGTGTTGATCCCCAGGACCAATTGGTGGAACACGCCCGCGCGGTGGAAATTTCCTTCGGCGACTGAAGCTCCCGTTGCGTCGGGAGGGCAACACCTCGGAAACCCCGAGTTGGACGGAAAGCGTGTGACACTACTGCCTCCAAGATCGTGGACTTTCGAAGGCGATCATGTAGGGCAGGTGTCTCGCCTGCCAGCGAACAAACTACAATCGCAAGCGGGACGCCTGCGACACATTCAAAAATAGGACGAATTTTCACGAACGGGGAGCGGCTTCGCCGGAGATTTTCGTTGGCCAACCTCGTTCCTATTCATTCGAGAAACTCGTGGTTCAGAAGTCCATCGTTTGGATTATCCGATCCTATGTCCTCTTGCAGGCTTGGTAGATCGATACGACACCGAGCGTGAGGGGCCTTGGCGCCTCGCAGGAAAAACCGCACTCTTCGAGCAGGGTGTTCATTTTTTGCCCACTTGGAAATGTTTCGATCGAGCCGCCGAGATACTCGTAGGCCTCTTTGCGCTGCGTGGCCCAATGCGCAAGGTGCGGCAACACATGGTGGAGATACAGGCGGTAAAATGTGAGTAGGGGCTCCCACTCGGGCAACGAAAAATCCAAGATGAACACCGTTCCGCCGGGGCGAAGCACGCGGTGCATCTCCCCAATGGCCGCCTTCCAATCCGCCATGTTGCGAAGGCCGAAAGCGACTGTGAGGACATCGAACCCATTGTCAGAAAATGGCAGTGCCAAGCCATCGGCCTGCACCAACCTCTCGACGCCTTTGCGCCGGGCCTCCTCAAGCATCGGCAGGCAGAAATCCGCAGCGGTGATGTGGGCGGAGGGACAGGTCTTCTTGATAGCCAAGGCCAAATCCCCGCTTCCCGTTGCGAGATCCAAGACCTCCGAGGGGCGGCAGGCTGCGACAAGGCGAGCGAGCTTTGCCCTCCAGATAAAATCCATCCCGCCGCTGAGCAAGTGGTTCGCCAAGTCGTAGCGACCGGCGATCGAAGCAAATGTGCTTCGCACGAACTCCGGATTTTTTTGGGCAAGTTGAGGATCCACTTTTTTTCGGTATCCGTAAAAGGATGGTGCTCACGAGAGGACTCGAACCTCCACGGGTTACCCCATACGATCCTGAGTCGTATGCGTCTGCCAGTTCCGCCACGTGAGCAACGAACTGCGAACCATGCCTTGCCACAACTGAGTTGTAAATCCGAATTTCGAAAAACCACTATGATTCAAAGAGCACGACCTCGCAGAGTGGACATGGTTTCTTCAGCAGAGGCCATGCTTGAGTCGCAAACACGGCCAAGCGGTTTTTTCCTTTCGAAGATGCTTCTGACAAGAAAGGCGTATCAACAACTCTTGGCAGGCATTGTTCGCAGAGAAAACAAAAGATGGACAGATTCGCGAAATCGTGATACTTATTCTTTCTAATGCTTATGCAACGTAAAAGTGCGTTCTCCCGCCGTGGTCCTGATTTGGTGACTGAAGAACTCGTGGCAGTTCTCACCAAAAAAACATCCTTCGAATTCAAGCTGTTGTTTGATCAAGTTCATGAACGCTTGAAAGCTCGTAATGCTGCCAGCGGCGGAGAGGAAATGCTGCGTCTCCGCGCTTATGAAAAGCTTCAAAATCTGGTTTCGCGCGGAATGGTGAAAAAAACCGGAAAAAAATATAAGGGATTGGTCTCTCTGGCCAAAGCTTTGACCCCAGATCCGATTCCGGTTTCGGCTCCTACTCCTCCCGCCAAGTAGCAAAATTTCCAGACAGAAATCTAACCCAACCCGAGCACGGGTTGGGTTTTTTTATTGGGCCTTGAAGTGTTTTCCCACATCAGGCACCTACGGTTTGGCTTTTTTCATGCAAAACCCGTCGCGCCACAGCCCAGATGGCCAAAAGAAGCGACCCGAAGATAAGGTCTGAGATTAGGGCGTTGCGATAGAATATCCAAGTCGGTGGGTATCCAGGTAAGCCCGTAGTGAGTGACATAAATAGCCCGCCCAAGCCGCTTGGATACGAGGGGTTTCCAATCCAGGCTGCGGTATTCGTTACGACATAAAAGAGCAATCCACCACCCACGAGAGCGGAAAAAAAACGCGGTGTGGAAAAGGACGACTTAGAAAGAAGGCGGCCGATCCCCACGACGGCGAGAATGCACGACCAGGAAACAAATTGGGCGGAACCAAACGCCGGGTAACCGAGGAGCATCGCCAAGACCAGATCGGAAAGAAAAAGGATGCCGACGGGAAGCAGCCAAGCCATTACGCCTGGGAGAAAAAGCCCGCCGCAAAGTGCCACCGCGGCCACGGGAGAGAAATTTGGCAGTTCAGGCAGCAGCCCGGCACGGAGCACGCGGAATCCAGCAAGCAGAAGGATGCACAAGGCAACCAGGTAAACAAAACCCATCTCGTGGCCACCCCTGCGGAGAGAGTAAAAACTTTTCATCTCTCAAGGCTCTACCCCCCCGACACAAGCTCTGCAAGCCCTGTCTTGAATGGCTATCTTCGGCTCGCAAACGGGTGCATATTTGATTACGCTTCGCGACCCATGATCCATGTCACCATCCTCGCCAGCGGCAGCTCGGGAAACGCCATCCTTGCCAAGGCCGGAGACACTTCGATTTTGATCGATGCGGGTCTGAGCTCGAAACGCCTGAGCGCACTCCTCGCCGACTTGGAAACGCCTGCCGAAAGTCTCGAGGGGATTCTCCTCACGCATGAACACATCGACCACACGCGCGGTCTCAAGGGACTTTGCGCCAAAAAAGCCATCCCTGTTTTCACAAACCCGCTCACCGCGGACAGCCTTCGCAAAGGCGACACGCAGGCCCAGTGGCGCTTCTTTGCGAGCGGGGCCGCCTTTCAAGTCGGCGACTTCAACATCCATCCCTTCTCTGTGCCGCACGATGCCGCCGATCCCGTGGGATTTGTTCTCAGATACGAATCCTCATCCTTCGCCATCCTCACCGACCTCGGCCATGCCCCGCGCCAGGTGGTGAACGCGACGCGCGGCGTCAATGCGGTGCTTCTGGAGGCCAACCACGACGAGGCCCTGCTTCAAAATGATACGAAGCGGCCTTGGTCCGTGAAGCAGCGCATCCTCTCGCGCCACGGCCACCTTTCGAACCAGGCTGCGGCCAACTTCATCGCGGAAATCGCAAGCCCCGACCTGCGGCATGTCCTCCTCGCGCACCTGAGCGAGGACTGCAACGCGCCGTCACTCGCGACGGGCACCATTCTGGAAAAACTCCAAGCCACTGGAAATGGCCACACCCAGGTCCATTGCCCGGGAGCCGAGGGATTCCCCCTGCCGCACACGATTGGGGTGTGAAACTGCAAGTTCGCGAAAGGCTTGCCGTCCACTGGGTCAATCCGGTGCCTTAGGCCGTGGGCTCCGCCGGATGTAGGCGCCCAGCTCTTCGTTTTAGCCACATGGAATGCACGGCATAGCCGAGTATCAAGAGTGCGGCGGCCGCGTAGTTTTCGGCCTCGGGCACGGGGATGATCTGTTGGTTGAACGAGCCACCGCTCAACTGGAAGCCTGTGCCCACGAAGCTGCTGCTTGAGAAGCCGCTGTAGAAGCTAATGCGGTTGAGCTTGTTGTCGGTAACCACCCTGTCGACATAGAACTGGTCGGTGTTGTTGCCGTTGCCTCCACCCCAGAGCGTGGTTCCTGTCCAGTTGTAGATGGCGAGGTTGGACTCTGGGGTGAGATGCACACGGGAAAACATGCTGAGACGAGTTGGGTAACCTACCTTCAGCCGCAGTATGAATATTATGACAAAAAAAATAAAAAAAACAGCCTTTGGTCACCCCCTATTCCGTGCGGTCGAGATTGCGATGAAGACAGGCAAGAGAGCCGGATGAGCAAATTCGCATAAAGTCTCTGGTGCGCGATGATGCTATGACTGCCCGAGTGAATGCTCCCTATTTTTTCACTATAGAACAAAGTTGCGACCACACGCCGGGAGCCCACCGCAATAAATATCAAACTCACCCGTGCGAAGATACCCCCCCCACTGCGCTGCCGCAGACTTCGAAGGTAATCCAGCAATGGTCTTCTCAATAAACGGCATTGGGTTCATGCGCCCTCAGTATCCAGTCCGGACCGGAAGCCTCCAATCCTGCCCCTGTCTAAAACGCAACCGCTCCAATCCGTTTTCCATAAATTAGGAATGATTTGGTGATATCGGCAATTTACAAACGAAATGTTGCACCACCCCTGCGGTGCCGTCCAGTCACAAGCGGTCTAAAACTACTTGCCAGATACTTGCCATTTAGAATGCGTTGTTGTTCGTTGTTGTTCGTTTCGGTTCGCAGTCGATTTATGGCCCGAAAAAACCCGCAGAGCTAGGTTTCATGCGGGTTTGCCAGTGTTTGAGGGGAGTGGGTTGGGAGGGACTCGAACCCTCAACCAACGCCTTAAAAGGGCGCTGCTCTACCATTGAGCTACCAACCCGAGCGGGCAAGATTAGATATATTCTTTTTGGAGAGTTGCAACCTTGAAAATCGTTAAAATCAAAACTGGAACCTTGCGGCGCGGTCATTTTCAAAATTCTTGAACGCTTCGTGAGGGGAGTCCATCTTTCCGGCCTGCTTTGAAATCTTCATCTGCCCAATCTCACAAGCCAACCCACGAATGCGGCGTCTTCGCGGTCTTCAACCATCCGGATGCCTCCATGCTCACCTACTACGGACTCTTTGCTCTTCAGCACCGAGGTCAGGAAAGCGCGGGAATCGTCTCAGCGGAAACCGGGGTGGCCTCGTTCCACACACACAAAGCCATGGGACTCGTATCCCAAGTTTTTCAACCGCGTGATCTTGATAAACTCAAGGGCAACCGCGCGATTGGACATGTGCGTTATTCAACGACTGGTTCGAGTAATCTCAAAAATGCACAACCCTTCGTGGTGGACACGGCACGGGGGCGGCTTGCCATCGCGCACAACGGTAATTTGGTGAATGCGGCAGCTCTGCGGACTGAACTCGAAGAGCGGGGGTCGATTTTTCAAACGACGGTGGACAGTGAGATCGTGCTGCATCTTCTTGCTCAGCCTTCATCCAATGGCGGAGGCATTGCGTCCCTGCGGCGTCTGGAGGGGGCGTTCTCGATTGTTCTCATGGGCGAGCGCGAGATCATTGGTTTCCGAGATCCCCACGGTTTTCGTCCGCTCTGCCTTGGAAAATTGGACGGCGCGTATGTGTTGGCATCCGAGAGTTGCGCGTTTGATTTGATCCATGCGGAGTTCATTCGCGATGTGGAGCCTGGCGAGGTTGTGATCATCGATGAAAATGGTCTGCGCAGCGAGTGGCCATTCCCCAAGCAGCGAACCGCCTTTTGCATTTTCGAGCATGTTTATTTTGCGAGGCCGGACAGCAATATCGGCGGAACCAATGTGAGTATGGCGCGTGTGAATATGGGGCGCGAGTTGGCGCGGTTGCATCCCGTGGAGGCTGATCTGGTGGTCCCGGTGCCGGATTCCGGTATCTTTGCGGCGCTGGGTTTTTCGGAGGAGACCGGCATTCCCTACTATCCCGCCTTTGTGAGAAACCACTACATTGGCCGCACCTTTATTCAGCCCACCCAGATGATTCGCGACTTCAATGTGCGGGTTAAGCTCAACCTCATTCGCTCAGCCGTGGAAGGAAAGCGTGTAGTGGTGGTCGATGACTCGATTGTTCGCGGCACGACCGCCCGCTCCCGTGTGGTCAACCTGCGGGAGAATGGCGCCACGGAAGTGCACATGCGCATCAGTTGCCCGCCGCACAAGCATGCCTGCTACTATGGCATTGATTTTCCAGACCCGGAAAAGCTCCTTGCGAACCAATGCACCGCCGAGGAAATCTGCAAATACTTGGGAGCTGACTCGATCGGCTACTTGGATGTGGAGGGCATGGTCCGCTCGACCGGTCAGCCCACGAATAATTTCTGCATGGCTTGCTTCAACGGCGACTATCCGGTCGCTTTTGATGACCAATTCGACAAACTCATTATGGAAAAACGGGCCATCAAAGCCCGCTTGCTTGAACCTCCTTCCGAACGATTGCTTTGAAAACTCCAAGAAAACAAAAAGCCTACGCCGCTGCCGGGGTCGATGTGGACCTCGGTAACAAAGTCAAAAAAGGAATCCACGCCCTCGTCAGTGCCACACACGGGCCTGAGGTGCTGGGAAAAATCGGAGGATTCGGAGGTCTCTTCCGTCCCGATTTCCGGGGAATGAAGGATCCTGTTCTCGTCTCCAGTGTGGACGGTGTCGGCACGAAACTCAAAATTGCCTTTGCCACAAACCGCCATGACACGATTGGTCAGGATCTCGTGAATCACTGCATCAACGACATCGCAGTCATCGGCGCTCGCCCGCTGTTTTTTCTGGATTACATCGGTGGCGAAAAACTCGACCCCGTTGTGTTTCGCCAGATTCTCAAAGGCTTTGCGAAAGCCTGCAAAGAGGGGGGCTGTGCTCTCATCGGAGGCGAGACGGCTCAGATGCCCGGCATGTATCAGAGCGGGGAGTATGATGTTGCCGGCACGATTGTCGGTGTGGTGGACAAGCCGAAAATGCTCGATGGTTCGAAGATCAAACTCGGCGATGTCATCATCGGCCTGAAAGGAAACGGCCTTCACACAAACGGCTACTCGCTCGCCCGCAAGGTGCTTCTGGAAAAGCTGTGCCTGCCATTGGATAAACCCGCTCCCGGCATGAGCATCCCGCTCGCCAAGGAACTCTTGAAGGTTCATCCGAACTACCAGCCACTGATGGCCTCTTTGCCCCAAGGTATGCTCCACGGCGCTGCGCACATCACCGGCGGAGGCTTGCTGGACAACCTTCCGAGGGTTCTTCCCGAGGGATGCAGGGCCTCAATCGACAAAGGTTCCTGGAAAGTGCCCACCATTTTCGACATTATCCAAAACGCCGCAAATATCCCGGATGATGAGATGTTCCAAGTTTTCAACATGGGCATCGGGATGACGCTGGTCGTTCCAGCCAAGCGCGCGGAGGAGGCTTTAAAACTTACGAAGGGCATCCTGATCGGCAAGATCACCGAGGGTCCTCGCGATGTGGTGGTGGGTTGATAAAAGACTTCCGGGGATCGGAAGGATCGGCTTGCGGCGGGGGAGCCGATGTCATTAGGTGTCTGCATGCGCTATCTGGATCCCAAGAACGACCTGACTTTTAAAAAGGTCTTTGGCGGGCATCCGAATTTACTCATCAGTTTTCTGAATGCCTTGCTGCCACTGGAACCGGGGCGTGAGGTGGTGGAAATCGAATATCTGCCGACGGAGCTGGTTCCCGAGATTCCCGAGGTGCGGAATAGCATTGTCGATGTGCGGTGTCGCGACAGGGAGGGACGGCATTTCATCGTCGAGATGCAGATGCTGTGGACGGACAGCTTTTTCCGCCGTGTGCTCTTCAATGCCTCCAAGGCCTATGTGAGGCAGATCAGGCCCGGGCAGAAGTTCAAGTGCCTGCAGCCGGTCTACTCTCTGAATCTCATCAACGCGGTCTTTCGTCCGAACGCGCCAGATTGGTATCACCACTACCGGATCGTGAATATGGCCGACACCGGCGAGCGTATCGACGGGTTGGAGTTTGTTTTTGTCGAGTTGCCAAAATTCACCCCGCAAAGTTTTCCTCAAAAAAAGCTCATGCTTCTCTGGCTGCGTTTTTTGACTGAGATCGGGGAGGAGACCAAGGAGGTCGACGGGGAACTTTTTCAACAGGCAGAGGTGAGGGAGGCCATCGAACTCATGCGCGAGAGTGCCTTCAGCGAGGAGGAACTGGCCGCTTATGAGGATTACTGGGACAGCGTGAGGGTCGAGCGATCCATGATCTCCGACGCCTTGGAAACGGGCCATGCCGAAGGAGATCTTCAAGCCCGCCAGGAAATAGCCAAGTCAATGTTGGCGCAGGGATTTTCCCCCGAGCAGATCAAAAAAATCACGGGTGTCTCGGAGTAGGCCGCCCTGCGATCAGAGCAGGGAATCCACGAACTTCTCGCGGTCAAATGGTGCAAAGTCTGTTTCTTTTTCGCCTGTGCCGATGAATCGGGTGGGGATTCCAAGTTCGTGCTGAATGGCGATGGCGATGCCGCCTTTGCCGCTACCGTCGAGTTTTGTGAGGATCACGCCGGTGAGTTCTATGGCTTTGTGGAATTCGCGGGCTTGAACGAGTGCGTTTGAACCGGTGGTGGCGTCCAGAACGATCCACTTCTCATGAGGAGCAGTGGGATCCTGCTTGCCGAGAATACGAACAACCTTGGCGAGTTCCTGCATGAGATTGCTTTTCGTGTGCAGGCGGCCTGCCGTGTCGCAGAGGAGGAACTCGATATTGCGGCGGTTGGCGCTGTTCCAGGCATCGTAGCAGAGGGCCGCTGCATCGCCTTGATATTGGCTGCGCATGACTTCGATGCCGAGCTTGGCTCCCCAAGCGCAGAGTTGCTCGATGGCTGCCGCGCGGAAGGTGTCCGCTGCCACGAGGATGCAGGAGTGATTTTGAGACTTCAGCCAGTTGGCCAGCTTTGCGCAGGATGTCGTCTTGCCGGTTCCGTTCACCCCGGCGATCAGGATGGTATGCGGCCTGCTTGCCAAAGCCACCAGTGAAGTGGACTCGGAAGGCAGGATCTTGAGAATTTCCTCTCGCAACACCTGCAGAGCGGTCTCGCCGCTCACTTCTCCGCCACGCGCGCGCATAGCCTTGAGGACGACGCCAGTCATGGAAACGCCGAAATCCGCGCGAATGAGAGTTTCCTCGAGATCATCCCAGTCGACCGGACCGCCAGTGAAGCGGGCGATGAATGTTTTAAAGAATCCTGCGGCCATGCGTCAGGCTGCTGCCGCGTGTTGTTTCCGGATATTATCGAGAACCCCGTTCACAAACTTCCCTGAATCCTCCGTGCTGTATTTTTTGGCAATTTCGATGGCTTCGTTGATAGCCACTGGAGCTGGGATATCGGTGCGGAAAAGAATCTCGTGGCAGGCAATGCGCAGCACATTTCGATCAACAGCCGAGAGGCGCTTAAATTCAAAATTGCGCGCATTTTTTGCAATCACCTCGTCGATCGCCTCGCGGTGTTGCATCCACCCCTGGAGCAACTCATCGCAGAAACGCCTGCCGCTCGGGCTGAGTCCTCGCATTTCGTAAAATTCCTCAAGCACTGGATCGCTTTGTTCGCCTTGCATCTCCCTTTGGTAAAGATATTGCACCGCAGCTTCGCGGGCATCGCGTCGGACTCCCATGGTTAGACGATCTCCGGTAGTTTGCGGGCAGCCGACACGGCTGCCCGTGCGACTTCGACTCCTCGGTTGTGCTCTGTTCCCATGCAGCGTGCTTTGGCTTGGGCCTCATCTTTGACCAGCAGCACTCCATGAAGCACGGGTAACTTGTATTTGAGGGAAGTTTCGAGTAGCGCGCGGCTCACAGCCTCTGCGATGAGGTGGGCATGGAGTGTCTCCCCCTCCAAGATGACGCCCAAGGCGATGATGGCTTGAAAACGCTTCAGCTCGGCCGCAGCTTGAACAAAAAGCGGTATTTCAAAGGAACCTGGTGTCCAGATCAGAACGATACTGGCTGCCGGTTCCAGAGCGTTGAGTTCCCTGTGGGCGTTGTCCACCAGTGATTGCACAAAAACCTCATTGAACTTGCTGGCGACGATCGCATACGAAGCCGGTGAGTGGCTCTGTGTTCGAAGTCGCGGTGGAAAGGCGTTTGACATGGTGGCGATGTTGTCGATTTTCCGCGTGCCTGCAATCCTAACGTCAACATTCGAAAAATCTCTACAGGTCGTGCGGCTTGCGGTTTCGGCGTTAGCGGGTGTAAATTTTCCCTTCATGCGACGCTGGCTCTTTTGGATTTTTCTTATGCTTTTTGTGGGAGGCCTTATCGCCGTCCCAGGAGGCAATCGCACTGCTGTGAAGGTTGCGGACGGTTTCGACATGCCTGTCGGCAAGCCGGACGCCAAGGGTTACTACATGGCCAGAGGGTTTTTGTCCTACCACCCTGGAGAGGATTGGAACGATGTGGCCGGCGGCAACAGTGATCTGGGGGCTCCCGTTTATAGCATCGGAAATGGCTATGTGACCTTTGCCATGGACGCGCGCATGGGCTGGGGAAATGTCGTCATTGTAAGACATGCGTTTGTCGAAGCGGGGAAGCTCAAGACCGTGGACTCGATGTATGCCCACTTGAACAAAATCATGGTCCGCAAAGGCCAGCAGGTCTCAAGGGGCCAGCAGGTGGGCACGATCGGAACAAACCGTGGGATGTATACTGCACACCTGCACTACGAAATCCGCAAAAACCTCTCCATTGGCATCAATCGCTCGGCATTCGCCAAAGATTTCACCAACTACTATCGCCCGTCCCAGTTCATCTCCCAGCGGCGAAGGCTGCCCGGAGCGGGGCAGACGGCGCAGATCATCGTAAATACCTACAAAACCGACCAGTCAGGGTTCGTCTTTCCAGCTGGCGGTGGGGATTCCAAAGGCGCAACGAGAAAACAGTCTCCGCCTGCGAGGAGTGGCAATTTTCGCGTGAATCGCTTTGACGATGTCGGGTATTGATTGTCTGGAATGACGAATCCAGCGCACCAGACTCCTTTGTTTCTCATCGCCGGTGGGGGGGATTATCCGCGACTTGTCATCGAGGGCGCGAGGAGGGCGGGTGTTGCGCGTATTGTCATGGCGGCCTTCGAGGGGGAGACTCTGCCCGTTCTGGCTGGCATGGTTGACGCCGTCGAGTGGATGCGGGTCGGTCAGATGGGTCGACTGCTGGAAGCGGCTCGCAAATCCGGCGCGGCGCGTTCCCTTATGGCTGGCCAGATCGCACCCAGCCATTTGTTCAACCTGCGACCAGATTTCAAAGCGCTCGTTCTTCTGGCCAAATTGCGCGAGCGGAATGCGGAAACCCTCTTTGGCGCTGTGGCGTCAGAATTGAGCAAGGCGGGAGTGGGTCTTATTTCCGCGACGACTTACCTGGATGACCATCTGGCGACTCACGGCCCGATTGCCGGTCCCAAACTCAAACCCCGGCACTTGGCGGATCTGGAATTTGGTTTCCGGGTGGCGAAAGAAATGAGCCGCTTGGACATCGGGCAGACGGTGGTTGTCAAAAACGGCACCGTGTTGGCGGTTGAGGCTTTTGAAGGAACAAATGAGGCCATCCGGCGCGGTGGCGCACTTGGGCGCGGGTCGGCGACGCTGGTGAAGGTCTCCAAGCCCGGGCAGGACACGCGTTTCGATGTGCCCGTGATAGGAACACGGACTCTGGAAGTCGCAGCCGAGTCTGGGATTCGGGCGATTGGAGTCGAGGCTGGGGCGACATTGCTTTTGGATCGACCTAAAGTCTGTGCGGAGGCGGCGCGACTTGGTATCTCACTTCACGGACAATGAAATCGATTCGAACAGGTGTCGTCGGGGTTGGTCACATGGGTATCAACCACGCGCGTATTTACAGCGAGTTGGCGGGGAGTCGTCTCACTGCCGTGTATGATATCAACGCTGAAGCCGCTGCCGCCGCCGCCAGAAGCTTTCATTGCCAGGCCGCCACCTCGCTTGAGGAATTTGCCGATCTCGTGGATGCCGCAACGATCTGCACGCCCACCGTGACCCACCACTCTACGGGAATGGCGCTTCTTGGTCGAGGCAAGCATCTGCTTGTGGAAAAACCCATCGCCGACACTCCTGCGCATGCCCGCGAGTTGGCGGAGTGCGCCTCACGGCAAGGTTGTGTTCTGCAAGTGGGCCATGTGGAGCGCTTCAATCCCGTTCTCCACGCCTTGGAAGCCCAGCTTCAGAATCCGCGCTTTTTGGAGGTGACGCGTCTTTCGCCCTATCCGAATCGCAGCACCGATATTGGAGTGGTGCTCGATCTCATGATTCACGATATCGAAATCATCTTACATCTCGTGCGCTCCCCGCTTTCGACTCTGGATGCTGTTGGCATCTCCGTGCTCGGCCGCGGCGAGGATATCGCTAATGTGCGTTTTCGATTTGAGAATGGCTGCGTCGCAAATGTCACCGCCAGCCGGATCAGCCAAGAGCGGGTGAGGAAAATCCGCGTCTTTCAAGAGAATGCCTACCTCTCCCTCGACTACAAAAATCAAAGTGGCTACCTGCTGCGGCTGGCTCAGGACGGCGAACGCACGAGCTCCGGCCTCGGCAAGCTCATTGGATTGGCCACAGATTCAAAAATCGTCACGGACTTCAGTGGCAAGCGCATCGTCCGCGAACCTGTTCTTGTGGAAAAAGGGGAGCCTCTGAAGATCGAACTCGAATCCTTTCTGAAATGCGCCCGCGAGGGCCTGAAACCAAAAGTAACGGGGTTGGCTGCGGCAGATGCTCTGGATCTCGCGCTGGAAATCACACGGCGCATCGGCGAGGCGGATACTCGGAGCAGTTCTCTGTCTCAAGGATGATTACCCATGGTTTCCGGCTCCGTTCTCATTTTGACCGCCGGTTTTGGAGAGGGGCACAATGCTGCTGCCCACAATCTTGAGAAGGCATTAAGGGAATTTCACCCCGAGGTGGCGGTGGTGGTGAATGACATTTTTGATGAGTCCTACGGGTGGTTTAACCGTCTTCTGCAAAATGGCTACAAGTGGATCATCAACCGACATCCCTCGCTCTGGCGCGCTTTTTACAATTTCCTCGATCGCTCGCCACGGGTCACAAGTGGCGTGGGCCTGTTTTGGATCGCTGTCAATTTGCTGGCCGACCGCATCACCCGGTATAATGCGGATGTGGTGGTGAGCTGTTTTCCCGGCTACGGAGCATTTCTGGACAAGGTGAGGAGGGGGGGAGGTCGCCCATTTACTTACATCACAGTCGTCACGGATTCTTTGACGATCAATTCGATCTGGTGGCGCTGCTCGAGCGATTATTTTCTCGTTCCGAACGAGCCTACCGCCAAGTCGATCGAGCAGGGTGGCGTTTCTCGCGAGCGGATACGGGTGACCGGCTTTCCTGTGCCCCTATTTTTTTCTTCTCTTTCGCCGGTCTGCGAAAATCCCCCTGCGGATGGACTCTGGCGGGTGCTCTATATGGTGAATTCGGGACAGGACTTGGCCCTCGACATCGTTCGTGAGTTGCTTGCCATCGAAAGTATTGCCCTCACCGTCACTTGCGGTCATCACGCGCAACTTATGGTGAAACTCCAGCAACTGTCTGCCCAGACGGGGAAACCCATCGAGCTTCACGGCTGGACTCCCGAAATGCCATCGTTGTTGCGGCGCGCCCATGTGCTCATCAGCAAAGCCGGCGGGGCGACAGTCCAAGAAGCCCTGGCTGCTCGCACGCCGATGATCATCACCCAAGTCGTCCCAGGGCAGGAGGAGGGGAATGCACAGCTGATCGTCGAAAGTGGGGCTGGCGAAATCGCCACTACGCCCGCAGCTATTGTGCTTGCCGTGCGAAATCTCTTTAACGAAAACGGCGCTCTCTACTCCCAACGCTACCAAGCCACTGGTCCGCTGAGCCATCCCACGGGTGCGAAAGAAATCGCAAACTTTGCTTCCTCGCTCTGCCTCCGAGAGTGAGCTGGGCCAGGAACAGGGCAAACCAAGCTCAAGCTACCTCGCCGCATGGCTGTGGCGGATGTCTTTCACAGCGACGGCGTATATGACATCCTCGGCGATGGTTTTAGCTTGGTCTCCGATGCGTTCTAAACAGCGTGCGATGAAGATCAACTCAAGAAAACCTCGGATATGCTCGGGATTCTGAGGCATCATTTCCGTGATACTATCTGCAAACTCCCGGTTCAACTCGTCCAGATCTTTGTCGCGAACCTTGATTGTGCGTGCAAGCTCTATATCGTTGTCCGCGTATGATTTGATAGAATCATCGTAAACCGATGATGCCAAATTGAAGATCGGTTCGATACGCGAGGCCACGGGCATCAGAGGCAGGGCGATCAACTTGCGCGCGCGGCGGGCGATGCCGACTGATTGGTCTGAGGCGCGCTCCAGATTTACACTGGTCTTCATGGCGGCAATCACATTCCGGAGATCTGAAGCAAAGGGATGGAATCGAAGCATGATTTCCATGCCCTCGCCATCCACTTGAATCTCCAAGGCGTCGATTTCTTCGTCATCGGCGATCACCGTATTGCACCAATCCTCATCGCGCTCAAAGAGTCCCTTGCGGGCATTTTCCAGACTCCGCGAAGACAGGCTCGACATCATCAGGACATTCTTACGCAGGTTGTCCAAGGCGTCTTCGAAATTCGTAAGAATATGACGGGCGTTTTCCATTTTTCTTAAGTTACGAGAAGATCCGTGGGCACTCAACCGAAGCGACCGGTGATGTAGTCTTCTGTTTGCTTTTCTGAAGGGTTTGAAAATATTTTTTGTGTATCGGCGTATTCGACGAGTTTTCCCAGATAAAAAAAGGCCGTGTTATCCGAGCAACGCGTCGCCTGCTGCATGTTGTGGGTCACGATGACGATGGTGAATTGTTGCTTCAGCTCACGGATGAGTTCCTCCACCTTCACGGTAGCAATGGGATCCAAGGCTGAACATGGCTCGTCCATCAGAAGAACTTTCGGGCGGTTTGCAATCGCGCGGGCTATGCAAAGCCGCTGCATCTGTCCGCCGGAGAGTCCCAGCGCACTTTCATGAAGCCGGTCTTTGACCTCGTTCCACAATGCCGCCCCGCGCAGACTGCGCTCGACGCACTCGTCGAGTTCGGATTTTTTTGAGGTGCCGCTGATGCGCAGCGCGAAGACCACATTTTCGTAGATCGATTTTGGAAAGGGGTTGGATTTTTGGAAAACCATTCCGATGCTGCGCCGGAGGGAGATGACTTCGATCTCCTTATCGTAAATGCTTTTCCCAAGGATGCGGATATCTCCGGAATTGTGGACGCCATCAATGAGCTCGTTCATTCGATTGAAATTGCGCAGCAGCGTTGATTTGCCACAACCGGATGGGCCTATGAATGCGGTCACTTGGCGCTCTGGGATGTCCATGTTGATGTCGTAGAGAGCCTGCTTTTTCCCATAGAAAAAATTAAAATCCTTCACAGAAATGAAATCTGGTCGGCCGAGTGGATTTTTATCGTCCAGTGGCATTTTTACGGGTGCTTCTTTTGAGGTCTGCATCGGATTTCTTTTTTGTGGATTCGGTCAATGTCTTCGCGAGAAAATGGTCTGGGCTGTTATGTTGGCAAGCGTAACGAAGGCCACGAGGACGAGCGAGGCCGTCCACGCCATGGCGATCTGGTGTGGAAAGGGAACAGTCGAAAAATTGTAGATCAAAACCGAGAGAGACGCCGTCGGTTCATTGAGTGATTTCGCCCAGAATTGGCTAAAAAGCGCAGTGAAAATCAACGGCGCTGTCTCGCCTGCCGCACGAGCCACAGCAAGCATGACCCCAGTCATGATCGCTGGGAAGGCATCTGGGAGAACGACTCGCGCTATGGCCTGAAATCGCGTGGCTCCCAATCCGTATGCGGCCTCCCGGTAGGCACTCTGGACTCCCATGAGAGCTTGTTCGGAGGTTAGAAGAATGGTCGGCAACATAAGAACTGCCAGCGCCAAGCCACCCGCGTAAGCCGAGAATGTGCCTGTTGCCATCACGACCACCGCAAAGGCAAATACACCGCAGATAATGGATGGGATGCCCGTGAGCAGCTTGGCAACCATGCGCACGGCCTGAGCAAGGCGCGATGTCGGCGAGTATTCATTGATGTAAATCGCCGAGAGGATTCCTGCTGGACCTGAAATAGCGAGCCCGATACCGACCATCACAAGTGTGCCGATGATTGCATTGCCGAAGCCCCCGCCCGCCATGCCTGCCGCTGGGGGCAATTCCGTAAAAATATTCAACCCAAGGAGAGGGAGGCCCTTTTTTAAGAGGAGAAAAATGATTGAAATTAACGGCACCATCGTCAGAAGCGAAAGCGCAATACATATGCCGCTCAGAATGCGATTTTTCAGCGATCTCGCGATGACCTTGGTGTTTTCAGACGGATCATTGTCAAAAAAGCCAAGGGAATGTGAGGCGATGGAATCCATGGCGGGTCAGCGTATGCCAGCGGTTGCTTTCTGCGTGCGTCGCAGGACGGCTTCGCCTATGAGATTCACAAAAAGCGTAATCGCGATGAGTATCAACGCCGCATACATGAGCGAATTCACTTGCAGCCCTTGGGCCTCGCCAAACTGGTTTGCAAGCAGGCCTGCGAGCGTGCCCGAGGGCGAAAGCACCGACCAGGAGAGCCTCGAGCTGTTTCCGATGAGCATGGCGATAGCCATCGTCTCTCCCATGGCTCGCCCAAGACCAAGGATTGTCGCTGCCACAATGCCAGGAGCCGCTGTCGGGAGAATGACGCTGAAAATCGCCTCCCAGCGCGTCGCGCCGAGTGCATAGGCGCCTTCGCGGAGCGTTTTTGGAACAGCTGCCAGCGCGTTTCGGGAAATCGCCGTGATTGTTGGCAGGATCATGATGGCAAGCACGACGGATGCGGTGAGTAGTGAGTTTCCGTAAGCGGGGCCCGAAAAGAGTGGAAATCCGCCCAGCGAGGCCACCGCCCAATCGCCAAAGACTTTGACGATGGGAATAATGACGAAAATTCCCCACAGGCCGTAAACCACACTGGGAATGGCAGCCAGCATTTCCACCACGAAACGCATGGTCTGCCGGATCGAAGGCGAAAGGAAGTTCTCACTCAAAAAGATCGCAATCGAAACGCCCAGAGGAAAGGCAAATAGAATGGCCAGCAACGAACTCGCAAGCGTGCCCACAATAAATGGAAGGACTCCGAAACGCTCTCTGTTCGGAACCCACGCCGATGTCGTAATAAAATCCAAACCAAATTTTTGAATCGACGGCCACGCAGACTCCACGATCTCGTAAATGATCCAACCGAGCAGGAGCACCGTGACAAGCGCTGCCCCTTGGCAAAGGATTTTAAAAAAATCTGGCCCTGCCCGGTATCCACTCTGCGAGATGATGTCTCGTTGCGGTGCTGGCACTGTAAGCGGGTCTCTTCGAGTTATTCGATTGTTGAAAGTGCGGCCTTTGCCTTCTCCACCACAGGGGCTGGAAGCGGAACATAGCCGAGGCTTTCAGAGAAGGATTGGCCGTCTGCAAGACTCCAATTCACAAATTCCTTGAGGGCTTTCAGCTTTTCGGCATTGGGATACTTTTTGTAGAGCAGAAGCCATGTGAAACTCACAATCGGGTAGTCGCTCGCACCCTCTGGATCGACCGGCCAGATGCGGAGATTGGTGGGAAGTTTCAGATTGCTGAGTGTCTCGCGTGCGGATGCGATGTCGGGAGCGACGAAGTTGCCGGATTTGTTTTGCAACGATGCCATCAAGAGGCCGTTGTCTTTGGCATAGCCATACTCGACATATCCTACCGTGCCGACGCTTTGCTTAACGAGAGCTGTGACGCCCTCGTTGCCTTTGCCTCCCACACCCACTGGAAATGTGACAGATTTGTCCGTGCCGACTTCGTCGTCAAACTTGGCACTGATTGCCGAGAGATGCTGGGTGAAAACATATGTGGTTCCGCTGCCATCGGAGCGGTAGGCCACCTGAATCGCCAAGTTGGGAAGTTTCAAGTCGGGATTGGATTTGACGATGGCTGGATCATTCCATTTTGTGACTGTTCCCAGATAGATACCGGCCATAACTTCACGCGCCAGCTTGATGCCGGGGAACCCAGGCAGGTTGTAGGCAAAGACAATTTCGCCTGCCGTGGCAGGGATCATAACGACACCACCCGGAACTTTCGCGATTTCCTCATCCGACATAGCGGCGTCACTTGCGCCGAAGTCCACAACCCCTTGGATGAAATTTTTGACGCCGGCACCACTTCCAACAGACTGGTAATTGACCTGGATGCCTGGCTGCACTTTGTTGAACTCAACTCCCCAGCGCTGATAAAGCGGTGCGGGGAAGGTGGCACCTGCGCCTGATATTTGTTGGGCTTGTCCTGTTGCGATGCAGGCAAGGGTGGTAGCTACGGATAAAATCGTAGCCAGATTTGGTGTGAGTTTCATTAATTAACTTATCAAAATTTAAGGGTCACGATGCGTCAAAGCCAGATTTGTGACAATGGCGTAACAAACCCTAGGAAAGAGAAGGGGCGAAACATCGGCAATTCTAAAATTTACAAAAAGCAACCCGCCACTCCGAAAGAGATGGCGGGTTGTGAAGTTGCTGATTCGAATGCGATTTACTCGGCGATTTCGAGTCCCATCTGGCGGGCTGTTCCACAAAGCGTGCGGAACGCAGCCTCTTCCGTGCGAGCGTTCATGTCTTTCATCTTGATTTTGACAATATCCATGACTTGCTTTTTGGAGATTTTGCCGACCTTGACCTTATTTGGTTCTTTCGATCCCGAAGCCAATCCTGCGGCTTTTTTTAGAAGAATGGCCGCTGGCGGCGACTTGGTGATGAAGGTGAAGCTTTTGTCCTTGTAGACGGTGATCACCACCGGAAGGATGTCGCCAGACTGCTTCTGAGTGGCGGCGTTAAATTCTTTGCAGAATGCCATGATGTTCACGCCCTGCTGACCGAGGGCTGGACCCACGGGAGGTGCCGGATTGGCGGCGCCTGCGGGAATCTGCAATTTGATCTGTCCTACGATTTCTTTAGCCATATTAAAAGTGCTCCGCTTGTTTTGCGGAAAAGGGGTGCAAAGTCACCATGACTTGCCCCCTGTGACAAGAGGAATTTTGTTTTTTTCCGCGAAACTGATTTACAGCGACGCAAGAACCTCAGCGATTTTGTTGAAGTCCGGGAGTTCCTTGGGAGTTGGAGTTTGTTCGCTGTGGCGGATGACACCTTCCTTGTCGATGACGAAGGCCGCGCGTGCCGATACCGCGCCAAGGCCGATGAGATCGGGAAGAAGCACGCCATAGGCCTGTGCTGTCTCCTTGTTCAGGTCGCTCGCGAGTGGGATGTTGATGTTTTCCTTTTTCGCCCAAGCATCCTGAGCGAATGGGCTATCCACGCTTATGCCGACGACGGCTGCGTTCAGGGCCTCATAGCTCGCAAGGCCCGCGGTGACATCGCAGAGTTCCTGTGTGCAGACGCCTGTGAAGGCGAGGGGGAAAAAAAGGAGGACGGTGTTTTTTTTGCCGAAGTTTGACGAGAGGCTGAAGTCGGTGAGACCTTCGGTGCCGATTGTTTTGAGTGTGAACTCAGGAGCTTTGGTGCCAGTTGCAATTGCCATAGTGGTAGGTGTGGTTGAAATGTGAGCCGCGTATTCTGCCTGTGACGGCCGCCATGTCAATCGCAGCGGCGGATTACTTGCTGCCGGGCTTTATCGCAGGAATGCCTTGGAGGTCGGCGGGAATGTTGTCCGCCGTGAAGGTTTCCACATTCATTTGCACCAGGGAAACAAATGGACAACCGAAATCGGGAATCTCTCCTCCACTGCGATCCACAATCGATCCCGCTGCCACAACAATGCCCCCGTGGTCTCGCACGATCTGGATCGTCTCCTGCACGCGGCCTCCGCGTGTCACCACATCCTCCGCCACCACGAAGCGCTGGCCCGGGTGGATTTCAAATCCACGGCGCAGCACGAGCCCGCCATTTCCGTCCTTCTCAACAAAGATATGCTTTTTGCCGAGGTGGCGAGCGACTTCCTGCCCGACAATAATCCCCCCTACGGCAGGCGAGATGACGACTTCCGCATCATACGCACCGAGCTTTTCTGCGAGCATCCCGCACACGCGCGAAGCGATGGGGGCATCTTGCAGAAGCAGTGCGCACTGGAAAAACTCGCGACTCTGAAGGCCGCTGCGAAGGATAAAGTGGCCGTGGAGCAGGGCTCCGGTTTGTTTGAAAAGGTCGAGGACGTCTTGCATGGAATCTTGGCTCTTGGGCGACCGGTTACTTCAGGTTTGTATCCACCCACTCAATGAAGCCGGGCACGCCGCCGCCTTTATAACCCACCTCACGGGCGAGTTCCTTGCCGTCCGGGCTCAACAGAATGATCGTTGGGAAGCCTTGGACTTGATACTGCGAAGCAAGTTTTTGGTTGCTCTCTTTGATTTCCGGCGCCTGTTCCTTGCGACGCGGAAAATCCAGTTTCACCAGCACCAGTTTGTCCTTGGCGTAAGCTTCGAAGCCAGTCTGCTCGAAGACATCCTTGTTTTGCTTCATACATGGCGGACACCAATCTGAACCCGTGAATTCCAGAAGAATTGGTTTTTTTGCAGAAGCGGCCTGGGCGATCGAGGCCTGATAGTCAGTGCTCCAGAGGTCCGAAGCAATCAATGGCGCCGTGGCGCAGAGGAGGCAAAGTAGAAGTGTTTTCATAGGGCCTTATCATGACCGGGGTTCTTCCAAATACAAATGCAAACTCCTGCATCGATCTGACCGGAATGCACAAAACACAAAAAGGGATCGCCACATTCCCCGCGCCATCTTATCCCATTTTCAGCACATGAGCCTGCCTGAATTAAAAATCACCAAATCCGATTTTGGAGCCACCTGCGTCCTGACCTTGGAAGGGCATCTCAACGCGCTCACTGTCCAGTCTCTGGAGTCCCCTCTTAATGACCTTCTGGCCACTCCCGTTCAGCGTATCGTGCTGGATTGTTCAGGCCTATCCTTCACCAGTAGCGCGGGGTTGAGGGTGTTCCTTGCGACTGTAAAACGCATGCGGTCGCGGGGAGGGGATTGTGCCTTTGCCGCATTGACTCCCGCTGTGCGTGAAATTTTCGAAATGGCCGGTTTTTTGGAGACAATGGAAGTGCATAGTTCGCTTCAGGTAGCCCTGAATCTCCACGACTCCTAATTTTTCGACGGTTTTTCGACTTCCGCAGCCTTCGGCTTTTTGGCCTTGCGCGGGAGTGTGATGGTGAAGGTGGAGCCTTGGCCTTCCGTGCTGGCGACTTCTATGTCTCCCTCCAGCATTCGACAAAACCTGCGGCTGATCGCGAGTCCGAGTCCCGTGCCCCCGTATTTGCGGGTGGTCGATTCGTCGGCCTGTGTGAAGGGTTCAAAAAGCCTTTCAAGCTGCTCGGGCTTCATTCCGATGCCGGTATCCGAGATGGCAAAGCTCACAAATTGTCTCCGTTTTCTTGTGTGGGTCGTGACCACGAGGCGGATGGTGCCATCTTGTGTAAATTTTGCTGCGTTGCCGAGAAGGTTGAAGAGGCTCTGGCGTATCTTTGTCAGGTCGCTGTGCATGAGGCCGACATCCTCAGGAATCTCGGTGGCGAGTGTATTCCTATTCTTTTTAAGAAGTGGCATGATGGTCGCTTCGACATCGCGCACCATGGCTGCGACCTCGATATCTTCGCAGTAAAGTGTCATCTTGCCTGATTCAATTTTTGAAAGGTCGAGAACATCATTGATAAGCTCAAGCAGGTGCTTGCCCGCGCTTTGAATTTTTTTCAGGTCGGGAACGAAGGTTTCCTGTCCGAGGTCCTCGGCCTCCTCCACGAGCATTTCGCTGTAGCCGATGATGGCGTTCATCGGCGTCCGCAATTCGTGGCTCATGTTGGCAAGAAAAGCGCTCTTGGTGCGGTTTGCCGCCTCCGCGAGTTCGACGGCGTGGGCGAGTTCGGAGGTTCGTTGCTGAACGGTGGACTCCAGATTTTTATTCCATTCCGCAAGATCACGCTCCCGGCTTTTGATGCGGTCCGCCATGGTTTCAAAAGTGCGCGCCAGATCTCCGATCTCATCGGCCCTGCGCGTGAGGTCCAAGAGTTGATGGGTATCGAACTCACCCTCTTGAAGAGCCGTCGAGGCTGCTCCCAGTCGAAGAATCGGCTTGGAGAAACGCCGCGCCACGAAGGTGACCAACACCACTGCCAACACGATGCCGCCGAGAGCCACCTGCAGCGTTTGCCATGTCATTTGGACAACAGGCTCAAGAATGATCGATTCCGGGACGATCAGAACAAGTTTCCACAGGGTCAGAGGTGCTGTGGCCCAATACGCTCCCATGGATTGGCCGCCTGCCGAGAAGGTCGTAAATCCCTCCTTGCGCCCCGCGATTTCAAGACCCGCCGGCAAGGTGGAGACTTCCGCTCCCGGGAAATCCTTTCTCAGCATGAGCGTCTCATCCGGATGCGCAATGATCCGTCCGCTGCGACTCACGAGATAGGCGAGTTGGCTCACAGCTTTATCACGGGATTCAGCCGAACCCAGACCGATGCGGCTGCGGCTGACCATGCTTTGAACCTCCTCCAGATCGAGGTCTGCTCCCGCCACTCCCAGGAATTCCTTGTCCTTGCCGATGACAGGTATTGTGAGGCTGACCATGCTGGCGTTGCCGGCGCCTTCATCGAAGTAGGGTTCGCTGAAAAAAAGGGCCTGCGAGCTTTTTGCTCCCTGATACCATTCCTGGCCGGGCGCGCGGTAGTCGTATTCCAACGGAGTCTGCGCAGGCCAGTATTTGCGGTGGAACGCCAGAAGCGAATCCACGCGCTCGTAGGCAATGTATAATCCGTAAACCTCCTCGGCAGGCGTGCGCGCCATGAGTTCTCTCAGAAAATCAATCATCCCAGGATTGGGCTCGTTGCCGTAAGCCTCCTGCATCGCGGCAATCGACCGGGGAAGCAAGGCGATGCGCGCAAAAAGCTCGTCGAGCTCTCTGGCCGAGTCGGTGACCTCGGTCATCGCACGGTCATTTGCGACCTTGAGCAATTCCGCACGTCCAAGGCGGTAGTTTGTCCATGCGGTGATTCCCACCGCAAGCGCTGCAGCGAGGGCCACAAAAAATTGCAACTGGCGGGCAATGCCTGAATGAAAGAGATGCCGCCTCCATCCAGGAGCCTTGTGCGTTTTGGAACTCGGCCTCATACGGTCGCCGCCTGTATCTTGTCTCTCGTCGGAACTCACAGGTTGCGCAGGCCCTCTGCGATTTCACTGTCGATCCCGCGGGCAATGTAATGTGCAAACCCCGCTGTTTCCAGAGCGGATGCTATAGGGGGCGTGGGATTTAAAATGAGGGTGCGCCCCCCGCGCGCCGCCGCGCTTTTGATCCCTCGGACCAGCATGCGGATGCCGAGGGATGAGAGGGAATCCGCCGCCGAAAAGTCGACCAAGACTCTCGGATTCGGGGCTTCAAAATGCTGGAGAAAACGGTTCTCGATGCTCGATACGCCGCGAATGTCGAGGTGCCCGATCACTTTGACAACTCGCACACCCTCGAGATCTCTATCCTCCATCTGTAGGGACTCAGTCACTTCGTGTTTGTTCACCATCACGAGTTCGCCGCCATGGGCGAGTTGTGCGAGGTGGGCTCTGTTCAGGCACTCCAGAGCCTGCCCGTGAATGTGATTGAGGGCAGCGGTCTCCAAGATGATGCGGTGGGGTTTCTTTGCGAGAAGCGTTGATATTTCGTCCTCGAAGAGTCGGATCGTCGATTTATCCAATGTGCCCGAAAGTGCAACGACGGCTTCGACCAATCCGTCCACAAGTTGTTTTTGGCGACTGGCGATAGTGAGTGAGCTCATAATGGGAAGCGGTTACCTGTTTTTTTCGATGGTGACGATGTTCATGCTTGCGCGACGCTCATAGCTCATGCGATCCGCCATTTTTCGCAAGAGAAGAATCCCAAGGCCTCCAGGGTCGCGCTTCTCCGGGGGGAGGCTTTCTGGGGGCGGCGGCACATCGAGCGGATTGAACGCAGGTCCGGTGTCCGTGGCCCTCAAGACCACTCTATCAGCGCAAAGGAGCAGCTCAAATCCCATCCCATCTGCGTGGGAAGCCTGAGAGCTATATTTCATCCAGTTTGTGCCGAGTTCTTCAATGGCAAGTCTCATGAAATACTGTGTGGCCGCAGGAATCTCCAAACCCGCAAACCAGCTGGTAGCCTCACCCAGTGCCGATGCAATAGCATGGTCGGAGTTCTGGATGCGCAGGGTGAGGCATTCTTTCATTTGGGGAACTGAATCTGAATGAGGGAAAAATCATCCTCCAAATACTCCGAACCCCGCATTTCTATGGCCCAGGACTCCAGTTTCTGAAGCGCATCGGGTGATGCGGTATGCGAGCACACGACGGTCTCGAAGGCATCGTAGTCTTGCATTTCCCCCGCTCCGTTTCGGATTTCATAGCATCCATCGCATGGGATAAAAAGATGCGATCCCGCTGGTATCTCCACCGATTTTGCAGCGAAAGGCATGTCCTCCATCACGCCGATGATCATCCCGTTTGAGGTGAGGCGTCGGGACTCAGGCGTTCCAGTGGGTCTGGTCTCGACAAGAAGCGCTGGAGGGTGACCGCCGCTGGCGAAGGTCAGCATGCGGCTGGGCGCGTGATACACGCCATACCAGAGCGTGAAATAAAGATTGTTCTGGCGCTCCATCGGAAAGGCGTCGTTGAGCGCTGTGAGGACAGCGCCTGGATCTTGGAAATCAACTCCCGGCAGGGCCCCAGAGCGAATGACATTGATCGCCGAAACGGAGAGCAGGCACGCGCCGACGCCGTGGCCGCAGACATCGAGCAGATAAACCGCAAAATGCTCGGAATCGATCCAGTGGTAGCCGAAGGAGTCACCCGCAAGCTCGCTGGATGGGCGGTATATCCAGTCCACCCGCAGAGGAACCTCCACAGGGGGCGGGAGAATCGACCGCACATACGCGGCGGCCTCGGCGAGTTCCTTGTCAAGGCGGCGTTGTGTTTCCTCGATTTTTCGCAAATGTCCCTGCTCCGCGTCGCGAAGGGATTTCTTTTCCAGGCAAGCTCCGATGCGCGCTCGAAGCAAAGTGGGATTGAATGGCTTGGGCAGGTAATCCTCCGCTCCAGCCTCAATGCAGCGCACGACACTCTCCATCTGATCCAGAGCCGATATCATGATCACTGGGATATCCTTCGTCTGAGAATCCAACTTCATTTCCTTGAGCACCGAGTAGCCGTCCACCTCAGGCATCATTACATCCAAAAGCACCAAATCAAACGGTCGGCTGCGGATCAGATTCAAGGCTTCCATGCCGCTCTCTGCCGTCTCCACATCCAGCCCGTGACGAATCAAGCGCCGCTCCAGCACATCCAAGTTGCCAGGGTTGTCATCCACCGCCAGCACCCTGCCGGAAAAAATGCAGTCATCTTGATGGGAATCCATGTTCTCCGCGCGGATCGAGGGCATCGCCTTCTGCGTTTCCAAATCCCCGCCGAGGTGCAACCTTGTGTTGATGAGTGTGAGAAGTTCTCCAGCGGCAGAGTGGATTTTTTGGAGATCGGAAATATCGGAGCCGCTCCCGCTGGCGTCCTCGATCAGCATCTCGCTGTAGCCGATGATGTGATTCACCGGCGTTCGGAGATCATGCCTCAACTGGGCGACGGCATCCGGGGGATTGTGTGGCTCGGACTTCAAGCGGTTGGTTTCTTATCAAGCTGGGCTTGGATTTTCTCCATCAGGCGCGCGAAATCGATCGGCTTCGTGTCGTATTCGTCGCATCCGGCCTCCAGGCATTTCTCCCGGTCGCCGGGCATGGCATGAGCGGTTAAACCAATCACTGGTATCCCGCGAGTGCCTGCATCCGCCTTCAACGCCCTCGTCGCTGCCCATCCATCCATCACCGGCAGGCTCATATCCATGAGGATCAAGTCCGGACGCCCACTGCGAGCCATCTCCACGCCCTCCGCGCCATCCACCGCCATGCTGACTTCAAAGCCCCGCCTCTCCAAGCGACGGGAAAGCATGTCGCGATTCATCTCATTGTCCTCAACCAGCAAAATCTTGGCCATGGGCCTACTATCCTACCCAACAGAGAATGATAAAGCCAAGAAGCATCCGGCATAAACTTGTCGGAATTCCTCTGATCAAAAGCCAACGCTGCACGGGATGCCGAATTTCTCACCCACCGTGGCGCGTTTTGGATCGAGTCGCGGATTGGTGTTTGGATGTCAGCAGTCTTTCTGGCGATTCTTGCAATGGGCTATAGATTATGGAATGCGCCCCTTTCCCGTAAGGAATACTGCTCCGCTGATGACAACTTTCAGAAGACATCCCTTGCTGGCTACGATTGCCACGACTTTCTCTTACACCTCAATGGCGGCAGTTCAAGAACAACGAATGAGTTTGCTCCGAGTGAACAAGCCCAAACACCAACTCAAATCGCTCCGTATTCCCTAAGTTTCGAGGTCCAAATTTGCAAGGTCGCTATCTCCCGCCGCATCTTGAAGTATTACCGCCGCTTAGGCAAAATTTGCCGTAGTGGCACAGACTTCTAACCTCCAAAAGACAACGGCCCTACAATCGTTTTTCCCTATTGCTTTTAGTCATTAAGAAGAAAAATTGATCTATCATACCCGTAAAGTCTGCCATTAATTTTTATGTGGCACGTCTTTTGCTCTGCATAGTCTGCCTTCAACGGAAATGAGGGCTCAACCATAAACAAAAATCATTATGATTTCAGTCAATGTTAATTCTGCTGCCAGCAGTGCTGGTCTCAATCTCGGAAAAACTAACGACGCTCTTCAGAAAAGCCTTGCAAGGCTTTCAAGTGGTCGTCGCATTGTAAATTCAAGTGACGATGCCGGCGGTCTTGCGGTCTCGATGAAAATGGCAGCGGCCCAACGGCGCACGGATGCCACAGGCGTCAACTTGCAAAATATCCAATCCTTTCTCCAAACGCAGGATGGAGCTTTCACTGTTGCCGATAAAGTTATGGCTCGCATGTCAGAGCTCACATCGCTGGCTCGCGATATCACAAAAAATGGTGGGGATGTTGAAAATTACGATAAAGAGTTTGGGAACCTCAAAGCCCAGATGCGGAGTCTGGCCACTGAAAAATTCAATGGCGTGAATATTTTCTTTGATGGGCATGTCAAAGGAAAAACTGTGGAAGTTCCTACTTCGGAAGATGGTTCACAAGCCACTTCGCTTACCCAGGCTCCAATCAACGCCGACCCGATGTTGAATATGATGACCAATGGGTATAAAAAGTTCTCGATCCAAAATCAGACGTTTTTTGCCGAGAGGATCAATGATGAGGCAGAAATTTACAAAGACGGTCCTCAATGGGACCCTTTGACCAAAGCATCCACTGTCAAGAACATCTTCACGCTTCCGGACGGAACCTCGAAAACTCTCAACATTGCCAGCGATCCTATCACAGAGCCTGTTAGTCCTGTATCAACCGCTGCCACAGCTGGGGCTGCCTCATATTCCTACACATTCGGATTAAATTATGAATTGGAGGGTGCTGGATTTACCGAGAGCCTTTCCCTCGTTTATCCTGCGAATACTTCGAAAGCGGTTGACGATGCCTCAAAGCCAATATTTGACACCAGCACCCCATCCAATCCTGTTTTGGATGCTTACGGATATCCCACTTTCATGCCATTGGATGATAAGATGAAGCCCACGCCAAACATTGCTGGCGGAACCACAGGAGGAAGCGCATTTAATATTGTAGGGTCGATAAATACCTCAAGTTCAGCCATCACCTATACGACGCCCAATTCCTACACGCCTGGACAACCGATCGGTTTTTATCAAAACGGGAATACCTCAAGCGTGGTCTATTACTCTCCGGCAATAGAAACTTACCGGACAACTGGTGGGGTAACGACATCACAGTATTCCTATGAAGACCAAACAGGAGTGCCTCCTTTTATTTGGAGGCAGGTGAAAGATTCTGTGGGAAATACTATTGCTGAAAATGGCCTCGATAACAGCGGAATGAGGTGGTTTGACACCAGCACAGGGGCTTACACAAGAAGTCTGCCTGCTGGAGGAAAGTCTCCATCGATCGGGCAGTCTCCTTCTTCCTTAATTGGTTTCGGCTATGGCGAAGCGATGACACCTCCCCAGTATAGCTCTGTAGATGTTGATCAAGAAACCCGAGAGGGAATGAATTTTGTTCATCGTTTGTTGAGCGCTCGAATCAATGGTGTTGCTTCATCCACGAACCTAAACAACGATTCCACGCACAATACCAATTTGGTTTATGAAAACTCCAGTGACTATGGCTCTATTTCCCAACTGGGAATGCAGCAACTGGCCGATATGCGCGCACAAAATGGATCGGAGTCCAGTCGGGTTAACTTTTCTCAGGACTTGTTGAAAATTAATTCCGTAAATCTTGAGGCGGCAAATAGCAGAATCATGGATGTGGACATTGCAGCTGAAAGCAGTCAGCTTTCCCGATTCCAAATTTTGCAGCAGGCTGGAACAGCGATGCTTGCTCAAGCAAATACGAGCCATCAATCCTTGCTGAAGTTGCTCCAAGGTTAAGTCATAACGCAGTTCCGTTCATAAATGCGCCCAGCACTCGAATGTTGGGCGTATTTTTTTAGAATGCTGTTCCACATAGGAAGAGTCACGGTCACAATCCCTCATCTTCATCATTTCTCACTCTAATCCCGCACAGGCGGGCTGGAGTTCGGCGAGGCGGTTGATTGATGAAGTATTCGCGGAGAATCCTGCTGCCTTCGCCACCGCCCCAGCCTGCAACAGCGAGCGCGGGGTCTATCAGTTCGGCTTTGGTCTCAGTTTCGTTCATTGGCTTTCCAGAGTGACATTGCTGAGCAGTGTGAAGAGCGGCTCGTTGATGTAGAAGTTCGTCTTTCCCATCCTTTGCTTGCGCAGGAATCCAGCCTTGGTGAGTTGCTCCAGATACTTGCTCGCCGTGACGCGCGAAACACCCAGCTCTTTCTCCACAAACTCGATTTTCGTGTAGGGGTAGCGGAAGAGATTGTTCAGTAAATCCTGGCTGTAGAGCTTGGGCAGACGCTCGCGCAGATCGTGTTTCGTTTTCAGCATCAGATCACGAAAAGCTTTCACTAAGGCAATCGCGCTGCGTGAGGTTA